>Ga0335084_10002794_pt1 | contig 16923 bp, 14 predicted proteins | sample Lox_Sample_44_FD_206721 | JGI IMG/M metagenome (GOLD analysis project Ga0335084, IMG submission 206721) | Soil microbial communities from Loxahatchee National Wildlife Refuge, Florida, United States - Lox_Sample_4.4 | ecosystem: Environmental > Terrestrial > Soil > Wetlands | place: USA... | reverse complement strand
TTGGCCGAACTGCGACTTCGGCGAATGACGTAGGACAACCTTGAGCGGACCTACGAACAGCCCGAGAGCGGCCCTTCGGCGGACTGCGCCGCGCGCATCGTCACTTACTGATCGGACTCATCGCGACGAGCAATCCGAACAGGTGCGCGGGGGGCAGGCCGGCGGTCGCAGCCCAGCCTTCGCCCTTGGCGATCATGTGGTATTCCATCACGTGCTCCGCACCAGGCATCACGGCCCCGGCAATCTCTTCGGCGCGCAGTGCCTCGGCCGCCCACACCCCACGACAGCTCACGTAGTCGAAGACGGCCGCGCGCAGGCGCACGATGCGCAACACGCGGGAAAGGATGTCCTCGTTCATCGCTGTAGCGGGGTCTTGCGCAAGCCGAAACGGATTTCCAGCATCCGGTCGGAGCAAAGCCAAGAGACCGGACGCATGAGCAAAGATTGGCGACGGCCGGTCAAGCCCCAAGGCTGCCGTCGTCGAACAATATGCGTCGTCAGGGTTGGCCGTCGCGAACCCGACTCACTGAAGGAGATTGCCATGTCGACCGCTGCAGCCCGTTCCACACACAGCCGCACCTCCCGCCCCCAGGCCGCTTCGGCTAAAGAGGTTGTAGAACAGCACCTAAAATATTTTCGCGAGGGCGACCTCAAGGGCATCCTTGCTGATTATGCACCGGGTGCCGTCTTCTTCACGCCGGACGGAGCGCTCAGGGGAGTCGACGAGATTCGACCGTTGTTCCAGGCAATGATTGCGGAGTTTCAAAAACCTGGCACAGCATTCAACATGAAGCACCAGTTCGTCGAGGGCGACTATGCTTACATTTTATGGACCGCAGAAACGGCCGACAACGTGTACGAGCTAGGCACCGACACGTTCGTCGTGCGGGACGGCAAGATCGTGGCCCAGTCATTCACTCGCAAGATTACGCCCAAAAACACGCGCTTCGTTCCCGTAGGTCGCCCCTGAGTCTCATCGACCGGCCGCTTTCAGCGGCGGGCTCGTACAGCCGCTTCTGGCCGCGAAGCGTCTGTCAAGCAGTCACCCGCATCCAACGCCCTGACGCCGAACCGGCTCACGTCGCGCGGTCCGCTTCCACGTAGCGCTCGATGCGCGACAGCCACTGCCGCTTTGCCTCTTGCGGCAGGAACGATGCTGTAATCGAGTTGCGGGCCAGTCTCGTCAGATCGGCACGCGTCAACCCTAAGGACCTCTGCGTGGCCATGTAGTTCTCCAGGATATAGCCGCCGAAATACGCCGGGTCGTCCGAGTTGACGGTTACGCAGAGTCCGGCGTCGAGCAGTCGCTTGAGATTGTGGTCCTCCATTCGTCGGAACACCGCAAGCTTCACGTTGGACAGCGGACATACGGTGAGCGGCACCTGCTCCGCCGCCAGACGCTTGCACAGCTGCGCATCCTGCTCGCATCGCACCCCGTGGTCGATGCGGGAAACCCGCAGATCGTCGAGCGCCTCGAAGATGTACGCGGGAGGCCCCTCCTCGCCCGCATGCGCAACCGTGAGAAAGCCTTCCTGCCGCGCGCGCTCGAACACTTTGGAGAATTTCGATGGCGGGTGGCCCAGCTCCGAGGAGTCCAGCCCGACCGCGTAGATTCGATCCTTGTAGGGTAGTGCCGCCTCGAGAGTATGCATCGCCGCTTCGGCGCTCAAGTGGCGCAGGAAGCACATGATCAACCTGGAGGATAGGCCAAGCTCGCGCCGAGCGACGTCCAGCGCGTTCGAAATGCCGTTCAACACGGTCTCGAACGCGATTCCGCGGTCGGTGTGCGTCTGCGGGTCGAAGAAGATCTCGACATGCACCACGCCCTGAGCGCGCGCCTTTTCGAGATAAGCCCAGGTCAGCGCACGAAAGTCGTCCTTTTCGCGCAGAACGTTGGCGCCCTGGTAGTAGAGGTCGAGGAAGGACTGCAGGTTGTGAAAGTCGTAGGCACGGCGCAACGCCTCCACGGACGGGTACGGGAGCGAGATGCTGTGTTTGCGCGCCAGCTCGAACACCATCTCGGGCTCGAGCGTGCCCTCGATGTGCAGGTGCAGTTCGGCTTTGGGCAGGCCTCGGCTGAAGGATTCGATGTCAGCAGCTGAACGGCTCATGTCACTTGGGAATCGAGCCCTCCACGCCCTCCACGTACCAATTGAGGCTCATCAGTTCCTCGAGAGACATGGTCGATCCCGCCGGCACCTTGACCGCGCCCGACTGGTCCTTGATCGGCCCTTGGAAAGGCGTCAGCTTCCCGTCGATGAGCGCCTTCTTCTTCTCCTCGAACACCTTGGCCGCAGCGGGCGGCACTACACTGTTTAGCGGCGCCATGACCACGACGCCTTCCTTCAAACCCCATTTGACCACCTCCGGCTTCCAGGTCCCGGCCAGCACCTTTTTCACCGTGTCGATGTAGTACACGCCCCAGTTGTTGGTGTTCGCAGTCAGCTGAGATTTGGGCGCGAACTTCCGCATGTCCGAGTCCCACCCGAAGGCGTAGATGCCCTTCTCCTGCGCCACTTGGACGATAGCGGGCGAGTCGGTGTTCTGGCACAGCAGGTCGGCGCCTTGCGCGATCAGCGTTTCGGCCGCTTGCCGCTCCTTCGCCGGGTCGTACCAGGTGTTGACCCAGATCACCTTGGTCCTGACTTTTGGATTCACGCTCTGCGCGCCGAGCGTGTAAGCGTCGATGTTGCGGATGACCTCGGGGATCGGGAAAGAGGCGACGAACCCCAGCGTGTTGGTCTTGGTCATCTGGCCCGCCATGACACCCAGGAGGTACGCACCCTCGTAGAAGCGCGCTTCGTACACGCCCAGGTTCTTGGCCGTCTTGTAGCCGGTAGCGTGTTCGAAGATCACGTTCGGAAAACTCTGCGCTACCTTGACCGTCGCATTCATGAAACCGAAGGAGGTGGTAAAGATCACTTTGTTGCCTTCGGTGGCGAGCTGGCGGATGACGCGCTCGGCATCGGCGCCCTCGGCCACGTTCTCGACGTAAGTCGTCTTCACCTTGGATCCCAGCGCTTTCTCCAGCGCCTGGCGCCCCTGATCGTGCGCATAGGTCCAGCCGGCGTCGCCCACCGGTCCGACGTACACGAATGCAACTTTGAGAGGCTCGTCCGCGAACGCCGGACTGCCCGCCTCCATGGCTGCGCAGAGCGCGGCGATCGAGATCAGTCGCAGCGCAGCGGTGGCAAGCAATCCCATCCTGTTCATCATTGTTGTGGCTCCTGTCGAGGGACAAACCTGGTGCTCAAGCATAGCGGACGTTGGGTCGGGGTGCACGACGCCTTCGTTCCCGGGCGCAAGGCACTCTACTCTCCCATATACCGATGGCCCGCATTTTTGTATCCTTCTACTGGCAAGGACGGCCTCTGAGACGGGTAATGCTGCCACAGTCCACTAAATCGCGCGCCGAGGCTCTCGATGGTTGACGCCGAACAGGGCCGGATCCGATTCCTACTCGACGGCGAGCAGGTCAGCGTTGGCGATCTCTCGCCCACCACGACCGTGCTGGAGTTCCTGCGCGAGCGGCTCGGCCGGACCGGAACCAAGGAGGGCTGCGCCGAGGGGGACTGCGGCGCTTGCACGGTGGTGCTGGGCGAACTGGACGGCGAGCGGATCGTCTACCGCGCCGTCAACTCCTGTATTCGCTTTCTGCCTACGATTGACGGCAAAGAGCTGATCACCGTCGAGAGCCTCAAAGCGGCGGACGGCGCGCTGCATCCGGTGCAGCAGGCAATGGTCGATTGCCACGCCTCCCAGTGCGGCTTCTGCACGCCCGGCTTCGTCATGTCGCTGTTCGCGTTGTATCTCAACGAGCCCGCACCCGGTCGTGAGAGGGTAGTGCGCACGATCGCCGGCAATCTTTGCCGCTGCACCGGGTACCGCCCGATCATCGAGGCCGGTCTTTGCATGAATGCATACCCCGAGCCGCCCACTTGGAGCCGCGGCAACGCGCAGGGCAGCGCTCGGTACAAGGCCCTCCAGGCGATCCGGCGCAACGACACGTTGACGCTTGCCCCTGGACCCGGCTTCCACGCCCCGAGCTCCGCCGACGAGCTTGCCCGTTTGGTGCAAAAAAATCCCGACGCGTGTCTCCTCGCTGGCGGCACCGACGTCGGCCTGTGGGTAACCAAGCAGCTGCGCGACCTGCCCATGCTGATCTACGTAGGCGAAGTCGCCGACCTCAAGCACGTGCGAGAGATCGGCGGCGCGCTCGAGATCGGAGCCGCTGTCAACCTCACCGACGCCTTCTCCGCCATCGTGTCCCGATATCCGATGCTCGAGGAGATGGCCGACCGGTTCGGCTCGCCGCCGGTGCGCAACTCGGGCACGCTGTGCGGAAACATCGCCAACGGCTCACCCATCGGCGACTCCATGCCGTTTCTGATGGCGCTCGGGTCGATCGTCCGCCTGCGCCGCGGCGACCGGCGCCGCGAGCTGCCGCTCGAAGCGCTTTATCTCGGGTACCAGAAGAAAGCTCTCGAGCGGGGCGAATTCGTCGAAACCGTGCAGGTGCCGCTGCCCAGACCCGGCCGGCTGTTTGCCAGCTACAAGGTATCCAAGCGCATCGACCAGGATATCTCGGCGATATGCGGCGCTTTCGCCTTCGATATCGAAGACGCTTGCATAGCCGCCGCGCGCATCGCGTACGGCGGCATGGCTCCCACGGTGCGGCGGGCCGCGCGCACCGAAGCTGCGCTCGCCGCCAAACCCTGGACGCGTGAGAGCATCTCTGCAGCGTTGCCTGCACTGTCGCAGGACTATGCGCCCATCACCGACATGCGGGCGAGCCGTGACTATCGAATGCAGGTGGCGCGCAACCTCCTCGACCGGTTTTACCTGGAGCACGCCGCTCCTACCGCCGCGCCTTGCCGCGTCGCCCATGTCTGAGACCATGAACGAGCCGGATCAGATCTCCATCGCCGGGGAGCCATTCCCGCACGAGAGCGCGCACCTGCACGTGAGCGGCGAGGCCGTGTACGCCGACGACATCGCGCTGCCAGCCAGCACCTTGCACGCCGCGCTTGGCGTCAGCACGGTAGCGCACGCGCGCGTCCGCTCCATGGACCTCACGGCAGTGCGCGAGGCTCCCGGCGTCGTCGATGTTGCGTGCGCAGCCGATGTCCCCGGAGAGAACAACTTCGGCCCCGTGCTGAAGGACGACCCGATCTTCGCCCAGTCCGTGGTCGAGTTTGCGGGCCAGGCGCTGTTCGGCGTCGCGGCCGCCTCCTACCAGGCGGCCCGCCGGGCTGCGCGGCTGGCCCGCGTGCAGTACGAGGAGCTGCCCGCGATCCTCGATGTGCGCCAGGCGCTGGCTGCGGGAAGCTTCGTGCTGCCCACGCAGCGGCTGCGCCGCGGCAACCCGGAGCTCGCGCTGTCGCAAGCGCCGCACCGGTTGCAAGGTTCACTCGCGATCGGCGGCCAGGAGCACTTCTATCTCGAAGGACAGGTAGCTGTCGCCCTGCCTCAGGAAGACGGTACCATGCTGGTTCACAGCTCCACTCAGCATCCGACCGAAATCCAGCATCTCGTCGCGCACGCGCTCGGCGTGCTCTCGCACCGGGTCGTCGTGCAATGCCGCCGCATGGGCGGCGGCTTCGGCGGCAAAGAGAGCCAGCCCGCGCAGTTCGCGTGCGCAGCGGCCGTGCTGGCTGCCAGGACACAGCGCGCGGTCAAGCTGCGGCTGGATCGCGACGCCGACATGCTGATGACCGGCAAGCGCCACGATTTCTGGGTGGAGTACGACGTCGGCTTCGACGCGCGTGGACGCATCCTGGGGCTGCAGCTGATGCTCGCTTCCCGCTGCGGGTATTCCGCCGATCTCTCCGCTCCCGTCAACGACCGCGCGCTGTGCCACGTGGACAACTGCTATTACCTGCAGAACGTCGAGGTCGTCTCGCACCGCTGCAAGACCAACACGGTCTCCAACACCGCGTTCCGTGGCTTCGGCGGTCCGCAAGGCATGATGGCCGTCGAGGCCGTGATCGACGATATCGCGCGCCAGCTGCGCCTCGACCCACTGGAAGTGCGCCGCGCCAACTTCTACGGCATCGGAGAGCGCAATGTGACGCACTATCAGATGACGATCGAAGACAACGTGATCGATCGCATGGTCAACGAGCTTGCCGCCAGCAGCACTTACCGCGAAAGGCGCGGCGAGGTCGAGCGCTTCAACGCCGGCAGCTCCGTGATCAAGCGCGGCATCGCGCTCACTCCTGTGAAGTTCGGCATTTCATTCAACGCGACGCACTATAACCAGGCTGGTGCATTGGTTCACATCTACACCGACGGCAGCGTGCTGGTCAACCATGGCGGCACCGAGATGGGCCAGGGCCTGTACACCAAGGTCGCCCAGGTCGTGGCCGAAGAGCTGCAGCTCGACATGGCGAAGGTGCGCACGACCGCCACCGATACCAGCAAGGTGCCCAACACCTCCGCCACCGCAGCCTCGTCGGGCAGCGACTTGAACGGCAAGGCAGCGCAGGCCGCGGTTCGCGCGATCAAGGAACGGCTGGTCGCGTTCGCCGCCGAGAAGTACGCCGTGAGTCCTCGGACCGTGCGGTTCGGCGGTGGAAAGGTGCACGTTGGCAGCCGCACGATCGATTTCCCTGCGTTTCTGCAGGAGGCCTACGCTGCGCGCGTCTCGCTCTCTTCCACCGGCTATTACCGCACGCCGAAGATCCACTGGGACCGCAAGACGCTCAGCGGGCGCCCGTTCTTCTACTTCGCGTACGGCGCCGCGGTGTCGGAGGTGGCGATCGACACGCTGACCGGCGAGTTCCGGCTGCTGCGGGTGGACATCCTGCACGACGTCGGCAAATCTCTGAACCCGGCGATCGACATCGGACAGGTCGAAGGCGGGTTTTTACAAGGCGCGGGCTGGCTCACCAGCGAAGAGCTGTGGTGGGACGAGCGCGGGCAGCTGCAGACGCATGCGCCCTCTACTTATAAAATCCCAGCGGCTAGCGACTGGCCCGCGGACGTGCGCGTCCGGCTGCTGGAGAACACGCCGAATCGCGAAGACACGATCTTCCGGTCCAAGGCCGTAGGCGAACCTCCGCTGATGCTCGCGATTTCGGTGTTCCACGCGATCCGCGACGCGGTCTCGAGCTGCGGTGCGCCAGGCGTGCGTCCCGCCCTGGCCGCACCGGCCACGCCCGAATCGATCCTGCGCGCAATCGATTCGCTGCGGCAGCCGCAAACGGCGCCGGCCATGCAAGCCGTTGCGGGCGGAGGCGGAGCCTAGATGAGCGAGTGGATCTCACGCCTTCCCGACGCGCTCGCAGCCGAACCGGTACTCGTGCGCGTGGCATTGGCTGCCGTGCTCGGCTCCGCGCCGCGCGAGGCCGGCGCATCCATGCTGGTCGCCACAGACGCGCTTCACGGCAGCATCGGCGGCGGCAATCTCGAGTTCAAAGCGATTGAGATGGCCCGCGCAATGCTGCGGGAAGGTTCAGCATGGCAGATGACGAGCTTCCCGCTCGGCCCCGCGCTGGGGCAATGTTGCGGCGGCTTCGTGGAGCTGTGGTTCGAGCGCATCGAAGCGCAGCAATGCGATGCCTTCACAGCCCTCGATACGGCACGACGCAGCGCGGTGTCGGAGTGCTTTCTGGCCACCGTCGCCACGCCGGGCCGGCCGCCACACCGCATCCTCCTCGCGCAGGCGCTAAGCGAAGGTCTGGGCGATCCTGCGCTGGATGCCTGGGTGCGGGATGAAGCGGCGGCAATGCGAGACGAAAACCCACCCGCCAGCGCTCGCCTGTCTCGCAGCCGAAGCTGGACGCTGCTGCTGGAGCGCCTCGATGCACCGCACACGCCGCTGTATCTGTTTGGCGCGGGGCACGTCGGGCGGGCGCTGATCTCAGTGCTGTCCGGCCTGCCGTTCAAGGTGAGCTGGGTGGATGGGCGCAACGGCGTTTTCCCCGACGTGCTGCCAGCCAACGTGACCGCGCACGCAAGCCCTACCCCGGCCGAGCTCGTGCGCCATGCTCCGCCGGACGCTTGCTTCCTCGTGTTGACTCACAGTCACGCATTGGACTACGAGATCTGCTGCGAGATCCTGCGGCGGGACAGCGTTTCTTTCGTCGGACTGATCGGCTCGCACCCCAAGGCTGCACGCTTCGCGCATCGTCTGGCGCGGGACGGGATTGCGGCGGAGCGCGTCGGACGGCTGGTATGCCCGATCGGGGTCGCGGGAATCGCATCCAAACAGCCGCAGGCGATAGCCGTGGCAGTCGCCGCTCAGCTCCTGCGCCTGCGCGAGCTGGGCTGGGACGAGCAGGCCGCACACGAGCGCGGGCGGCCGGCCTCCGCTCGCACGGGAGCGTCGGCCGAGAGCGGTCGCATCGTGCCGATTACCGTGCATCCGGCACGGCGCGAGAGCTGAACTCGCGCATGAGTGCGCCCGATCTCAGCGCCCCGCCGCGCCTCATCTTGCGCGGCATCACCAAGCGTTACCCGGCAGTGCTGGCCAACGACAACGTCAACCTCGAGGTGCGCCCGGGAGAAATCCACGCGCTGCTAGGCGAGAACGGCGCCGGCAAGAGCACCCTGATGAAGATCGTGTACGGCGTCACCAAGCCGGACGCCGGCAGCATCATCTGGGAAGGGCGGCCGGTGCACATCGACAGTCCGGCCGAGGCGCGGCGGCTCGGCATAGGCATGGTGTTCCAGCACTTCTCGCTGTTCGAGACGCTGACCGTGGCAGAGAACATTTCGCTCGCTCTCGACGAGCGCACGGCGCCGGAGCAGCTGGCGTCGCGCATCCGCGAAGTGTCGGAAAACTACGGCCTGCCCATCGATCCGAAGCGGCTGGTGCACAGCATGTCGGTAGGCGAACGCCAGCGGGTCGAGATCGTGCGCTGTCTGCTGCAACACCCGCGGCTGCTCATCATGGACGAACCCACCTCCGTCCTTACGCCGCAGGCCGTGCTGAAGCTGTTCGAGACGCTGCGCCGGCTGGCTGACGAGGGTTGCAGCATTCTGTATATCAGCCACAAGCTCGACGAGATCAAGGCGCTCTGCGACACCGCTACGGTGCTGCGCGGCGGGCGCGTGACGGGCAACGCGATCCCCTCGCAGGAAACCCCGCAGAGCCTGGCGCGGATGATGATCGGGAGCGAGCTACCGGAGTGCCATCTGCAACCCCGCACCCCGGGAGAGATCCGGCTCGAGCTCGATCGACTCAGCTTGGCCACGCTCGATCCCTTCGGCGTGACGCTGCTCGAGATCGGCCTGAGCGTGCGCAGCGGCGAGATCGTGGGCATCGCCGGAGTCTCGGGCAACGGCCAGAAAGAGCTGCTGACTGCACTGTCGGGCGAATCGCCCGTGGACAGGAGCGACATGATCCGCATCATGGGGCGCGCTGCGGGGCGCCTGGATCCCGCGCAGCGGCGCCGGCTCGGGCTTGCATTCGTGCCCGAGGAAAGACTGGGGCGCGGCGCCGTGCCGGATCTGAGCTTGACCGACAACGCGCTGCTCACGGGCAGCAGCCGCGGCATGGTTCAGCACGGGGTGATCCGCTACGCCACGGTACGCGAGTTCGCGCGCGCGGTGATCGATCGCTTCAAGGTCAAGTGCAAGAGCGAGCAGGCAGCGGCCTCGAGCCTGTCGGGCGGCAATCTGCAGAAGTTCATCGTCGGCCGGGAGACGATGCTGGAACCGCAGGTCATCGTCGTCGCACAGCCCACCTGGGGGGTGGACATCGGCGCGAGCATGCTGATCCGCCAGGCTCTCATCGACCTGCGCGATCGCGGCGTCGCGGTGCTGGTGATATCCGAGGAGCTGGACGAGCTGTTCATGATCAGCGACCGCATCGCGGTGATGGCGCAGGGCCGGTTGTCCGCGGCAGTGCCGGCAGGCGAGACCAGCGTCGAGCAGATCGGCGCCTGGATGGGCGGCGCGTTCGAGACTGGAAAACCCAAGGCCGTCCATGCTTAAGCTCGAGCCCCGGCAGGAGCCGTCACGGCTGATGAGCTACGCCTCGCCGCTGATCGCAGTGGCGCTCACGCTCGCCACCGGATATCTGCTGTTCTCCCTGCTCGGCAAGGACCCCGCCCAGGCCTTCTACGTCTTCTTCGTGAAGCCGCTGGAGACGCGCTACGGCGTGGGCGAGCTGTTTCTCAAGGCCACCCCGCTGATGCTGTGCGCCACGGGGCTTGCGCTGGGCTTCCGAGCCAACGTATGGAATATCGGCGCCGAGGGGCAGCTGGTCCTGGGTGCGATCGTCGGCGGCGGAATCGCGCTGCTGTTCCAAACCGTGCATGCGGGCTGGCTGCTGCCGCTGATGGTGATCGGCGGTGTGCTGGGCGGTATGGCCTGGGCTGCCATTCCGGCGTTCCTGCGGGTGCGCTTCCACACCAACGAGATCCTGGTCAGCCTGATGCTGGTCTACGTCGCCAAGCTGCTGTTGAGCTACCTGGTGCACGGACCGTGGCGCGATCCGGAGGGCTACAACTTTCCGCAGTCGCGCATGTTTCACGAGGCGGCGTTGCTACCCGTGCTGATGGAAGGCGTGCGCACCACCTGGGCTTTCATCATCGCGCTGGCGCTGGCTGGGCTGTCCTGGCTGTTCGCGGAAAAGACGTTCGCGGGCTTCCGGCTCAAGGTGAGCGGGTTGGCTCCGGGCGCAGCGTCATACGCGGGCTTCAGCGAGAAGCGCAACGTCTGGCTCGCGCTTCTGATCGGAGGCGCCACCGCCGGCCTGGCAGGCGTTGCGGAGGTGGCCGGGCCGATCGGTCAGTTGCAGCCCGCCGTCTCCCCGGGCTACGGTTTCGCTGCGATCATCGTCGCGTTCGTCGGGCGTCTGCATCCGCTCGGCGTGGTGCTGGCGAGCGTGCTGATGTCGCTGCTTTATCTCGGGGGCGAGACCGCGCAGATCCATCTCACGCTGCCCTCGGCGGTGACCGGCGTGTTCCAGGGCGTGCTCCTGTTTTATCTGCTGGCGGCGGACTTGTTCATTCACTTCCGACTGAGGTGGTCGCCGGCCCAACCTGCAGCCGCACCCAAAGCGGCCGCACTCGCCGGGAGCGACGCCGCGTGAACTTGGAGCATCTCATCCCCATCCTCGCGAGCACGGTCGCAGCGGCCACGCCGCTCATCTACGCCAGCCTCGGGGAACTGATGGTCGAGCGCTCCGGCGTGCTCAACCTCGGGGTCGAGGGCATGATGCTGGCGGGCGCGATCACCGGTTTCGCGATAGCCAACCAGACCGGCAGTCTCACGCTCGGGTTCGCCGCCGGCATGGGTGCGGCCATGCTGCTCGCGCTGCTGTTCGGATTCTTGACGCTCACGCTGCAGGCCAACCAGGTCGCTACCGGCCTCGCGCTGACCTTGTTCGGCGTCGGCTTGAGCGCCTTCGTCGGACGCCCGTTCGTCGGGCTTGTCGTCAACGGCCTCAAGGGTCTTTCGATCCCGGTCCTGAGCGACCTGCCGGTGCTGGGCCCGCTGCTGTTCCGCTTCGATCCGCTGGTGTACGGCTCGCTCGCGCTGTTCATCGCCATGCAGTGGTTCCTGAATCGCGCGCGCGGGGGCTTGCTGATCCGCGCTGTCGGCGAGTCGCCCGCCTCCGCGCACGCCATCGGCTATCCCGTGATTGCCGTCCGCTACCTCGCGGTGCTGTTCGGCGGCGCCATGAGCGGTCTGGCCGGGGCTTACCTGTCGCTCAGCATCACACCCATGTGGGTCGAAGGCATGACTGCCGGGCGCGGCTGGATTGCGCTCGCGTTGGTGGTGTTCGCGACCTGGAAGCCTTGGCGCGTCGTGCTCGGGGCATATCTGTTCGGCGGCGTGACCATTCTCCAGCTACACGCTCAGGGCTTCGGAGTCCGCGTGCCTTCCGAGTTTCTGTCGATGCTGCCCTATATCGCGACCATCGTCGTGCTGGTGCTGATCTGCCGCGATCCGCGCACCATCCTGCTCAATCAGCCGGTGTCGCTGGGCCGGCGCTTCCACCCCGATGCTTAGGGAAGCTCTGATCAAGTCTCACAACGCGCGTTGCGTCTGCGTCGGCTCCTCCTTGTGTAGGCCGGCTACACGGCGTCCTCGCCGTCTTGCCTTCGGCCCAAATCGACTCGGTCGCGCATGTGAGACTTGATCAGAGCTTCCCTAGCAACCAAGCACCGATCGCCGCGTACCGCGGCATGCTGCTGCATTTTCTCTCCGATCCCGGAGAAGGCGACGACGCACGCGCAGTGCAGTTTTTCGACGATGGCTTACTCGTCGTCGAGGGTGGACGCGTCAAAGCGGTCGGAAACGCGACGTTGCTGCTGTCTGGGCTGCCCGAGAAGGCGCAACTAGTTGACTGCTTCGGCAGCCTCATCCTTCCGGGATTCGTGGATACCCACATCCACTATCCGCAGACCGACGTGATCGCTTCCTACGGGAGCCAGCTGCTCGACTGGCTCGAGCGCTACACCTATCCGGCGGAGGCAGGCTTCGCAGACGCGGCGCGCGCGCGGGAAATAGCGGAGTTCTTTCTCGACGAGCTGCTGCGCAACGGCACCACGACCGCGCTCGTGTTCGCCACGGTGCACGCCCAGTCGGTGGACGTGTTTCTGCAAAGTGCATTGGAGCGCAACCTGCGCATGATCGCGGGCAAAGTCCTGATGGATCGAAACTGCCCCGAGCAGCTGCGCGACACTCCGGAGCAAGGTTACCGCGAGTCAGCGGCGCTCATCGAGAAATGGATGGGCCAGGGACGACTGGGTTACGCGATTACGCCGCGTTTCGCTGTGACCTCTTCCGAGGCGCAGCTGGAACTGGCAGGCAAGCTGGCGCGCGAACATCCGCAAGCGCACATTCAGAGCCACATGGCCGAAAGCCGGGAGGAACTGGCGCGCGTGCGCGAACTGTTTCCATCCAGCCGCAACTACGTTGACGTGTACGACCGCTTCGGGCTCTTGCGCGAGCGGGCAGTCTACGCACACTGCATCCACCTCGACGCCAACGAGCGAAGCCGGATGGCGCAAACGGGAGCTGCGGCTGCCGCCTGTCCGACCTCCAATTTGTTTCTGGGCAGCGGCTTGTTCGACTTCGCCGCTGCGCGGGAAGCGGGTATGCGAGTCGGGATGGGAACCGACGTGGGCGGCGGCACCAGCTTCAACATGCTGCGCACGCTGAGCGAGGCTTACAAAGTGGCGCAGCTGACCGGCCAACGCCTCTCGCCATGGCGCGCTTTTTACCTTGCCACCCTGGGTGGCGCGCGTGCGCTCGGGCTCGATGATCGCATCGGCAACTTCGAACCCGGGAAGGAGGCCGACTTCGCAGTGTTGCGGCTGGATTCGACGCCTCTGATGACACGCCGCATCCGCGCGTGCTCAACTCCCGCGGAGAAGCTGTTTGCTTTGATGATGCTCGGCGACGATCGCGCCGTCGCGGCCACCTACGTGATGGGCCAGCCGGCGCATTTCAAGCAGCCGCTTTCGCAGAGGAAATAGGTGAGAGGTGGGAGGCGACGCCACCGGAAACGGAGACCGGCCTCGTCCATCCTCGGACCTCTCGCCTATCGCCTCTGAGGTGCGAGCCGGCTAGGCGGGCTCGGCGGCAAGGCTGCGACGTGCCGTGTCGATCCAGACCTGCTCGGTGTCGAGACGGATATTGAAGCGGCGTGCGTATACCAGCACGTCGTGGAAGATGTGGTTGGCCTGCTTGTGGAAGCCCAGGCGCTTGAGCAGCAGACCGTAACGGCATTTCGCTTCCAGTCCCACGAAGACGTGAGTCAGCTCCTCGTACTCGTGCAACGCTTCATCGTCGCGCCCAAGCCCTTCCAACGCGCGCGCGTTCAGCAGACGCACTTCGTCGGGCCGGAAGCGCGAGTCGATGCGCTGCACCCGGTCGAGAACCTCTCGCGCTTGTTCGAAGGTGTGGTTGTTCACGTGTGCGCGCGCCAGCCCCATCATCAGTTGCGGATCGGTCGCATAGATTCCGCTCAACGCGCTCTCGTACATCCCGACTGCGCGATAGTACATTCCGCAGCGCATCAGCCCTTCCGCAGCGGCGATTCGATTGTTCACGCTCGGACACAGCTCCACATCCGCCAGCCGCCGCTGCAGCTCCGCGTTGGGCATGAAGGCGAAGGCAACTTGCTTCGCGACGCGCTTAGCATTGCGCTGTTCGCGGGAGCCGGGGAACACCTCGACCAAATAATAAATCACGCAACCGAGCACCGGTGTCGACAAGATCAGCAGCGCCCACCAATATGGCCGCCCCGTGCGGAACACGTGGAACAGGAAGAACGCCTGAATGAAGGCGGTCAGTGCGATGAGCAAGGGCATGAACGATCTCCGCGGCTCGGTTCCCAATGCGCTTCGAATCAAACTCCGTTGACACTCGAAAACGCAAAGAGCATGCCCATGGTTCGCACACGCGCGAGAACGCATTGAGGAAGCGGGCTTAGCGAATGTCAAGCGCAAAGCGCCGCAGCAGAACAAAGGCTTCTCGAGGTCGCTCTTGCATGAAAAGACAAATCGCGTCGCAGAGCAACGGCGACGCAAGTGCAGTAGTGAAATATTCTCGCAGCCATGGACTCAGCCGAATCGCGTCAGTGTTCGTCAGCCGCTCTGTCAGCGTCATGTGAAATCGGAACTGATCCAGCACGAACGGATAGCCGAACTGCACGAGCAACTGATCCTGGCGCGGGCTCAGGCCCGCGGCGCGGCGCTGCACCAGCTCTTCTGCGGCCGGCGCTCTGCGAAAACCATCCAGCTCGACGACGCACGCGTCGGCCAGTGTTCTGAGTTGCGCTGTCGAATTCGCGTTGGGTTGCAGCGCAAGGAATCCGTCCAACGAAGTGACCGCCAGCTGCGGAAGAACGAATGGGTGCAAGCCCGCGGCCAGCTCCTGGACGGCATCCGCAAGCTGCGCGGCCGTGCGGCCTTTGGCCAAAACGAAAGGCGGCTTCAGCGTCGCGTGAAAGCCATACAATCGCGGAGATGCGGTGATCTCTGAGATCCGCTCGGCGGACCACCCCTCCACCTCGGGCTGCGCAAGCCGAGATCCGGTGCAGGGATCGCGCCCCAGCCACCGGCAGCCAGCCTGCCACAGGGCCGTAGACTCGTGCGGTGCGAAGTAGACGGCGTAGCGGGCGGTCATGGCATCGAGGCAGTTGCGATATCATAAAAGATTGACAATTGACTTTGGCGCAAGCTTTGTCCACGCGATTGATCACGAATGCCCGGGTGGCGACGGCGGACGAAATCGTCCTGGGCACCGTCGAGTTGCACGAGAGCCGCTTCACCGATGTCCAGCCCGGCACGACAAGCCTGGCCGCCGCAGAAGACTGGGGCGGGGACTATCTCATCCCCGGCCTGGTCGAGCTGCACACCGACAATCTCGAGAAACAACTGGAGCCGCGCCCCGGCGTGCGCTGGCCCGCCCTGCCAGCCCTGCTGATCCACGACGCCCTGATCTCCAGCGCGGGCATCACGACCGTGCTGGACGCCATGGGCGTGGGAGACTTCGACGAGAACTCGGTTCGCGCGCAGGGTTTGCATGCTGCTACCCAGGCGCTGCGCGACGCACGCGAGCGCGATCTTCTGCGCGCCGAGCATCTGCTGCACATGCGCTGCGAGCTCGCCTGCGACAATATGCTCGAGGTGGTGACGCCGTTTCTCGACGATCCCAGCGTGCGGCTGGTTTCGATCATGGACCACACGCCCGGCCAGCGCCAATGGATGGACGTGGAGCGCTTCCGCACCTACACGCAGCGCAATCAGCGTTGGAGCGACGAGTATCTGGAGCAAGTCGTCAACGAACGGCAGCAGATGCAAGCGCGAAATGCGCGGCGCAACCGGCTCGGCCTTCTCCAGCTGTGCCGCAGCCGGGACATCCCGCTTGCCAGCCACGACGACACCGTCCCCGAGCATGTGGCGGAAGCCGTCGATAGCGGCTTTGTCATTTCCGAGTTTCCGACTACGCAGCAGGCGGCGCGCGCGGCGCGAGAGCACGGGTTGGGTATCGTCATGGGCGCGCCGAATTTGGTGCGCGGCGGCTCACACTCCGGCAACGTCTCAGCTCTGGGCCTGGCGCGCGAGGACCTGCTCGATTGCCTCTCATCCGACTACGTCCCGCACAGCCTGCTGCACGGCGCATTCCTGCTGCGCGATCTGGCTGGATGGTCGCTGGCGAAGGCCGTTCGCGCGGTGACCCTCACCCCTGCGCAGCTGGTGCAGCTCGAAGATCGGGGCGAAATCGCACCCGGAAAGCGCGCCGACTTCGTGCGCGTGCGTGAGCTGGAGGGCGTCCCGGTGCCGATGATGACCTGGCGCGAGGGCACGCGCACGGCATAGAAGGTCGATTATTGAGGCTTGCATAAACGCCTGACAGCGCCTAGCTCAGTCGTCATTCCGGCGAACCTTCGTTAGCCAATTCCGCAAGCCTCAATAGCAGTTGCCTTGTCTGCGCGTCGGCGTATCCTGTTTGTTGCGCGCAATGCAGGCCGTCGAAACTGGCGGCTGCGGGCGGCTCAATTCAACGTCTTGGCGGGGCAGTTTGCGCCGGTTTCGACGCCGGTTGGGAATGAATATGGTTCAGAGACAACTCGACGCGTACAAGCAAGAGCGCGAGACGCGCCGGCGCGCCTACATGAACGCCCCCAGCCTGAGAGAGAGGTTCCCCCAAGTCGAGCAAGTCGCCCTGGAGCTCACCTTCACCGACCCCACCGGGGTCGGCAAACATTCGCCGCAGATCCACACGTTCGGTCCCGCGGCCAGGGCGTATTTCGAGGTGGCTTGTCCTTGTTCGGCATGCCTGAGCGGGGGGTTCGATCTCAGCGCCGTCATCTCGGACATGCTTTCCCGGCGCCGCAGCGTGGCGTCAGGCAAGTCGAGTTGTCACGGCTGGCAGGACCGTGGGCGTGTCGGTGAGCATCGGTGTCCGCTGGAGCTCAGCTACCGGGTCACCGCCTCGTACGAGCCTCTGGTC
>Ga0335084_10002793_pt1 | contig 16926 bp, 15 predicted proteins | sample Lox_Sample_44_FD_206721 | JGI IMG/M metagenome (GOLD analysis project Ga0335084, IMG submission 206721) | Soil microbial communities from Loxahatchee National Wildlife Refuge, Florida, United States - Lox_Sample_4.4 | ecosystem: Environmental > Terrestrial > Soil > Wetlands | place: USA... | reverse complement strand
TGCAGATCGAGGGCATCCCGCGCGGGGTGAAACGGTCGGGAAGCAGCACGTGATAGCCGGCGCGATGCAGGTGCTCGACGTAGGTCGGATAACGCGAGTCGAACGTCTTGCCGTCGCTCCAGTGCAGGCCACCGCAGCCATGCGGCGCGACCACGGCCGGGCGCGGCGCGGCCCCGTCGAGCGCCTTCCAGTGCGCGACGATCGGCGATCCGTCGCCGGCAAGATCGATGACTCCCTGCGGCTGCTGCGGTGTGCGCGGGCCGGCGCATGCGGCAAGGAGCAGGCCTGCGAGCACGATCAGACGAGCTCTCATGCCGGCACCCATCGCTTTGCAACCTCCTCGAGCATCACCTCGGTCGCGCCGCCGCCGACCGCGAGCACGCGCGCATCGCGCACCAGGCGCTCGATCGGACTCTCGCGCATGTAACCGGCACCGCCGTGGAATTGCTGGCAGTCGTACATCACATCGTTGACGAGTTCGCCGGTCAGCGCCTTGAGCATCGACACTTCGCGCACGGCATCGCGGCGCTGGTCGACCATCCACGCGCAGTGATACAGGAACTGGCGCGCCGCCTCGACTTGCGCGGCGCGCATCGTCAGCCGCTGGCGTACCGCCTGCTGATCCCACAGCGTGCCACCGAAGGCCTTGCGCTCGCGCACGTAGCGCAACGTCAGGTCGAGCGCCGTCTGCGCCTCGCCGACCGCCATGCTGGCGAGCGCGATGCGCTCGATCTGGAAGTTGCGCAGGATCGCCTGGAAGCCGCGGTTCTCCTTTCCGAGCAGGTTGTCCGCCGGCACGCGACAGTTCTCGAACACCAGTTCCGCGGTGTCGGAGGCAAGCCAGCCGTGCTTCGCAAGCGTGCGTCCGACGCGCAGGCCGGTCGTCGTCCGCTCGACCGCAAGGATCGAGATGCCGTGGGAACTGCGGCTTCCGGTGACGGGTTCCGTGCGCGCGGCGACGAACAGCAGATCCGCATGCACGCCGTTGGTGATGAACATCTTCGTGCCGTCGAGCACGTAGTGATCTCCATCGCGAACCGCGCGCGTGCGGATAGCCGCAACATCCGAGCCAGTGTCGGGTTCGCTGATCGCGACCGCGGTGATGACCTCGCCGGCAAGGATCCGCGGCAGCCAGCGCTGCTTCTGCGCGGTGCTGCCCGCGTCGACGAGGTGTGGGCTTGCCATGTCGGTGTGCACGAGCACGGTGATGACGAAGCCGCCGGACGTCGAACGCGCCAGCGCCTCCTGGAACACGACGTTGGTGACCATGTCGGTGCCGGCGCCACCGTCGGCCTCGGCAACCGTCAGTCCGAGCCAGCCGAGCGCGCCCATCGTGCGCAGCACCGCACGCGGGACGAATCCTTGTGCGTCCCACGCGGCCGCATTCGGCTCGACCTCGCGCGCAATGAAGCGCGCGACTTCGCGTCGCAAGTGCTCGTGTTCGGGGCGGGTATAGACGGTGTCGCTCACCGCCACGCCTACATGCGGAACACGCCGAACTGCGTCGCGGGAATCGGCGCGTTGAGCGCCGCCGAAAGGCCGAGCGCCAGGCACATGCGGGTGTCGAGGGGATCGATCACCCCGTCGTCCCACAACCTGGCGCTCGCGTAGTACGGGTGACCCTGGTGCTCGTACTGGTCGAGGATTGGGCGCTTGAACGCGTCCTCATCGTCCGCCGACCACGAGCCGCCGCGTGCTTCGATGCCGTCGCGCTTGACCGTTGCGAGCACGCTTGCCGCCTGCTCGCCGCCCATCACGCTGATGCGCGCGTTCGGCCACATCCACAGAAAGCGCGGCGAATACGCGCGTCCGCACATGCCGTAATTGCCGGCGCCGAACGAGCCGCCGATGATCACCGTGAACTTCGGCACCTGTGCGCACGCGACCGCGGTCACCATCTTCGCGCCGTGGCGGGCGATGCCTTCGTTCTCGTACTTGCGCCCGACCATGAAGCCGGTGATGTTCTGCAGGAACACGAGCGGCACGCGGCGCTGGCAGCACAGCTCGATGAAGTGCGCGCCCTTTTGCGCGCTTTCGGAGAACAGGATGCCGTTGTTGGCGATGATGCCCACTGGCATCCCCTGGATCCATACGAACCCGGTGACCAGGGTCGTGCCGTAGCGCGCCTTCCACTCGTCGAGCTCCGACCCGTCGACGAGGCGCGCGATCACCTCGCGCACGTCGTACGGCTTGCGCGTGTCGGTCGGGATGACGCCGTAGAGCTCGCGCGGATCGGCGAGCGGCTCACGCGGCGCGCGCAATTGCATCGGGCTCGGCTTGGTGTAGTTGGTGGTGGAAAGGATGCGGCGCGCAAGTGCGAGCGCATGCGCATCGTTGGCGGCGAGATGATCGGCGACGCCGGAAAGCCGCGTGTGCACGTCGCCGCCCCCAAGGTCTTCAGCGCTCACCACTTCGCCGATCGCCGCCTTCACCAGCGGCGGTCCGCCGAGAAAAATCGTGCCCTGGTTGCGCACGATGATCGACTCGTCGCTCATCGCCGGCACGTATGCACCGCCGGCGGTGCACGAGCCCATCACCACGGCGATCTGCGGAATGCCCTGCGCCGAAAGCGTCGCCTGGTTGTAGAAGATGCGGCCGAAGTGTTCGCGATCGGGGAACACGTCGTCCTGGTTCGGCAGGTTGGCGCCGCCCGAGTCGACGAGGTAGATGCACGGCAGGCGGTTCTCGCGCGCGATCTCCTGTGCGCGGAGGTGCTTCTTGACGGTGACCGGGTAGTACGTGCCGCCCTTGACGGTGGCGTCGTTGCACACGACCACGCACTCGCGCCCGCCGACCCGGCCCACGCCGGTGATGATGCCGGCGCATGGCGCATCGTCGCCATACATGCCGAATGCGGCGAGTTGCGACAGTTCGAGGAACGGCGTGCCCGGATCGAGAAGCAGCTGCACGCGATCGCGCGGCAGCAGCTTGCCACGCGCGGCGTGCTTCCTGCGCGCGTCCTCGCCGCCGCCTTCTGCGATCTTCGCGACCTTGCTCTTGAGGTCGGCCACGAGCGTGCGCATCACATCGGAGGCGGCGCGAAAGTCGTCGGAGCGGGGATTCAGCTTGGTCTCGAGGACGGGCATCGGGGATTCGACGCGTGCACCAGAGACGGCAATGGTAGTGCAGGAGTTTGCGGCCCCGAACGGTCGAGATTCCTCGCCGTTGGCTCGGAATGACAAGCAGCTTCTGTCATCCCGAGCGGGACGCGAGGGATCTCGGCGGTTGTGTGGCTGAATCTACCGCACTGCGCCCAGCGTGCTCGGCCTCATCTGCCGGTGGCGCGCGAAGTACAGCGCAGCCATCGCGAGCGCGGCCAGGTTGAGCGCCGACGAGAGCAGATATGGCAACCCGACGCGCCAGTCCGTCGCGGGCAACTGGCTCACTTCGGCCAGCAACGGTGTTCCGATCAATGGCGCGACCACCACCATCAGGCTGGAGAGCGACGCCAGCGTTCCCATCACGAGGCCCTGCTCGCGCGGATCGGCGGCCTTCGAGACGATCGCCACCATTGCAGGACCGACCGCGTACGAGAGGAAGTTGGCGAAGATGATCGCGTACATCATCCAGCCTTGCGTTGCCAGTCCGTAGCCGGCATAGGCGAGAACGCCCGAAACGAGTCCGCACAACACGGTGCGATGTTCGCCGAGCCGGCGCAGCATCGTGCCCAGCAGCACCCCTTGCACGAGGGTCGCCGCAATGCCGACCACGAACAGCGACAGCCCCGTCTCGCGCGGTCCCCATCCGAAACGAAACTCGGTGTAAAGCACCCACGTGACGTGCAGGATGAACTGCGCCAGGTTGTTCAGCGCGATCACCGCAACCAGCAGCCCGACATTGCGCAGGCGCGCCAGTCCAAACAGGGCCGCGAGCGGATTGACGCGTCCGGGCGAGATGGTCTTGCGCTTGTCGGGCGGCAGCGATTCCGGCACAACCACCGCGCCGTAGAGAAAGTTGAGCACGCACAGTCCGGCAGCGACGAAGAACGGAAGACGTATGTCGTAGTGCCCGAGCAATCCGCCGACCACCGGACCGAGGATGAAGCCGATGCCGAACGCTGCGCCAACCAGCCCGAGGCTCTTCGCGCGGCTCTCGTGTGCCGTCAAGTCTGCCACGTATGCGTTGGCCACAGCCATGTTGGCGGACAGCGCGCCGCCAATGACACGCGTTGCAAGCAAGCCGACGAGCGTCGTCACCTGCGCCGTCAGGAAGAACATCAACCCCATGCCGGCCATCGAGGACAGCAGTACGGGCCGACGGCCGAATCGATCCGACAGCGCTCCGAGCAGCGGCGCGCAAGCGAACTGGGAAATGCCGAATGCCAGGACCAGCAGGCCGTACCAGTACGTCTGCGCCTCGCGCCCGCCGGTGAATTCGCCGACCAGCACCGGAAGCACCGGAATGATCAGACCGATGCCGATGACGTCGATCACCACCGTGACCAGCACGAAGGCGACCGCAGGTTGACGCGCCATCACGGCCGTCAGGCCGGCTTTGGCATCGAACTCATGCCCGGCTGTTGCAGGCAGCGATCGATCCACGCACGCACGGCTGGATACGGCGCAAGGTCGAAGCCGCCGCCGTCGGCCGCGCCGTGCGTGTACGCGAACAAGGCGATGTCGGCGATCGTCAGCCGACGCGCCACGAAGAAGTCGTTGCGGCCGAGATGCGTTTCCATCACGCCGAGCGCCGCGTAGCCGCGCTTCATGATTTCCGGAAGGCGCGTGTCGTCGGGCCGCTTGAGAAAGAGCAGGATGAAGCGCGCGACCGCGATATAGGGCTCGTGCGAATACTGTTCGAAGAACAGCCACTGCAGGACCTGCGCGCGCGTCAGGCGATCGCCCGGCCAGAGATCGGTGCCATCGGCGAGGTAGCAGAGGATCGCGTTCGACTCCGGCAGGAACGTGGTCGCGTCGATCTGCAGCAGCGGCACACGCCCGTTCGGATTCATGCGCAGGTACTCGGGCGTGCGCGATTCGCCCTTCATGATGTCGGTCTCGTGCCAGCGGTACGGGACGCGCAGGATGTCGCAGGCGAGCTTGACCTTGTGACAGTTGCCGCTGGTGACCATGCCGAAGATGCGATGGGGAACGTGCAGCGAAAAGGGTTGCATTGGAAGATGCGCGGGTGAGGTTGAGCGCCGGATCAGAACGGACCGGAGGCGAGCCAGCGCTCGACTTGCGGCAGCCGGTCGTGGCCCCAGAACGGTTCGCCGTCGACGAAGATGTAAGGCGCGCCGAATACGCCGCGCGCGATCGCCTCATCGACCTGGGTCTTGAGTTTGTCCTTGATCGCCGGATCCTGTGTCGCCGCCTGCAGTGCGGGCGCGTCGATGCCGAGCTCGCTGGCGATTTCACCGAGCACAGCGAGATCGTTGATATTGCGATCCTCGATGAAGTACGCGCGAATCGCCCGGTGCATGAACGGATTGGCTTTTGCCGATCCGGTCGATTGCAGCCAGAGCAGCGCGCGTGCGGTGTTCACCGTGTTGATCGGAAACCTGCTCGGCAACCGGAACGGCACGCCGTGAAAGCGCGCCGAGCGCGCGAAGTCGTGCTTGGCGTAGGTGCCCTTCAACGGAATGTCGACGAGGATGGCCTGACCCGAAACCTTGAACGCTGCGCCGAGCAGCATCGGCCGGTAGTCCACCGCGCGCTGGTATTTCGACGCCAGCGCATCGAACGACTGCAGAGCGATGTACGAATACGGCGAGGAGAAGTCGAAGAAGAACTCGATCGGTTGGGACACGTGTGGCTCGCTGCGCGAATCTTAGCTTGCGAGTGCGCCGAAAAATACCCGCGTCACGTAGTCCATCGCCACCTTGCCATCCTGTTCCGCTGCATCGAACAGCCGTCGCAGTTCACCGAGCATCGGCTCATACGCTGGCGAATCCGGCTGCGGCATGTAGGAAGCCGAGTTGACGCGCGCTATCAGCGTCGGGAAATCGAGGCGCGTCACGTTGGTGAAAGTCGTTTCGCGGAATGCGCCCCCGAAGAACGGCGCGACCGTCGCTTCCGGACCCTGGCGGTGGCGGATCTTCAGATAGTCGACACCGTAGCCGCGAATGAATGCTTCGTAATCTTCGGCGAACTTCGATCCCGTGCTCAGCCGATCGTTCCAGATCAGGGCTGCCCATGGCGGACGGCGCAGGATGCGCAACGCCTCCGCGTGCGCCGCCGGCAGGTCGAACCAGTGCGCGGCTTGCGCCGCGATGACGAGGTCGACGCTCGCATCGTCAAGCGTGGTCGCTTCTGCCTTGCCCGCGACGCTGCGGAATTCGCCTTGCGCGGCGAGAAACTTCTCGCCCGCCGTGCGCATCGCATCGTTCGGCTCCACGCCGATTACGCGGAAGCCCGCGCTCAGGAAAGGCAGGCACGAAAGCCCGGTTCCGTATCCAAGGTCCGCGACGGTCGCATGCGAAGGCAGTGACAACTCGGTAGCGAGCATGTGCGCGATCGCGTCCGGATACGTCGGGCGGCCCGCCGCGTAGGCATCGACGCGATCGGTAAAACGCTGGGTCGGATCGAGTTGTGTCATGAATCAGAAGCCCTCCATGACGCTGTCGAGCCCGCGCCGCACGCCGATCACGCTGTCGACGTTGCGAATCGCAAGCAGCGCGCCGCCGACGTACGGTTCGGCGCTCGCGCCGGCCTCGTGCTTGATCGACAAACGTTCGCCGTCGGCACCGAACACGGTTTCGATTCCCAGCACGAAGCCGGGCTGGCGGATCGAGTGCACCTGCACACCCGACAGCGAGGCGCCGCGCGTCTCGCGTGGTCCGATGTGTTTCTCCAGTGGCACATCGAGCTTGGGCGCGCGCACGCGCGCCAGCCGCGCCGCGAGTTCGCGCGCGGTTCCCGACGGGACGTCGATCTTGGTCGCGGAACCGTAGTCGATCACCTCGAAGTGATCGAGATAGCGCGCCGCGACCTCCGAGAACTTCATCGCCAGGACAGCGGTGATGGCGAAGTTGCCGCACGCGAGCACGCCGCGCTTGCGCTCGCGCGCTGCGCGATCGATCCCGGCGAGATCATCGTCGGTCAATCCGGACGTGCCGATCACCACGTGGGCGCCCGCCGCGAGGGCGGCGAGCACGTTTCGTTTCGCCGACATCGGCTTGGTGAATTCGACGAACACGTCGCAGCCAATGGCGAGCGCCTCGTCCGCGCGCGCGAACACCGGACAATCGGATTCGATCTGCAGGGCCGCGCCGAGCGGCTTTCCCGCCGCACGCTGCGCGACGGCCGCCACCAATTGGAGATCCGATTGGCGCACCAGCGCTCGCGCCAAGGCCGAGCCGGCCCATCCCGTGGCGCCGGCCAGTACCACGCGTCTCGTCATCGTGTGTCTGGACCTCTCACGCTTCGATCAATCCGTGCCGGATCGCGAGCAGCGTCAGCTCGGCCTGGTTGCTCGCGCCGAGCTTCTGTTTCACGTTGTACAGGTGCGTGCCGATCGTCGAGGCCGAGACCTTGAGGTCTTCGGCGATCTTCTGCACGCTCGCGCCGCGTGCCAGCCGGATGAACACTTCGAATTCGCGCTCCGACAATTTCTGCACCGGCGAGTCGCCGCCGTCGAGTTCCGCGAGCGCCACTTCCTGCGCCAGCTGCGCGTCGATATAGCGTCGCCCCGCGGCCACCGTGCGCACCGCATCGAGCAGCGTTTCGGGCGCGCTGCGCTTCGATAGGAAACCCAGGGCGCCGGCCTTCAGCGCGCGGCGCGCGTGGACCGCATCGTCGTGCGCCGACAACGCGAGCACCCGGGCGCGCGGATGGCGCGCCCGGATGCGCCGCAGCGCTTCCAAGCCGCCGAGCCCCGGCATCGAAAGATCGATCACCAGCACGTCGTGCTCTTCCGGCGCATACATCTGGCACGCGGCCTCGCCCGATTCCGCCTCGCCCACGACGGTGACGTCGGCCGCCGTTTGCAGCAGCAGGCGAAAGCCGACGCGCACGACGGCGTGATCGTCGGCGAGCAGGACGCGGATCATGCGGCCACCAGCGGAATCTCCGCCGCCATGCGCACGCCGCTCGGCGCGCGGTTGGCGACGGCGAACGCGCCGCCGAGATTGAGCACGCGCTCGCGCAGACCGCGCAAGCCGAAGTGCCCGGGACGCGACCAGTCCGCAGGCAGGCCCTTGCCGTCGTCTTCGACGAGCACCGACAGCCGCTCGCCTTCCACGCGCACGCGCACCGTCACATGCCCGGGCTGCGCGTGGCGCAGCGCATTGATCAGTCCTTCCTGCACGACCCGGTAGACCGTCAACGCGACGCTCGGTCCGAGGTCTTCCGGCAACGCGTGCTCGAGCGAGAGGCGCACCGACGGATAGCGGCGCTGCCAGTCGGCGATCAACGAGTCCAGCGTCTCGGCGAGTCCGAGCGAGTCGAGCGAGAGCGGCGCCAACCGCGGGATCAGGCCGTGCATCGCATCGTAGAGGCGCGCCGCTTCGGTGGAGATCAGGCGCGCCGCTTCACCGGTGCGCGCATCCGTTGCCTGTCCCGAGATGGCGATCGCCAGGCTGCGGATCGCCGTGACGGACTGGCCGAACTCGTCGTGCAGCTCGTGCGCGATCAGGCGCCGTTCTTCTTCGATCCGCTGATCGACGACGCGTCCGAGCTCGCGCCGCTCTTCGAGCCGCTCTTCGGCATCTCTCGCGGCACGCTCGGCGGCGACTTTTTCCTGCACCGCCTGCGCCATGCGGTTGAACGCCGCGCCGATCGCGCCGGCCTCCTCGCCCGGGTAGCGCGGCAGGCGCACGCTGAGATCGCCGCGCTCGACCTTGCGCAATCCTTCCGCGATCTGCGGAAACGGCCGCAGCGCGCGCCCGATGAACCAGAACGCGAACGCATGGATTGCCAGCAATGCGACGACGCCGACCGAGAGCAGCCGCATCAAGTCGTCCCAGCCGTCGAGAATCGCGCGCGACGGGTTGGCCTCGAGCATCAACTGGGAACCGTCGTCGAGCTTGAATGTCTGCTCCGCCATGTTCGGCACCGTGAGCGCAACGAACCACGACGGCGCTTCGCGCCCGGCCTTGTAGACGGGCGGCGGCGACCGGTACAGCACCTCGCCCTTCGCGGAGGTCAGCGTGATCTCGTTCGCCCGCACGCGGCCCAGCTGTTCGAGGAAGAAACGCAACGGCTCCGGTCCGGTGCGGGTGTAGGCGATCGCGATCCGGCGCAACAATTGCGAAGCGACGATGTTCGCAGCCGCGATCTCCTCCCGGACGCTGCGCCGGGTGCTGTCGATCTCGACCGCCACGAGCGTTCCGATCAGCACCGCGCTGAGTCCGGCGACGATCAGGTTCAGGTGCGTTCGAAGCTTCAAGGGATCGTTTCCTCCCGCACTTTGGGGAGGTCGGCAGCAGGGCGAGCAAGGGTACACCGCACCGTCGCACCCTCGGTCGCGCACTCATGATAATCATGAGGCTCAAATAACGATCCGGCCATTGAGCACTGCGTCACGGCGGCCCAGCATTACATCCGGCGTCGTTAACGGCGTCGTTTTCAATCTACCAAGGAGCAAGGCCATGGTCTGGGAAAAACCGGCTGCGATCAACTGGCGTTTCGGCATGGAAATCACGCTGTACGTCGCGAATCGCTGAACCTGTTTGATCTATACGTGGCACGCGGGCGGACCATGACCTGGTCCGTCCGCGCCCGCCCGTACCGGGCTCGATGAAGATTCGCGTGCTCGGCTCCGCCGCCGGCGGAGGCTTTCCCCAGTGGAACTGCAATTGCAGCAACTGCGCCGGCCTGCGCCGGGGCAGCATCCGTGCAGTTGCACGCACTCAATCCTCGATTGCAGTCCGCGGCGCCGATCCGTGCGCATGGGCGCTGGTCAACACGTCACCCGATTTGCTTGCGCAACTGAAATCCGCGCCTGAACTGCAGCCTGCGCGCGCGCAGCGCGACACGGCGATCGCGGGCATCGTGCTGGTCGACGGACAAGTGGATCACACCACGGGGCTCTACATGCTGCGCGAATCGACGCGCCCGCTGGCTCTGTGGTGCACCGACAGCGTCTATGCAGATCTGACGCGCGGCAACCCGGTGCTCTCGGTGCTCGGGCACTTCTGCGGCGTCGATCGCAAGCGCATCGACCCCGAAGGCGCCGAGTTTCGCATCGACGGGTTGGGCGACGTCAATTGGCGCGCGCACGCATTGGCAGGCAAGCCGGCACCGTATTCGCCGAACCGCGAGCATCCGGTGCGCGGCGACAACGTGGCGCTCGAGATCAAGGACTCCGCCAGCGGCCGCACTGCGTTCTATGCGCCGGGCCTCGGCGCGATGGATGCCGCGACGTGGCAGGCCATGCAGCGCGCCGCGTGCGTCATGGTCGACGGCACGTTCTGGACCGACGACGAGATGATCCGCCTGGGACTTTCGAAGAAGTCTGCGCGCGACATCGGGCACCTGCCACAGTCGGGCGATGATGGCATGCTGAGCTGGCTCGATCGCCTGCCGCAGGCGACGCGCCGTATCCTGATTCACATCAACAACACCAACCCCATCCTCGACGAAGCCAGTTCCGAGCGGCGCGAACTCGAGCGCCGCCGCGTCGAGGTGGCGTACGACGGCATGGAGATCGAACTGTGAGTGAACGCGCCTGGAGCCGCGAGGAATTCGAGGCACACCTGCGTGGGTTGGGTGACCGCTATCACATACACCATCCGTTCAACGTCATGCTCAACACGGGCAAGGCGAGCCGCGAGCAGATCCAGGGGTGGGTGGCGAACCGCTTCTACTACCAGGTCAGCATCCCGATCAAGGATGCTGCGATCCTCGCCAACTGCACCGATCGCGCGGCGCGCCGGCTGTGGGTGCAACGCATCCTCGACCACGATGGATATGGCGACGATCCCGGCGGCATCGATTCCTGGCTGCGCCTCGGTGAAGCCGTCGGCCTCGCGCGCGACCATGTGGAAAGCCTGCGCGACGTGCTCCCCGGCGTGCGCTTCGCAGTCGATGCATACGTGAACTTCGCGCGGCGCGCGCCGTGGCAGGAAGCGGCCTGCTCGTCGCTCACGGAACTGTTCGCTCCGCAGATCCACAAGCAGCGCCTCGCCAACTGGCCGGAGCACTATCCGTGGATCGAGCGTGACGGACTGCGCTACTTCCAGAGCCGCGTCAGCCAGGCGCGGCGTGACGTCGAGCATGGCCTCGCGGTGACGCTCGACCATTTCCGCACGCGCGCGGAGCAGGAGCGCGCGCTGGGCATCCTCGGCTTCAAGCTCGACGTGCTGTGGGCGATGAACGACGCGATGGCCGCCGCATACGGAGTGCGCCAATGAACCCGATCGCGGAGAACGCGCGTCTTGCGATCGGAAAGGGCTTTCGCCTGCAATGGGAGCCAGCGCAGAACGCGCACGTGCTGCTGTATCCCGAAGGCATGGTCAAGCTGAACGGCAGCGCCGGCGAGATCCTGCGCCGCTGCGACGGCGCGCGTACGCTGGCCGAGATCGTCGCGGATCTCGAGGCGACGTTCGACCAGAAGGGGCTCGCTCCGGACGTGCAGGATTTTGTCGCCTACGCGCGCGCGCAAGGGTGGCTGGAGATCGCTTCATGAATGGTGTCGTGCAACGACCCGGGCCGCCGCTCTGGCTGCTGCTCGAGGTCACCTATCGCTGTCCATTGCATTGCGTGTACTGCTACAACCCCGTCGACTTCGCGCGGGTCGAAGACGAGATGACCACCGCGGACTGGGTGCGCGTGCTGCGCGAAGCGCGCGAGCTGGGCAGCGTGCAACTCGGCTTGTCCGGCGGCGAGCCGCTCGTGCGCGACGATCTCGAGGAGATCACCGCCGAGGCGCACCGGCTCGGCTTCTACACCAACCTGCTCACGTCCGGCGTCGGGCTGAACGAGAGGCGCATCGCGCGGCTGAAGGACGCGGGCCTCGATCACATCCAGGTGTCGTTCCAGGACTCGACGCGCGAGATGAACGATTTCCTGTCGCACACCAGGACGTTCGAGCTGAAGCAGCGCGTCGCGCAGATGGTCAAGGCGCACGGCTATCCGATGGTGCTCAACTGCGTGCTGCACCGGCTGAACATCGATCACATCGAAGTCCTGCTCGACATGGCCGAGCGCCTCGGCGCCGACTACGTCGAACTTGCCAACACGCAGTACTACTCGTGGGCGCACCTCAATCGCGATGCGCTGCTGCCGACCCGCGCGCAGCTCGAAGAAGCCGAGCGCAAGACGCAGAAATTTCGCGAACGCGTCGAAGGCAAAATGAAGATCTTCTTCGTCGTGCCCGACTATTTCGAAACAAGGCCGAAGAAGTGCATGAACGGTTGGGGCACCACGTTCATGACGGTGACGCCCGACGGCACCGCGCTGCCTTGCCATACCGCACGCATGCTGCCGGGGCTGGAATTTCCGAACGTGCGCACGACCAGCGTGCGCTCGGCCTGGTTCGATTCCGACGGGTTCAACCGCTTTCGCGGCACCGGCTGGATGAAGGAGCCGTGCGCGAGCTGCGACGAACGCGAAAAGGATTTCGGCGGCTGCCGCTGCCAGGCGTATCTGATCGCGAACGATCCGTATGCGGCCGATCCCGTGTGCGACAAGAGTCCGCATCATGAGGCGGTGGTCGCCGCGGTGGAGCGCGCGCAGCAGCCGCGCACCCAGGAGTTTCCGCTGGTGTTCCGCGATCCGGCGAACTCGAAGGCGCGCAGCGCGGCGGTCTGAGCGCGGCCGACCTAGGGAGAAACTCGACGACCGCGAGGTCGCGGCAGGCGGCGCCCGCCAGTCCGCTCATGAGCATTCCCTCCCCCGCAAGCGGGGAGGGAGTCCTATTCGCTTGTACGCCTGTAGAGAGCCACGACGGAACGCGCTTGTGCGCGGTAGCTCGGTCCGTCGACGACCGGCGCCTCACGCCAGGGCACGATGTCGCTTGGGCTCTCGCGAGCGGTATCGATCCAGCGGCGCCACGGTTGGGCGCTGGCGGTCGGTGGCAACTCGAATTCGAGCGGCTCCGAATACGCGTTCAGGATGAAATGGAGCAGCAGTGCCTCGCTCTTGGCGGCCTCGACGGTGAGCGCGATGCTGTGCGAGTAGTCGCTCCAGTCCGGCTGGTTCAGGCGGACGCCATGCCAGGACTTGTTTGCTCGCCGCAGAAGAGCATTCAAACTGATGTGCTCGCGGTCTTCGATGGTGTCGCGGAACAGGCGGCGGGCAATCAGCAGTTTCAGGAACCGATGCACGTCCGCATGTTTCATCAGCAGCGTCCAGTCGAACCAGTTGCTTGCGTTGTCCTGGCAGTAGGCATTGTTGTTGCCTCCCTGTGTGCGCCGGACTTCGTCGCCCATCAGGATCATCGGCACGCCGAGCGAGAGCAGCGTGACGGTGAGGAAATTCTTCACCTGCCGGTTGCGCAGCTGCGCCACCGCAGGATCGGCGCTCGGGCCCTCGACACCGCAGTTCCAGCTGCGGTTGTCGCTGGCGCCGTCGTGATTGCCCTCGCCGTTCGCTTCGTTGTGCTTGTCGTTGTACGAGACGAGGTCGTTGAGCGTGAACCCGTCGTGGCAGGTTACGAAGTTGATGCTCTGTTCCGGCTCGCGCTCCTCGTGGCTGTAGAGCTCGGGGCTGCCCATCAGGCGGTCGGCGAACAATCTGAGTGAACCCTGAGCGCCGCGGAAGAAGTCGCGAGCGTCGTCGCGGAAGCGCCCGTTCCACTCGCGCCAGCTGTCGCCGACGAAACTGCCCACCTGGTAGAGCCCGGCTGCGTCCCACGCTTCGGCGATCAACTTGATGCCTGCCAGTTGCGGATCGGACTCGATGTCCCACAGCACGGGCGGCCTGGGCAGAGGGCGGCCATCCGGATCGCGCGTGAGGATGGAGGCCAGGTCGAAGCGGAAGCCGTCCACGTGCATCTCGGTGACCCAGTAGCGGAGGCTGTCGAGAATCAGCCGGCGCACCAGGGAATCGTTGGCGTTGAGCGTGTTTCCGGTCCCGGTGTAGTTGGAGTAGTAGGCGCGGTTCGGCTCCAGGATGTAGTAGTGGTCGTTCGCGAGGCCGCGAAAGCACAGCGTGGGCCCGTTTTCGTTACCTTCGGCGGTGTGGTTGAAGACGACGTCGAGGATCACTTCGATGCCTGCACGATGGAGCGCCTTCACCATGTCGCGGAATTCGTCGAGCGGTCCGAGCGGATCCTGGCGCGAGCTGTAGGCCTGGTGTGGCGCGAAGAACGAGATCGGGGCATAGCCCCAATAGTTGACGCGGCCCGGAGGGGCATCCGAGGCGTCGAACTGGAAGACCGGCAGCAGCTCGACTGCGGTGACGCCGAGATCCTTCAGATACGGAATCTTTTCGATCAGGCCGACAAAGGTGCCGCGCGTGCACTCTGCAACGCCGGAGCTCGGATGGCGCGTGAAGCCGCGCACGTGCATCTCGTAGATGATCGTTCTGACCGCAAGACGATGCGGTGGTTTGTCGCCTTCCCAGTCGTAGGCGGCCGGATCGGCCGCCACGCTCTTCATCGCCGTGGCCGCGTTGTCACCAGGGTGAGTGGCCGCCGCGCGGCTGTAGCCCGGCGGAACCACGACGCCGCGGCCGTACGGATCCAGCAGCACTTTCCCTGGGTCGAATCGCATCCCCTGCGCCGGATCCGACGGCCCGTGCATGCGATAGCCGTAGAGCTGACCGGCTTTCACGTCCGACACGAACGCGTGCCAGTAGTGATAGGTGCGGTGCCTCTGTGGGTCCAGCTCGATCGTTCGGCGCGCGCGCGCATCGTCCGGGCGATCGAACAGCAGCAGTTCGACGCGCGTGGCCGAGCGCGAGAACACGCTGAAGTTCGCGCCGCCGCCACTCAGAGTTGCGCCAAGCGGGTAGCTGCTTCCTGGCTTTGTGTTCGATGTCATCCTCGAATTTCCGCCTCCACTTCTCGACCGGGGGAAGGTGAGAGCCGCGAGCTAGGGTTTCCCATGCGCAAGTATCCACGCCGCTATCTTCCCGACGACCTCCTCCTCGATGCCGTTGTATCCGTGGTAGGCGAACGCCTCGCATGGGTCACCGACGCTGCGTCCGCCCTTGAAGGTGAGCAGCGCCTTCACCGGCACCGGATCGAGCTTCTCCATCAGGCTGCCGACATCGCGAAATGCGCAGACCTTGCAGTCGTCCAGTTCGTGGTGGACTACCAGGACTGGAATGCGCAGCTTGTCGAGCGGCATGTCCGGTACGGCGCGGCTGCGCGGATCGCGGAGGACGCTCGACGTCAGAACCAGTCCGTCGGGGCCGTCTCCCCTGTCGAGCGACGTTGCGACGAACGCGGCCGACTGCGTGCCGCGGCTGGTCCCGACCAGCCACACGGGCGCGTTCGATCGTTCGCGCAACCAGGCGATCACCGCCTTGACGTCCGTGGCATGTTCGGGCGTCTGGCGGAATCCGCCAAGAAATGGATGGTGCTGGTGGTCCGAGGGTGCATCGATCACGGCGACCCGCAGCGATTTCGCCGCAAAACTTTCGCGCGTGCGCACGAGGAAGTTGCCCTTGCCCGAGGCCATCGAGCCGTCGGCGGCGATCTGCAATCCGCCATCACCGCCCGCGAAAAGAATCACGGCGGCTTTCGGATCGGGCGGTGAAACGAGCAGGATCCGCTGCGTGACGCCCGCGCGACTGGGGATATCGACCACGCGCTGCTCGACCTGCGCCGACGTTTCCGACGCCAGGCCGACACACATCGCCAGCACCAGACCGCGTGCGAGATCCATTCGATCACCTCGAGAAGTTGCGCGTGCCGAGCAGGATGCCATGGTTCTTGCCGGGCGCGCTCAGCGGGTAGATCGTGAGCTTCAATCCCTGCAACCGCGAGCCGAGCTCGGTGGCGGAACGGGGATCGAGTGTTTCGTGAACTTGAATCGCGACCATCATCGGGTTGCTCGGAAAAGACGCGATGGCAGCGTCGATCACGTCGACAATCGGCGGATCCGTCCTGCGAAGATCGAGTCCCGTCTTCGCATCGAGCGCCTCGCCCCAGGGCGGAGCGACGAACAAGACCAGCGGTGAGCCAGGCGCAACCTGCGCGGCGCCGAAGCCTGCCCGGAAATCGGTGTGGACGATTCGGATCGGGAGCCCGAGTGCCGCGAGATTGCGCGTTGTCATGCGGAACACCGCTGGATCGAGCTCGAAACCCAATCCGTACGCGCCAGGAAGGTGACGCAGGATCCAATGCAGCGTGTTGCCGGATCCTGCGAATGGGTCGATCGCAAGCACGTTGTCGACAGCCGTCGCGGGGCCGAGCGCGGCGGCCACATCGCGCCCGATCGCATCGCCCAATGCATCGCGTGTGCATTCGACCGCGGTTCGCCCGAGCAACCGGACTCCCTTTGCAAACCAGTCGCGCGGGCGCAAGCCGTAGATCGAGACATAGTCCGGATCGCCGTAGCTGTCGCTTCCATAGCGGTGAATCTCGTCCAGGGTGAGCTCCGCGTTGCGCTTCGCGCCGAGCAGAAGCACCTGGCGGTCATGGAGTGAATGATCACCCGGGGCGGCCGAGACAAAGGTGCGGATCGAAGCAAACGTTTCGTCAGGGCACTCGAGATAGGCGAAGTGACCGCAATCCTCGACCACGACGAGGCGGCCGCCGGGCACCGCGTCGACGATGTGCTTCGCGCACGACAGCGGAACGAAATCGCGCGCGCCGTGCAGGACCAGCGTCGGGCACCTGCAGTGACGAAGCCTGGCGAGCAAGTCGTAGTCCGGTGAGAGCCAGGTTTGCGCATACAGCCGTTCTTCGATCGCGCGCGCCTTGAGGATGTCTTCGGTCGAGAAGTGCACGCGCAGCCGCTGGATGACGACTTCAGCGAGGTCGCGCCGGGCGAGCGCATGCGCGTAGTGCAATCGATGGTAGTTCTGCTCGGCGGCCAGATCGCCGGCCACGTATTCCGGCGAGGCGGCAATGTGTCGCATCATTTCGAGGTTC
>Ga0335084_10002792_pt1 | contig 16927 bp, 13 predicted proteins | sample Lox_Sample_44_FD_206721 | JGI IMG/M metagenome (GOLD analysis project Ga0335084, IMG submission 206721) | Soil microbial communities from Loxahatchee National Wildlife Refuge, Florida, United States - Lox_Sample_4.4 | ecosystem: Environmental > Terrestrial > Soil > Wetlands | place: USA... | reverse complement strand
GACAAGGATATCGCGCTGTACATCAATTCGCCCGGCGGCTCGGTGACGGCGGGCATGGCGATCTACGACACGATGCAGTACATCAAGCCCGACGTCAGCACGATCTGCATGGGCCAGGCGGCCTCGATGGGCGCCCTCCTGCTGGCGGCTGGCGCCAAGAACAAGCGCTTCGCCCTGCCGCACGCGCGGATCATGATCCACCAGCCGCTCGGAGGGGTCCAGGGGCAGGCGACGGACATCGACATCCAGGCCAGGGAGATCCTCCGGATGCGGGAGGAGCTGAACCGCATCCTGCTCCACCACACGGGCCAGACGATGGAGAAGATCCAGCGGGACACGGACCGCGACTTCTTCATGACCGCGGACCAGGCCAAGGAGTACAAGATCGTGGACGAGGTCATTTCCTCCAAGCCGACCCCGCGACCGGTGGCCGACGCCGCGGCGATGGCGGGGAGATAGGCGGCTCCGACGATGGCGGCCCGGACGCGCGAGGGCGGGGGGACGCTGAAGTGCTCGTTCTGCGGCAAGAGCCAGAACGACGTGCGCAAGCTCATCGCCGGGCCCACGGTCTACATCTGCGACGAGTGCATCGAGCTCTGCAACGACATCATCGCGGAGGAGTGGGAGGAGGAGAAGAGTAAGGAGCTCCGCAGCCTCCCCAAGCCAGCAGAGATCAAGAACGTGCTCGACCAGTACGTGGTCGGGCAGGAGCGCGCCAAGAAGATCCTCGCCGTCGCCGTCCACAACCACTACAAGCGCATCGAGGCGGGCGGCGAGGCCGGCGACGTCGAGCTCCAGAAGGCCAACATCCTCCTGATCGGCCCGACCGGGTCCGGCAAGACGCTGCTCGCGCAGACCTTGGCCAAGATGCTCCACGTGCCCTTTACCATTGCGGATGCGACCACGCTGACCGAAGCGGGCTATGTCGGTGAGGACGTCGAGAACATCATTCTGCGGCTGCTGCAGGCGGCGGACTACGACGTCGAGCGGGCCCAGCGGGGCATCGTCTACATCGACGAGATCGACAAGATCGCGCGCAAGAGCGAGAACCCGTCCATCACCCGCGACGTCTCCGGTGAGGGCGTGCAGCAGGCGCTCCTGAAGATCCTCGAGGGCACGGTAGCCAACGTGCCGCCACAGGGCGGGCGGAAGCACCCGCACCAGGAGTTCATCCAGGTCGACACGGCCAACGTGCTCTTCATCTGCGGCGGGGCGTTCGTCGGGCTGGACAAGATGGTCGAGAACCGCGTGGGCAAGACCGGCATGGGCTTCGGCGCCGAGATCAAGAGCCGGGAGGACCGGCGGGTGGGCGATCTCCTGGCGATGGTGCAGCCCGAGGACATGCTCAAGTACGGCCTGATCCCCGAGTTCGTGGGACGCTTGCCGGTCGTGGCGACGCTCCACGACCTGGACGAGGCTGCGCTCGTGCGAATCCTGAGGGAGCCCAAGAACGCCATCATCAAGCAGTACCAGAAGTACTTCGACCTCGAGAAGGTCCGGCTCAAGTTCACCGACGACGCCGTCGCCGCCGTGGCCCGCGAGGCCATGAAGCGTGGGACAGGCGCGCGCGGGCTCCGGGCCGTGCTGGAGGAGGTCATGCTCGAGGTGATGTACGAGCTGCCGTCCATCCCGGGGCTCAAGGAGTGCATCATCACGCGCGAGGTGATCGTGACCCGCGAGCGTCCGATCCTCATCTCGGAGCCGAAAGAGCAGTCAGCCTGACGCTTCACCCCCTGAGCGGGTGCTTCATCCACACGTTCGCTTCCTCGTAGCGCCCGATGTTCCGCCGCAGGTCGATCGTGATCGGCTGAAAGGCGCCCTCCACCACGTAGCGGCCGCTCTCGGGGAAGCGCAGCCCCGTCCACTCCTCCCAGCGGGCCACCGTGTCGGTGATGACCATGGCCTTCGGCGCCACCAGCAGGATCTCCGCGCCCATCCGCTCGTGCACGCGAAGCCACGGATCGAAGGCGGCGCCGTCCGCGCGCTTCCACGTGACGTAGCGCTCCATGGGCGTCAGCGGGTAGCGCTGCTTCTGCGAGGGGCGCACGGGGGCCACGAGTGTCCTGAGCCCGTGTTCCCGCGCGATCGCCCCCATGGCCTCGATGACCCGCTGCGAGAGCCCGCGGTCGCGCTGCTGCGGGTCCACGATGGCCGCCAAGGCCGAGAGCGCCGTCGCTCGCCGGCCGTCGCGCTTCGCGGCCACGCCCCGCTCGAGGACTTCCGGGATGTCCGGGGGAAGATCGCCCCGCGTGCCGTCGCAGATGAAGGGGATGGTGTTGCCCACGGCCACCAGCGCGCCGCTCTCCTCCCACATCCCGAACTGAAATTCCGCGAAATCAGTGAAGAGATGCCGCCAGAGCCCGCCCGTCCCGTTGCCCTCGTGGACGAAGCGCGGCCACGCCTGGCGGTGAAACTCGGGGAAGCGCTCGCTGAGCCCCGGCTCTTCGCTGACGGTGCGGACCGTGAATTCCATGTCAGAATGATCCCCGAATGAGAGCCCGTCGTCCAGCGCCGCCCGTCGAGTTCACTCCGTGACCCCCGGCACGCTCTACGTGGTCGCCACGCCCATCGGCAACCTCGAGGACATCACGCTCCGGGCGCTGCGCGTGCTGAAGGAGGTCGGCCTCGTCGCCTGTGAGGACACGCGCCGCACGCGGACGCTCCTGACCCACTTCGGCATCCACGTGCCCGTCACCAGCTACTTCGAGCACAACAAGCTCTTCAAGGGTCCGGCCATACTCAAGACGCTCCGCGACGGCAGGTCGGTGGCCCTGGTCACCGACGCAGGCACCCCCGGCATCTCTGATCCGGGCTTCCTCCTCGTCAGGGACGCGCGCGAGGCGGGCATCCCCGTGGTGCCCGTGCCGGGTCCCTCGGCCGTGGTGGCGGCGCTCTCGGCCTCCGGGATCCCCGCCGACAGCTTCGTCTTCGACGGCTTCCTGCCCGTGAAGCCCGGCAAGCGCGTCCACAGGCTCGAGTCGCTCCGCGCGCTCGAGATGACCTGCGTCTGCTACGAGTCGCCTCACCGCATCCTCGCCGCGCTCGAGGCGATCGGCCAGGTGTTCGGCCAGATCGAGATCATCGTGGCGCGCGAGCTGACCAAGCAGTTCGAAGAGATCGCCCGCGGCACGCCCGAGGCGCTCCGGGAGCGCTTCGCCGCGGCCGCGGTCAGGGGAGAATTCACGCTCGTCATCCCGTATACCAAGTCGCCGCAGTCGGACGAGAGGGCGGGGTCCGCGGCTCGCTGATTTCCTGGCGGCCGGGACACCGTGGGGCACATGCGGATCTTGCACGCGCCAGAAAACATAGGCGGCATGGCCGGTGTGCTGGCGCGCGCGCAAAGAGCCCTGGGAGTCGACGCCCGCTCGTATTGCGACCAGGCCAACCACTTTCAGTATCCCGCTGACTATACGGCGTCGTCGACTTCGGAGAGGCTCGCCAAGGCGCTCCGTTTCGCGCGGCAGTTCGATGTGTTCCATTTCTATTTCGGCAGAAGCCTGCTCGGCGCCTCGCTCCTCGACGTGCGGCCGCTGGCATTGTTGGGCAAGAAGATCTTCTTCCACTTCTGCGGTTGTGACATTCGAGACGAGAAGGCGACGACGCACACCTATTCCGTGTCGGCGTGCGCCAATTGTTTTCCCAAGCTCTGCAGCCCCAACCGCGATCAGGCGCGAGCCGCGGCAGAGCGCTTTGGGCGAGTCAACTTCGTGTCGACGCCTGACCTCCTCGAATTCCTGCCGCGCGCCGTCCTGATGCCGCAGGCGGTCGATTTCGAGCTCGTGGAACGGATCATGCGCGAGCCCGCGCCCCGGCGCGATCCACGTCGCTTCGTCATCGTCCATGCGCCGACGAACCGCCAGATCAAGGGGACCCAATATCTGCTCGATGCGGTGGCTCGCCTGCAAGCGCTCCACTACCCCGTCGAGCTGTCGCTGATCGAGAACCGAAGTCATGCGGACGCGGTGCGCCTCTATCGGGCCGCGGACCTTGCCGTGGACCAGCTCCTCGTCGGTTCCTACGGGCAGTTTGCGGCAGAGATGATGGCGCTGGGCGTGCCGACCATTGCCTACCTCCGGCCGGATCTCGTAAGCCACTATGCCGAAGAGCCGCCGCTGATCAACGCCGACCCCATGACGCTGGAGACGGTGCTCCGCAATTGCCTTGAAGGCCGCCAGGATCTGGGACCCTTGAAGGCAGCCGGCCCGTCTTTCGCTCGCCGCGTGCATCACCCGGAGCCTCTGGCCCGTCGCTGCCTGGAGGCCTACGCCGCGTGAACCGCGTCCATCCCTATGCCCTCCGACGGCGCGTGGTCATGCTGACGACCGACGTCATGATCGACCGCCGCATCCTGCACGAAGGCGAAACGCTCGCGGGCGCGGGCTATGAGGTCATTTTGCTGGCGGGCAGTGGGGCGGCGCTGCCGACCCACGAGATCCTCGGCCGGGTCAAGGTGCACCGGGTCGACGGCGCGGCATATTTGCGCTTCGCTCCGCTGGCCCGGTTCGGCATCCGGATTCGCGATCGGGTCGGCAGGTTGATGCGGCCGCCGCCGGCGTTTCCCGACGCCCGCGCCTCTACCGTGGGCGGTCAGAGCCGCAAGCCATTGCCGCTGGGGCGCCAGGCAAACCGCGCGTTCGAGGCGCGGCTTGTGCTGGCCTGGGGCTTGCGCGCGCTGCGCTACGTGACGGCCAAGGTCTTCCATGGTTGCGTGCGGCCGTTGCTGAGCCGCGTCGATCGCTTGTCGCTTCTGGAGCGCGGCTACCTGAGCGAGGGCCTGTTCTACCGGCCCGACATCATCCACGTCCATGATCTGCCGATGCTTGCTGTCGGTGTTGCTCTCAAGGCCAGGCTCCACGTGCCGCTCGTCTACGATATGCACGAGAGCTATCCCGATCAACCGCGCTTGACGCCGCGCCTGCGCCGGCGCCTGCGACGGCTTGAACGAAAGCATATCGGGGCCGCGGATGTCGCGATCAGCGTCAACGACCTCCTGCTCGAGGTGATCCGCGCGCGTTACCAGTTGAAGCGTTGCGGCGTCGTGCAGAACGCCGTGCGGGCGCCGCAATTCGATCCCGAGCGCCGCTACGATCGATTTCGCGCCGACTACCCGCAACTTCAGGGCAAGCTCCTCATCCTGTTCCAAGGGTATATCGCTCCCGAACGTAACCTGGAAATGGCCGTCCATGCGATGGCGCGCGTGCGGCGGACCGATCTCGTGCTCCTGATCATGGGTTATGGAGAGTATGCGCAAACGCTCGAGGAGCTGGCTGACGCTCAGGGCGTGACCGACAGAGTTCTCCTCGTGCCGGCGAAGCCGCAGGATGAATTGTTGTCCTATTCGGCGTCCGCGGATGTCGGACTCATTCCCTATTCCACGCGGCGCGACCTGAATACGCGTCTCGCCTCGCCCAACAAGCTTTACGAGTTCATCAAGGCCCGCTTGCCGATCCTGACCAACCGCCTGCCGTTTGTCGAGCGCGTTGTCACGCAATGGGGCTTCGGGACGGTCGCCGATCTCGATGACGTCGACTCCTTCGCCGGAGCTCTGGAGGGCATCGAGCGCTGGCAGCTGTCAGCCTGCCGCGAACGCCTCGCGCGCGATGGCTGGCGCTTCGCTTGGGAACAGGAAGAGGCGCACCTGTTGAAGCTCTACGAAGCGCTCCCGGGCCAGAGCGAGCCAGGCGCAGCGGTGCCGGTGACCCTGGCGCGCCAATAGCGGCCATGCGGGCCGGATGGCACGGGCAAGCGCAGCCAACCTGGATCGACGTCGACGGCCAGACGTACGGTGCGAAACCCGACGTTGCCGGCCCGATCGGTGGCGGCGCAGGGTATGCGGACCCCGTCGCGCGCGGCGATCATCACGTGGGCACCGTCGATGAGCTGCTGGCCGTGCTGGACCGGGTCAGGGAAGGCCAAATCATCCTCGTCGATCCCGCCGCGGAGCTCGATTTCACGGATCGCGTGCTCGCCCAGGCCCCGTTCGCGTTGAGGATCCCCAGCGGCGTGACGGTCGCCGGCGGGCGAGGCGCGCCTGGGGCCGGCGACGAGGGGGCGGCCGCTGGTGCGCTGCTCTCCAGCGACGAGTTCAAGACGCAGCCGCTGATCGAGGTGACCGGGCCCGGGGCGCGCATCACGGGTTTTCGCCTGCGCGGGCCCGACCCGAAGCGCCGTCTCGCATTCCACCACCGCGTGTTCCACGAGGGCCAGGGCGGGCATGAGACGTATTACCGCTTCCCCGCCTCCACGGCTCTCCGCTGTGAAGTGCCTCAGCTGGAGCTGGGCGGCCGTCCCTGGGGCGTGGAAATCGACAACTGCGAGATAAGCGGCTGGAGCCGCGCCGGTGTCTTTCTTCTCGGCGGGTACGGACATCAGGTCCACCACTGCTTCATCCACCACTGCCAGCGCATGGGCCTGGGCTATGGCATCTGCCTCGACGCGGCGGCCGCGACGATCCACCACAACATGTTCCAGGACAACAAGCACCATATCGCCGGCACCGGCCGGCCGGGGACCAGCTACGAGGCGGCGCACAACGTCGTGCTCCCCCCCACCGAGTCGCACATCTGGGATGGGCAGCCCTACGGTCAGGACCACCTCTTCGACATGCACGGCGGCGAGGACCGCGGCGACGGCACCACCATCGCCGGCACGCGGCTCCACGTCCATCACAATTCATTCCTGAGCGCCTATCCCGCGGTGGTGATCAGCGGCGTGCCCGAACGCGAGGCGGTGGTTGAACGCAACTGGCTCTGCCACGCCTCCGCGAGCGACGCGTTCCGCGTGCGCGCGGGCGCAGTGATTCGCGACAACGCGTATGGCCCACCGCCGGCGCCGCGGCGCGAGTGAACGGCTCTGCGCGCGGTAGTGTCACCGCCTGGCAGCCGGCGCCAGGGTCAGGCGATCGGGAGCGCGCTGTTGCGGCCGAGTCTGTCCGCCAGTTCTCCCCAGGAGGGCACGCTGCTCACGTCAATGCTGGCCCGGTCGAAGCGCCGGGCTTGCAGTAGAGCGCTCCGGATGCTCTCCGGGTCTCCGGGGCGGTAGTAGAAAATATTCGGCCGCGGGCTTGCGAGGAAGGCCGGCGCCACGACGGGGAGGCGGCAATACGTGTACTGGAGGATCTTCGGAGTGTCGGTGAAGGCCGTAGCGCCCGGCTCACTGACGAGGCATTGCAGGCCGATGTCCGCGTTCTTGATGAAGGGAACGGTTTCGGCGAAGCGCATCTCTCCATAGGCCCGGATGTTTGCGCGGCGGGGCAGGTTCGGGATGGGTCCGAGAATGTGAAACGTCCAGTCCGGCAGGAGCGTGCTCGCCTTCTCGAGGAAGTCGCGGTCGAATCGGTGCTGGCCCGAGTAGACGATCTGAGGCGCCTCCGCGCGCGGATACGGGCTCGGGTAGCTCCGGTCGAAGAGGGCTTTCTCGACGCCGTGAAAATCGAGGCTTGCCTGGGGCAGGCGACGGAAGCGATCGTGAACGTACGCGCACGGGGAGCTGACCAGGTCGAAGCGTGGCGCGATCGCCGCCTCCGCTTCTACGACGACGGGATGAACGCGGGCATGCCGGAGATCGTCGGAGACGCGGTAGACGAAGGGCGCGCTCGGGTTGAGCCGCTTGAAGCGGTCGAAGAGCAAAAGACCCGGCCCGCTGTCGAAGACGAAGCGATCCGCCGATGCGACCAGAGGCTCGACGCCGAGCGGCAGGCTGCCGTAGCGAGCGAAGAGCCTCCGAGTCGCCCGGTTGAGGAGCCCGAGCCGAAGGTTGACGGCGTGCCACGGCGTGCTCCACACGTAGCTCAACACCCCGTCCCTCTTGACCAAGCGGTTGGCGTCGCGCCTGGCCAGGCGGGCGAACCCGCGTCGCCTCCCGAGCCATGCCGCGAACCAGCTAAGATGCGCCGTGATGAAGAGAACATCCCAGCCGGTGCCGCGGAAGTCCTTTGCCAAGAAGTGAAAGCCGGACCACGCGCTCGCGCCCCAGTACTCGTTCGTGACGAACACCACGCGCGGCGCGTTCCAGGAGTGCTCGACGCCCATGCCGCCGAGTCTACCTCGGTTCAGCCCGACGGGCCATCGAGGGGAGCCAGTCGTCATCACTTTCTCCTCGCGCTAACACGTGCCTGCGTGGGAAGGGTAATATTCGGCGCACGTGAACATGCTCCTGGAGACTACGAGGATCGTCGGCCGCGAAGACGGGCTTGCGCGACTCGACACTCGGGGCGGCTCGAGCTAGCGAACATGTGCGGCATCGGAGGAATGGTCAGTCTCGATGGGCGGCCGCTGCCTGTCGCCCGCTTGCGCCAGATGGCGGCGCTCATGCGCCACCGAGGGCCGGACGACGCGGGCTACCTGCTGGCCGGGGCCGGACCGCCGCTGGCGTGTACGGAGCTCTCCTTCGCCGCCCGGAACCCGCGCTTGGCAGCGTGGGAGAGCATGGACACCGCCGACCGCGCATGGACCATCGGGCTCGCGCACCGCCGTCTGGCGATCATTGATTTGACGGCCGCCGCCCACCAGCCGATGGGCAGCGACGATGGGTCGGCATGGATCGTCTACAACGGCGAGGTGTACAACTTCCGCGAATTGCGCGCCGAGCTCGCCGAAAGAGGAGCGCGCTGTCGCTCGCGCTCCGACACCGAGGTCGTGCTGGCGGCGTGGCAGCACTTCGGCGCTGACGCGATCCAGCGACTGAACGGCATGTTCGCCTTCGGCATCGTCGACCTGCAGCGCCGTCGCCTGTTGCTGGCTCGTGACCGCTTCGGGATCAAGCCGCTCTACTACGGAATCAATGCCGCGGGACTGCTCGCCTTTGCCTCGGAAATCAAGCCGGTCCTCGTCGCGCTCGGTCTGGCCCCGGAACTCGACCTCTTTGCGCTCGACCAGTACTTCGCGTTCCAAAACATCCTCAGTCACGACTCCCTCTTCCGCGGCATTCGCCTGTTGCCACCCGGCCACACCCTGGAGCTGTCTCTCGACGGACCCTTGCCCGCGCCACGCCGCTACTGGGACTTCCACTTTGAGGGTGATGCCGACCCGGCGGCGACGCCGTCGGACGATGAGGTCGCCCGGGTACATGACGCGGTGGTCGCGGCGGTTCGCCGCCAGCTCGTGGCGGACGTGCCGCTCGGCAGCTTTCTCTCGGGGGGGCTCGACTCGGGCGCGCTCGTTGCGGTCGCCAGCCGCGAGATCCCGCGTCTCATGACCTTCACCGGCGGGTTCGATCTGACCTCGGTGTCCGGCCTGGAGCTCGTCTTCGACGAGCGCGGGCCGGCCGAGCTGATGGCGAGCCGGTTCGGGACGGAACACTACGAGATGGTCATGCACGCGGGCGACATGGAGCACATCCTGCCGCGCCTCGTCTGGCACCTCGAAGAGCCGCGCCTCGGCATGAGCTACCAGAACTTCTACATCTCGCGGCTCGCCAGCAAGTTCGTGCGTGTGGTGCTCGCAGGCGTCGGCGGGGACGAGCTCTTCGGCGGATACCCGTGGCGCTATGGCTTCTCCGCGCCGAGCGACTATTTCCGCTACTGGCAGCGCGTCGTGCCGGTGTCCGAGCGCGAGCAGTTCTACACGGCGGGGACGTTTGCCGCGCTGCGGGAGAACGATCTGGAAGGAGTCTTTCTGCAGGCCGTGCGGCGTGGGCCGAGCGCTTCCTCTCCGGGGGCCCTGGGACACGGCGAGATCCTGGCGTTTGAGGCGCGGACGTTTTTGCACGGCCTGCTGGTGGTCGAGGACCGGATCGCGATGGCGAACTCGCTGGAGACGCGCGTTCCGTTCCTCGATAACGAGCTGGCGGATCTGGCGCTGAGCTTGCCGCACGCCTATCGCCTCGGTCCGCAGAGCCGCGTCCTCGGCGGTCCCGGCCTGCCGGGCGATCCGGAGGGCACCGTGTCCAGCAAATACGTGCTGCGCAAGGCCGTCAGGGGTCTGGTGCCCCCGGAAATTCTTGCTCGTCGCAAGCAAGGCTTCTCGCCGCCGGACGGCTCCTGGTATCGGGGTCCGACGATGGAGTACGTGCGCCGCATCCTGCTGCATCCGCGCAGTCTGGAGCGCGGGCTGGTCCGCCCGGAATACGTGCGTCGCTTGGTGGACGAGCACACGTCTGGACGACGGAACCATCGGCTGGCCATGTGGTCCTTGCTCAATATCGAGTGGTGGCATCGGATCTTTCGCGACAATGGCAACAGCTGGCTGGAACCGCCCGGCGCTGAACAATGCTAGGCGGATTCGAATCGGCGAGCGGCAGCGCGGCCCAGCGCTTCGCACGCTGAGTCCGAGACGCCTATGCTGGTGCTCCCGTATCCCGTATACTAAGACTCCATGTCCATTCCCAAAGCGCTGACGATCGCCGGCTCGGATTCCGGCGGCGGCGCGGGCATCCAAGCGGATCTCAAGACCTTCTCGGCCTACCGGGTCTTCGGCATGTCCGTCATCACCGCGGTGACGGCGCAGAATTCCGTGGGGGTCCAGGCCATCCAGTATCTGCCGGCTGCGTTTGTCGCCGAACAGCTCTCATCCGTCCTGGACGACTTTGGCGCCGACGCCATCAAGTGCGGCATGCTCGGCACGGCATCCATCGTCGAGGCGGTGGCGGCCGGGTTGCGCGGGCGTCCGGTGGCGCGGCTGGTGGTCGACCCGATTGTGGCGGCCACGTCCGGCGCCGCGCTCCTCGAGCCCGATGCGGTCCGTGCCGTGACGGCGAGCCTCCTTCCGCTGGCCCTCGTGGTGACGCCCAACCTGCCGGAGGCCGAAGCGCTGGCCGGCATGCCGGTGTCGGGTCGGGCCGACATGGAGGAAGCGGCGCGCCGCATCCACAAGCTCGGGCCGCGCCACGTGCTGGTCAAGGGCGGCCACCTCAAGGGCGACGCGATCGACCTCCTCTACAACGGCCGCGATTTCACCGCCTTTCAGGCCCCGCGCATCGAGTCCGACAACACGCACGGCACCGGCTGCACCTTCTCGGCTGCGATCGTCGCAGGGCTAGCTCAAGGCCGGCCGCTCGCCGAGGCCGTGCGCGACGCCAAGGCCTACGTGACGCGCGCCATCCGCGAGGGCTTCGCCCTCGGCCGCGGCGCGGGCGCGCTCCGGCACTTCCTCACGGAGTGGTGATGGCCGACGAGCAGGCGGCGCCGGATCTCGAGCAGCAGCGCAGGCTCGGCCAGATGTCATTCATGGACCACCTGGGCGAGCTCCGCTCGCGGATCATGTGGAGCCTGATCGCCGCTGGCGTGGGTCTCGCAGTCGCGGTCTTCGTCACGGACCCGGTCATGCGCTTCATCTCGCGCCCGCTGGTCAAGATGGGGACCGAGCTGGTCTTCACCTCGCCCACCGAAGCCTTCTGGACCTGGATGAAGGTCGCCATGGTGCTGGCCATCTTCATCTCGATGCCCGCCCTTCTCTACCAGGTCTGGAAGTTCGTCTCCCCGGGGCTCCACGACCACGAGAAGAAGTACGCCGCGCCGTTCATCGTCGCCGGCACGCTGCTCTTCCTGATCGGCGGCGCCTTCGCGATGCTCGTGATCATTCCCTACGCGTCGAACTTCCTGGTCACGTTCGGGCAGGAGAAGGGCTGGAGGCCGATGATCACGGTGTCCTCGTACACCGACTTCGTGATCAAGTTCGCCCTGGCCTTCGGCATCGTCTTCGAGCTGCCGGTGGTGATCACCATCCTGGCGCTGATCGGGGTGGTGACCCCGCAGTTCCTCTCGAAAAATCGCAAGTACGCCATCCTGATCAACTTCATCATTGCAGCGGTTCTCACTCCGACGCCGGACATGATCAACCAGACGCTGATGGCGGGGCCCCTGTGCATCCTCTACGAGGTCGGCATCATCTGCGCGCGGCTGGCCGTGAGGAAGCGCAAGACCCCCGTGCCCGAGCCGCCCGCGGAGACGCCGGCGGCGCCATGAGCTCCCAGGACAGGCGATGAGCCCAATGGACTTCAACTCCCTCGAGCTGCCCGAGCCGGTCATGCGCGGGGTGCGGGACGCCGGCTTCGTCGCCATGACGCCGATCCAGGAGGGCACGCTGCCGCTCGCCCTCAAGGGCAAGGACGTCGCAGGCCAGTCCCAGACGGGCACCGGCAAGACGGCCGCGTTCCTGATCGCCGCCTTCACGCGTTGTCTCCGGCACCCCGCGCCGCCCAAGAGCGGCCCGACGGCGCCGCGCGTGCTGATCATCGCGCCCACGCGCGAATTGGTCGTCCAGATCGAGGCCGACGCCCGGCTTCTGGGGGCCCACACGGGGCTCAAGATTCGCGCGGTCTACGGCGGCATCGACTACAACAAGCAGCGCGAGGAGCTCGGCGAGGCCTGCGACATCCTGGTGGGCACGCCCGGCCGCCTCATCGACTACCTCAAGCAGCATATCTGGTCGCCTCAGCGCGTCGAGGTCCTCGTGATCGACGAGGCCGACCGCATGTTCGACATGGGCTTCATCGCCGACCTGCGGTTCATCCTGCGCAAGCTGCCGAGGCCCGAGAAACGGCAGTCCTTCCTCTATTCGGCGACGCTGTCCTTCCGCGTGATGGAGCTGACGTGGGAGTTCATGAACAACCCGACCCAGATCTCCGTCACGCCGCTCCAGAAGACGGCCGAGAACGTCGTCCAGGCGCTCTATCACGCCGGGCGCGAGGAGAAGTTCAGCCTGCTGCTGGGGCTCCTCAAGCGGGAAGGCGGCAGCCGCATCCTGATGTTCTCCAACACGCGCGAGGAGGCGAGGCGCCTCGAGGACCGGCTGGGTCGCAACGGGTGGCAGGCCAGGGCCCTGACCGGCGACGTGGAGCAGAAGAAGCGGTTGAAGATCCTGAACGACTTCAAGAACGGCGAGCTGCCCATTCTGGTCGCGACGGACGTCGCCTCGCGGGGCCTTCACATCGAAGGAGTGACCCACGTCATCAACTGGGACATGCCCCAGGACCCGGAGGACTACGTGCACCGCATCGGCCGCACTGCGCGCGCCGGGGCCACGGGCAAGTCCATCAGCCTCGCCGACGAGACGGGCGCGCTTCAGATCGAGCCCATCGAGAAGTTCATCGGCGAGAAAATACCCGTCGAGTGGGCCGAGGACGACTGGTTTCTGCCCGAGATCAAGCCGACGAGTGAAGAGCGCCGGAAGTACGCAGACGAGAAGCGCGCCCGCATGGCCGCGCGAGGTGGGCGGCCGGGCGGCGGCGGGAGAGGCGGACCGGGCAGCGGCGGGCGCGGCGGCCCGGGCGGTGGGCGCGGGGGCGGTGGTCGACAGGGTGGCGGTCACGGCGGACGGTCCGGCGGCGGGCGTCCCCCAGGCCGGGGGCGCTGACGCAAGAAGTTCACCTCGCGCTGCCTCCGGCGGAGCGCGCGCTCGCCGCGGCGCTGGGCGGGCCGTGGCGCGATCTCCTCTACGTTCCCGGGCCCGACTTCACGTCTCGGCTCGAGCCCGGCATCTTCCGCAGCGCCTTCGTGGCCGTCCCGGCGGACGGTCCCGCCATGCGCATCTCCTCGACCGTCATGCCCGCCTTCGGCATCGAGCTGTGCCGGCTCCAGCTCGAGCCCCTCCCGGACTATCGCGCCGAGATGCTCGGCTCCTTCTTCGAGCCGTCGCGACGGGGAAGGATCTTCGTCATGACGCAGGAGCGCGAGGCCCTGTCGGCCCACCCGGTGGATCGCGGGGGCTGGAGCTACGCGGGGCCCTCGCTTGGTGAACGGCTGGGCAGCATCGAGAGGGTCCGGCTGATCCGGGAGCGCGTGTCGGCGACTCTCGACGGCCAGGCGGTGGGATGGACGGCCGATCGCGGACTCGTCATCGACGTGCCAGGAAGCGAGCCCTGCCTGCTCCTGGCTGCGTCCGAGAGCGCCGAGCAGGCCCTCTTCCTTCCCGTGCCCCGTCTCCACCGCGCGCTGCTGGCGTCCGCGGCGGCCGCGCCCGGGGCAACGGCGCGGGACCTGCTGGGCTACGGCGAGTGGCGGGAAGCCTTCGAGCTGGCGCTCGAGACGGTGGCGCTCCCTGGCCCCGCTTAGCGTGCGTTAGCTCGGCTCGTCGCTTTCCTCCCGCGCGCGCGCGGCTTGACCCAGGGCACGGGCCGGCCGAGGAGGCGCTTCGGACCCACGAGAGAAGGAGTCTGATCGTAGCCGAGCTTCTCCAGGCGATCCGCGGTCGAGGCCACCAGCGTCCTGAAGTTGGGATTGCGTTCCCGGGTGCGCGACTCCCGGAGGACCTTGGCCAGGCTGAAGGTGAAGGCGCCGTAGGACGTCGCGCCGTCGCGATACTCGTACGATAACTGCTCTTCCTGGCATGCCTCGAGGATGATCGGCAGGTACGGACCGTGGTGCCCTAGGGCCTTGCGTTCGCGATTGAAGGCCCGGTTCGACAGGGTGCGCAGCGGGACCGCGCGTCCCATGCGGTAGGTCACGCCCTTCTTGCCGAGAAACTTCTTGCCGTCTCGCGACCTGGCCAGCGACCGGTTCGGCGACGGCATGCTCCGTTCCTGCCACATGCCCAGCTCGGTGTTCCAGCGGAGCGCGCGGTGCCGGATGTCGTCCGGCGGATCGATGCCGCGCGGGCGCAGTCCGCCTTCGCGCGTCATCCCGCCCGAGTGGCAGCAGTCGAAGATGGCGGCGAAGTGGCTCGTGTACGGCAGCTGGCTGTAGAAGTTCAGGAACTGCTTGTCGGTGATGGCGTGCTCCAGGCTCCAGTCGAAGTCCCAGGGGACGAGGCACTCGTTGAGATGGTCGACCTCCTGGTGGGCGCCGTACGCGGGAATCTGGGCGCCGTGACCGGAGTAGAACAGCACGCGCTCGTCGCCGGGGCGGACGTCGTCGAGGAGCCAGTGCAGGCGGTCCAGGATATTGGCGGTGGTGGCGCGGTCGTCCAGGACGACGCGGATCTCCTCCGGCTGGAAGCCGCATTCCTGCAGGAGCGAGCTCATGAGGAACACGTCGTTCACGCATCCCTCGAGGCGGTTGGCCGGGTTCGGATAGGCGTTGATGCCGACCAGCAGGGCGCGGCGCTCGGGGGTCCTCTTGAGAACGCGTGTCGTCCGAAGTTCGCGCGTGAGCGCACGAGCCGGCAGGGCGCCCGACAGCTCGAACCACACGCGGCTCTGCGTGTTCGCGTGGTTGAAGTAGAAGATGGGATCGTGGTTCAAGACGTCATTGGGCTTGTCGAAGGGCGTCTGGATCTCGGCGAATTTCTCCGACTGGATGCTCAGCTCGGCGGTGAAGACGTGATCGTCTCGATTGTAGAGGTGATACCACATGCGCGCGTCGAGGGCCTCGATCCGGCCGGCGAAACAGTCGCGGACGAACGGATTGCCGATCTGAGAGCCGAAGGTGAGGAAGGTGGCATTCGAGATGCTGCCACTGTTCCGCTGGAAGGCGTCGTAGCAGATGAGCGAGCCCAGGCTGTGCGCGCAGATGACGTCGGGCTTCTTGGCGGCGACGCCGTTGAGCACAAGGGCGCGGAGCTGGGCCCGCAGCCCGTCATCGGTCGCCCACTGCGCGATCATCCCCGCCGTCCAGCGGACCTGGGCGGGAATGTCCAGGAGTCCGCGGCTGCCCGGCAGGAGATCGCCGATCCCATGGAAGATGCCGCTCTCCCCCAGCTTGGCCAGCGCCGCCAGATACGTCGCTCCGTTGAGCGGACGCTGCTCGAACAGGTCGTCGTAGAGGATGAAGTCGAATGTCACCTGAAGACCGGGCGTCCAGCGCTGCAGGTCGGCCGTGATGGTGTCGCGCCAGGACGGCATCAGCAGGGGATCGGCGTCGCCGTGGCCGATGCCGTGCACGCACAGGACGGATAGCTTGTCCGGCATGGTGGTCTCCTCTCTCGGTCCGCGGCCGCTGCTATCGCCTGCGGCCCAGGCTCCTGGTGTAGTTGGCGATGAACGACGCCCACGCGCCTCTCTTCGAGAAATCGAGCGTCGCGTACAGCGAGGACACCGTCTTCTTGGGGAAGTAGATGGATACGCCGCCGGAGTGGGCGACGCGCTTGCCCCTGGCGCCCGCCCGAATGACGGCCTTGGCGAGCGCGGCCCGGACCGTGTCGCACGCTCGCTTCACATCGGGGCGCTTCACACCGCGGATGAGGAGCGCGCATAGGTCGGCGAGGTCGCAGTATTGATCGTAGGGCGAAGAATACTCCTGCACCTGGGCGCGCACGGCCACGATGGCGCCGCGCGCTGCCGGGTCCGCGAGAGCGCGGGTGAGCGCGCTGCCAAGGCCGTTGACGGCCGTAGCCAACGGAGCGATAGCCGACAGGTCGGTGGCGGAGAAAGTCACGCCTTCGTTCGGCTTGTAGGAAGCAAGGTAGTTCTTCACGACGAGATCGGCCAGATCCCGAGGCGCCATAGAGGGCCGGGCAGCCAGCGCCTTCAGGATGGTGTCGTAGGGCCAGCCGTCCCCGGGCTCCTCCTCCTCGGAGCCGCAGGTGAGCGCAACGGCGTCGCGGATCTGGTAGGCGACCTCGACCATGCTCATGAGGCAGGCGTCGAAGCCGAGGATGTCGATCTTCCGCCCGAGGGTGCGCCGGATCTCGGCCAGCACCTGCTTCAGCTCGATATTGTCGAGGAAGTCCTTGGCCTGGTCGTCGAAGGCGATGGCGCGCGAGGACATGAGAGTGGACACGGTAGGGTGGAACAGCGATCGCCGGCCTCGCCTGAAGGCCGCCCGGACGGTGCTCATCGCGACGGGCGCGGTCGAAGCGGACGCCCGCCCTGGTGAAAGCTGCTTGCCTTTCCGGAGCACTGGCGGCGCCGCCCCGCTGAAGTAGTCGCCCTCGTAGAGATTGGAGTCGTCCCAGCCGGCGCCGTGGTTCCAGATGACCAGCATGTAGCGCTGGGCGGGGTGCTCGGTAACGGCCCACTTCACGAAGTCGCGGAGCACGGCAGGATCGCCGGTGTTCGTCTCGCCGAGCCCGGTGACGACGTCCTCGTCTAGCCTCGTCCCCTTTTGGAGGAA
>Ga0335084_10002791_pt1 | contig 16927 bp, 11 predicted proteins | sample Lox_Sample_44_FD_206721 | JGI IMG/M metagenome (GOLD analysis project Ga0335084, IMG submission 206721) | Soil microbial communities from Loxahatchee National Wildlife Refuge, Florida, United States - Lox_Sample_4.4 | ecosystem: Environmental > Terrestrial > Soil > Wetlands | place: USA... | reverse complement strand
GGCGTCATCACCCAAGGCAAGAGCCGGATGCGGTAATGCCGCACGTCCGGATCCGTGGAGGGGGTGATCAGCGATGGTCATTCCTACTCCGACTGGTTGTGATGCCGGTTGGTAATGCCGGGGATGTGTAACGAGGCGCCGGGTCGTTACACATCCTGGGAAATGGTCGCTATGCTCGGCCCGTGCCCCAGGATTCCGGTCTCGTCGCGCTCGACGATGGCGCGCTCGCCCGGCGCATTGCCGAGGCCGGCGCGGCGCCCGATTCGGCAGCCGAAACAGAGCTCTACCGCCGCCTCGGGCCGCGTGTTCGCCTCTACGGCCTGCGCCACCTGCGCGACCGGCAGGCGGCGGCGGACCTCGTGCAGCAGGTGCTCCTCATCACGCTCGAGCGCCTGCGCGCCAGGAAGCTGCGCGAGCCGGAGAGGATCGCCTCCTTCGTGCTCGGCACCTGCCGCATGACGGTGCTCGAGATGCGGCGCGGGACCCGGCGGCGCGAGGCGCTGCTCGAAACCTGGGGCGACGCCGCCGAGGCCTTCGAGGCGCCGGAGCCGCTGGCGCTCGACCCCGATCGCCTTGCCGGATGCCTGGAAGCGCTCTCCGAGCGCGAGCGTTCGGTGGTGGTGCTCAGCTTCTTCGCCGACAAGCAGGCGGACGAGGTGGGCGCGGAGCTGTCGATCAGCAGCGGGAACGTGCGCGTCATCCGCCACCGCGCGCTGGCCCGCCTGCGCGAGTGCATGGGCGGCGGGGAGGACGAACAATGACGTGCGAAAACCCGATCGGCTTCGAGACGCTCGTCGCCTACTGGCTGGGCGAAGTGCCGGAGAAGCGCGAAGCGATGCTCGAGGAGCACCTCCTAAGCTGCGCGTATTGCACCGGGCGGCTCGAGGGACTCGCCGCCCTCGCCTCGGGCGTGCGCGCGGCGGTGAAGGACGGCAAGGTGAGCATGGTGGTCTCCGAACCGTTCGTCGAGGCGATGAAGCAGGCGGGCCTGTGTCTGCGCGAATACCGGCTCGAGCCCGGCGGCAGCCTGAACTGCACCATCCGCGCAGAGGACGACGCCGTCATCTCGCGCATCCGCGCGCCGCTAGCCGGCGTGAAGCGCCTCGACGTCGTGCGCATGCGAGGCGGCGGCGAGCCGGAAGTGCGCTTTGCCGACGTGCCGTTCGATGCGGAAACGGGCGAGGTGCTCATGATCCCGTCGGCGGCGTGGCTGAAGACGATGCCGGCGTTCACGATGCGGATGCGGCTGATCGCGGTGGGCGAGGCAGGGGAGAAGCAGATCGGCGACTACACGTTTAATCATTCGCCGTCCCGAGAACCGGGGTCATGAAACTTGGAACGTCGGCGCCCATCCGCATTCAAGTGGCACGCGTTCCAGCCGTGCTCTCGGTATCGGTCGCATCCGACGGGCCGTAGGTGCCTTCGTCGATCTTCGCCAGGGCGTGCACGACGTCCGCCAGCCGGCGGTCGATCACCGTGGTGTAGGGCCTCGCCGACCTCGCTCAGGACGACGGCCACGCCCTCTTCGCCGCGGTCCCGAGCCTCGTCCCCGTGCAACTCCCGCAGGGCGCGCTCCTCGGCCTCCTCGGTCTTCTCCCGCTGCAACCGCTCCCGCCGCAGCGCGTCTAGCCGGATGCGCTGGCGCTCGAGGAACGCTGCGCTCAAGCGGTCGTTGGGACGCGAACCGCGGTGCTTGAGTGGAAGAGAGGTTTAGCGTGGCGCCGGAAAGGACGTGCTCGGAGAGCTCTCGGGAAAACTCGCCAGCGGCCCCCAGCGCGCGCGTCGTTGCCACGGCGATCACCCCCGAAGCCGCGCGTCCAGGGCTACGATCTGTTTCGGTCGGACGATAGCGAAATCATCCAGGAGAGGATTCGATGGCAATCGAGGTCAGGGACTTATCGCGGTGGGACACGCTTCGCCTGCAATTGTTCGTGGCCTTTCCAGCGTTCTTGCTGGGTTTGGTCGCGCCGAACCGCTGGTTCGTCTCGTGGCTATCACGGCGAGGCGCAGGGCGCTCCACGGTGCGATTCCTGAGTGGTCTCCGGCAGCGGTACAGCTGCGATCATCTGTGGGCATTGTTTCCCTTTCGCAAGACGCTGCTCGTGTTCGACCCGCAGAGCATCGATGCCGTGCTGCGCTCCGAAGAAAACGCCGCCGATCCGGTACTGAAGAAGCTTGCGCTGTCCCGGTTCGTACCCGATGCGCTGGTCATCTCGAGCGGCGCCGAATGGCGGGAACGGCGCGACTTCAACGAGAAAGCATTGGACACCGGCAAGCTGCATCGCCATCACGACGCGTTCGCGGAGATCGTTTTCCGAGAGGTCGAGGTATCGACTCGCCAGCGTCCTGATGAACTGCACTGGGAGGATTTTCAGGCACTCGCAGAGCGGATCTCCCAACAGGTCATTCTCGGCGCCGGTGAGATGCGACCCGAAATGACCAGGCAGCTTGCGCGCATGGTCGAGCGCAGCAACTTGCTGCTGCGACAGCGCCCGTCCTTTTCCGCCTTCTATCAACAAATCGATCGCGACCTCGCGCGGCGCAGACAGGCCGCGCCAACGCCTTGCCTGATGTATGACAGCGCTGCGCTGCTCGAAAGCGGGGGCGCTGGTGCGTCCACCCGCGTGCCCACGCAGATCGGCTTCTGGTTTTTCGTGCTCAAGGATGCAGTCGAGCTGCATGTGGCGCGCACACTGGTGTTGATTGCTGCGCATCCGGAAGTGCAGAAGCAAGTCCGCCAGGAGATCCGGGCCGCCGGGACGCTCACCGCTCAAGCGATCGATGACCTGCGTTACCTAGAAGCGTGCGTAGGCGAACAGCTGCGGCTGTGGACGCCGGTGCCGATGCTCCTACGGCGGGCGATGCGGCCTTTTTCCTTACGCGGCGAGATTGCGATCGACGCCGAACAGCAGATACTGATCCACGCTGGCTATTACCATCGCGACCCTCGGGTCTTCGGCGAACATGTCGACTCGTTTTCACCGGACGCCTTCGGCGGATATCCCGCCGTCTACTCGTTCAGCGATCACCGCCAGAGTTGCGCCGGGAAGTCATTGGTGATTTTTGTCCTGAAAGCGACGCTTGCGTCGCTGCTCGGCCGGTTTCGCTTTGAACTCCTGGGTCCGGCCGTGGAGCCCGGGCGCATCCGGTATCTCTACGACCATTTCAAGCTCGCACTTCGACCTTTGCCAGACGCATAGTCATCCTCGCAGGGCGAGCGCTGTTGACACCACAGACGCAGTAGGATTGCATGATGCGAGGCCAGCAGTGCTGCCAACGTTCTCCATCACATGAGTAGCAGCCGACCGCTCGAGCGCCGACAGCTCACCGTGATGTTTTGCGACATGGTGGCCTCCACCGCGCTGTCACTGCGGCTCGATCCGGAAGAACTCACTGAAGTCATTCAGGCCTATCGGGAGCGCTGCGCTGAAGTCACCACCAGGCATGGCGGCGTTGTGGCGCGGTATGTCGGAGATGGCGTCCTCGCCTACTTCGGCTACCCGCGCGCACACGAGGACGATGCTGAACGCGCGATCAGAGCCGCGCTCGGCATCGCCAGAACCAAGTGGCCATCGGCCGGAACGGCGCCGCTCAGCGTCCGTATCGGGATTGCGACCGGGGTCGTCGTCGTGGGGACGCTACCGCAGGAAGACCTGTCTGCAATCGGCAGCGCGCCCAATCTGGCCGCCCGGTTGCAGGCGCTGGCCGACCCAGGCATGGTCATTGTTTCGGAGCAGACACGACGTCTCAGCCGCGGGCTGTTCGAGTATCGCGACCTGGGCCAACACGATCTCAAGGGCTTTGACAAGCCCATGCCCGCCTGGCAGGTGATCGGCGAGCGTCGCGTGCGCAGCCGATTTCATGCACTGCGGGCAGCCGCCTTGACGCCGCTCGTGAATCGCCAGGCCGAACTGGATACCCTACAGGGGCTCTGGGAATCCGCGCGGACAGGTCAAGGGCAGGCACTGCTCCTGTCGGCGGAACCGGGTGTCGGGAAATCGCGCCTTGCCGAAGTGCTCTCCCGACGTATCGTCGACCGACGCTGCCTACGCCTCTGGTACTACTGTTCTCCGGATCTGCAGAGCAGCCCGTTCGCACCGCTTATTCGACAGCTGACGGTGGCGGCCGGTTTCGCGGAAAGCGATGACGATGACGCGAAGCTGCGAAAGCTTACCGCCCTCATTCCGAACGAGGCGGCGGACGTCGAGGAGATGCTGCCGTTACTCGCGGCGCTGCTGTCGATTCGCTACGAAACGCGATACGCTGCGCTCAACATGTCGCCGCAACGGCAGAAGCAGCGGTTGTTCCAGGCGCTGATGCGGTTTCTCGAGGCGCTGGCTTTCCGCGGGCCCCTGCTCCTGGTCGTGGAGGATCTCCATTGGATCGATCCGTCATCGGACGAGCTGGTTGGAGCCGTCATCGATCGATTGAAGGTGTTGCCCATTCTGGCCGTTCTCACGGCTCGTCCCGAATTCCAGTCGCACTGGGACGACAAGAGCCACTTACGCCACATGTCGCTGGGTCCGCTGGAGCGGCAGGACTCGATCACGATGATCGAGGTCCTTTGCCGGCACCGGACCATCTCCGAGTCGACGATCCGTCAGATCGCGGACAAGACCGATGGACTACCGCTGTTCATCGAGGATCTCACGCGAGACGTACTGGAGAGCGCAGATGTGGCGCAAGGCGAGAGCGGTGATCTGACGCGTAGCCCGGCGCAGTTCGCGATACCGGCGACACTCAACGACTCGCTCATGTCACGCCTCGATCGATTGGGATCGGCGAAGACGGTCGCCCAGATCGGTGCGGTGATCGGCAGAGAATTTTCCCTTGAGCTTCTCGCCAGAGTGGCGACCCTCGACGAAGAGCAACTCAGAGAGGAGGTGTATCGGCTCGTCGATACGGGTCTCCTCGTGAGCCGCCGTTCGACGGACGTCCTGAGCTACGCGTTCAAGCATGCATTGGTGCGCGATGCCGCGTATTCGAGCCTGTTGAAAAAGGAGCAGGCATCGCTCCATGCGCGTATCGCCCGGATTCTGGTCGAAGAGTTTCCCGAGACCGCCGAAGCGCAGCCCGAGGCCGTGGCCTATCATTTCCGCGCGGCAAACGACGTCAGTAATGCGGTGGACTACTTGGTGAAAGCCGCCAAACTGTCGGCGAAGCGTTCGGGCTTTGTCGAGGCCATCGCCCAGCTGGAAAGCGCATTGGGTCTTCTCGGCACCCAGCAGAAATCCAAAGAGCGCACGCGGCTGGAGCTCGGCGTCTATCGGACGCTAGGCGGCATCAATGCCGAGTACCGCGGCTTTTCCTCGGCGGAGTGCGGCCGTGCCTATGCGACCGCGCTCGAGCTCTGTCGCGAGCTCGGCGATGCGCCCGACCTGTTTGCTGTGTTATCCGGTCTCGGCTCGTTCGAGATCACGCGCGCCGGCTTCGCCAAATGCCGAGTGCTTGCGGAGGAATGCCTTGCGCGCGCGCGGACGCAGCCATCAAAGCCGCCGTTTGTCATGGGACATCTGCTGCTTGGTGGCACCTTGTTCCTGACCGGCGAGCTGCCAGCGGCTCGTGAGCATCTGGAGGAAGCCCTTGCGATCTACGAGCAGGATCAGATGTCTCGCCGGAGCAAGCAGGTGCTCTACGTCCAGGATCAGAAATCGACCGGCCTCTGCTACCTGGCCCTGACGCTGACGATCATGGGCTACCCGGACAGCGGCTTGCGGGCGGCCGAGCGCGGCCTCGAGCATTCGCAGTCGCTCGGCGGCCTGCATACGATTAACTTTTCATTGTGCTACCTGGCCGCCGTGCACCACATTCGTGGCGATGCGCGCCCCGCGCTGGAGCGCGCCACACAATCGCTTGAAACGGCTCGCGAACAGGGGTTTGCCACCTGGATCGGCATTTCGCAGATGATTCGCGGCGCGTCCCTGGTAGGCGATGGCGCATGCGAAGAAGGGCTCGCGGAGCTCGCTCGCGGCATGAAAGCCCATACCGGGATGCAGGCGAGCGCATACCAGCCGTTTGCGATGGCGCTGTTCGCGCAAGGGCTGATCGCAGCAGGCAGACTCAAGGAAGCCCTCGACACTTTGGTTGAGGCGGTCACGATCAGCGAAGCTACGGACGAGCGTTTCTACGTGGCCGAGCTGTGGCGTTTGAAAGGCGAGGCCCTTGCGAGGAATGGCAGCCTGGAAGAGGCCGAAGAGTCCATCCGGGAAGCGATCGACATCGCTCGGCAACAGCAGGCGGGACTCTTCGAGCTTCGAAGCGTAATAAGTCTTTGCCGGCTGCTTCAGGCGCCGCGCAAGCAGGCAGCCCTTCGCGACCTGCTCGAGCCGCTCTACCGGCGGTTCGATGAGGGCGACGATGCAGCTGACGTCAACGACGCCCGCGTCCTGCTTGCTGGCAGGGCGGGGCGGTGACTTTTGATGTCCTGGCACAAGCGAGCCTCGCAGCACGAGCATTTACCTCTGGCTAATTCATAGAGGGAAAATAGCGAACCGCACGTCCTACGAACTAGGAGGTCGAGGGTTCGAATCCCGCCCGGTCACTCAGTTTGCTCCCGCCTCGCCCATGAACACCGAAGTTCTCGCCGATCTCGGAAAGCTTCTTCTGAGAGCAGTTCTGGGAGCGTTGATCCTGCTCCACGGAATCGCCAAGCTGCAGACGGGCGTTGCGGGAATCAGCAGCAATCTCGCGCACGCGGGCTTTCCCGGGGCCGTGGCCTATCTCGTCTATGCCGGCGAGATCGTGGCGCCGATTCTGCTGATCATGGGTCTTTGGACGCGGCCTGCAGCGCTCGTCGTGGTCATCAACATGGTAGTCGCCATTCTGCTATCGCATCCGGGTCAGATCCTGAGTCTCGGAAGAAGCGGTGGCTGGGCAATCGAGCTGCAGGCGATGTATCTCTCTGCCGCTCTCGCTGTCGCGCTGCTGGGCGCGGGCCGCTTCCGCGTCGGAGGAAGGCAAGGTCGATGGAATTGACGGGGCGAGCATTCGCTCGACGGCAGCCCCTCAGCGCACCGGCCCCTCAGTTGGCCTTGTCCCCCGGCAAGTCTCTCGCCCACGTGCGCATCATTAAGACGGGTCAATTGAAACGAGTTCTCTTAGCAGCGCGTCGCGTAGCCGCAGGACCCCTAAGCAGGGGGGGCAAGCCTACGCCATCCTCGAGGTGACCGGCGTCAGACCGCGCCCGAAACGAACACGGGTGGCGCAAACGCTGTCACCGCGGGTGGCGGTCCGCTGAAACGCTCGATCTGCACCAGACAGCTCTGCGCGGCGCAGCCCTGCGACAGGCGCGAGGCGCCGACGTCGCGGGTCAGGACGTTGGGATTACCGTGCTTCTCGAGCGACCCGGGCACGCCGGCCTCGGCCGGGTCGTACCAGGCGCCCGTAGACAGCTTCACGACCCCAGGCATGATCGCGTCGGTCACTACGGCGCCCGCGAGGCACGCGCCGCGATCGTTGAAGACGCGCACGAGCTCGCCGTCGTCGATGCCACGCTCGAGCGCATCGCCGGGGTTGATCCAGATGGGCTCGCGTCCGGTGACCTTCGCGGCGCGGCTGTACGCGGAGAAGTCAAGCTGGCTGTGCAGCTTGGTGGACGGCTGATCGGAGATCAGGTGCAGCGGGTGCCGCGCGGCGAGCGCGCCTCCCAACCACTCCGCGGGCTCCAGCCACGAGGCATGACCCGGGCAGTCGTCGTAGCCGAAGCCGGCGATACGCTCCGAGTACAGCTCAATCCGCCCCGAAGGCGTCGCCAACGGATGGCCGTCCGGATCGGCACGGAACGTCCCCAGCATCACCGGCGGGTCCGGTTCGTCCGGGAGCCGCACGGAGCCGGCGTCCCAAAAGCGGTCGAACGCGGGCAGCGCGATACCTTTCTCCGCCATGCGGCCCGCTGCCTCGCCATACAGGTGGCGCAGCCAGCCCATCGTGTCACGTCCCTCGGTGAACGCGTCGGAGCAGCCCAGCCGGCGCGCTAGCGCCGCGAAGATGTCGTAGTCGTCGCGCGACTCGCCCGGCGCCGGGATCACCGGCTTCATCGCGATCAGCAGCGGATCGCGGTTGGAGAAGCCGAGGTCGCTCCGCTCGAGCGTGCCGGTCGCAGGGAGGACGACGTCGGCGAAGCGCGCGTGCGCGTTCCACACCTGCTCGTGCACGATGATCGTCTCGGGCTTGCGCCACGCGAGCAGCAGGCGGTTCAGGTCCTGATGGTGATGGAACGGGTTGCCACCGGCCCAGTAGACGAGCCGGATATCCGGATAGCGCCGTGACCGGCCGTTGTAGTCGAACGTCGTGCCCGGCGCGAGCAGCATGTCGGCAATGCGCGCCACCGGTATGAAGGCCTCGACGGCGTTGCGACCTTGCGGTAGCGTCGGGCCGGCCAGGCGCGCGTGCGGGCTGCCGATGAGGTTGACCGATCCGTAGCCCACCCCGAAGCCGCCGCCGGGGAGTCCGATCTGCCCGACGACCGCAGCCAGCAGCACCGCCGCCCAATACGGCTGCTCGCCGCGCTCGGATCGTTGTAGCGACCAGGCGACGTTGACGAGCGAGCGCGCGCCGACCAGCTCCCGCGCCAGAGTCTCGATCCGCCCGGCCGGTACGCCGGAAACCGACTGCGCCCAGCGCGCGTCCTTCACGACGCCGTCTACCGTGCCGAGCAGGTATTCGCGCACGCGCTCGAAGCCGACGCAGTACCGCGCGAGAAAGGCCTGATCGCACAGGTCCGCTCGAACGAGCGTGGCAGCGAGTGCGAGCATCACAGCCGCGTCGGTGTTCGGCCGGATCGGAATCCACTCGACCGCATCGCCGGGCGCATCGAGGTCGCTGCGCACCGGGCTGAAATTCACGAATCGGCAGCCGGCGCGTGCGAGCTCGGCGAGTGCCGGACGCACGCGGTGCTCGGACGAACCGCCCGGCGTGACCTGGGCGTTCTTCGCCGGAATGCCGCCGAAGGACACGATGAGGCGCGTATGCCGCTGCAGCACGCTCCACGCGTGGTGCTGCAGCATCAGCTCCTCCATCGAGGCGACGATGTGAGGCATCAGCACCCGCGCCGCGCCCAGGCTGTAGCTGTCGACGTGGCGGACGTAGCCGCCGGCACAGTTGAGGAACCTGTGTACCTGGCTCTGGGCGTGGTGGAACCGGCCGGCGCTCGACCATCCGTAGGAGCCTCCGAAGATCGCTTCGTTGCCATGCCGGTTGCGCACCCGCTCGAGGTCGCCCGCCACCAGGTCGAGCGCCCGGTCCCACGAGACCTCGACGAAGGGCTCGCGGCCGCGCAGCTCGGTGGCGGCCCTCGGCCCGCGCTCGAGCCAGCTCCGGCGGACCGCCGGACGAAGCACGCGCATTTCCGACCGGTACGCATCGAGCATCGAGAGCCCGATGGGCGAGGGATCGGGATCCTCGCGCAACGGCTCGAGGCGCGGCTGCCCGGAGGCGTCGCGCGCCACGGCGTATGCGCCCCAGTGGCTGGTAGTGAGCTCTCGGGTCGGGGCGTGCACGGGGTGCCGGGGATCAGCGACCCTTGAAGCGCGGCGCGCGCTTCTCGCGGAACGCGGCGACGCCCTCCTTCGCGTCCTCGCTCGCCGCGATCGCGCCGAGGCGGCCCACGTCGGGATAGAAGTGCTCCGCGGGCCCGCGGGGAAGCGTCGCGAGCCCGAAGCGCTTCAATGTCTGGATCACGAGCGGCGCGCTCGAGGCGATCTTCGCGGCGTACTCGCGCGCCGCCGCAAAATGCTCGCCCGCGGGGACGATCCGGTTCACGAATCCGATCTCGTAGGCCCGGCGGGCGCTCATCTCCTCGCCGACCAGCACGAACTCCATCGCGACCTTGTGCGGCATCCGCGACACCAGGCCGGCCATCACACCGCCGAAGATGCCGACCTTCGCCTCGGGGTAGAGGAACTTGGTCGATTCGGTCGCCACCGCGATGTCGGCCATCATGGCGAGCACCACGGCGCCGCCGACGCACCAGCCGGAGAGCGCGACGATGACCGGCTTGTCGAGCTCGGCCCCGAGGCCGGGCACGCACTGCCAGAACGCCTTGGGCGGATCGAGCAGGTCGGCGCCACCGGAGAATGCCGCGTCCCCGGCGCCGGTGAGGATTGCGACCCGGTCCTCGCCGGCCGCGAAACGGCGCCAGGCGTCGCGCAGTCCGAGGCACACTTCCTCGCTTATGGCGTTGCGCTTCGCCGGACGGTTGATGGTGATGGTGGCGATCTGATCCTTCGACTCGTAGAGCACGACGCTCATGCTGCCTCCTTGGGGTTCTGCTCGAGGACCGCGCGCGCGTCGGCGACGATCGCGCGGCTCCCGGCGACGAGCAGGGGGTTAGCGTCGAGCTCGCGCAGGCGCGGACCGAGCGCCGCAGCGAGCTGGCTGATGCGCGCGATCATCGTACCGACCGCCGCGACGTCGATTGGGGGCTTGCCGCGATAGCCCTCGAAGAGCGCCGCGAGCTTGAGCGAACGCAGCATCCGCACCGCGGCCGCGGCATCGACGGGGGCGGGCGCGAGCTTCACGTCCTTCAGGAGCTCGACCATGGTGCCGCCGATCCCGACCAGCACGGTCGCCCCGAACTGCGCATCCCATTGCGTGCCGACGATGATCTCCGCGTCGGCGGCGACCATCTCCTGGACCAGGCAGCCTTCGAGCACGAGCCCCGCGTGCCTCTTCACGCGCTCGGCGATCGCGACATACGCGTCGCGCACCGCGGCAGCGGAGGTGAGTCCGAGCGCGACGCCGCCGGCGTCGCTCTTGTGGGACAGCGCGCGCGCCTGTGCCTTGAGGACGACCGGGAAGCCGATCTCGGCGGCGATCCGCACCGCTTCGTCGGCGTCGCGGGCGAGGCGCTCGCGCGTTACCGGTACCCCGGCGGCTGCCAACAGGAGCTTCGTCTCGCTCTCGTTGAGGAGACCCGTCGGCAGATCCGCGAGCACGTTGTCGAGCGCCAGCTCTGCCACGGCCGGCGCCGCTGCCGGCTGCCGCAGCCGGAAATCCCGCACGAGGGCGGCGGCGACGCGCACCGCGTCCTGGGTATGAGCGAACGAAGGGAAATTCGCCTCGCGCGTCGCCGCTCGCGCGGCCTCGCCGGCCTTGCCGCCGACGTTTACGAACAGGATCGGCTTGCCCGAGGCGGCGCTGGCGTGCGCGACGCTGCGCGCGACGTCTTCCATGTTTGGCTGCGTCGTCAGCAGGTGGATTCCGGCTCCGACATCGGGGTCGGCCATCACCGCACCGAGGAGGCCCGCGATCGCATCGCCGTAGCCCGCTGAACCGAGGCCTTGCCGCATCACGCCGACGTCGATCGGCAGGTGACGATGCGTCTCCGGCAGGAATGCGCCGAGGCTGTCCTTGGTCGCGGCCGAGAGGTTGGCGAGCCGCAACCCGTGATCGCTGAGGCCATCGGCGAGCAGGGCGTTGCCACCACCCGACCCGGAGAACACGGCGATGCCGTCGCCTTGCATGCGCCCGAGGCGGGTCATGCACTGCGCGACCGCGAGCATGTCGAACGCGTCGTCCATAAGCACCACGCCGTGCGCCTCGCAGACCGCCTGCAGAACGGCGTGGGATCCTGCCAGGCTCGCAGTGTGCGACTTGACCGCGCGTGCGCCCGACTCGGTCCTGCCGGCCTTCGCCATCAGCACCGGCTTGCCGTTCGCGCGCGCCCGGTCGACCGCGGCCAGGAACCGGTCGGTCGACAGCAGTCCCTCGACATACAGACAGATCGCGCGCGTGGCCGGATCGTCGGCAAGGTAGTCGACGAAGTCGGCGAGCTCGAGGTCGCACTGGTTCCCGACCGACACGCAGGCGGAGAACCCTGCTCCGATCTCTTCGCCGACCGCGATGAGCGAGCCCATCAGCGCGCCCGACTGGCTCACGACGCCGATGCCGCCAGCCGGGAGCGCCGAGATTGCCGACAGCGAAAGCGTGGACGACATGGCGGTGCGCGCGTGCGGGTTGACGTAGCCGAGACAGTTCGGGCCGAGCAGCCGCATGCCGCGCTCGCGCGCGACGCGCACGATCTCGGCCTGCCGGCGCGCGCCTTCTTCGCCCATCTCGGCGAACTGCGCGGTGATCAGGATGCACGCACCGACGCCGGACTCGGCGCACTCCTTGACCGCCGCCAGCGCGAGATCTGCGGGGACGGCCATGATCGCGACGTCGACAGGTCGCGGGCTCGCCTTGATCGACGGCACCGCCGGCAGTCCACGGACTGTCTTGGCCCGGGCGTTGACCGGGACGATGGTTCCCGGGAAGCCGAACTTGAGGAGGTACTCGAGGACGCGCCCGCCGAACTTGCCGGAGTCGTCGGATGCACCGATGACCGCGACTGTCTGCGGGTTTAGGAAGCGGTGGATGTCCGCGCGCGGTTGCATGCCTACTCCAGCCTCATCTTGGTCGCACGGATCAGCTCGCCGTTGATCTCGCTGTCCTCGGCCATCAGCTTGCGCGTCTCCGCCGGCGGCAGGTAGGAGGCGACCACGCTGATGCGACTCATCCGGTCCTTGGTCTCGGGCTCGGCGAGGGTGTGCGCGAGCGCGGCGTCGAGGCGCTTCACGATCGGCTCGGGCGTGCCCTTCGGGGCGAAGATCCCCCACCAGGTGCGCGGCAAGCCGGTCTTGAGCCCCGCCTCGGCGAGTGACGGGACCTCCGGCAGGTCGGGATGGCGGACGTCGGCGAACGTGGCGAGCGCGCGCGCCTTGCCGCTCTTCGCGAGCGGCAGGCCGACGCCGTCGATGATGATGTCGATCTGCCCGCCGAGCAGCGCGGCGACGAGGTCGCCGGAGCCCTTGAACGGCACGTGCAACACGTCGACGCCCTGCCTCAGCTTTATCGTCTCGCCGGCCATGTTGCCGAACGATGCGATGCCAGCGGAGCCGTAGGTGAGCTTGCCCGGCTCCTTCCTCGCGAGCGCGACGAGCTCGGCGAAGCTCTTCGCCGGCAGGTCGTTGCGCACGGTGACGACCGCGAGGTAGGTCGCGACCATCGCAACTGGCTCGAAGCTCGCCACGGGGTCGTACGGCACTTTCCGCAGGTGTGGCAGGACCGAGAACGCGGTGCTCGGACCGAGCAAGAGCGTATAGCCGTCGGGCTTCGCCTGCGCGACCGCTTCGGTGCCGAGCATCGAGGTGCCGCCCGGCCTGTTGTCCGCCACGAGCGGCTGGCCGAGCGCGACGCGCAGTTTCTCGGCGAGGAGGCGCCCGAGGTTGTCCGAGGTGCCGCCAGGGGGGTAGGGGATCACGAACCGAATCGGCCGCTCGGGGTAGGCACCGCCTTGTGCCCACGCGGCGCCGGCGACGAGGACGGCAGCGATCGCGACCAGAAGACGCCTCATGGTGCTCACTCCTTGATGCCGGCTTTCCGGATCAGCTCGGCGAAGAGCTGATCGTCCCTGCGGAGCTGCTTCGCGAACGCTGCCGGGCTCTCGTACGCGGCGAACAGCCCGAGCCGCATCATCTTCTGCTCGGTCTCGGGCTCGCGCAACACCTTGGCAACCTCGTCGGAGATCTTCCCAACGACGGCGGGCGGCGTTCCCTTCGGTGCGAAAAGCCCGAACCAGCTCGGTAGATCGAGGTTGATCCCGCTCTCCGCCGCCGTCGGCACGTCGGGCAGCTCGGCAAGCCGCCGGTCGCCGGCGATCGCGATCGCCTTGATCCCGCCGGCCCGCGACTGCGGCACCCCGACCGGGTCGATGATCAGGTCGATCTGCCCGCCGAGCAGCGCGTTGAGCGAATCGGCCGAGCCCTTGAACGGCACGTGCAGGATGTCGATGCCGCTCCCCTGCTTGAGCAGCTCGCCGTAGAGCTGGGTGATGCTGCCGGGGCCGGCGGACCCGAACGAGAGCTTGCCGGGCTGCTTTTTCGCGAGCGCGACGAACTCGGGCAGCGTGCTCACCGGCAGGTCCTTGCGCACGGCGACGATCCCGAACGACTTTGCGAGGAGCGCCACGGTCTCGAAGCCGTTCAGTGGGTCGTACGGCACTTTGCGAATGTGCGGCGTGATCGCGAACACCGCCGTGGGCGCCTGAAGGAGGGTGTAGCCATCCGGCTTTGAGCGTTGCGCGACGTCTGCGCCGATGGTGCCCGCCGCGCCGCCGCGATTGTCGACGATGACCGGCTGGCCTAGCAGGGGCCCGAGCCGCTCGGCGACGATCCGCGCCACGTTGTCGGAGCTACCGCCCGGCGCGTACGGCACGATCATCCGGATCGGCCGGGACGGATACGGCTCGTCCGACTCGGCCTGCGCTACGGTTGCAGCGAGCGCGAGGAGAAGCGCGACGGAGGCGTGCTTGATGGCGGTTCGGCGGAGCGAACGAGCGGTTCGGAGCCGAGAGGGGTGTGGGCGCATGTTCTAGATAATAGAACGACGTTCGGTACATTGAAACAATATGCGCCAGGCGAGGCCCCGACTGAAGGCGTTCCTGCTTCGAAGTGACATCCGCTACGTGGGCAAGAGCGTCTGGACGGAGGCGCACCGGCGTTCGCTCGCCAACGAGGTGAAGCTGCTCTACGGGGCACAGCGGATCGCCTTCGAGGAGTACGTCCAGGCGGTGGAAAGTGCCACCGCACGCATCGAGAGCGGATCACCGCGGCGATCCGCGCCGACATCGAGCACTGGCAGATCGTCGTGGCGGTGGCGCCCGAGCTGCCTGGCTTTGTCTCGGCAATCGCGCTTGCGGAGAAACGCGCCTGAGACGAGGCGCTGACAACCGCAGCGGGAGGTACATAGCGCATCGATGCCCAAGCATCCCGGATAGGGAACGTGGCGCGGTGAGCGGTCAGGAGAACCCTCGACCAGCGTCAATGGCCCGACCTTCGGGTCGGCATCTCAGCCCCTAGAGCGAGGCGGCTCTGCGACGTACAGCAGTCATGCGGCTATCCAACGCCCGAATAGCAGCTTGATCGACCGTCGCTCAAGCGCACCTCGCCACGTTCCCTATCCGGCGCGCCACTTCACGGTGATTTCGCCACATTCGACGAGGCAGAACATCGCTCGCGGTATTGACAGCCGTAAGCCATATCAACGTCGCCCTTGCAGCGGTGCGCCGCTTGCGGCGCGTCCGCTGCAAGGGCTGGTTCGGCGGCGGTGATCCTAGGCTGCGAGCTTCTCGACGCGCAGGCTTTTGCGACGCTTCTCGGCAATCCAAGGTCGATAGACGGACCGCCATCTCCGGGCCGATACCCGCTCGGCCATTGCGGATTGCGGAACGCGTCTTGCGGCTTACACCCAGTGCCTTCGCTGCCTCGGAGACGCTCAGGCCGAGCGGTTCGAAGCACAGTTCGCGCAGTACTTCGCCCGGGTGGGGTGGGTTTGCATGCTCATGCCAGCACCTCAGTGATAGTCCTCGTAATCGACCTCAACGGCATCCCTGCCTTCGAATTGGAAGGTTACGCGCCAATTCCCGCTCACCGTCACCGACCACGTGCCCTTCCGATCGCCCTTCAACTCGTGAAGCCGGCATGGTTGGGCCACAGGACGCTAGGAAGCCATTTCACTGGCAGAGGACTCCTAGTCCTTGCTCAGGTCGAGTCCACGGCTCCAAAGCGCGATCCGTATTTCGACGATTGCGCTTGAAGAAAAATTCCTCCTCATCAACTCCGTCGCGGTTCGTTGCGCGAGATCGCCGATGTAGTAGATGCTCTCGGCCTTCAGCAATTCCGTAGTGGGTCCGGTGATGCTCAGATCGTCTACTGGGCGAAGCAAAACCGGATCGATGGGAGGGGGCGACGACATGGCTGGCTTTGCTTGGCGTTCGCACAGTTGATATGGCTGGCCCAACGTTCGCGGTCAGCGGCCGCGAAACAGCGGGCGGAAGCCCGCTCTGAACCGGTCCACTGCATCGCGGGGTTGGGCGCCTGCTTGGGCGATCAGGCCTCCCTCAGCCAATCGAGGCGGGCCAAGACGGGCTCGTCGGTCACGCGAAGGAAGCGGCTCTGCGTCTTTGCACGGAGACGATGAGCTCGCCACGCAGGCACCACAAACACATCTCCCCGGTGCCAGTCGAACACCCTGTCCTCGACGTTTGCGACGCCGGCTCCGTCGATCACAGCAAAGATGGAGTTCGCCGTTGTTCGACCCCGCGTGCATTCGGCTCCCGCGTCTAGGCAGGAAATATATAGGGCCATGCTACTTAGGGCGGGAGGGCCGAGCAGGATCTCACTCTGGCCAGACGGCGAGGTTGGGTGTGACGCGAGACGGTGGCAGGTGTCAGCCCAAGTGAAACGCATCGGCGAGCGCTCGTCGACCTCATCTGTCGTCTCGACGCCATCGGGAAAGGGCTCGAAGAACATCGGCTCTAGCAGTTGAACGAGCGGAACATCGAGAAAATCGATCCAGTAGGCGCGCGCCCCGCTTTCATTTCGGTGACCGTGCCAGGACCAACAGGGGGTCAGGATTACGTCGCCGGGCAGCATCGGGATTTTCTTCCCGTTGACGACGGTGAACATGCCCGGCTCAGTCTCGACTACCAGTCGTAGCGCGTTCGGAGTGTGTCGGTGGCTCCGGGCGAGCTCGCCCGGTTCAACCATCTGATATGCGGCCACCAGCGTCCGCGTCGTAGCGTAGCTGTTGCCCGGTACCGGATTGCTCAGGATCAGGTTACGCCGCTCCGCTAGGTCGGTGCTCACGAACTTCGCAGCAGCATCGAGCGCCGGTTTCGCGAGCGCGTACGACCAATGCGCGGGAACGAATGTCTGCTTGGGCGTTGGCCAGAGCGAGGGCTCAGGCTTGTTCCAGCCGGGGCCCATACCGGCCGTCTCGAGAAGGCTGTGGACCTGCTCGACACTCTCGGCGGCCGCGAACTTCCTAGGGTCTAGCGATCCCATTCTTCAGTCCAGGTACACCAGTCCCATTCGGCCGCTCAGGCGCCCAAATCGTTGCGGTCGACCCGCCCGTGTAGGCGGGCGGTGCCCGGCGACACGGGCGGGTC
>Ga0335084_10002790_pt1 | contig 16928 bp, 16 predicted proteins | sample Lox_Sample_44_FD_206721 | JGI IMG/M metagenome (GOLD analysis project Ga0335084, IMG submission 206721) | Soil microbial communities from Loxahatchee National Wildlife Refuge, Florida, United States - Lox_Sample_4.4 | ecosystem: Environmental > Terrestrial > Soil > Wetlands | place: USA... | reverse complement strand
CGCTACTACTATCCGCCACCTCCGGCGTACTATCCGCCACCGCGCTACTATTCGCCGGGACCTTCCTTCAACCTCGTGGTCCCGCACGGGAGTCGCCACTGAGTTCCGGAGCGCTGCCGGAAAGTCCGTGATTTCGCAGTCACGAGCTTTCCTAGCGGCTCATTCGGGTGGTCAAGCGTTTGGGTCTGCCTGCAGAGATAGTCATGCTGTGCTAGCTCATCCCGTTCTTCGCCGACGGACTGCGTCGCATAAGCATTTCAAGTCGGGGTCCATTTGTTGTGGGTATACTGGTGGATCAAGTCGCATGGCGCTTTTCGAGTTCGTATAACTCGTCGCCTCCCGCGTCACCGTTGGTGACGCCAACGATCTGCTCGACGCGCTCGCAATCTAGACTTTTCGTGCGCACCAGACTTGCTCATCGTCCAACGTTAGTGGTGTAGTGAACAAGTGCCTTTCGTCCTGAACTCGCAAGGCCAATGATCCGCCGCAAGTTTGAGACCGATGACGATCATCGCGATGAACACACTCGCGAAGTAGCGCAGCAATGCCGTGCCGCGAGTTCGCGGTGAATGTTCAGTCATTCAGCTGCTCCTGGAAAACGATCAGCGCCAAATTTACGAGAAGGTCGGTGCGCAGCAGCATGCGATCTGGCCGGAGACGTTCGACGTTGAGGGGGTTGGTCGCGCCACGCTCGGAAGGAACTGAAAGAACGCGACGGGCGAACGGCGCACTGCCTACATGGAGCTGCTCCCAAATGCGCGGCCGAGCTCTTTGCTATCGAGTTCTCGGACTGTCGGGGCGAGACCTTCGCCGCAAAAGGCAGCAAGATGAGAACCGATCTAACAGCACCGGAGCCTGAGTGTGTCGCTATTATTCCTCGATGCCAAGGCGCCGCTGGCGCGATTGTACGAAGCGGCTCGGCGTCTGAGGTTTGATGAACAGCGCAAGGACCTCAGGATGAAGCACATTAATCCGATCCTCAATTGCGGCGATCTTTGCTTCAAGGTCGGATGTGCTCAGGTTGTCGCCGAACTCTACGCTCATGGCGACCAGCACTTGCCTTGGACCTATGTGAACTGTGATGATGTCATTCACGGACAGGACAGCGGAGTCCGCCGACGCCGCATCGACTAGCGCGTTGACCACCTCCGGCTCGGCGGGCTCACCCATCAGCAGCGATTTCGTCTCTCGAGCGAGAAGTATCGCTGTCACGCCCAATAAGACGCCGATCAGGATGGACGCAACCCCGTCGAGCGGCTGCAGTTGAAAAGTTGTCGCCGCCCAGGTTCCAGCCAGGGCAAGCAGAATACCGACGACCGCAGCGCTGTCCTCGAACAAGACGATGAAGTTTGTGGGATCTTTGCTCCGCCGAAAGGCTTGAAAATACCCCGCGGGGCGCTTTTGCTTCCGAAACTCCGCAATGGAGACACACCAGGATGTCCCTTCGAACAGGAGCGTGCATGCAAGGATGATATAGTTGACGTAAGCATCTTCGATCGGGTGGGGATTCGCGACACGCATGACGCCTTGGAGGAGAGCAGCACCGGATCCCAGTGCAAAAACCAGAAGCGCCACGATGAAACTCCAGAAGTAGAGCTCTCGGCCGTAGCCAAATGGCCGTGCCGCATCGGGATGGCGTCTTGACTGGTGGAGGCCGTAGAGCAGCAATAACTCATTACCGGTATCGACCAGAGAATGTACGCCTTCGCTGAGCATTGATGAGCTGCCCGTCCAAAAGGCGGCGATGAACTTCGACAGGGCAATAAGACAGTTAGCAACAAGCGCCGCGTAAATGGCTTTGCTTGAAGTCGCTTCGCGAGCTCCCTGTTTGTTTGTTCTCATTTGGATGCCGTTCCGATGATGGCGCGGCGTCGGTCAGTGCGTTGAGGCTCTCACCGACCATTCAATAAATGCACCTGAGGTGCATTGCTCATTGACCTTATCTTCAAAGACTTGAGGCTTCGGGTCTATCGCACCCTCGGTAGGATCGGTTGCACCATGGTTTGATCGCGGTAAGCCCTTTCAGTCGCCGCAAGAGCGGGTGAACAAACCGAAGGTGAGCCGCCGCGCGGGCAGGCTCCGCGGCGACCTCCGTGGACTGCTCTTTGAGCGAAACTCATCCGATGCTCTCTTGTGTGCTTCTTGTGCGGCGAGTTCCTGATCACGCTCCCCGAAGCGGGTCATAGACGGGAAAGGGGCGCATCGCGTCATCCATTGAGGCACAGATGCGGTGCATCTCATCGCCGCTTCGACGTGGCTCGGCGGATTGAATAGGGGCACCGCTTTCAGCAAGATTCGCAAAATCGCGGCAAGCCAAGCGGTCGCCGATACGCCCGCCTTCACTACATTCATAGCGGATGGTCCACGCCAGCGTCCTCAATTGAGATGTCCCGTCGGACCGCGTGAGGCGTGATCAGAGCACTAGCGACACCAAGACGAGGTCACCATGAAGTGGTTCGCACTAGGACTGGCCACAGCTCTCGGTTTCAGCTCCATCGCATCTGCCGATTGCGACGTCGACGCGACAAAAGTTATCGAACAAAAGCGCTTTACTGTTCGGAGCATGACTTGGCAAAAGCTCAAAGAGCCAGAGCCTGGTGGCGCCGTGACCGGACATCGCGTCTGGTTTCGCGTTGCGCAATGTAACAAAGGCTACGTGATCGTGAACATGCGCCCGGTAACCTGTCTCATCAAGCATATCTGGGCCCAGGGGCAATGTGACGTCCCGGAAGTCCAACAAGCGTTAAGGGATCACAACTGACGGAATCACTAGAACAGTCGCGATGCCGATCTCAATCACCCTGGAGGGCTTCACGCTCTCCATGGTGAAGGCTGTCATCAGCGGCCGGGGCGATGAGGTCGTCGATCTCGCCCGCTCCAATCTTTGGCGCTAACAGCGGAGGCTCACGATGAGCGCACTTCTCGCTACCCGGCTGCGCGCGTGCCGGAGTTTTCTCCTCACGCCGGGCTCGCGTCCGGAACGCTTTGTAGGAGCCCGTGGCGGCGACGCGATCATGATCGATCTCGAGTCCAACGTCGCTCCGGCGGAGAAAGACAAAGCGCGCGACGCCGCTCTTGCGTACCTGGGTCAGCCGGCCGAACGGGATTTCGTGCGCATTCTGCGCATCAACAGTCCGCGTACGGTGGAGGGACTTCGCGACCTGCTCGCGCTCCACGAATCCAGCGCTCGGCTTGAGGCGATCGTCATCCCCAAATGCGAGTCCGCCGACGAGATCGGGGTAGTGGCCGACGTCCTCGAAGGTTCGCAGTCGACGATCGGCATCATACCGATGATCGAGCTCGCGCGGGCGGTGTTCGTCGCCCATCTCATCGCGAACGCCCACGAACGCGTGTGCGGGCTTTTCCTGGGCGGCGGCGACCTCGCCGCCGACCTCGGCGCCGAAGGCTCCTGGGAAAACCTGCTGTTCGGGCGATCGTGTGTCGTCGCGGCCGCCGCCACGACCGGCATAGCCGCCATCGACGTGCCCTACTTCAAGGGCGATGAGGCGGGCTTGAAGCAGGAAGCGACGGCGAGCCGCAAGCTCGGCATGACCGCCAAGGCCGCTCTCCACGCCGAACAGCTCGCTGCGATCAACACCATCTTCGCGCCTTCGCCGGATGCCGTGAGCCACGCCCGGGCCGTCATGGCTGCGCGCGCCGCAGCGGACGCCGGCACGCCTGTCCTGAACGGCCACGTCATCGAACCCGCAATGGTCCGCGAAGCCGAACGCGTGCTCACGATCGCGGACAGGCTACGCAGGAACTAGCTATCGCCGCCAGTCGGACGGCGGGGAGGGAGATTCCTGTGCACATCCTTATCGATGCTCTTCGTCATCATCCCGAGCTCGCCCTGTTCCTGACGCTCGCGATTGGCTACTGGTTTGGACAGCTGAAGTTCGGCTCGTTCAACCTCGGCGTGGTCCCGAGCACCCTGATCGCCGGGCTGTTGATCGGGCAGCTCGGCATCACGGTGCCCGGCTTCCTGCTGCAAGTCTTCTTCCTGAGTTTCCTGTTCGCCGTCGGCTACAGCGTCGGTCCGCAATTCTTCGGATCATTGAAAAAGGACGCGCTGCCGCAGGTCGCGTTCACGCTGATCGTGTGCGCGAGCGGGTTCCTCACGGCATGGGCGGCCGCGAAATTGATGGGCTACGGGCCCGGCATCGCCGCCGGGCTGGTGGCCGGCGGCCTCACCAACTCGGGGACGCTCGGCGTCGCGGCGACCAATATCACCCAGGTCGGCCTGGATGCGCAGCGCGCCGCTGCGGAGGCGGGCCTCATCGGGATCGCCTACGCCGTGACGTTGCCGTTCAGCGGCATCCTCACCGCGTGGTTCCTCTCGTCCGCCGCGCCCAAGATCATGGGCGTCGATCTGCCGAAGGTCTCCAAGGAGCTCGAAGCCAAGATGGGGACGCACAGCGCGGCGGGCGAACAGGCCTATCAGCCGGTCGCCGCGCGCTCCTACCGGCTTGCGAACGCCGCCCTGGTCGGCCGTACGCCACGCGAGCTGAACGCCGCTTTGGAAGGGGCCGTTGTCACGCGCTTCCGGCAAGGGGCCAAGATCGTCGACGCCGATGCGCAGGCCGCCATCCCGCAGGGCGCCACGCTCGTCCTTTCGGGATCGCCTCATGCCCTGTTTGCCGCAAAGGAGACGATCGGCCCGGAAGTCGAGGACAACGAGCTGCTCGCCTACCCGGCCGAGGAGCTGGACATCGTCGTTACGAACCAGAAGGCCGCAGGCCGCACGGTGCGGGACCTGGACCTGCACGAGCTCGGGCATTACGGCCGGCGCCTGTTCCTCATGCACGTAACGCGTGGCGGCCAGCAGATCCCGGTAACCCCAGACCTCAAGATCGAACGCCATGACGTGCTGACGATTCGCGGGGCGACGAAATACGTCGACGATCTCGCGAAAACGCTCGGCACCGCCGACCGCCCGACAACGAAATCGGACGTCGCGTTCCTGGGCCTCGGCATCGTCATCGGCGGCCTCGTGGGGCTCATCACCTTCCATGTCGGCGGCATTCCACTGGACCTCAGCACAGGCGTCGGGGCGCTGCTCGCCGGCCTGGTCTGCGGCTACCTGCGCTCCAAATACCGCACCTTTGGAGGCATTCCCGCACCGGCGCTCTGGGTGTTCAACAACGTCGGTCTCAGCGGGTTTATTGCCGGGATCGGCCTTAACGCGGCTCCCGGCCTGGTCGCCGGGCTTGAGGCGTACGGCGTCGGCCTCGTCCTCTCCGGGCTCATCCTCTCGCTCGTGCCGATGGTCGTCGGACTGCTCCTCGGGAAATACGTGTTCAAGTTTCATCCCACGATTTTGCTTGGCGCCATCGCTGGCGCGCGAACGTTTACGCCGGCGCTCGGCGCCCTGCAGCAAGCGGCGCAGAGCACGCTGCCCGCGGTGGGCTACACCCTCCCCTATGCCCTGGGCCGCATCATTCTCGCGGTCTTCGGTATCGCCATCCTGCTCGTCACGAAATGAGTGTTCTCGTTTGTCTTCATCCCGATCGGTCAATCAGGGGTGCCACGTCATGAATGCCACAGTCGATTTCTACACCGGGCAGTCGAAGAACGCACCCGCCGAGATGGAGGAGGTCCGGAGTCTGCTGGCTGCCAACGGACATGTCGTAGAACCGGCGATGGTGCGTGAGGCCGAGCGCGTGCTGGCAATCGCCAAACGCAACCGCGCACACGTATCCAGCGCGGATAGTTCCGCGATTCACGTGCTCTGAGGCTTTCTCGCATGATCGCAACCATTCCGAACACGCTGCTTCCTGTGATCGTCACCCTGCTGCTGGGCTTCATCGCGGCATGGCACCATGACTTCAACGCCAAGGACGCGACGATCCTCAATCGCATGGTGCTGACGTACGCCGTGCCGCTTTCGGTGTTCGTCGGCACAGTCTCCACGACGCGCACCGAGCTGGTCCAGAGCGGCCCCCTCGTCGTCGCGATATTCGTGGGCATCGTCGGCATGTATGCCGTGGTATTTCTGCTGTCCCGCTTCGTGTTGCGCTTCTCGATTGGTACGAGCGCGTTGGCGGCGGTGACTGCGTCCGGACCCGCCGTGCCGTTCTACGGACCGGCCATCCTTGGCGGCCTGTTCGGCGACGCCAGCGCGGTTCCCATTGCTGTCGCCAGTATCGTGATCAACATCACCATTGTGCCGGTCACGATTTTCCTTCTCACGCTGGAGAGCACGCGCAAACCCGCGCCACAGAGCCTGAGCGCAAGCGCCACGCCGGCCGCAGCGGCCTCGGCGACGGCGAACTCAGTCATCCTGGAAAAGCTCGTCGAAACCGTCAAGAAGCCGCTCGTCTGGGCCCCCGTTCTCGCCTTCGTGTTGGTGCTGCTCAACGTCCACGTGCCTGAGCTCGTCGGCCATTCACTTCTATTGTTGGCGCACGCGTCGGCCGGCGTCGCTCTGTTTGCGACCGGCATTGTGCTTGCTGCGTACAAAATCAAACTCGACCGGTACACGCTGCTCTTCGTGCTGCTCAAGAATATCGCGCAGCCGGCGCTGGTCCTGGGTGGCCTGCTCTTCCTCGGGTTCGGTCGCCCCGTCGTCCCTCAGGCGGTGGTTACGACCGCCACTTCCGTCATGCCGATCGTGGTCATGCTCGCGCTCGAGTACCGCGTGGGCGAAAAGTACGCCCCTTCCATCCTGTTCGTCAGCACGCTTGCCTCCCTCGTCACGGTCGGAGGTTTCATCGCACTGACATCTTAGGCGAGACGGACACGTGACGCCATGAAGGCCACAGGAAATTTCTGCGAGGTAGCTGCGCAATGAGTGCCACAGGTGACTTCTACACCATGCAGCCGAAGGACGCGCCTCAAGACATGGGCGATATCGGAAAGCTGCTGGCCGCCAACGATCTGGAGCTGGACAACCAGGTCGAAGTGTTCGTGCTGTGCCGGCAACAGGGACGCATCGTCGCCTGTGCCGGTCTGGACCACTACACGATCAAGTGTGTCGCCATCGCGGAGGATCTGCGCGGCGAGTCGCTCAGCCTGCGGCTCGGCAGCGAAGTCGTCAAACTCGCAGCCGAGAGAGGACAGTATCACCTCTTCCTGTACTCTGCGCCTCACAATCTCCCGTTCTTCCGCGGTTGGGGGTTCTACCCGCTGGTGGAAGTGCCGCAGTTGGTAGTTATGATGGAGAACAGTCCCGTCGCAATCGAAAGGTATTGCCACAGACTACGCGAGCAACACCGGCCGGGACGACAAATCGCTGGCATCGTCCTGAACGCCAATCCGTTCACGCTCGGCCATCGCTACCTGGTGGAGCAAGCCGCCGCGGCGTGCGATTGGCTGCATGTGTTCGTGGTCGGAGAAGATGCGTCGTCATTTTCCTATGCCGATCGCTTTACGCTTGTGGCGGCGGGCGTGAAGAACATCGACAACCTTACGCTCCATCCCGGCTCGGAGTACATCATCTCGCGCGCCACCTTTCCCGGCTATTTCCTGAAAGAGAAGGCCATCGTCGATCACAGTTGGGCGGCGATCGATTTGCTTCTGTTTCGCGAATACATCGGACCGGCGCTGGGTATTACGCACCGCTACGTGGGTACTGAGCCGTTCGACCTGGTTACGAACGCCTACAATGCAGACATGAGGCGTTGGCTGCAGCAAGCAGCCTCTGCGGCGCCGCCGATTACCGTCGTCGAGGTGCCCAGGGCATCAATCGACGGCACTCCGATTTCCGCGACCGAGGTCAGACGGCTGCTCGCGCGGCGGGACTTCACCAGGATGAGACAACTGGTTCCCGACACTACCTTGCAGTTCCTCGAGCGGAAATTTTCCGTGGCAGCGAGCAGCACTCAGATGAAAGGGCAAATCGCATGAAAGTCATCAAGGAAGCAATCGCCGGCACCCTGGAATCCAGCGACCTGCTGGTCAAGGTTGCCCCGAGCCACAAAGGCACTCGCGAAATCGTGATCAGGAGCGAGGTGATCAAGCAGTTCGGCAAGCAGATCAGGCACGCCGTCACCGACACGCTGGACAAGCTGTCGGTCAGCGACGGATCGATCGTGATCGAGGACAAGGGGGCGCTGGATTGCGTGATTCGCGCACGGGTGCAGGCAGCGGTGCTGCGGGCTTGCGGGTCCCAGGAACTCGATTGGGGGAGGCTGTCATGAAATTGCGTCGCAGCATGCTCTTCGTCCCGGGCGACAACGCGGCGATGCTGAGCACCTCATTCGTGTACAAACCCGACTCGATCATGTTCGATCTCGAAGACGCCGTTTCACCGCGCGAGAAGGACTCCGCGCGCCTGATGGTGTACCAGGCGCTGCAACACCCGGCCTACCGCGACATCGAGACTGTCGTGCGCATCAACGGCGTCGATACGGAGTTCTGGCAGAAGGACCTGGAGGCGGCAATTCGGGGCGGGGTGGATATCGTTCGCCTGCCCAAGACCGAGAACGCCCAGGAGATTCACGAGCTCGAGGCCCACGTGGCGCGAATCGAAAAGGGGTGCGAGCGTCCTGTCGGCGATACGAAGCTGATGGCCGCGATCGAGTCCGCCTCGGGCGTGGTGAACGCCGTAGCAATTGCGAGCGCCTCCCCGCGCATGGTCGCGATTGCCATGGCCGGTTTCGACTATCTGGTCGACATGCACACGCGGCGCAGCGACGGCTGGGAGCCGGAGCTCTTCTACGCGCGGGCTTCGGTGCTGCATGCCGCGCGTGCGGCGCACATCGACGCCTTCGATGTTGTCTATGGCAACGTGAACGACGACGAAGGCTTCCTGCGCGAGGTGAAGATCGCGAAGCAGCTGGGGTTCAACGGCAAGTCGTTGATCCACCCGAAGCAGATCGAGCTTCTGCACAAGGCATACGCGCCGAGTGAAGAGGAAGTGAACCATGCGAAACGCGTCCTTGCGGCGGCAGAGGAAGCGCACCGCAAGGGGCTCGGGGTCGTGTCGCTCGACGGCAAGATGATCGACCCGCCAGTGATCGACGAGGCCCAAATGACGCTGCAGATGGCCGCGGCGGCCTGAAACATACCATCAAACAGAAGGACGATATCCATGACCAGTGCTCTCAAGCGATTGGAAGCGCAAGATCCCGCGCTCGGCAAACTGCGGCACTTCTCGGGGGCGAACGCCGAGACCCCCTTCCTCGCGAATAGCGATACGAAGTTGCACCGCAAGCTATGCGCATCTCTCGAGGAAGCCATCCAGCGGTCCGGACTCAAGGATGGGATGACCATCTCGTTTCATCACGCCTTCCGGGAAGGCGACAAGGTGGTCAACAAGGTGGTCGATACGCTGGCCAGGCTCGGTTTCAAGAATCTGACACTCGCCTCGAGTTCCCTGCTGAATTGCCACGATCCACTGGTGGAGCACATCAAAAACGGCGTCATCACGCAGATCTATAGCTCCGGCATGCGCGGCAAGCTCGCCGAAGCCGTTTCGAACGGTTTGATGGAACGGCCAGTGCAGATCCATTCGCACGGTGGGCGCGTTCATCTGCTGCAAACGGGAGAGCTGAAGATCGACGTCGCTTTTCTCGGCGTCTCTTGCTGTGACGAGTTCGGCAACGCCAATGGATCGCGCGGCAAATTGAATTGCGGCTCGCTCGGTTACGCCAAGGTCGATGCGCAGTTCGCTCGCCAAGTCGTGCTGCTGACGGAGGAAGTGGTCGATTTTCCGAACCCATCAGTCAGCATCTCGCAGGATCGTGTCGATTGGATCGTCAAGCTCGACGAGGTGGGCGATTCCTCGAAGATCAGCGTTGGCGCAGCGCGCGTCACAAACAATCCGCGGGAATTGCTGATCGCTCGCCACGCCGCTGACGTGATCGAGTACTCTGGCTATTTCAACGACGGCTTCTCAATGCAGACCGGCTCCGGAGCGTCATCGACGGCCGCTACCCGGTTTCTCGAGGAGCGCATGACGCGCAAGGGCATCAAAGCCAGCTTTGCACTGGGCGGTATCACCGGGGGCATTGCCGATCTGCACAAGAAGGGTCTGATCAAGACTGTTGTCGATGTGCAATCGTTCGACGGCGACGCTGCGGAATCGCTGCGAACCTCAAGCAGCCACCTGGAGATCTCGGCAAACGAGTATGCGAATCCCACGTCCAAGGCGGCCTACGTCGATCGCGTGAATGTAGTGATCTTAAGTGCGCTGGAGATCGACCTCGACTTCAATGTCAACGTGATCACCGGCTCCGACGGCGTCATGCGCGGCGCATCCGGCGGACATTGCGACGTCGCTGCCGCAGCCGATCTGACCATCATCGTGGCGCCGTTGGTGCGCAGCCGCCTTCCTACGGTCGTCCGCCGTGTCACGACACTGCTCACGCCGGGCGAGTCGGTCGACGTGCTGGTGACCGACCATGGTATCGCGGTGAACCCGAAGCGCCCGGAAGTCGAGCAACGGCTGCGCGATGCCCACTTGCCAGTCACGACCATCGACGAGTTGCACCAGCAAGCGGTGGCGCTGACCGGCGAGCCCGAGCCCCTCGAATTCACCGAGCGCATCGTCGGCATCGTCCGCTATCGCGACGGCAGCGTCATCGATGTCGTGCGGCAGGTGAGAAACTGATCATGCATGTGCCGGCGCAAATGGCCACCGGGCCGACCGTCAGCCTTGAGCAGGTGCTGGCCGCCAAGGAGCAGCGGGCTGCGCGCCAAGCCGCTGCTCTTGCTCGCTTCGACACACCCCTGGTGTCCATGACTGTCGTGATGCCAGGCCCGGTGAAGGATGGCTGGTTACCACGACGGGTGCTGGCCGAAGCGCTTCAGGAGCTGGAGGCCGCGTCTAATGCGCGGGACTGGCGCGTATTGGCACGTGAAGCCTTGTGGCCGGAGACCGGTCCCGAGGCGCTCTATGTCATGGATGTGGACGCCCGGATTCTCAAGTCGGCGACCATCGAGCTGGAAGACCATCACCCTGTTGGGCGCCTTTGGGATCTCGACGTCATGGCTCCCCGGCAGGGTCGGCTGTCGCGCCAGGACCTGGGCTATCCTGCGCGTCGTTGCCTGCTGTGCGAACGGCCGGCCCATGTCTGCGGCCGCTCACGCCAGCACCCGCTGGAAGAGTTGTTGAACACGATAGGAAAGATCGTTCATGAACATGATCTACGCTCAGCCGCGTAGCGCGCCGCCCTACTCACCGGGCAGCGCGCACCACGCGACGGTCGCTGGCGCAACCGCCGAGTATGCCGACGGGGCACTGCTCGTTGAGCTGATGCTCACGCCCAAACCCGGGCTGGTGGATCGGCGGAATTGCGGCGCTCATCGCGACATGGATATCCACACCTTCCTCGCGAGCGCACGTGCCATTGCTCCCTGGTGGCCGCGCTTCGTGGAAATCGGCTACGCATCGGCGCATATCGCCGCGTGCGAAGCGCTCCCACTGGTGCGTCCCGCCGGCGTGTTGTGCGAACAAGCGATGCTGCGAGCGACGGACGGAGTCAACACGCACAAAGGGGCTATTTTCTCGCTTGGCCTGCTTTGTTTCGCCGCCGGTCGCCTTTCGGCGCACGGCATCGCCTTAACCCGGGAGCGCATGTGCAGTGAGGTGGCCGGCGTCTGCGTCGGGCTCGTGGATCGGGAACTCAAGGGCGCACAGAAGGCCCAGACGGCGGGCGAACGAGCCTTCTTTCGTTACGGATTCGCCGGCGCCAGGGGCGAAGCGGTCTCGGCCTTCGCCACGGTGCGTACGGCCGCGCTGCCGGTCTACGACTGCTTGCGACTGCAAGGCGTCGACGAAGACGTCGCGCTTCTACAGGTGCTGTTGCATCTGCTCGCAGTCAATGACGACACCAATCTCGTGTCACGCGGCGGTTTCGCCGGCCTGGACTATGTCCGCAACTACGCCAGAAGGCTCCTGCGGGAGGGCGGCGCCCTGGCGCCCGATGGCGTAAAGAAGATGGCGGCGTTTGATGATGTACTGATCGCCCGCCATCTCAGCCCTGGCGGGAGCGCAGATTTGCTGGGGCTTACATGGTTTTTGGCCCAGTTCCCCACCATGAATGAAGGCATCAAGGCACCATGATCCAGATAAAGACAGAGACACGATACCGCAGGAGCGGAAGGGTCGAACAAACAAGGGACGCAAACAAGTGCCGCCAGGTAGCGCACCATACGCTCTATCAGGTCTCAACCGCCACCGCCCTCGTCGAGGGGATTTACCAGGGCGCGGTACGTGTCGGCACCCTGCGCGAGCACGGCGATCTCGGCTTAGGCACGTTTGAAAATCTCGACGGCGAGATGGTGATCGTCGAGGGCCATTGCTTTCAAGTGCGCTCCGACGGCTCGGTGCGGCCATGCGACGACGAAGTGCTGAGCCCGTTTGCCGTGATTACACGCTTTGCACCTGAAGAGACGGTTACTTTGTCGCAGTGTCCGGATCTGCGCCATCTGACCTCGCGGTTCGACGCTCTGAGACCTTCTGACAACTTCTTCTTTGCCCTGAGAGTAGACGGGCATTTTGATTACGTGCACACGCGTGCGATGTGCCGGACCGCAGAAGGGGTGCCGCTAGTCCAGGCGGCCGCGGTGCAACCCGAATTCGAGTTGCATGATGTGTCGGGAACGCTCGTCGGGTTCTGGACGCCAGAGTATGCAAAGACGCTCAACGTGCCCGGCTATCACTTGCACTTCGTGTCGGATAACCGGCAGAGCGGCGGTCATCTCCTGCAATGCCGCGGGACCAACCTCCGTTTGCAAATCCAGCGCGAGGGTGACTATCACATCGCCTTGCCCGAAACCGAGGATTTCTTGAATGCCGACCTGCGCCGGGATCCGAGCCCGGATCTCGCCAAAGCGGAAGGAGAAAAGAAGTGAGTACACAGGTGACAGAGCCCGGCCCTCAAACTGGGGCGGGACTGCTGGTGCAGAGTCTGGAAGCGCAAGGTCTCGAGTACGTCTTCGGCGTCCCTGGCGCGAAGATCGACAAAGTGTTCGACACCCTCTTGGACTCCAAAATCAAAACCGTTGTCTGCCGGCACGAACAAAACGCCGCCTTCATCGCCGGTGGCATCGGGCGCATGACGGGGAAAGCGGGAGTCACTCTGGTCACGTCTGGGCCCGGCTGCTCGAATTTGGTGACCGGCTTGGCCACCGCGAACTCGGAAGGCGATCCCGTAGTCGCGATCGGCGGTGCCGTGCCCATCGCCAACCGTCTGAAGCAGATCCATCAGAGCATGGACACCGTGAACCTGTTTCGGCCCATCACCAAGTTTAGCGCCGAAATCGATGCGCCACAGGCAGTCTCGGAAGTCGTGGCAAACGCCTTCCGCGCTGCCGAGTCGGGGCGGCCGGGTGCAGCGTTCATCAGCGCGCCCGAGGACATCATGACCGGTGCCGCGGACGGCCAGGTCCTGACTCCTGTCGCACCGGAACAGCTCGGCCCGGCGGCAGCCGACGCGATCACTGCGGCAGCGGCCCTGATCGGCGGCGCGCAGCAACCGGTCTTGCTGATCGGCTTACTCGCCAGCCAACCCCGCGCAGCGGAGGCCGTGCGTGCTTTTCTCGCCAAAACCGGACTTGCGGTGGTGTGCACGTACCAGGCGGCGGGGGTCGTGCCGCGCGAGCTGTTCGGCCGTTTCGGGGGCCGCGTCGGCCTGTTCCACAATCAACCCGCTGACAAGCTCCTGGACGCGGCTGATTTGATTGTCGCCGTTGGCTACAACCCGGTCGAATACGAACCAGGTCTGTGGAACAAAGGACGCAAGCGCGACCTGGTTCATATCGATGCCGTTCCCGCGGACGTCGACAAGCACTATCGGCCGCGGCTTGAATTGACCGGCGACATCGCTTCGACGCTCCGCGCACTCACCCCTCAGGTGGAACGGCACACACCCTCGGCGCAAAGGGAGCTTCTGAGCGAGATCGTGCGTGAACGGGCGCAATTCTCCGCACGCGCGACCGCGACGAACGGTGTCCCCATTCACCCGATGCGCCTGGTGCACGAGCTGCAGCAGGTGCTGAGCGACGACATGACGCTGTGCCTGGACATGGGATCCTTCCACATCTGGCTGGCGCGCTACCTCCACAGTTTTCGCGCGCGACAGATCCTAATCAGCAACGGACAGCAGACGCTCGGGGTAGGGATGCCGTGGGGCATCGCCGCATGTTTGGTCCGTCCCGGTGACAAAGTAATCTCCATCTCTGGTGACGGCGGCTTCTTGTATTCGGCGGGCGAGCTCGAGACAGCAGTGCGGCTCAAATGCAACCTCGTTCACCTGGTTTGGATTGACGGGGCGTACGACATGGTGCGTATCCAGGAAGTGGCCAAGTACGGCCGCGCCTCCGGCGTGGAGTTCGGCCCTGTCGACGTGGTGCGCTTTGCAGAGGCATTTGGCGCTCACGGGCTGCGGATCAACACGCCGGACGAGATTGCCCCGACGCTGAAGTGTGCCCTCGCAATGCAGGGGCCTGTCATCGTCGGCATCCCCGTTGACTATCGGGACAACCACCAGCTCATGGAGGTGGTCCATCCCAGCGTGCTCAATTGAGATGCCCTGACGACCCGCACATTGACGAGGAGACGAAAAGGCAAATCGAGGCGATCTTGAAGCCGTGCAGCACGGATCCCGCGTTGCCCTCGTTCATGGCGCAACCCCTGACACGCCTTGGGTTGCCTGAAGTGCGCTCAAGAGTGGAAGTGGAAAACGCGTAGACGAAAGGCGCGGGCTTGAGCACAGCGCCCCAATTTTTAGGGTCGGGTTTCTACGCATCTCTCGCAACTCACGAAGGAGACTGCAATGAACGTTCAACAGGCCAAGGCGCTGCGGACTGCCCCCCTACGAACGCCGACGGACCTGAAACCGGAAGGCGTGAGGGAGATAGCCGGCGCACTCAATATTCTGCTGGCAGATATGTTTGCCCTCTACCTGAAAACGAAGAACTTCCACTGGCATGTTTCGGGCCCGCACTTCCGCGACTACCATCTGTTGCTGGATGAGCAGGCTGAGCAGATTTTCGCCACCACGGACGCGATCGCCGAGCGCGTGCGCAAGATCGGCAGAATGACAGTACGCTCCATTGGCCAGATCAGCCGTCTGCAGCGTCTCGCGGATAACGAGGCAGACTTCGTGTCGCCTCTGGATATGCTCGCCGAGCTTCGCGACGACAACAGGCAGCTGGCCGCCAACATACGGGAGACGCATGAGTTGTGCGACGAGCATAATGACGTAGCTACGGCAAGCTTGCTGGAAACATGGATCGACGAAGCCGAGCGACGCACCTGGTTCCTGTTTGAGGCAAGCCGCTCAGCCGAGTCCGCCTGAATCTGGGGCAGCACCCTCATCGCTCGCCTATACCAGGTCTCAGGAGCCTGTCCAGCGAGACCCGTTCAGCGGTCGGGTCGTCATCGGTGGAATCGTGACGATCCGGGACGGCTCGTGGTTGACTCGTGAAAGGTCAACCGACAACCGCGCAAGTCTTATCAGCTCTATTCACGCCTGGGCGTGGCGATTGGCGCAAGAGTGATCAAACCGCATCAATCCGACTAAAGTCGGTTTCCGGAACCGGAATTACTCTATCCACGAACCCGAGCTGACAAGGAAACTGTTCCGATGAGTCGCGTCACCGCATCGCGCCCAACATCCCCGATCCTGTCTCCGTCGCGATGAGCGCCATTGTCTGCCTGTCGCCGGGGCTGAGGATCGATGACACGCCATCATTGAAAGGTGGTCTGAACTCATGAGCCTCAACATATCCATTCTCAAGGAAACGGAAGACGGCGAAAAGCGGGTCGCCATGGTTCCGGCGCTCGCGGCGCGGCTTGCGCGGCTAGGCGCGACGCTCAACTTGCAATCGGGCGCCGGAGATGCCGCAACCTTCGCGGACAGCGCCTATGCCGGCGCAACGATCGTCGCCGATCCAAAGAAGCTCGTCGCCGATGCAGACATCGTGCTCGCCGTGCAGGCGCCGTACGCTTCCGTCGTCCGGGCGATGAAGCCCGGCGCGGTTCTCATCTCTTTCATCCATGCCGCGAGCGCGCCCGAGCTGGTCGCAGCGCTCCAGGAGCGCAAGGTGACTGCGCTCGCCATAGAGCTGATCCCGCGCATCAGTCGGGCCCAGGCGATGGACGCCCTGTCGAGCCAGGCCGCGCTCAGCGGATATTACGCGCCACTGCTCGGCGCCGTGCACATGCCGCGCATCCTGCCGATGATGACGACGGCAGTCGGCTCGCTCCGGGCCGCGAAGGTGCTTGTGTTGGGGCTCGGCGTCGCCGGGCTCTCGGCCCTGGCGACCGCCCATCGGCTCGGTGCGATCACCGAAGGCTATGACGTGCGGCCCGAGACGAAGGAGCAGGCGCAGTCGCTCGGCGCGAAGTTCGTCGACACGGGTGTCGACGCCCGTGGCGAAGGTGGCTATGCCCGCGAACTATCTGCCGACGAGAAGGAGCGCGTGCAGAGGGCGCTTAGCCGGCATATTGCCGAGGCCGATATGATCATCACCACGGCCGCTGTGCCGGGGCGGCCGGCGCCGAAGCTGATCAGGGCGGCGCAGATATCGGCGATGAAACCCGGCGCGGTGATCGTCGATCTCGGCGCCGAGAGTGGCGGCAACTGCGAGGGCACGAAGCCGGGCGAAACGGTCACGGCCGGCCCCGCCACCATCCTCGGTCCGCTGAACCTTCCATCCGCGCTTCCCCAGCACTCGAGCGAGCTTTACGCCAAGAACCTCCTCAACCTCGTGACCCTCATCGTGAAGGACGGGGCGCTCAACCTCGACTTCGAGGACGAGGTCGTCGCCGGCGCCACGCTGACCCATGCGGGGGAAATCCGAAACAAGTCCATTCGCGAGAGCCTCGAGGGCGCCGGGCGCCCCCTGGCTGCCGCCCAGTAAGGAGCCCTGAAATGGCAATCGACACGTCCATGACCTGGCTCGTCGCCCTCTACATCTTCATGATCGCGGCCTTCACCGGTTACGAGGTCATCAGCCGGGTACCGTCCATCCTCCAC
>Ga0335084_10002789_pt1 | contig 16929 bp, 14 predicted proteins | sample Lox_Sample_44_FD_206721 | JGI IMG/M metagenome (GOLD analysis project Ga0335084, IMG submission 206721) | Soil microbial communities from Loxahatchee National Wildlife Refuge, Florida, United States - Lox_Sample_4.4 | ecosystem: Environmental > Terrestrial > Soil > Wetlands | place: USA... | reverse complement strand
GCAGCGGCTGTATTCGCTGAAGTAAGGCCCGCCGATCGTGAAGTGCACGATCTTGGCCGACGGATTGGGCTTGTATTCGCCGACCAGCCAGTTCCATTCGAGCGGCAATTCCCCGATGAGCGAATCGTCCAGCCAGACGAACCGCTGCAGGTCCAGCCCCGGAGCCGTGTTGACATAGTCGGCGGTGAGCGCCGAGCAACGGGCATTGTTGAAGAGCATCACGCTGGACCAGTTCTTGCGCGGATAGACGGTCTGGACCTGGTTGAGGAACTTTCTCTTCGGCCCGGGCGTGTAGTCGTGCTTGCAAAGCAGTACGGCCTTGTCCGAGGAGCGCTCGGTGAGGGCCGCGAGCTCGGCCATGTCGGCACGGCAGAGCATGTCGCAGTCCATGAAGAGCGACCAGCCGCGGTACTGCGAGAGCGCGGGCACGAGAAACCGGGTCAGGCTGAATTCCGTCGACTCCGTCGCGCCGCGCGCGCGCGTGTAGAGGCCTTTCAGCTGCGACTGCATGACGGGCGCGACGGACACCGGGATCGAGGACCGCCGCAGGATGGAATGCGCGAGCGTGTGGTAGGCGACCGCTTCCTTCGGGTCGTAGCCGATGTAGACCTGAAACACCCTCAGATCCGGTGGGCGACCGTGGTCATGATCTTCGCCATGATGCGCATGGCCAGCCTGGCGGGCGCCGGCAGTTCGGGCGCGCCGAGTCCGATGGCGGTCTGGCGATGCCGGGCTTCGTCGGCGCGCATCGCTTCGACCACGGCGCGCGTCCTCAGATCGGCGCCCGGCAGCCGTTCCAGGTGTCCCGCAAGGTGCCCCTCGACCTGGCGCTCGGTCTCGGCAAGGAAGGCAAGGCTCCAGCGATCGCCCAGCGCGCCGGCCGCAGCGCCGAGCGCGAACGCACCGCCATACCAGAGCGGATTGAGCAGGCTCGGACGCCCGCCGAGCTCCTCGATCCGGTCCGCGCTCCAGGCGAGGTGATCCTGCTCTTCCTCGGCCGCTTGCGCCAGCGCGCGACGATTGTGAGGCGATCGCGCGCCGAGCGCCTGGCCCTGGTAGAGCGCCTGCGCGCAAACCTCGCCAACATGATTGACCCGCATGAGCGCCGCCGCCTCGGCACGCGAGGCGGCATCGAGCCCCGCGTCCGCGAGACCGGCGCCAGGGTACGGCCGGCCGGCGCGGTGCACGCCTGCCACCGCGCGCAGGGCAAGATCGATATTGGCGATGACGCTGTCGATGGTCAGCATAACCTGAGCCTAGCCTACACCGCGGCGCCGGCATTGCGCAAAGCACTCAGCAAGGCTTGCGCGAATTCGGCAGGCTGCATCAGGGGAGACGATTTCATCCTCTGGCGCAGGGAGAGGCGAAGATCGCCGAGCCTCGGCAGGTCGTGCGCCAGCGCGACTGCGCGCTGCACGAAACCGTCCTCGTCCTGCGCCACCAGTTCCGCCAGCCCCAGATTGCCCAGCACGCAGAGCGACTGCCTGGAAACGGCGCGATGGCCCGCCCGGGAAACGACGGGCACGCCCATCCAAAGCGCGTCGAAGGTGGTCTGCCCGCCGGTAAACGGGAACGTATCGAGCGCAATGTCGATGTCGGCGTACTGGCGGAGCATTTCCACGTGCTCCGAAGCGGCGCGCATTTCGATGCGCCTAGGATCGACGCCCGCCTGCTCGAAGCGCGATGCCAGGCTCGCGCGGAACGGCGCATCCGCGAGCGTGCGCCACTTGAGCACCAGCCGGCTGCCGGCCACGCCCTCGAGCACGCGCGACCAGGCGCCGATGACCTGGTCATTGATCTTCGCGACGCTGTTGAAGCTGCCGAAGGTGACGGCGCCGCGCCGCGCCGCGGGCGGCGAGGTCGCAGCCTCCGGGGTGCCCGCGATGGGCTGGAAGCAAAAGCGCGTATGCGGCAGGCGGAGGATCTTCTCGGAGAACTGCCTTTCGCTGCCCTCGGGCGCGTGCCACGGATCCATGATGATGTAGTCCATGTTCGGCGTACCCGTGGTGGCGAAGTATCCCAGCCACGACAGCTGCAATGGCGCGGCCCGCGCGGCGAAGATGGCTAGCCGATTGTTGCCGGTATGCCCGGCCAGGTCGATCAGCGCATCCGGCCGGTCGTGCCGTATGCGCGACCACGCCTCCTCGTCCGATTGGGCGGCGATGTCGACCCATTCGGCGAGGCCTCGGAGCGCCTTGGTGACCTCGTCCTGGACGCTTCCGCTGGAATACAGTGTGACCCTTAGCCCCAGGCGATTCAGTTCACGCAGCGCCGGCAGCAGGAACAATCCCACGGGATGATGGTGCAGATCGCCTGAAACAATGCCCAAGCCGGTCCCTCGCTGCCGGGCGGCGGAGGGCGGCGACGCGGGAAAGCGGCTTGCAGCTGCCTGCGCGGCGCGGCCGGCCTGCAGCGCCCTCGCCAGCAGCTCGTCATCCGATGCGCGCGGATCGTATTGGCCGCACATCACGTAGTTGCTCCACGCGCGCAGGTAGCCGGGGCTGAGGCGAACGGCCTCCTGGCAGGCCTGCCGGGCCTCGTCCAGCCGCCCGGTTTCGAGCAGCACCATGGCGAGGTTGTTGTGCGCCACCGCGTAATCGGGGCGCAGGCGGATGGCCTCCCGGAACCGCGCCTCGGCCTCTTCGAAATGCAGGCTCGCGAGCTGCAGCGTGGCGAGCCGGATTTGCGCCTCGGCATCCTGCGGATCGAGCGCGACGGTGCGCGCGAATTCGGCTTCCGCCTCGCTGGCGCGGCCCCGCTCGCTCAGGAACGCGGCCAGATTGAAGCTGGCCGTAGCGCTTTCGGGATCGAGGCCAACGGCTTCGCGCAGGTGCTTTTCCGCGATTTCCGCGCGCCGCAGGAGGCTATAGAGCTTGCCGAGATTGATATGGACTTTCGGATCGTCCGGCGCGAGCCGCAGCGCGCGCAGCAGCGACGACTCGGCCTCGTCCAGCTTGCCCAGCTGCATCTGCACCACGCCGAGCACGTTGCACGCGCGCGCGGCGGCCGGATCCTGCGCGAGGAGGCTTTCCAGCGCCTGCTCGGCGCGCGCAAGCTCGCCGCGCTGCGCCAGCGCGATGGCCTGCTCGAGAGGGGGTGGCGGATCGGTGGGCACGAGTGCCAAAAAAAACGGGCGCCTTGCGGCGCCCGTCTGATGTTGCTGTCTTCTCTTTGCTGCGTCTTAGAACGCGTGACGCAGGGTAACGGCCCAGATCGACGGATCTTCGCCGGCCATAGCGCCGGTAGCGGCACCAGCGGTACCGTTGTCGAGACCCAGCGAAGTGCTGGCAAACACGTTGTAGTTCGCCGCGGAGTGGTTGTTGACCTTGGCGTACGTAAATGCGGCCGACGTGCGCTTCGACAGTTCGTAGGCATACGACAGCGCCCACATGTTGGCCTTGGTATCCAGGCCGTTGAACTGCGCCGCCTTGTCCTTCTGCGCCCAGGTGTAGTGCCCCTGGATCGTATGGGGACCCCAGGTGTAGGACGCCGGGATCGACCACACGTCGCGCTTGTTCTGCACGACGCCGTTGAACGCGCCGGTCACCTTCGAGTGGTCATAGGCGAGGCCGATCTTGAAGCCGCTCCAAACATACGAGCCGTACAGGCGGTCGCCGCGCTGGTCGCCCGTCAGAGAAGCGTTCCCAGCCTGGCCAGAATCCTGCTTCGACTTCCAGTAGCTGTAGCCGACCTGCCAGTTTGCGCCCGAGAGGTTCGGGTTCAGGTTCCAGGCCCAGCCCTTGCGGCCAGTCGCGCCGATGTCTGTTTCCTGGCCACCAGCACCCGCCGCGTTGCTGGAATACGCCACGATCATCCAGAACGGACCGAAGTCAGGCGTCTTGTAGTACACGACGTTGCCGGTGCGCGTCGCGTTCGCGATCGGCGCGGACCTGCCGGCCGGGTTGATCACGTAGGAGAGCAGCGCAACGGAAGTCGCCCTCAGAGAGCCCTTGTCCGTCAGGTTGCTTTCGTTGTTGAAGTAGTGCAGGTCTTGGCGACCGAAGAAAACCGTACCCCACTGCTTGCTCTTCAAGCCGAGGTGCGAGTTGCCGCTCGCGCTGGCCAAGCCAGCCGTGTTCCCGATAGCAGCGTTGCCGGCAGTGTTGGCAGACTGACCGCCGCTGTCCACGCTCATGCGCAAGTCGAGCCGGCCTTCAGCCTGCAGGCCGCCGCCCAGATCTTCCAGGATCGTAAAGACGAGGGCCGAGGAGTCGTCGGCCACGCCCGTGGTGCTGTGGTTGCCCACGCGCGCCGCGTTGGAGCTGCCGTAGCTCAGGCTCTCGAAGCCGCCTTTCAGCTGGCCGCTGATCGTCACGCTCGATTGCGCGAACGCCGCGACAGGGGCCGCGAACACTCCCGCCACCGCCACCGCCATTAGTTTCTTGTTCATCAAAATCTCCCGATTGCGTTGATGTTCCGGACGGCCTAGGACCGTCCGACTCAACCTCTCCAATGAGAAGTTGAAAGGATTCTGCGGCAGCGCCCCCCTCCGCATCAAGAAAAGTGCCAAGAAATCCGCAGATTTACGAGATTTTGTTGCACTCTCACAACAACTCGTGAAGTCTATAAAAATCAATCAGTTAGTAAATTCCAGGAGGGCCTGGCCAGGATCGGGCGCCCGCATCAGGGCCTCGCCAATCAGGAACGCGGGCACCCCATGAGCCCTCAGCATGGCCACCGCTGCGCCCCCCGTAATTCCGCTTTCGGCGATCACGATACGGCCGGGCGGAATCCTCGGCAGCAGGTCCAGGGTCGTTTGCAGCCGCGTTTCGAAATTGCGCAGGTCGCGGTTGTTGATCCCGAGCAGCGGCGTCTGCAACATCAATGCCGATTCGAGCTCCCCCGCGTCATGGACTTCCACGAGCACGGCCATGCCAAGTGAGCGGGCACTCGCTTCCAGTCCTTGCATGTCCTGGCGGGCCAATGCAGCGGCGATGAGGAGAATGCAGTCGGCGCCGAGGGCGCGTGCCTCGTAGACCTGATAGGGCTCGGTGACGAAGTCCTTGCGCAACACTGGGAGGCTGCAGGCGCCCCTCGCCTGCGCAAGGTGCCCGGGATCGCCCTGGAAGAAATCGCGGTCGGTGAGTACCGAGAGGCAGGCCGCGCCGCCCGCCTCGTAGCCACGCGCAATCGCGGCAGGATCGAAATCGGCGCGCAGAAGGCCCTTGGACGGGCTCGCGCGCTTCATCTCGGCGATCACCGCCGGGCGCCCGGCGGCGATTTTCGCGCGCAGCGCGCCTGCGAAGTCGCGCGGCGGCGGCGCGGCGGCGGCGCGCCGCTGCATCTCGCCGAGCGGCACCGCTGCACGCGCCGCTTCGACTTCTTCGCGCTTGCGCGCGAGGATGCGATCGAGAATGTGGGCCATCAGGCCTTCGCGTGCTTCTTCGTGAAGGCGATGAAATCGTCGAGCTTCTGGCGCGCCTCGCCCCTGGCGATCGCATTGCGCGCGCGCTCGATGCCGCTCTCCATCGATTTCGCGACGCCGGCCACGTAGAGCGCGGCGCCCGCATTCAGCACCACGATGTCGAGCGCGGGGCCGGGCTGGTTCTCCAGCACCGCGACGATCATCTGCCTCGATTCGTCGACCGAGCTGACCTGGATCGCGCGCCGGTCGTAGACCCCGAGGCCGAACTGCGAGGGGTGCAGCTCGTACTCCCTGACCTCGCCCTTGGCGAGTTCGCCCACCAGCGTCGGGCCCGAGATCGAAATCTCGTCCAGGCCGTCCCGGCCATGGACGACCATCACGTGCCTTGCGCCGAGGCGCTGGAGCACGCGCGTCTGTATCCCGACCAGGTCGGGGTGGAATACCCCCAGCAGCTGGCTTTGCGCGCCGGCGGGATTGGTGAGCGGGCCGAGAATGTTGAAGATCGTGCGCACGCCGAGTTCCTTTCTCACCGGTGCCGCATGCTTCATCGCAGGGTGATGGCTCGGCGCGAACATGAAGCCGACGCCGACCGCCTCGATCGACTGTGCGATCTGCCCGGGCGACATCTCGAGCTTGGCGCCCAGCGCCTCCAGCACGTCGGCGCTGCCGCTGCGCGATGACACCGAGCGGTTGCCGTGCTTCGCGACCCTGGCGCCGGCGGCCGCGGCGACGAAAGTCGCGGCCGTGGAGATGTTGAAAGTATGCGCGCCGTCTCCGCCGGTGCCGACCACGTCGACCACGTGCCGGTGGTCCTTGAGCGGCACCATGGTCGCGAATTCGCGCATCACCTGCGCCGCGGCGGCGATTTCGCCGACGGTTTCCTTCTTCACGCGCAGTCCGATGATGAAGCCGGCGATCTGCGCCTGCGTGAGCTCGCCGCGCATGATCTGGCGCATGAGATGCAGCATTTCGTCGTGGAAGATCTCGCGATGTTCGACCGTGCGCTGAATCGCATCCGCAATGGCGATATTCATGTCCGTCTCCCTGGCAGGGTGATTTTCATAACGACCTCACGCTCGCTTGCCGTGACAATGCTTGAATTTCTTCCCGCTCCCGCAGTGACAGGGCTGGTTGCGCGACAGCTGCGGCGGCTCCGGCGCAACGGCGGCCTGCGTCCCGGCTGCCGGCTTCTCGGCGATCATGTTCAGGCTGATCGCCTTGCCGGCAAAGACCATCGCGCTGGTGTCGTCGAATTGGCCCAGGCTGTCGACTCTGCGGATGTTGGAAAAGCCGGCCTGCCGCAGGTAGCGCGCGAGCAGCTCCTCGTCCAGCCCGACGAGATGATAATCGTGTTGGTCGACGTGGCCGCCGAACATCATCCGCATGACGAAGAAACGTTCGTCGGGCGACAGCCGGCCCTTCAGCAGGAACAGGCGCGCGAGCGTTTCCAGGTCCGGGACGCTGACGTAGAGGCGCCCTCCGGGACAAAGCACGCGGTGCCACTCCGCCAGGGCCACGGCCAGGCTGCCCTTGAAGTCGAAGTGTTCCAGCACGTGCGAGGCGTACAGGGAGGCGAAAGTGCCGTCCGGGAATCGCGAAAGATCGCCTGCGTCGCAGACATGGTCGACATGAGGCGCAGGCAGGATATCGAGGACTTCCCAGCCCTCGGTCCGGACCTCGCCGCCGATGTGCAGCCTTCTTGCGGCGAGGCTCTTTTCCTCCCGCTCAGGCATGGGAAATCCCGGTCCGCAGGAAGTTCGCGAGCATCGCGTGCCCGTGCTCGGTGAGCAGTGCCTCGGGGTGGAACTGCACGCCCTCGACGGGCAGCGAGCGATGGCGCAGGCCCATGATTTCGCCGTCGTCCGATTGCGCGCTCACCTCCAGGCAGCCGGGCAGCGAAGCGCGCTCCACGGCGAGCGAATGGTAGCGCGTGGCCGTGAAGGCGTCCGGCAGCCCGGCGAATACGCCCTTGCCGTCGTGCCGCACGCTGGACACCTTGCCATGCATGACCCGCTGGGCCTTCACCACTTTGCCGCCGAATGCCTGCCCGATGGCCTGGTGGCCCAGGCAGACGCCGAGGATCGGGATCGCGCCGGCGAACCGGCCTATCGCCGCCAGCGAAATGCCGGCTTCGTTCGGCGTGCAAGGCCCGGGCGAGATCACGATCTGCGATGGCCGCAGGCTCTCGATGTCCGCGAGCGACAGCGCGTTGTTGCGGCAGACCTTCACCTGCGCGCCAAGCTCGCCGAAATACTGCACCAGGTTGTAGGTGAACGAATCGAAATTGTCGATCATGAGGAGCATATCGGGACCCGCCTATTGCGTTTTGCCCGCGTCCTGGCCGGGCAGGTTACGTCGGCCGCACCAATCCTTCCACATGGCGCGCAGGGCGGCTTCGAAATGGCGCGCGAAGCGCGGCGCATCGAATAGCGGCGATGCGAGGACGGACTGGCGCAATCCTGCGCGCAAAGCCGCCAGGCTTTCGAGGTCGGCGGCATAGGCAGCGGACTTGGCGACATAGTCGTCCTTGTCGGCGGCGATCCACCGGGCAAGCCCGGCGTTCGTCAGCAGGCCCATCCCCTGGCGCGACTGGAATCGCTCACCCGCCAGCGTCAGCAGCGGAACTCCCATCCACAGCCCTTCGACGCTGGTCGTGATTCCGGGATAGGGAAACGGGTCGAGGGCGATGTCGATGTCCCTGTAATCCGCCAGGTGCTCGCCGCGGCTGGGCGAATGGCCCTTCAGCGTCAGCCGGGCCGGATCGACGCCACGCGCGCCGAAGCGCTCGGCCACGCTTTGCCGTACCGAGGCGTCCTCGAATTGCTTCGCCTTGAGGAGCAGGCGGCTCGCGGGCGTTCGCTCCAGCACGCGCGCCCACAACGCAACCACGGCGTCGTTCAACTTGTTCAGGTTGTTGAAGCTGCCGAACGTGACGCAGCCATTGCGCCGCGCCGGGAGCTCGCCTACGGGCACTTCCTCGCGCGGCGCCGTGAAGCAGACATACGTTTCCGGCAGGCGCCAGATCTTCTCGCTGAAGTGCGCCTCCTCGGATTCCGGCAACGTCCAGGGGTCGGCCAGGAGATAGTCGATCGCAGCGAGGCCTGTGGTTCCCATGTAGCCCAGCCAGGTGACCTGGATGGGCGCGGGCCTCCACGCGAACATGGCGAGGCGGCTGAGAGCGGTATGCCCGGACAGATCGAAAAGGACGTCGATTCCGTCGTCGCGGATCTTCTGTGCGAGAGCCTGATCGGAAAGGTCGAGCGATGCCTGCCAGCCCCGGCAGCAGGCGCGGATCTGATCGCTGAGCGCATCGGTGCGCTCGTTGTTGTGGTAGGCGTAGACCTCGATTCTGCCGGCGGCGCCCGACGCGAGCGCCGACAGCACCGCCTGCACGAAATACCCCACGGGGTGATTCCGGAAATCTCCCGACACGAAACCGATCCGGAGGCACCGGCCGGGATCGGGGACATTGCGCCAGGTCGTGAACGGAGTGGCCTGTCTCGCCGCGAATTCACCGAAGCGCCGCGCCTCGGCCAGCATGTCGGCCGGTCCCTTTTCCCCGCTCAGGAGCGAGGTCAGCAGCAGATTGCTGTACGCATCCAGATAGCCGGGATCGATCTCCAGGGCGCGGCGGAAGCTTTCCAGGGCCTGCCCGAGCCGGCCGAGGTCGTGGAGCGCGTTGCCAAGGTTGTAATGCGCCTGCGCTAGCCTTGGCGCCAGCTCCACAGCGCGGCGATAGGCGGATTCCGCCTGCGGCAATTTGCCGAGCTTCTGCAGGGCGTTGCCCAGGTTGTAGTGTGCAAGGGGAAATCCCGGATCGATGCTCAGGGCCCGCCGCTGGCAAAGCACCGATTCGTCCAGCTTGCCGGTCGCCAACTGCGCGTTGCCGAGGCCGCAATGCGCCCGGGCATCGTCGGGCTTGAGCTTCAGCGCCCGCCGATAGCAACGCATCGCCTCCTTCGGCTGCCCGATCTGCATCAGCGCCTGGCCCAGGTTGAGATGCGATTCGTAGTCCTTCGGCAGGAGCCGGGACGCCATCCTGAGTTCCTCGACGGCGTTGCCGCCCTGGCCGTGGATGGCCAGCGCGAGCAGCTTCCACCCGTAACCGAACTGAGGTTGCCCGGCGACCAGGTCGCGCGCCGCGGCCTCGACTTCGCGGAAATGCCCGGCGTCGAGCAGTGTCACGAGGCCCTGCAATTGCGCCGTCAGCGGCACGCGAGCTCCGCGGCGCGCAGGATGGCGCGCGTCTTGTGGCGCGTCTCCTGCCACTCCGATTGCGGGTCGGAATCCGCGACGACGCCGGCGGCGGCCTGCACGTGCAGCCTGCCGTCCTTCAGCACCGCCGTGCGGATCGCGATCGCGACGTCCATGTCGCCGTTGAAGCCGAGGTAGCCGACGGCGCCGCTGTAGACGCCGCGCTTGACCGGCTCCAGCTCGTCGATGATTTCCATCGCGCGCACCTTGGGGGCGCCGGTCACGGTCCCGGCCGGGAATGAAGCGCGGAAGACGTCGATCGCATCCAGGCCCGGCGCGATGCGCCCTTCCACGTTGGAAACGATATGCATCACGTGCGAATAGCGTTCGATGACCATCTTCTCGGTGACCTTCACGCTGCCGATCGCCGCCACGCGGCCGACGTCATTGCGCCCCAGGTCGATCAGCATCACGTGCTCGGCTCGTTCCTTCGGGTCGGCGAGCAGTTCCTCGGCGGCCTTCGCGTCCAGCTCGGGAGTGCTCCCGCGCGGCCGGGTGCCGGCGATCGGCCGGAGCGTCACGGTGCCGCCGGACAGGCGCACCATGATCTCGGGCGAGGCGCCGACGACGTGGTGATCGCCGAAATCGAAGTAGTACATGTAAGGAGAGGGATTGACGCTGCGCAGCGCGCGATAGAGCTCCAGCGGCGGCGCGCCGAATTCGCGCGACGTGCGCTGCGAGATCTGCACCTGCATGCAGTCGCCGGCAAAGATGTAATCCTTCGAGCGCCGGACCGCCGCGAGGAATTGTTCTTCCGTGAACGTGCAATCGAGGCCCTCCTGCGGCTTCGCCGGCCTGCCCTCTTCCTCCAATCCCCGGGCCGATTCCTCCGGCAGCGGCGAGGCGAGGCGCGAGTGCAGGCTCCGCAGGCGCTCCTGCGCCGCGCTCCAGGCACCGGGGTCGCGCGGATCGGCGTACACGACCAGGTAGAGCTTGCCGAGGACGTTGTCCACGACCGCGACCTCGTCCGAAACGAGCAGCAGCATGTCCGGGGTGCCGATCGGATCGCGCTTTTCCCCCTTCAGGGCGGTGGGTTCGACGTGGCGGACCGTCTCGTAGCCGAAGTAGCCGACCAGCCCGCCGCCGAAGCGCAGGGCCGAGGGCACCGGCGCGACGCGCTGGCGCGCCAGGTAGGCGCGCACGTAGGCGAAGGGATCGGTCGCGTCGCCGCGCTCGACGCAGACATCGGTGCCGCGCGCATCCCGCAGCAGGCGCCGCACCACGGCACCCCTCGCCTCGATGCGCTCCGCGCAGGCGAGGCCGATGAACGAGTAGCGCCCGAAGCGCTCGCCGCCGACCACCGACTCGAGCAGGTAGGTGAACGGGCCGCCGGCGAGCTTGAGATAGACCGCGAGCGGCGTGTAGAGGTCGGCGCGCGCCTCCAGCACCACCGGTACGCGCGTGTAGCCCTGCTTGGCGAGGGCCTGGAATTCGGCTTCTGTCATGAAATGCTCCGGCAATCCAATCTACTGCGAACCACCTGGGACCTACGGGATGCGGGAAAGAGGCTCCCGCGGCACGGCAGGAATCAGCTGCGCCAGGGGCGCCAGCGGAGGACCGCGGAGGATGCGGTGCGTAGTTCCATGACGCGGGAACTATACCACGGCGAGCATATCTAGGACGCGGCGAGCCGCGTGCGCATGTCGCGCAGCGTCGCGGCGTAGTCCCGCGCGCCGAAGATCGCGGACCCCGCGACGAAGGTGTCGGCGCCGGCCTTGGCGATGCTCGCGATGTTGTCCGCCTTTACGCCGCCGTCCACCTCCAGCCAGACCTCGCGTCCGGTCTTGTCGATGAGGCCGCGCACCTCGGCGATCTTCGGCAGCACCGAGGCGATGAACTGCTGGCCGCCGAAGCCCGGATTGACGGACATCATCAGCACCAGGTCCAGCTTGTCGAGCGTATGGTCGAGGTAGGACAGCGGCGTCGCCGGATTGAACACCAGGCCCGCCTTGCAGCCGCATTCCTTGATCAGCGCGATGCTGCGGTCTACGTGCTCGGACGCCTCAGGATGGAAGCTGATGATATTCGCCCCGGCCTTCGCGAAATCGGGAATGATGCGATCCACCGGCTTGATCATCAGGTGCACGTCTATTTGCAGCTTGGTACGCGGGCGCAGCGAGGCGCAAACCAGCGGTCCGATGGTCAGGTTCGGCACGTAATGGTTGTCCATCACGTCGAAATGCAGCAGGTCGGCACCGGCCGCCTCGACGGCCGCCACTTCTTCGCCCAGGCGAGCGAAATCCGCCGAGAGAATCGAAGGAGCGATGCGGAAGCTGCGGGCCTTGGAGCCTGCCATGGCGCCGCAATTCTATCCCGGCTGGTGGATTTACAATGCGCGCATGGCCCAGGAGAAGCGCTATGACATCACCGTCAGCCCCGCGGTGCAGTACCTGCCGGAGCAGTCGGATGACAAGGCGGGCCGCTACGTCTTCGCCTACACGATCACGATCCGCAACACGGGCAGCGCCACCGCACAGCTGATCAGCCGGCACTGGATCATCACCGACGCGCAGGGCCTGGTGCAGGAAGTGCGCGGTCTCGGCGTGGTCGGCGCGCAGCCCGTGCTGCGGCCCGGCGAAAGCCACGAGTACACCAGCGGCACGGCGATCGCCACCCCGGTGGGAACGATGCGCGGCAGCTACCAGATGGTCGGCGAAGACGGCACGCGTTTCGAGGCGCCGATTCCCGAATTCACGCTCTCGGTCCCGCGCGTGCTGCACTAGGGCCCGGCGGACCCGCGCGATGGCGACGTGGTCGATCTCGCCGGTCGTCGACTGGCTGATGCACAAGGGCCGGCACCTGCCCACGCGCGAGGCCGTGGTCGGGGAACTCTGCCTGCGGGTGCGCGCCGCCGGCCTGCCGATCGAGCGCGTCGCCTTCTTCTTCTACGCGCTGCACCCGCAGTATTTCGGCGTCGCGCTGTACTGGGACGGCGGGAAGGTCAGTTCGCGTCCCGGCAACCACGCGTTCCTCGAGACCGCCGAATACCGCGACAGCCCCGCGGCGCGCATCAGCGCGGGAGCGCGCGCGATCCGGCGGCGCCTCGACGTGCCGGCCGGGCAGCTGGATTTCCCGTTCCTGCGCGAACTGAAGGACGCCGGCCTCACCGACTACGTCATCGCCGAAGTCGTGTTCAGCGACGGCGTGCGCAACTCGGTGAGCCTCGCGACGCGCCGGCCGGGCGGCTTCACCGAGCACGACATCGCGGAGATCGAGGAGCTGCTGCACCCGTTCGCGCTGGTGATGGAGATTCATTCGGGGCGCGAGCTCGCGCGCACGCTTCTTGAGACCTACCTGGGCCGCATTTCGGGCTCGCGCGTGCTCGACGGCCAGATCAAGCGCGGCGACGGCCAGAGCATCGACGCGGTGATCTGGTTCTCCGACCTGCGCGAATCGACGCCGCTCTCCGCCGCGCTCGGCGAGCAGCGCTTCCTCGAGCTGCTGAACGACTACTTCGCGGCCACCGCCGGCGCCGTTCTCGAGCACGGCGGCGAGGTCCTGCGCTTCATCGGCGATGCCTCGCTCGCGGTGTTCCCCACCAGCGGCGAGGAGCTGCGGGCCGTCTGCGGCCGCGCCGTCGACGCGGCGCGCTCGGCGCGCGCCCGCGTCCTGGCAGCCAACGCCGCGCGCCGCAGCGCCGGCGTCGCCGAGTTCGCCTGCGGCATCGGCCTGCACGTCGGCCGCGTGCACTACGGCAACATCGGCACCCCGGAGCGCCTGGAGTTTTCCGTCATCGGCGTCGCGGCGAACATGGCGGCGCGCATCGAGGCCCTGTGCAAGGAAACCGGCGAGGACGTCGTGCTGTCGAGCTCCGTCGCCGCACAGCTCGGCATGCGCTGCCGCAGCCTCGGCAAATTCGCGCTGCGCGGCGTCTCCGGCGCCGAGGAAATCTTCGCGCTGCCCTGAGGGCCGGGGCGGCCTACTTGCTGTTTTGCGCCGCCATGCGGCGCAGCTGGGCGGTTGTCTTGGCCAGGCGATCCGCGAGGATGCGCACCAGCGCGATGGCGGCGTCCGGATTGCTGCGGATCACGTTGACGAACACGTCGCGCGAGATGCGCAGGACTTCGACGCGCGTGCGCGCCGTGGCCGTCGCCGTGCGCGGCACATCGCCGAAGATGCCGATCTCGCCGATCACGTCGTTGCGCAGAAGCGTGTTCACCAGCAGCGGGCCCTTTGGCGTGGGCACCGTGATGTCGACCTCGCCCTCCATCACGATGTAGGCGCTGTCGGGCGGGTCGCCCGCGCTGAACATGAGCTGGCCTTCATCGTAGGTCAGGCGGTCGCTGCTGAAGGCGAGCAGCTTCTGCATTGAGGGGTCGGTGGTGCTGAAGATCGGCACCCGGCGGATCAGCTCGAATTCCTGTTCTAGGCTCATGGTTCGCGTCCTCGAAGGATGCTCAGGTGATGCTGCTCAGCCTGCACTCAGCAATTTGGCGAGCGCGCCGCCGCTCGCTTTCAAATCTTCGAAGCGCCCCTGCTCGGCAAGCCGGCCGCGCTCCATGACCAGGGCGTGGCCGAAGCGCTCGGCCAGGTCGTTTCGCTGCAGCGCCCAGAATACGCTCCGGCCCTTGCGGCTCGCGAGGATGCTCGCGACGATCCGGTTCTGCGAGCCCGCGTCGAGGCCGGCCGCCGCCTGGTCGAGGATCAGCACCGTGGGTCTCTTGAGCAGCGCACGCCCGATCGCCAGCTTCTGCCGGTCGGCCGTCGACAGGCGCGCTCCGCCGACCCCGACCTGGTAACCAAGCCCGATCGAGACGACCTGCGGGCGCAGCTGCAGCTCCTGCAGCGCCTCGTGCAGCACGGCCCCGATGCGCGCGCTTGCCTGCGCCTGGCCGGTGGCGACCTTGCCGAACAGGATGTTGTCCTGCAGGCTGGCCGCGCCGTTGTAGCGCTCGGCGTCGAAGAACTCGACGCCGCCGCGCATCTCCCGCGGCAGGTTCTCGGCGAAGTAGCGGCGCGCATCCAGGATGCGCGCCTCGAACGCCTCGTCCATGAGGCCGAGCCGGTGCCGCGCCGAGATCATCTTGAACGGCAGCGCGAGCAACGTGTCGCGGTCGGCTTCCTCCATGCCCTCCAGGCCGGAGTCGGCGACGCGCGCGAGCAGCGCCTTGACCTCGGGCAGGTCGTCCTGCTTGATGAAGCTGAAGCGCTCGAAGAATTCGTGGCCCGGTGGCAGGCCGCTGAACAGCTCGACCATCGTTTCGGCGAGCTTGTGGCCCATCTTCAGCAAGTCGTCGTCCAGCCTTTTCTCGCGCAGCACCCGCCGAACGTAGCTGCTATGCGCAAGGTTCTCGATGTCGAACACTTTCCTGCCGATCGGCGTGCCGAACAGCAGGTTCTCCGCCAGCGTCGCGTTGCGGTTGTACTTCAGTGCGTCGAACGGCTCCACCAGCCCCTGCATGCCCGGCGCGGCGAGGCGCGCACGCACCGCCGCGCGCGCGCGCAGCACGTTGTCGGCGAGGCCGGGGTGCTGCGTGGGATCCACTGCGCTGCGCAGGCCGAGTTCGAAGATGGTCTCCTCCAGCTCGACGATCTTGAGGACCTCGACCATGCGCTGCTCGATATCCCCGGGGCCGGTAGCGCCCGCCGCCGCGTAATCCGTCCAGTCGGCATTGAAATCGAGCAGCGTGCTGTCCGTGCGCCGGGCCTCGCGCAGCTGGAATTCCTGCGCAAGGAGGGCGGCGCCTTCGTACGTCGTTTCGCGGATCGGGAAGTGGCGCAGGCCGTAGAGCAGGTTGTCGCGCACGCTGGTCGGGAACAGGTAGGCGCTGGGCCCGACGTAGGCCAGCGCGCGCCCGGCCACCGCTTCGGGTGCGCGCGTAATGTCGACGCCGCCTACCTCGATGCGGCCGCTGGTGGGCGGAATCAGGCGCGCCAGCAACTGCGTCAGCTCGCCGGTGCCTGCGGCGTGCGAACCCAGAATCGCGACGTGCTGGTCGAGCCCGACTTCGAAGGACACGCCGTCGATCAGTTTGCTGCCGGCTTCGCCGGCGAGAACCAGGCCGGAAACGCGCACCGCGCCCGTCGCCGGCGGCAGCTGCGGAGCGGCGATCGCGGCCTGCATCTCGGGCGGGGCGAGATCCTCGACCGTGAATTGCTCGACCACCTGCGTGTACTTGATCTGCACGTCGAGCCGCTGCTGGTCCCAGTCGATGAGCTCCTTGATCGGGCTGGGCAGGTCCTTGTAGGCCGCGATCACGGCCACCAGCGTGCCGATGTCGAGGCGGCCCTTGATCACCAGGTATCCGCCCAGCAGGTAGAAGAGGAACGGCGCGAGCTGCGAGAGGAAATTGTTCAGGAACTTGATCATGAATTTCCGCTGGTACAGCTCGAAGCGGATCGTGAATATCCGTCCCAGGCGCGAGGAAATCTCCGCGCGCTCGTAGTTCGACGTGTCGTTGGCGTGCACCTCGGTCGCGCCGTCGGCGACCTCGGCGATGCGCCCGGCGAGCTGGCGCGCGGAAATCTGCCGCTCCTTGGAGAGCACGAGCAGCCGGCGCCGCAGCCTCGGGATCACGAAGGCCTGCGTGACGACCACGCCCAGCGCAATGAAGCCGAGGTAGAAGTGCTGCACGAAGATGAAGACGAGCGCCGTCAGCGCCTCCAGCGCGTAGAACGTCGGCGCGATGATCGATTCGCCGACGAAGCCGCCGAGCGGTTCGACTTCGTCCTTGATCATGGTGGCGAGCTCGGCCGACTTCATGCGCCGGAAGCGCGCGAGCGGGAAGCGCAGGATGCGGTCGAACAGCGCGTAGCGCAGCCGCCGCAGCATGCGCTCGCCCAGCCAGCCCTTCATGGTGTTGATCTGGAACTTCAGGCCGCCGTTGACCACGATCAGCGCGAGATACGCGAAGGTCAGCGCGAGCAGGTAGGGCAGCTGGTGCAGCGGGAAACCGTCGAAGATCTGCAGCGAATGGCCGCCAAGCCAATGCGGCAGCGTGGGGTGGACCTTGAGGAAGGCCACCGTCGCTTCTTCGGTCGGGAAGCGCTTGCCCTGGATGGCCTCGTTGATGATCGCCTTGGGCAGGTCGAGCATCGAGAAATAGACCAGCATCGATGCGACCACCAGCGGAAAAATCATCGCCTGCTCGCGCCTCGAGTAGCGCAGGATGAAGCCGAACAGTGACCGTTCCATGGGGACGGATCATAGTGCAAGCCGCGCGTGTTCGTGCCACAGTAACGGTCGTGAGCGCCGGGAAAACCGCGGGGGAAGACTTCCTCGTCCGCTTCTGGGGCGTGCGGGGGAGCATCGCCACCCCCGGGCCGGCGACCGCCCGCTACGGGGGCAATACCTCGTCGATCGAGGTGCG
>Ga0335084_10002788_pt1 | contig 16930 bp, 15 predicted proteins | sample Lox_Sample_44_FD_206721 | JGI IMG/M metagenome (GOLD analysis project Ga0335084, IMG submission 206721) | Soil microbial communities from Loxahatchee National Wildlife Refuge, Florida, United States - Lox_Sample_4.4 | ecosystem: Environmental > Terrestrial > Soil > Wetlands | place: USA... | reverse complement strand
GGTTGCCAACTTGTACGATGTTGGCGCTACGCAGACTCCCCTCATTGAAATCCTGTACCGACTTGCCCAGACCATTCGTGGTATTGGGAAAATCAAATGCAATCCGCGGCGGGGCATTGACGGTAAACCCGGCTGGCATGCTTGCAAGCGGCTGACTCAGTTCGACCTTGATGACCGTCGTCCCGGTACCGGTGCTGAGGCTCAGAGCAGAAATACTGTTCTCCGTATCGGCTTGAGCACGCGCGCAAAGAACGGCAAATGAGATCAGCAGAACCAGCGTCCTGACGGTATTCCGGATCACTCCAGAAAGGACGCTTCCTAACATGATATGTCGTGGTTTGAGCAACGGGAAAAGACCAGCCGTGGTTTTGGCCGGCGGATATTGAGCCGGGAAGCGCCCAGAAAACAAATTAATAGCATAGTCAGTAATCTGTTTCATCATTTCGCTCCTAATCATTCAATTAATTGCAGACTGCTCATGCGTTCGGTCCAGTCCCCTGTACTGTCTTGAACCGTTTCTTTGATTTTGACTTCAGTATCGGTCACTTCTTCAATCAAGCCGAAGTTCGTCCCGATATGGTTTCCGGCTTTGACGCGATACAGTTTTGTATCGGGGGCCCTTATTACCGCATAACCGACATGTTTCATGGATAGGTACCCGACCATCTTTAGATTTTCGAGAGGGAATTCCTCCAACGCCTCTTTTGGCCGATTGAAATCCGGCTGATTTATCCCCGCGCTGCCACCGGATCGCATTTCCGGCTTACGCGGCTGGAACGGGTCGGGCAGATTGGTATCGTTGTTGTAAACAAAATATTCATATGGCTTTACCTCCGGCGGAGGCTCAATTTTGCCGCGCATGTCGGCGCCGGAATTCTTGACGAAATCGCGCAAGTCCTGAAACTCTTCGCCGCCGCACCCGGCCAGCAATAACGATGCAAGCGCAAAATAGATCAGCTTCATTTTCTTGCTCCGCCTTTGGCCTGGGCAGCCTTCTTCTGGGCGGCCTTCTGGGCGGCGATCTCGTTCTCGTCCAGATATCGGTAGGTTTTGGCCGTAGCGCTCATGGACAACACATTACCGCTAGGCACTATCGATATGTCATTGAGGGTCACGATACGCGGCAACATCGCGATGTCACTGGAAAACTTGCCGATGTCGTCATAGTTTCCCGTCACCTTGATCGTGATCGGCAGTTCGGCAAATGCTCCTTCAAGCTTCTCCGTTCCCGGCTTGAAAAGCTCGAACTGAAGCCCGCGTCCCAAGCCTGCCTGATTGATATCCGTCAACAAAGCATCCATTTCGGATTTGCTTGGGAGTTGCTTGAGCAGCGCGCCAAACGATTCCTGGGTTTCGGTAAGCTGTTTCTTGATCAAGTCCAGATTGATCGCCTGCCTTTTTTTATTCAGAAAGGTTTCCTTCAACTGCCCTTCCTCTTCCCTGACTTTGGTCAAGGTATCCCACTCGCTTTGCCATAGCAGCAAGGCTCCCGCCACAACCACAGAAACGAACATCACCACAAAAGCCAAAATCTTCACCGACCAGGGCCATGCCCCCGGAGTCTTCGGGTTCAGGTTCTTCAGGTCTGCAAAATGAGTCTTCAGGTCATCTAATTTCATCTTGACACCCTTAATTCTTGGCACCTGCAGGCGTGGCCTTGGACGCGGCACTGTCTGCAACCTGTGGCTTGGTCAAATTGAAGTTCAATGAAAACTCGCTGATACGGCTCCCTTTGTTATTAGTCGCGTGAATTTCGATCAGTGTAGGCGTGTCGAGCCAGGGAGAATCCTCGATTGCCCTCATCAAAGTGGAAACCCGCGCGTTTGACTGGGTAAAGCCGTCCAGGGCGATTTTGTTGCCGGTCTGCTTGAGCGTCTTGAGATAAATCCCATCTGGAAGAATGCGCAACATTTGATCCAGCAGGTGCACGACGTCCGAACGGGTGCTTTGCAGACCTTCCACGACATTCTTGCGAGCCAGCAAGGCCTGCGTTTGTTCCCGAAGCTTCCTGATTTCCTCAATCTGTTTGTCCAGTACCGCTATTTCCTGCTTCAGGTAAGTATTGCGACGTTCCTGGTAGGATATCTGGGTGTCGATTGCAAGTTCCACTATCCCCACCAAAAAGCCGGCCAATGCGATTGAAATCACGCTGAACGCGATAAATTGAATCTGGCGTGCACGCCGCTTTTCCGCTCGGTGAGGTAGAAGGTTTACGCGTATCACGATGGATCGAACCTCCGCATTGCCAAACCGCAGGCGATAATCAGCGACGGCGCATCAATTTGCAATTGCCGCGGCTTGATCCTGCCGGACATCGTCATCAAGGCAAACGGATTCGCTACCATCGTGCTCACCTGGGTGCGGGTGGCGACGGCATCATCCAGGCCAGGCAACGCCGCGCATCCACCGGAAAGCACGATGTAGTCCACCTCGTGGTACTGCGTCGAACTGAAGAAGAACTGCAATGCGCGAGCAATCTCGGTTACCACGTTCTCACGAAAGGGTGACAATACGTCACTTTCATAATTGTCGGGCAATCCGCCATTGCGCTTGGCCGACTCGGCTTCTTCCGCAGACAAACCGAACATGCTTTGAATCTGCTGCGTCAGTTGTTCACCGCCCACCTGTTGATCGCGTGAATACACCGACTGACCGTTTCTCAACACATTGACGTTCATGACATGGGCGCCTATGTCTATCAATGCCACACATTTGTCTTCTGCGGCCTCGGGCAACTGGATACGAATCTGTTCAAATGCCGTTTCGGCCGCATAGGGCTCGACATCCATCACGATGGTCTTTAATCCGGCCAATTGGGCGGCTGCAACCCGATCCTCGACATTCGCCTTGCGGGAGGCCGCCAACAACACTTCCAATTCTTCTGCATTTTCAGGAGCGGGCCCGATCACCTGGAAGTCGAGATTAACCTCTTCCAGTGCAAATGGAATGTATTGGTTGGCCTCGGATTCGACTTGATATTCCAGATCCTCGTCGCGCAGACCAGCCGGCAAAAGTATCTTTTTGGTAATCACCGCCGCCGCCGGGAGTGCCAAACTCACATTCCTGATTCTTGTGCCCATCCGCTTCCAGGCTCGCTGCATGGTTTCCGAGACAGCCTCAAGATTATTGATATTGCCGTCCGTGATGGCATCTTTGGGCAACAATTCGATTGCATACCGCTCAAGATTGTATGTTCCCTTCTTTGATGTCTCACTCAGCTCGACCATCTTGATCGATGATGCGCTGATATCTACACCTATCAAAGGCGGAGTTCTAGCCCATAGAAAATCCAACGGAATGTCAAAATTTACTTTAATCATTGACCGGTTAGCACTCTATTTGTACAAAGTGGTTTAAATCCTAGCAATAACTATAAACTGTGTAAAGCTATTTTTGGGGGTTATTTATATCCCCAGAGCCGATATAATTCGGAACACAATATCATCGCAACTAATTTTCGGACAACTGCTTATGCTTTCCAGCCTCTGGTTTCGCGCCGGTCTTGTAATACTTGCCCTGCTTTTGCTTCCTGCGATATTGCTCGGCCTGGCGGCCGTGCTGGAATACCCGTCCTTGCCGTCACTGGAAGTGCTTACCGACTATCGGCCTAAGATCCCGCTGCGCATATACAGTGCCGAAGGCATGTTATTGGGAGAATTCGGCGAGGAACGCCGTGCGTTGATCAAGATTTCCGATGTACCGGAAGTAATGAAACAGGCGATTCTTGCCGCTGAAGACGATCGATTTTACGAGCATGGCGGTATTGATTACACGGGTGTAATTCGAGCAGCATTTTCCAACTTCACTTCCGGCTCGGCAAAGCAGGGAGCCAGCACGATCACCATGCAAGTGGCTCGCAATTTCTTCCTGACCAAAGAAAAGACCTGGACACGCAAGTTCAACGAGGTATTACTGACCTTGAAAATCGAACACAGCTTGAGCAAAGATGAGATCTTGCAGCTTTATATCAACCAGATCTATCTGGGCCAGCGCGCTTATGGATTCGCCTCTGCGGCCCAGGTTTACTTTGGCAAACCCCTAGCTCAGGTCACAATTGCCGAGGCCGCCATGCTCGCGGGTTTGCCAAAGGCGCCCTCCTCCTATAATCCGGTAGTGAATCCCAAACGCGCAAAACTACGTCAGCTCTACGTATTGCGCCGTATGCATGAATTGAATTATATCAATGACGAACAATTTGACCTTGCCCAGCAACAACCGATCGTGACGGTCCGAGGCAACCAGGAATTTGGGGTTAAAGCGGACTACCTTGCGGAAATGGTCAGGCAGGCCGTATACGAAAAGTATCAGGATGACGCCTACACTCAAGGATTCAAGGTTTACACCACCATTCGGCTGCAGGATCAGCTGGCTGCTTACGAAGGCGTACGCACAGGCGTGCTCGACTATGACCGGCGCCAGGGTTACCGGGGTCCGGAAGGATTTGTCGATCTGCACGGGGATACCAGCAACACTGAACTCCTGGATGAAACCCTGCAGGATGTCGAAGACAGCGATGATCTGATCCCTGCGGTGGTTTTGACGGCAACACCCAAACTGGTACAAGCTTATTGCAAGGGTGGAGAAATTGCCGAGGTCAGCGGAGACGCGCTGCTTTTCGCACAGGCGGCCCTGAACAAGAAGGTCGCTCTGAACCAGCGTATCAACGTCGGTTCCATCATTCGATTGCGCAAAGACGAAAATGGCATTTGGCAAATCAGCCAGCTTCCCCAGGTCGAGGCGGCTTTCGTTTCGGGCAATCCGCGCAATGGAGCAATTTATTCATTGGTGGGTGGATTCGATTTTGATCGAAATCAATTCAACCATATCACCCAGGCCTGGAGGCAACCCGGCTCCAGCTTCAAGCCATTTGTGTATTCAGCAGCATTGGAAAAAGGCTTCACACCTGCCACAGTGATCAATGATGCGCCCCTTATCTTTGATGCGGAGCAAACCGGCAATGAACCATGGGAGCCGAAGAACTACGATGGAAAATTCGAAGGGCCGATGCGTATGCGTCAAGGCCTGATCAAATCAAAGAACCTGGTTTCGATTCGCATATTGCAGTCCATCACTCCGGAATATGCGCATGACTATATAACCAGGTTTGGTTTCGATCCCACCAGATACCCCGCCTATCTGACGATGGCTCTGGGAGCCGGATCCGTTACTCCGCTGCAAATGTTGACCGGTTATTCAGTATTCGCGAATGGCGGATTTCTTGTCTCCCCTTATTTTATAGATCGCATTGAAGACGCCCGTGGTACCGTACTGAGTAAAACGATACCGGAGGTGGCCGGAAATGGAGCCAAGGAGGTAATTGATGTGCGCAATGCCTATACCATGGTCAGCATGTTGCAGGACGTAGTCAAACACGGCACCGGGATACGCGCCATGCAGCTGGGAAGACAGGATTTGGCAGGCAAGACCGGCACTACAAATGATTCAATCGATGCGTGGTTTTGCGGTTTTCATCCGACTGTGGTCGGCATCGCATGGATGGGTTACGATCAACCGCGCAGCCTGGGAGACAGGGAAACCGGCGGGGGGGCCGCATTGCCTATATGGATGAGCTATATGGGAAAGGTTCTCAAGGATGTGCCGGAGGCTGTATATTCCATGCCTGACAATATGATTGCCGTTCACATCAATGATGAGGGGTATCGAGACGACAATAGTCCCTTGGTCGAATATTTTTACAAGGAAAATGTACCGCCTGAACGCGTCATGACTGCTCCCAGCGAAGAAATTAAACCTGCTGACACGATCAAGGATCAGCTACTCTGAGCCGAGCTATGCCTAAGGAACGCGCACCCAGAGAATATGCGGCAAACCGGCGCGACTTGATGCGAGAGCAACTGGCCCATCAAGCGGCAAAACTGATGGCTGAGGATGGCATCACCGACCATGCCTTTGCCAAACGAAAAGCCGCCCGGCAAATGGGGGCGGCAGATACACAGCACCTGCCAAGCAACCAGGAAGTGAATGATGCCCTGCAAAGTTACCGGGCGCTATATCAGCACGACAGCCACCCTGGCATCCTGCGCAAGTTGCGCGAGGAAGCGTTAACTACCATGGGTATGCTGGCGGAATTTCATCCTTACTTGACGGGTTCGGTATTGAGTGGCTTGGCTGGCGAACGTTCAGATATAAACCTGATGCTGTTCAGCGACGATGCAAAGGCCGTGTTACTGTTCCTGCTCAAACACAAAATTGATTTCGAAGATGGCGCATGGAAAATACAGGCAGGCAGTCACCAGGAGACTGTGCCGAGTTACACCTTGACGGGCGAATCCGGTACGCTGACGCATATTATCGTTCTTCCGGAAAATGCCCGCCACAGCGGAAGCCGACATCCTGAAACTCATGCCGATATTGCGGCGGTAGGGGCACTGTTAGCCGTCTGATCGAGGATAAAACACCAATAAAGTGCTGCGCAGATTGCATGAGCACCGGTATATCCAAGCAACTTTATTCGCTATTCCTTTAACCAACGCGCAGCATCCAGCGCAAAATAAGTCAGTATCCCGTCGGCTCCGGCACGTTTGAATGCCAACAGCGCTTCCAATACACACGCTTGCTCGTTCAGCCAGCCGTTCTGGGCTGCGGCCTTGAGCATGGCATATTCACCGCTGACCTGATAGACGAAAGTGGGAGCTCTGAATTCGTCCTTTACCCTGCGAACGATATCGAGATACGGCATGCCGGGCTTGACCATCACCATGTCCGCGCCTTCCTGCAGATCCAGGCCAACCTCCCACAATGCTTCATCCGAGTTGCCCGGATCCATCTGGTAAGTGTATTTGTTGCCTGAACCCAGGCTAGCGCTGGAACCGACCGCATCGCGGAACGGTCCGTAGTAGCTGGATGCATACTTGGCGGAGTACGCCATGATGCGGGTGTGGATGTGTTTGTGGGAATCAAGCGCGCTGCGCACTGCTCCAATACGCCCGTCCATCATATCGGAAGGTGCTACGATATCGGCCCCCGCTGCGGCGTGGGTCTGCGCCTGTTTGATCAACACGGCAACGGTTTCATCATTGAGGACATAGCCGCTATCATCCAGCAGGCCGTCCTGTCCATGGCTGGTGTATGGGTCGAGCGCAACATCGGTCATCACGCCGAGATCTGGATAGCGCTTTTTCAGTTCGGCAACCACGCGCGGAACAAGGCCATTGGGATTGAAGGCTTCGCGTGCATCCAGACTCTTCAACTTTTCGTCTATGACCGGAAAAATAGCCATTACTGGAATCCCCAGCTTCATGCATTGTTCCGCATCTTTAAGTAGCAGATCCAGAGTTTTGCGCTGTACCCCCGGCATGGACTTCACATCCTCGACTTTATTGTTTCCGTCCAAAACAAAGACCGGGTAGATGAAATCTGCGGGTGTAAGCACATGCTCACGCATCAAGTCCCGTGAAAAGGCATCGTGACGCATGCGGCGCATTCTGATCTGTGGGTACTGCCCGAGAGTTTGCATGGTTATTCCTAAATAAATTATTTTCTTTGGAACTATTTTAGAAACTGCTTATCTGATGGTGCGAATGATGTGAATCATTCCACGTTTCTCCTCCCTGAGCGTGTGTCTTAACTCTGTTAAGACTTTGCCCCTGGCCTCCCCCTTTGGCTGGGGGCATTTTTTTGCCCGTCTGCGAACCACCCCACAATTACATTCTCTGCTTCATCCGTGCCCAGTTTTTTCAAACTGGAAAATAATTGCACCGTACATCCAGGGAAATTCTCATCAAGGTACGATTTTACCCGATTCAAGGTAAGCGTGGCTCGTTGCCTGCTGAGCTTGTCCGATTTGCTGAGCAGGATATGCAAAGGCTTGCCGGTTGAGGAAAACCACTCGAGCATGTTTTCATCCAGTTCGGTCAGCGGATGACGCGAGTCCATGATCAATACCAGTCCGCATAGCTCTTTGCGCATTTGCAAATATTCACTTAGCAATCTTTCCCAATGCCGTTTGCTTTCGGAAGGCACTTTGGCATATCCGTAACCGGGCAGGTCCACCAGGAAATTATGGTTGCCCCCTTCAATTTTCCCCAGCGAAAAATAATTCAAGTGCTGGGTGCGCCCGGGTGTCTTGCTGGTATAAGCCAGCCGCACATGATTCGCCAGTGTATTGATCACGCTCGACTTGCCTGCATTTGAACGCCCAGCGAACGCCACTTCCTTCCCTCCGTGCTTCGGCAAATCTTTGAGGTGATTGACGGTGGTGTAGAACGCAGCCTGTGAAAACAGACCCATTACTTCCAGGACTTGAATATCTTGTCCGCTGCTGCAATGGATGCCGAGATGTCGGCATCTGTGTGAGCCGCGGAAACGAAGCCTGCCTCGAATGCAGACGGTGCCAGGTACACGCCTTCTTCAAGCATGGCATGGAAGAAACGGTTGAACGCCTCCCTGTCGCAGCTCATCACTTCGGCATAGCTGGTTGGCAACGTCTTGCTGAAATACACGCCGAACATGCCGCCGATGGATTGCGCGCAAAACTCGATGCCGTGCTTCTTCGCGCTTGCCGTGAGGCCATCGGTCAATTGCTTGGCCAATTTTGAAAGGTTTTCATAAAAGCCCTTGGCCTGAATGAGCCTGAGCGTAGCCATGCCGGCGGCCACGGCAACCGGATTGCCGGACAGCGTGCCGGCCTGATACACCGCGCCAAGCGGCGCCAAACATTGCATGATATCGCGCCGGCCGCCGAAGGCCGCAGCAGGCAGCCCGCCGCCCATCACCTTGCCGAGCGTCACCAGATCGGGCTTGATACCGTAATAACCCTGCGCGCCTTGCAAGCTGACGCGGAAGCCGGTCATGACCTCATCGAGTATCAATACCGCCCCATGCTTGGTGCACAGGTTGCGCAATGTGTTCAGGAATTCCGGCTTGGGGATGATCAGATTCATGTTGCCCGCTACCGGTTCGACGATCACCGCGGCGATTTCTTTGCCCATTTCGGTGAAGGTCCGCTCCAATCCCGCCGCATCGTTATAATTCAGTACCGTGGTCAGCGTGGCGATCTCGGCCGGCACCCCAGACGAGCTTGGCTGCCCGAACGTCAGCGCCCCGGAACCGGCTTTCACCAGCAGCCCGTCGGAATGTCCGTGGTAACAGCCCTCGAATTTGATGATACGGCTGCGCCCGGTAAAACCTCGCGCGAGGCGAATCGCGGTCATCGTGGCTTCGGTGCCCGAACTCACCAGGCGTACCATTTCCAGATTCGGCAGCAGCTTGCACAGCAATTTGGCCATTTCCAGTTCTGCCGCGGTCGGTGCGCCAAAACCCAAACCTTGGGCAGCCGCGTCCTGCACCGCCTTGACCACGTCGGGATGGCAGTGTCCGGCGATCATCGGCCCCCATGAACCCACATAATCCGTGTAACGCTTGCCGTCAGCATCCCATACATACGCGCCCTGGCCACGCTGAAAGAACAACGGTGTACCGCCGACCGAACGGAATGCGCGCACCGGCGAATTCACACCGCCCGGAATGATTTTTTGGGATTCATCGAATAGCTGTTGATTTTGCGATGTCATGTAGAGTCTTTCTGTCTATCGAACTGATTCAGGATAATCAAAACTTGAAAATTGCCGCGCGGCACCCTGGATGTCATCCGCGCTGAACACTGCAGATATCACCGCCAGTGCATTCGCGCCGGCATCCAGCAAATGAGTGCAATTCCGCGCAGTAATTCCGCCTATCGCCACCAGCGGAAGTTCAATCTCTCGGCGTGCCTGCCGCAACAAATCCTGCGATGCGATCACCGCACCGGGTTTCACTGCTGAGACAAAAAAGCTTCCGAAGGCCACGTAATCCGCACCTTGCCGAACTGCCTCATGCGCCAAAGCCATACGATTATAACAAGATGCGCCGATGATTTTACCTTTACCCAGCATAACGCGGGCTGTATTTACGCTATCATCTTCGCTCCCTAGATGCACACCATCAGCGTCAATTTGTTGCGCCAGCACCGGTTCGTCGTTGATGATCAGCGGCACGGAAAATTCATGCGTCAGTTTGCGCAAAGATTTGGCTTGTGCAAGGCGCAAAGCAGCATCCGCGCTCTTGTTGCGATACTGCAATACCCGCGCACCTCCAAGCAGTGCCAACCGGGCTTTGCGAAGCAATTCGGCGGTATCCGGTTCGTCCGGCGTGATAGCATACAAACCATTAATCGGGCTGATCCGGCTGTGTCTCGCCATTCTCTTCACCGCGCGCCCAAAACAGGCGATCCGGAATGTGTTGCCCCATGCCGGGACGAAAGCCGGCATTCAGGGCCTGCCAAGTGTATTCCTGGGCTTCCTTTACCGCGTCCGGCACGGCCACGCCCTGTGCCATCAATGCCGCAATCGCCGATGCCAGCGTACAACCCGAACCGTGATAAATACCCGGCAGCCGGGCCCAACTGTCGCTGCTTACGACCCCGCGTTCGCTATATAAAGTGTTGATGACCTTGGGGGTCTGTTCATGGGTGCCGGTGATCAATACATACTCGCAACCCATGCGCAATATGCGCTTGGCGCATTCCTCGAGCGTAGGATCATCCTCGTCATTGTCTTCGTCCAGCGCAAGACGGCGGGCTTCCATGCTGTTGGGCGTGATGATGGTAGTCTGCGCGATCAGCAACTCGCGCATTGCGTCCAGCATATCGTCATTCACCAATTCGTCTCCGCGTCCCGAGGACATCACCGGATCCAGCACCAGAGGGACATCTGGATAGTCGGCCAGCACCTCGGCTATAGCCGCAATGTTTTCCACGCTGCCCAGCAGGCCGATCTTGAAGGCCGCCACCGGGACATCCTCAAGCATCGCGCGCGCCTGGTCCACCACCCATTCGGAATCGATCGGCAGCACGTCGTCCACCCCGCTGGTATCCTGCACGGTGATCGCGGTAACTACCGAGAGCGGGTGGCAACCCATGCTGGAAATGGTCAACAGATCGGCCTGCAGACCCGCACCACCGCTGGGATCCGTCGCGGCGAAAGTCATTACTAGCGGAAACGGTTCAGACATTATTTGGCCATTTGTATTGGATATCATGTGAGACTTCTATACATTTTACCCTATATGATAACGGCTACCGTATCCAAAATATTCTTTACGGAGGGAACTCATGCGCATACTCCATACCATGCTGCGTGTAACAGATCTGGAAAAATCTCTAGCCTTTTATACCGGTGTCCTCGGCATGAGATTGCTGCGCCGCACCGATTACCCGGATGGGAAATTCACACTGGCATTTGTAGGCTACACCGATGAATCCAGCGGGGCGGCGATCGAACTGACCTATAACTGGGGCGTCGACAAATACGAGCTTGGCAACGCCTACGGACATATCGCCGTCGAGGTGGAAGATGCCTCCGCTGCCTGCGAATCGATCAAATTGCGCGGCGGAAAGGTGGTGCGCGAGGCCGGGAAGATGAAACACGGGAGCACCGTGATCGCATTTGTCGAAGATCCCGACGGGTATAAAATCGAGCTGATCCAGAAAAAATCCGGCTAATCGCCGTGCCGCCGCTGGTTCAGGTAATTCGCCACATTGGCAAATTCCGTCACGGCCAGATTTTCCGCGCGCAGTTGTGCATCTACACCCAGCTTCTCAAAATCATCCTCGTTCAGATAATTCCTCAAGGTGTTGCGCAGGGTTTTCCTCCGCTGCCCGAAAGCTGCCCTGACGATCTCGGCGAACAGCTTTTCATTACGCACCGCGATCTCGCCAACGGGCAGCGGAATCATGCGCACGAACGCGGAATCCACCTTCGGTGCGGGGCGAAATGATTCGGGCGGCACGCCGAGCAGCTTCTCCATCCGGAATCTGCATTGCAGCATAACCGACAGTCTCCCGTATTCAGGCGTGGAAGGTTCTGCCACCATGCGCCCGACCACTTCGTCTTGCAGCATGAAATGCAGGTCGGATATGCGTCCTGCATAAGATGCAAAATGAAACAGCAAAGGCGATGAGATGTTGTAAGGCAGGTTGCCGACGATACGCAATGGCGCCGGAAGCGTGGCGAAATCAAATTTCAGCGCATCTCCGGCATGGATGACAAGCTTGTTCCCGGGATAGTCATTTTCCAGTCGTGCGATGATGTCCCGGTCGATCTCCACTACATGAAGATGGTTCAATACTTTCAGCAACGGGCGGGTCAATGCACCCAAGCCCGGACCGATCTCGACCATGTTTTCTTCCGGTTGGGGACGGATTTCCGAAATGATTTCTCTGATGATGCGCTCATCGATCAGAAAATTCTGGCCAAAACGTTTGCGCGCTTTATGCAAGGTAATTGCCTTATTGATCGTTTCGGCGAAGACTCATGCGTGCAACGCGTGATACCGGAACCAAACTTCTATCGCCTTATTCACGATACATCTGCTGGTGCTGTGCCATCTGCGCTGCAAGCTTGACGGCTTCCAGCAGGCTTCCCGCATCCGCTTTCCCGGTACCCGCCAAGTCCAGCGCAGTACCATGGTCCACCGAAGTGCGAATGAAGGGCAAGCCGAGCGTGACGTTCACGCCCTGTCCGAAACTGGCGTGTTTCAACACCGGAAGACCTTGATCGTGGTACATGGCAAGTACGCAGTCGCACTGTGCCAGATTTTGCGGCGTAAACAGGGTATCGGCCGGCAACGGCGGGCTGACATCCATACCTGCTGCCCGCAATCTATCCAGCACCGGTATCATCACCTCGATCTCTTCCCGCCCCAGATATCCTCCCTCGCCCGCATGCGGATTCAATCCGGCCACCAGAATGCGTGGCTGCATGATATCGAAGCGGCGTTGCAGTTCACGATGCAGGACGCAAAGCACTTTCTCGAGCAAAGGTGAAGTAATCGCAGCCGCAACCTCGCTCAACGGAAGGTGGGTAGTTGCAAGAGCCACACGCATCCCACCGCCAACCAGCATCATCACCACCTGTTTGGTTCCGGTCTGATCCGCGAGAAATTCGGTATGGCCGGTAAAAGGGATGCCCGCCTTGTTGATAATGCCCTTGTGCACCGGAGCGGTGACCATGCCGGAGAATTCGCCGGCTTGGCACCCCTGCACGGCGCGGCGCAGCGTGGCCAAGACATAAGGACTGTTTGCCGCATTCAGTTGTCCCGCTTGGCATGAACCAAGCAAAGGTAAATGATTCACCGTCAGAGTGCGGGGCTGATATTCGTTTCCCCGCGAAAGTTGGTAATCCCGGACTTGCAAAGCGGCGCCGAGCCGGGCTGCACGTTGTTGCAGCAGATATTTATCGGCGATTACAACCAAAGGAATGCCGGGCGAGGTTGCAGCAAGCTCCACACACAGGTCCGGGCCTATGCCTGCCGGTTCACCGGCGGTAACGACCAATGGGGCGGAAAGCGAAACAGCATTCACTGGCTATTTCTTCACGTCGAGACGATATTCGACGAACGCCCGGTCGCGCAACTGCCGCAGCCAATCCTGGAACATTTCGTCCGACTTGAACGTGCCGATGGCAATGCGTGCTTGCTGGCGCTTTTGTTGTTCGCTGACGTCGGTGTTGCGCCGCTCCAGAACCTGGATCAGATGCCAGCCAAATTGTGTTTGCACCACTCCCATTTGCCCCGGCTTGAGCTTGTTCATCGCCGCCTCGAATTCCGGCACGGTCTGCCCCGGCGAAAGCCAGTCCAGATCACCGCCCTGTTGCGCGCTGCCATCCTGCGAATATCGTTTTGCCTGCTCTGCGAAATCCGCGCCGGCCTCTATCCTCTGCTTGATTTCCATGATGCGCTTTTTCGCTTCCGCTTCAGGCATGATCTCGCTGGTCTTGATCAGAATATGGCGTGCATGGGTTTGGGTGATTACCACCGGCGTATTGCTGCTGCGCTTCTCGATAAGCTTGAGTATGTGAAAACCGCTCGGGCTGCGCAATACGTCGGAAACCTGGCCTGGTTTCATATTTTGCAAGACGTTCATGAACAGCGGCGGGATGCTGTCTCCGGACCGCCAGCCCAGATCGCCGCCCTGCAACGCATCCTTTGCATCCGATACGCCTGCTGCCACTTGAGCGAAATCCGCGCCCCCTTTCAGTTTGCTCAATGCCTGATCGGCTCTGTCGCGCGCCGCCTGGATTTTATCCGCACTGGCCTGTTCAGGCACCACGACCAGAATATGCGCCAGGTGAAAATCTTCTCCAACGCTGCCAAGCCTGGCCTTGTTGGCAAGATAATTGTCCACCTCGTTTTCACTGATAACGATCTTGCTTTCAACTTCGCGTTCGCGAAGGCGCGTGGAAATTATTTCGCTGCGGATTTCTTCGCGGAATTTCTTGTAATCGATACCGTCCGCCTCCAGTTTTGCCCGGAACTCGTCGGCGGATGAAAATTTATTCTGCTGCGCGATGCGTGTAATTGCCAGATTTAATTGCGTGTCGTCGACGCGCACCCCGTTTTCACTGGCATACTGTTGCTCCAGCATATCGGTGATCATGCGTTCCAGAATCTGCCTTTCCAGCATATCCGTTGGCGGCAACGGTGTATCCTGTTTCCTCAATTGGCGCACCACCTCCCGCACGCGTTCATCCAGTTCGTAACGGGTAATCACATCCTCGTTTACAACCGCAGCGATCGAATCGATATCGCCGACTTGCTGCTGTGAATCGTAAACCGGCCTTGTAGGGGCTTTGGCTGACAACATTTCGGCGGCATATAAAAATTGTGGCGCAAACAGCGCGCAACAAATCATCAGGAGTTTCATTCGCGTCATATTCATTCGGCAATCAAGGCGAAGGCTGGGCGGGTGGAATGGCAGCTTTGTCGTTCAATATGGTATATCCAGGCACACTTTGCTTGAGCAGGTCCAGTGGATCAGCGCCAACTTTGACAAAGTCGTTCAGTTCAAGCTGTATGAAGAAGCCGGTATTGGATTGCTGCGTCGCTGTTGCGAATTGTTGCGCGACCAAGCGCAACATCCAGCAGTCCTGGCTGTATTCCAGCCCGCCTATCGTATCCAAAATTCTGGAATCCTGCAGCGAATAGTTCCAGCGCCCCACCGCATGCCAGCGGCCGGATATCGGCCATTGTGTGGAAAGATCCACCTGACGCAAGGTATTGCGCGTGAAGCGGTAGCCTAGATTAAGCACTTTTCCGGCTTGGGGACGATAGCTCACGGCAAAATTGAAACGCTGCATATGCGATTGGTTCGGGTCGAACTGAAAATCGCTATCCAGCGACAAATGGCTGGTCACCCGGCCGGTTAGTGCCGCCAAGATATCCGACTTGTTGGTCGTTGTCGTGGGAGTTACCAGATTTACCTGCGGTGTGATGAAACTGATCCTTTCACCTAACATCAATTTCAGGCGTTCCATGCCGTTGTCCTGCTCCAGCAAGCGGGAAGTCAGCGCCAGCGTGATTTGATTGGCATCGCCGATGCGATCGCTGCCGTAGAACCGGTTCTCCGTGAAAATCTGGGTAAAGTTGAAATCGGCTTGTGCCGAGTCGAAATTCGGCAATGTCGATTGATCCTTGTAGGGAATATAGACATAAAATGCTCGCGGTTCCAAAGTTTGCACATAGTCTCCGCTGAACATCTTTGACTCGTTCTCAAAAGCAACTCCGCTATCCAAACTGATTATCGGCAGTACGCGCACGGTATTCGGCATTGCCGATACGTTATTCGCACCCATTGAATAATAGGTGGCGTGCAATGCCGCCTTGGGTGTTACATAGTAAGCCGGCTTGTTCACCAGCGGGTAGCTGATGCTGGGATTGATCACCAGGCGCTGGGCGTTCACTTCTGTGGGATGGCTGAAGTTCACAAATTCACCGGCCAATGCGGTGTTGGCGCCGGCAAATATCTTGTTCGCATCGAGCGTCATTTGCGGCAAGCGCGCGTAGGGTATCGCGATCGGAGCTGCGGGATCTTGCAAGGTTTGGAATTGCTGCACTCGCACCATGGCACCGCCCCAACCCGGGTTATAGTTAACCCCGACTTCGTGCAACAAGTTGGACTGCGACGTGGTATTTACGGCGTTACCCAGGTCGCGGAAATAGTCATTATCACTGACCCGGGTGTAATTCAGATAACCATTCCACCGGTCAGCCAATGTTTGATTATGATACAGACTGAATAGGGCACGGCTTTTGTTTGCAATCTTATCGTTGGGCAACACGTCGATATTCGCTACGCCGCCAAAATTCGGTTCCAGATAACGGAACTCGTTGTTGAGCATCAAGCCACGTTTGGTCATCAGGCGCGGCGCAAGCGTCGCATCAAAATTCGGCGCAACATTCCAGTAAAACGGCAGTGTGATTTCGCTACCGCCACTGCTTGTGCCTCCAATAACCGGTGCCAGAAATCCGGACTTGCGCTGGTTATTGAGAGGAAAGTCCATCCACGGTGAATACAGGATGGGAACCCCTTTGAACTTGACCAGTGCACTATGGGCCACGCCGACTTGCCGTTCGCGATCGATCTCAAGCACGCCCATATTCAGCTGCCAATCCTGATTCCCCGCCGGACAGGTCGTGTAGGTGGCCTCGTTGAGGCTGAAGTGTTGGCGGTCCTGTATATTCATCACATCCGCCGTACCACGCGCGTCGTTTTCCTTGATATAGAACTGCGGCTGTTCCATGGTCCCGGCACTCGAATCCAGATTGAACAGAAGGTGTGGCCCACTCATGGTATTACCTTGCTGTTCCAATATCACCGCGCCCTGCGCGTCCACATCGTGTGTTGTCTGGTTGAATAACAGGGTATCTGCTCGAATCGACTGATCTCCCTGACGCAAGGTCACATTTCCAGAAGCCTCAATCTGACCTTTCGCCTTCCCCGCCAGGCTATCTGCTTCGATTACGGCAGGGCCTGCCTGGTTGTTCTGCGCCATTGCCGGCGGACTTTTGTCCCGGGGTGAATCGGGCAGCCCCTCACCTGCGGATGATTGCCGCGCAAAGCAAAACAGCGCGAAAATAACAAGATATTCGAATC
>Ga0335084_10002787_pt1 | contig 16933 bp, 11 predicted proteins | sample Lox_Sample_44_FD_206721 | JGI IMG/M metagenome (GOLD analysis project Ga0335084, IMG submission 206721) | Soil microbial communities from Loxahatchee National Wildlife Refuge, Florida, United States - Lox_Sample_4.4 | ecosystem: Environmental > Terrestrial > Soil > Wetlands | place: USA... | reverse complement strand
AAAATGGGGCGCCCGCCCGGAGAGGTGTCCGAGCGCGACGAGGCCGCCGCGATCTCCTGCTGGAGTCTCTCGAGCTCGGCCCGTCCCATCGGCTCGAAGCGGACTCGGTCCCCCGGCCTCAAAAGGGCGGGAGGCTCGCCTTCCTCGTCGAACAGCCGGATGGCAGACCGGCCGATCAGGCGCCAGCCGCCCGGCGTCGGAGAAGGATAGACGCCGGTGTACGGCCCGCCGATCGCGACGGAGCCGGCGGGCACCCGCGGCCTCGGCGCGGGAAGCCGCCTCGCGTGCAGCGCCGGATCGAGCCCCGTCAAATACGCGAACCCGGGCGCGAAGCCGAGGAAGGCGACCGTGTAATCGCCCTCCGAATGCCGTCGCGAGAACTCTTCGGAAGTGAGGCCGCAGGAACGGGCGAGATCCTCGAGGTCTGGCCCCATCTCTCCGCCGTACGCGACGCCGATCGAGATCTTCCGCTGCGAGCCGATCGAGGAGAGTCCGGCCGGCCCGGAGAGGATCTCCCTCTTCAGGCGATCGGAGGAAAGGCGACGCGGATCGAAGACCAAGAAGAGGGTACGCGCGCCGGGAATCGCATCGTAGAGACCCGGCGTTGCCGAGGACATCAGCGCCCTGGCGAGGGTGACGGCGTCGCGATTGGCCTCCTCGTCCGATCTCTCCTGGTACTCGACGACCATCGCGCCGTCGGCGAGGTCGTAGAAGACGGCTTCCCCCGGCATCAACGGGCGCGCTCCGAGAGGGCCTCCGACCGCCGGCGCCAGAGCGCGTACACCGGCACACCGGAGAGGACCAGGAGATAGCCCGGCCAGGTCGTCTTCGGATTACCGGAGAGCAGGATCACGATGAGGAGCATCCCCGCGCCCGCGTAGAGCAGCGGCAAGACGGGATAGCCCGGGGCCCGAAACGGGCGCGGAAGGTCCGGCCGCTTCCGGCGCAGGACGATGACGGCGAGCACGAGCAGGACATAGAAGAGAAGGTCCGCCGAGATCACGTACTTCAGCAGGTCGCTGTAGCTGCCCGAGAGCACGAGCAAACAGGACCAGCCGGCTTGCGCGGCCAGCGCGTTGCCCGGCACGCCCGCCGCGTTGACGCGCTCGAGGCCGCGGAAGAAGAGCGCGTCACGGGCCATGGCGAAGCACACCCGCGCGCCCGAGAGAATCAAGCCGTTGACGCAGCCGAAAGTGGACACCATGATCGCCGCGGCCACGGCGCCGGCGGCCCGCGCACCGAAGAGGGATGTCGCGACGGCCGCCGCCACGCGATCCTCGGGCGCATGGGCAACGCCGGCGAGAGGCAGGACGTTCAGATAAGCCACGTTGGCGGCGACGTACAGGATGGTCACGACGGCGCAGCCCCGAAGCAACGCGCGCGGGAGCGTCCGCCCGGGCTCGCGAATCTCCTCGCCCGCGAACGTCACGTTGTTCCACGCCGACTGGGAGAAGAGGGGCCCGACCATCGCCGTGCCGATCGCGGCGAGGAGCGCCATTCCCGTCAACTCTCCGCCGCCAGATTCGACGGCTCGGAAGAGCCTCGGCTGGGCAAGCGCGGCCCCCGATCCCCCGCCGAGCACGAGGCCCGCCGCCGTCAGCGCCAGCAAGGCCGTGAACTTGGCGACCGTGAAGACGTTCTGGGTTCTCGTCCCGGTCTTCAGACCCGTGGCGTTCGACGCGGTCAGGGCCAGGATGACCAGAATCGCGACGCCCTGCACCGCCGAAACGGAGACCGGCCCGAGCGTGAACAGTCGGCGAGACCCCGAGACCGCCGGCCAGAGAACTCCCAGGTACTTCGCGAACGCCACCGAAACGGCGGCAATCGTCCCGCTCTGCACCACGAGGAAGAGGGTCCAGCCGAAGAGAAAGCCGGCGAGCGGCCCATAGGCCTCGCGGAAGAAGACGTACTGGCCGCCCGCCCGAGGGAGCATCGCCGCCAGCTCCGCGCAGCAGAGCGCGGCGACCATCGTCGAAAGGCCGGCGATCGTCCATGCCGCCAGCAGCCAACCGGCCGAGCCCACGACCCGGGAGCTCTCCGCGGAAACGATGAAGATGCCCGAGCCGATCATCGACCCGACGACCAGCGCCGTCGCGTCGAACACGCCGATCTCCCGAGTCAGCCGCCCCGCTCGCGTCAAGGGTCGCGCGGCTCGACTAGGCGCGCGGCGGCGGGGAGGCGCCGCGCCCGCGCAGCTTTTCCTCGAGAGCCCGAAGGCCGCGCAGCGTCGTGAGGGCGAGCAGCGTCACGCCGACCGCGAGAGGAAACTGCTCGAGCCCCACCGTGGCGCCGATCGCGGCAGCGAAGAGCAGCGAGGCCGCCGTCGTCAGGCCTTCCACGTGGTCTTCGTGCCGGATGATCGATCCGGCACCCAGAAACCCTACCGCCATCACGACCGCCGTAATGACCGGGACGGGATCGGCGCGCACGAGCGGCGAGATCGGCGGGACCAGGAAGCGCTTCAAGAGAATGCCCACGAGTCCCACCAGCAGCGCGGCCGCGCCGGCCACCAGCATGTGCGTCCGCAGCCCCGCCGGCTTGTGCGCGAGCTCCCGCTCGAAGCCGAGCAGAGCGCCGAGAGTCATCGCCAAGGCGACCTCCCCCAAGACGGCCAGCTGCGCGAGCCAATCCACAGGTGTCGCTTATCTCCAGAAGCGCCTGGGCCACCGGCGGCGCCGCCGGCGCGCCGTTTCGCCGGCCGCCGCGGCCAGCAGGGCCAACGCGCCGGCCGCCGCTCCCAGGAGGATCCAGCCCGAGCGCGTGGCCGGGCCAGGCGGCGCCGCGATGCGCTCTCGTTCCCATTCGCTGGGCGCCCGCCGGCGCTCGAGCTCGAGTTTCAGACTCTCCTCGCCGCGGCGCATCGCCCACCGATGGTTGGCCTCGAGAGCCGGACGCAGGAGGGGCGCCAGGAGCCGAAGCAGCGGTTTACGCGCCTCGATTCGCCAGTCGAAGCTCACGCCGGCCCACGCCCCCGCCGACTCGAGGCTCCACTCTCCCCGCCCCTCGAGGTCGCCCGCCGCATCGAAGGTGAACCCGTGAGGGTCGCGCGACTCCGTCACCGTGAGCGTCCAATCGAGGGTGTACGGCAACCATCCCCGGGTGCGCAACCGGACCGCGCGCCCCACGCCGTCGGGGCCGCCCGGGGCGAGCCGCTCCGCCTCGAGGTAGACCGAAGGCCACCAGCGGGGCAGGTCGGCGGGGTCGCCCAGCACGTCGGAGACCTCGCGGGGGGTCCCCGGAACCAGCCAGCGAGTGACGAAGTGGTAATCGTTGATGCCCATTCCGACCCCCGAAGGCTCGAGCTTATCGCGGACGCTCCGCCCGGAGCCGAGCACACGGCGCGGCCGCCTCGGTAGAGGAACTTCCGCCGGGGCCATGCGTAACTAGCAGACAGGAATTGCCGTCCAACGCTCTGCTGGCGGCGACCGGGGAGAGGGGTCGGTCCCATGCGCAAGCTCTTCAAGATTCTCCTCCTTCTGACGATCCTCGTCGCCGCGGCCGGGGGCCTCTACGCCTGGGCCCGTTCCGGCAAGAACGACAAGGACGGTCCGAAATCGGTGATCGTCGAGAAGGGCTCGGTGACGGAAAAGGCGATCGCCGTGGGCCAGATCCAGCCCCGACAGAAATTCTCCGTCAAGTCGAAGATCTCCGGCATCGTTCGCCGCTGCCTGGTCCAGGTCGGAGACCGCGTCCAGCCCGGCCAGACTCTCTTCGAGATCGCGCCCGATCCCACGCCACAGGAGCTGACGGACGTCGACCGACAGCTCGATTCCGCGCAGGCCTCCTTCCAGCGCGCCAAGGCAGACTACGAGCGCGCGAGCGAGCTCTCGAAGACGGGTGTGATGCCGACCTCCGACCTCGATTCCAAGCGCGAGGCCTTCGAGCTCGCCAAGATCGCTGTTGCCCGCGCCGAGCAGGGGCGGGACCTGACCCGGAAGGGGCGCATCGCCACCGCGGACATCACGATCGAATCGAATATCAAGGCGCCGGCGGCGGGCACGATCTTGACCCGCGCCGTCAACCCCGGCGACCCGATCACGCCGCTGACCTCCTACCAACCGGGGACCGAGCTCGCGACGATCGCCGACATGACCGATCTCATCTTCAAGGGAACCGTGGACGAGATCGACGTCGGGAAGCTCCGGGTCGGACTGCCCGCCCGAATCAAGGTCGGCGCGCTCCCGACGGACGTGGTCACGGGCCGGGTGTCTCGAATCGCGCCGCAGGCCCAGCAGAAAGACGGCGCCACGCTCTTCGACGTTGAGATCGAGCTCGATCCCACGAGCAAGATCACGCTGCGCGCCGGCTACTCCGCCAACGCGGATTTGATCATCCGCGAGAAGAAGGACGTCTTGACCGTGCCCGAGCGCGTCGTCCTCTTCGAGGACGGGGGAAAGAAGACGTTCGTCGAGCTGCCCGCCGCCAAGCCCAAGGACCCGCCCAAGAAGACCGAGATCAAGCTCGGCATCTCCGACGGCTTGAACGCCGAGGTCGTGGCGGGCCTGCAGGCCGGAGCGAAGGTTCTCGAGCGGCCCCCCAAGAAGATCACCTCGGCCGTCGATTAGTCCGCCGGCGATGCTTTCTCTCAAGGACGCCGTTCGTCAGATGTGGCGAGACCTGCGCAGCCAGAAGCTGCGCACGTTCCTGACCGTCTTCGGAATCGTCTGGGGCACGGTCGCGGTGACGCTGCTCCTCGCCTTCGGCCGAGGCTTGCAGCGCCAAATGACGATCAACGCCGCCGGGATCGGCGATCAGATCTGCATCGCCTGGCCAGGGCTGACCTCCATTCCCTTTCAGGGGCTCGGCAAGGGACGCAAGATCCGACTCAACGAAGAGGACATCGAGGCGATCCGCAGGGAGGCCCGGGGGTTGAACGCCATCTCGAGCGAGTACTCGCAGACCCTGAAGCTGAACTACGGCACCAAGACGGTGGCCGTGGACGTTTCCGGCGTCTCGCCCGAATTCGGCGCCATGCGCAACCTCATTGCCCAGGAGGGCGGACGCTTCCTGAATCCCTCGGACGTCGCGGAGCAGCGCCGCGTCTTGTTCATCGGCAACAAGCTCGCCGACGACGTCTTCGGGAAGACGCCCGCCGTCGGCAAGACCGTACTGCTCGGCGGTTCTCCGTTTCTGATCGTCGGCGTCCTCCAGAAGAAGATCCAGCAGTCGAGCTACAGCGGCCGGGACAACGGAAAGGCCTTCATTCCGGGCTCGACCTTCCGGGCGTTGACCGGAGTGAAGTGGGTGGACAACGTCATCTACCAGCCGACGATCCCGCACGAGAGCAAGCAGGTCACCGACGGTGTGCGGGAGATCCTAGGCCACCGGCTGCGCTTCGACCCGGGCGACAAGGAAGCCTGGAGCGTCTGGGACACGACCGAGGAGTTCGCCTTCTTGGAGATCTTCTTCCTCTCCTTCCGGCTCTTCCTCGGGATCATCGGGTCGTTCACGCTGATCGTCGGCGGGATCGGCGTCTCCAACATCATGAACGTCGTCGTCGAGGAGCGCACGCGGGAAGTCGGGATCAAGATGGCACTCGGGGCCCGGACGCGATGGATTCTGCGGCAGTTTCTGCTGGAGACGCTGCTGTTGACCGGCCTCGGCGGAGCGATCGGGTTCGGCTTCTCGCTCGCGGTCTGCGCGATCTTCCCGAAGTTCGGCGTGACCGAGTACGTCGGCAATCCGGAAGTCTCCATTGGCGTCGCGGCGGTGACGGCGGCGATCCTGGGCTTGACGGGCCTCGTCGCGGGCTACTTCCCGGCCAAGGAGGCCGCCCACCTCGACCCGGTCGTGGCGATGAAGCTATGACCTGGCGCGATCTCCGGCTGGTGCTTCAGCTCTTCTTCCGCTCGGCCCGCCTCCAGCGAAAACGGGCGTCTCTGACGATCGCCTCTCTGGCGTGGGGGACGGTGACGATCCTGCTCCTGCTCGCCTTCGGCGAAGGATTGAAGCGCCAGATGACGCAAAACGAGCAAGCCATGGGCTCGAATCTCGCGATCCTGTGGCCCGGCGAGACCTCGCTTCCATACAAGGGGCTCGCCGTCGGCCGAGCGATCCGCCCGCGTCTCGACGACGTGGATTACGTTCGGGACCGCATGCCGGATCTCGATGCCGTCTGGGGCGAGGTGACCTCCTCGCGCACCGCGCTCACCTACGGCCGCAAGACCGTCAACGCGCGCGTCATCGGCACGAGCTCCATCTACGGCGATCGGCGCAAGAACTTTCCGAAGCCGGGCGGCCGTTTCTTGAACCCGCAGGACGAGGAGGAAAAGCGCCGGGTGGTCTTCCTCGGCAACGAGCTCGCCAAGGACGTCTTCGGGCCGGAAGATCCCGTGGGAAAGACGTTGCTCATCAACAACTCGCCCTTCACGGTGATCGGTGTGATGCAGCGCAAGCGTCAGTCCTCGAGCTATGGCGCGCCCGACGCGCAGCATGCGATCATCCCGGCGCCGACGTTCAAGGCCCTCTTCGGCGGCGACCGCTTGAACGTGCTGGTGCTGCGCGTCAAGCACCCGGAGGAAATGGACGACGCGCTCGTGCGCCTCGGCCAGGTTCTGGGTCCGCGCCTCGGCTACGACCCGCAGGATACCCGCGTCTTCGGCGTCTGGAACACGGTCGAGGGTCAGAAGATGGGGGCGAAGATTCTCCTCGGCCTCGAGCTCTTCTTCGGAATCATCGGCGGCTTGACCCTCATCATCGGCGGCGTCGGCGTGGCCAACATCATGTACGCCGTCGTCAAGGAGCGAACCCGCGAGATCGGGGTCAAGATGGCGCTCGGCGCGCGCCGCAGATGGATCACGGGGCCCTTCATCCTGGAGGGGCTCGTCTACACCTTGCTCGGCGGCCTCTTCGGCGCCTTCATCGCGATCGTGATCGTGACTCTCTTGGGCCTCATTCCTTCGGAGGGCAATGACGTGCTGGAGTTCCTGGGCAAGCCGACGCTTTCCTGGCCGATCGGAGCGGCGACCGTCATGATCCTCGGCACGGCGGGATTGCTGGCCGGATATTTCCCGGCGCGCCGGGCCGCCTCGATCGACCCGGCGACGACGCTTCGCTATGAGTAGGGCCCGAGAGATCCCGCCCGGGGGACCGGCGTCGAACGGCCACGTCATCGCGATGGAGGCGATCCGAAAGGTCTACGACACCGGAAAGGTGAAGGTCGAAGCGCTGAAGGGAATCGACCTGGCCGTGACCGCCGGAGAATTCGTCGCCGTGGTCGGTCCCTCGGGCTCGGGCAAGTCGACGCTGATGAACCTGATCGGCTGCCTCGACACGCCGACCGGCGGAACCTATCGCCTGGCCGGAGAGGACGTGGCCGGCCTGACGCGCGACGAGCTCGCCGACATCCGAAACCGCCGCGTCGGCTTCGTCTTCCAGAACTTCAATCTGCTGCCGCAGATCTCCGCCTTCGAGAACGTGGAGATGCCGCTGCTCTTTGGGGGCATCGCGCCGAAGAAGCGCAAGGAGAGGGTCGAGGAGCTTCTCGGGAAAGTCGGCCTGTCGGACCGCATGGAGCACAAGCCGACGGAGCTCTCGGGAGGCCAGATGCAGCGTGTCGCGATCGCCCGGGCGCTCGCGATGGACCCGGCCATCCTGCTCGCCGACGAGCCGACCGGCAACCTCGACACCTCCTCGGGAGGCGACGTGATGAGCCTCTTCGCCGAGCTCTCGCAGCAGGGACGAACCCTCGTCGTCATCACGCACGACATGACGCTTGCCCGCCGCGCCGGGCGCATCGTCGAGGTGCGTGACGGACGCATCATCCGCGACGGCGCCGTCGACGCCGCATAGCCTCCGGAATACCTCTCGCCGCGGGGACTGGGGAAGAGAATCGTTTTCTACGGCGCGCGCACGAACGCCTCGATCTCCTCGATCGACTCCCGCGCGACCTCGGCCATTGTCGGGTCCGGATCGAGCGCGAGCTTCTGGAAGAGCGACAGGTCCGATTCGTGGTGAAGCTCCCCCAGCCGTCGGATCGATTCTTGCCGCACGTTTCGGTTGCGATCGGACGTGAACTGCCGCAAGCGTTCCGCCAGGCGCGGATCTCCCGGAGCCGCCTTCTCCCACCCATCGAGGGCGGCCAGGCGTACCTCCTGCCGATACTTCGGATCCGCATAGGTCTCGAAGATCGCCGCGAGGGACGCGTCCCCGAGCTTGCCCAACCCCGTCAGCGCTCCGATACGGATCGAGTCCCAGTACCGAGAGTCTCGCGTGAGCTGCCGAGTCAGAAACTCCTTCGCGCCTGATGCGTGGAGGCGCCCGAGCGCAATCTCGGCCGCTGCGGCCACGTCCTCGGCGGTGTCGCTCTCGGCCGCCTGTCGCAATGCGGGCGCCGAGGACTGCAGTCCGCTCTGGCCGAGCGCCAGGGCGGCCGCGCGGCGCACGCGCCGGTCCGGGTCGGACAGGGCCTTGCGCAGCGCCTCGCCGGCCGCGTCCCCGCCGATCGAACCGAGGTCGGCGGCCGCCTCCTGCCGCAGTCCCCAGTGCGCCGAGCGATCGGCCAGGATCCGGGAAAGAGCCGCGCCCGCCCGCGCATCGCGGGCGAAGTCGTCGGCAAGCTGACGCGCCGCCCGAAGACGGGCCGCGGCGTCGCCCGTCTCGATCTCGTCTAAGACCTCGCCGATCGGCCGCGTGTACTTCACCTCGCAGACGAGCCAGCCTCCTTTGTCGAACGTGACCCGCCGGGGCTTGCCCGCCGCCGGAAGCGCCACCTTCGTCTCCCATCCCGAAAGCTCCACGCGATGAGTCCGGGTTCCCGATTCGTCCTCGATTTCGACCTCGACCGGGAGTCGGAACTCGTTCTCGAAGGGCAGGTCCGCCTGGATCTGGTGGACCGTCAGATCCACCTGCCGCCGCTCCGGGACCCATTGGTAAGACACGTCGAAGCGCGGGTGCCCACCCCCCTTCTGGATCCAGTCCTGGAAGAACCACGCGAGGTTCCTCCCGGCCGAGAGCTCGATCGCTTCCCGAAGGTCGCTCGATTCCACCGTCGAGAGCTCGTGCCGCCGCAAGTACCACGACAAAGCGCCGTAGAAGGCCTCGTCGCCCAAAAAGTGCCGCAACATGTGGAGGACGAGGGCCCCCTTCACGTACGTCAGCTCCTGCTGATAGATGGCATCGGGTTCTTTGTAGCGGCGGTACTCCATGGGCCGGACGGTACCGGTCTCGCGAACGTAGTCGATATAGCTGTTCAAGTAGCGCCAGCGCTGGTAGGTCAGGTCGTCCTCGCCGTGGGCTCGGCCGTTCCAGACGGTGTGCCAGTAGGAGGCGAAGGATTCGTTCAACCAGATCGAGGCGAGCGACCGGCACGTGACGAGGTCACCGAACCAATGGTGGGCGAGCTCGTGCGCAATCGTGTCCTCGTAGGTCCAGATCGGATAGGCGCTCTCGTACTCGGGAGTGGAGTCGGGCGGATCTCCCTCGCGGTGCAGGTGGGATTCTCCCAAGCCCGTCGCCGTCGTCGTCTCCATCGCGCCGACCGCAAACTCCCGGAGCACCACCTGGTCGTACTTGACCCATGGATAGGGATAGCCCATCCGCTCGGAGAAGAACTCCACCATCCTCGGGGTGCTGCCGAAGGAGAATCGCGCCGCGTCCTCGGTTCCGGGCGGCGTCCAGACCGAAAGTGGAATGCTCGCGGGACCGACTTTGGCGTCCTCGAGCGGAACGTTGGCGAAGCGGCCCACGTCGACCGTCATCAAGTAATTGGGGATCGGTTTCTCCTGGATCCAGTGAAAGGTGCGGGTGCCATCCGGGTTCTCCCGCGAGCTTTCGAGCCGGCCGTTAGAGACAGCGACGGAGCCCTTGGGAACCGTGACGAGAAACTCGACTCCGAATCGGTCGTTGGTGTCGTTGTAGATCGGAAGCCAACCGTCGTGCAGGCCGCCCTCTCCGTAGTTCCAGCCCTGGGCCGCCGCACCCGAGGCCGGCGGGAAGAAGTAGAAACCCACGCGAGGCCGGCAGGAGTAGGCGATGACCACCGTCGTCGCGCGGCCCATGGCGAGCGGCGGATCGAGTGCCACGGCGAGCTTCCAGCTCTTCTCCTCGACGCGAAAGGTCTGCGGCTTGCCTTCTCGCTCGACTCTCGAGACCGATAGGTTCGCCGCGTCGAGGGCGAGCTCGGCAAGCGGCTCGCGCAAGGAGACGACCGTCAGCGTCGCGGTTCCCGAGATCTGCTCCTTGTCCGGGTCGACGGACAGCTCCGCCTTGTATCGCTCGATGTGGAACGCGCGCTCCCGAACAGGGTGCTCTGGCCCCTCGGGAAGCCTGTGGCCGGGCAGAACCTGTCCGCCGCACGGTGCGGCGTAGAACGCCACGAGGGCGAGAAGCCAGCGTCTCATGCGACCTCCCGGAAGACCGCGGGGATCCTACCGCGGCCGGGATCGGCGGGCGGCCGTTGCTCGCCTGGGGAACGCCGGGCGCTTCGACTTGCTTACCGAAAGTCGTGGCTCGGCACCGTCTCGAGCTCGTCGAGAGTCCAGAACCGCTCTGCCCGGACGGAGAGTGTTCCGTCCTGTTTCTGGAGCCGTCCCTCGACGACGAGCGAACCCGAGCCCACGATGACGGCCCGATTTTCCCGGAAGAGATTCGGACGCACGATCGCCTGGCAGAGGCCGCTTTCGTCCTCGAGCGTCAGAAAGACGAAGCCCTTCGCCGTGCCGGGACGCTGCCGCACGATGACCGCCCCGGCGGTCTGGACGCGACGGCCGTCCGGAATCTTCGTGAGCTCCGCAGCGGAGAGGATCCCCCGCGCGGAAAGCCTCGCGCGCCAGTGCTCCATCAGGTGCGGGCCCGTCGTCATCTGTGTGGTGCGATAGTCGGCGGCCGTCTCCTCCTCGCACGTCATTTCGGGCAGCGGAGAGACGTCGTCGGACGGCAGGCGCGCGTAGAGCGGCCCGGCCGGCCGCGCCACCTTGGCGACTTGCCAGAGCGCCTCGCGGCGGGTCTGCCCGAAGCCCGCGAGCGCGCCCGCATCGGCGAGAAGTGTCAGCTCGTCCGGCCGCAGCGCGCAGCGCCGCGCCAGATCCTCCACGCCCGAAAAGCCCGCCGCCCGCTGCTCCTCCTCGATGCGTCGGCCCGTCGTCTCCCGCAGCCCCTGGATGAACCGGAGGCCGAGCCGCACGGCCCCGTCCTCCCAGCGGCACTTCCAGCCGGACCGCGTGACGTCGATCGGCCGCACTCCGACCCCGTGCCGCTGCGCGTCCTTGACCAGGGTCGCCGGGTGGTAGAAGCCCATCGGCCAGCAGTTCAAGAGCGACGCCAGGAAGGCCGCCGGGTGTCGCGCCTTCAAATACACGCTCGCGTAAGCGATCAGCGCGAAGCTCGCCGCATGCGACTCGGGGAATCCGTAGAGCGCGAAGGAGGTGATGGATTTCACGATCTGCTCCCGCGCCGCGGCGCCGATCCCGCGCTCCTCCATCCCGGCGCGCAGCCGCGCCTCGATCGACGCCATCCGCTCCGTCGAGCGCTTGAATCCCATCGCCCGGCGCAGCTCCTCCGCCTCGCCCCCCGTGAAGCCCGCCGCGACCATGGCGATGCGCAGCAGCTGCTCCTGGAAGAGGGGAACGCCCAAGGTCCGCGCGAGGATCGGCTCGAGACAGGGGTGCGGATACTCGACGGGCGCCCTTCCCTGCCGACGTTCGAAGAAGGGGCGCACCATGCCGCCCACGATCGGGCCCGGCCGGATGATGGCGACCTGCACGACGAGGTCGTAGAACTTGCGGGGAGCGTTTCGGGGCAGCGACGCCATCTGCGCGCGGCTCTCGACCTGGAAGCAACCGACCGTGTCCGCCGCGTTCAACATCGCGTAGACGGCCGGGTCGTCCGCCGGCAGGTGCGCGAGGTCCACCTCGACTCCTTCGTGCTCGCGGATCGTCGGGATCGCCTCCTCGAGCGCCGCGAGCATCCCGAGCCCCAGGAGATCCACCTTGACGATGCCCAGGTCGGCGCAGTCGTCCTTGTCCCACTGCACGACGACACGCCCCGGCATCGCGGCCGGCTCGAGCGGCACGACCTCGTCGAGCCTGCCTGCCGCGACGACCATTCCGCCCGAGTGCTGCCCGAGGTGCCGCGGCAGGTTCTGGATCGCGAGGAAGAGCCGCAGGAAGTGGCGCGTGCGGACCTCCTCCGGGTCGAGGCCGGCGGCCGCGATCTCCTTTCCCAATTCTTCGATCGGCTCCCGGATCTCGCCGAAGTTCCAGCCCGAAAGGTGCTTGGAGAGGCGGTCGACCTGCTCGGGGGAGTAGCCCAGAGCCTTTCCCACCTCGCGCGCCGAGGAGCGGTCGCGGTAGGTGATGACGTTCGACGTCATGCCCGCGCCGAGCGGGCCGTACTTTTCGTACACGTGCTGGATGACCTTTTCGCGCTGATCGCCCGAAGGGAGGTCCAGGTCGATGTCGGGCCACTCGCCCCGCTCCTCCGAGAGGAAGCGCTCGAAGAGCAGATCCATCTTGACCGGGTCGACCGCCGTGATGGAGAGGGCGTAGCAGACGGCGCTGTTGGCAGCGGAGCCTCGCCCCTGCACGAGGATCCTTTCTTCGCGGCAGAACCGCACGATGTCCCAAACGATCAAGAAGTAGCCGGGCAGATCGAGCTTCTCGATCATCGCCAGCTCCTTCTCGATCTGCGCCTGCGCGCGGGCGGTCAACGGCCGGAAGCGCGTGCGGGCGCCGTTCCAGGTGATCCGGCGCAGGTAAGAGGCCGGCGTCTCTCCCGGCGGCAACGGGAAGTCGGGGAAGCGATAGCCCAGGTCCGCCAGCGTGAAGTCGAGCCGGTGCGAGAGGTCCCAGGCGCCGTCCAAGGCTTCCGGAAGATCCGCGAAGAGCTCCGCCATTTCGGCCGCGCTCTTGAAATGCCGCTCACGCTCCGCCGCGAGCAGGCTTCCCGCGGCGTCCAGTGTCGTGTGGTTTCGGATCGAGGTCAGGACGTCCTGCAGCTGCTTGTCCCGAGCGCGCGCGTAGCGAATACCGTTGGTCGCCAGAAGCGGCAGCCGCAGCCGCCGGGCAAGATCCACGAACGCCTGATTGCAGTGCTCCTCCCCGCGGAGGCGGTGGCGCTGGAGCTCGACGCAGAGCCTCCCGGGAAAGACCGCGGCGAGTTGCTCGAGAGTCTCCCGCGCGGCATCGAGACCTCCCGACGCGAGCGACCGCGCGGCCGGGCCCTCTCCGCCGCCGGTCAGGCAGTTGAGGCCCTCGGCGTGCGCCGTGACCTGCTCGAGGGTGACCGAAGTCTCGCCCTTCGACTTTCCGAGCGCGCCGGCGGTGATGAGCCGGCAGAGATTCTTGTAGCCGGCGCGGTTCTCGACGAGGAGCGTGAGGCGAGAGTTTCCCTGTTCCTCTTTCGATCGGGACCCGGTCCCGGCTCGGCGGCTTGGCCCCCGGCTTGAAGACTCTCGGCTGCCGGTCGCGAAGCGACCGCCGCAGCCGACCGTCACCTCCGCCCCCACCAGTGCCTTCAGTCCCGCTTCTTTCGCCGCCTTGTAGAAGCGGGGCGCGCCATAGACGCCATTTCGATCCACCAGCGCGACGGCAGGAATCGCCAGTCTCGCGGCCTCTTCAACCAGATCTTCCGGCAGCGACGATCCCTCGAGAAACGAGAAGGCCGAAGCGGCGCGCAGCTCGGCGTAGGGGCGCGGCGTGGACCGCGATGCCGGAGACTTCCAGGCGCGTTGCCGCAGCTTTTCCTTGCGCGCGCCGGCGGCGACGATTCGCGCGAGAGGATCGCCGTCGCAGCCGGGATTGCCCGCGCCGAGGTGCCGAGCGGGAGGCATCCCGGGGGCATTCTCCGAGGGGCGATTCCGCTTGTCGGTCACGCCCGGAATCTAGGCGTAAAAAAGGCGTAAGTCAAGTTCTCCTGTAGATTATCTACAGGAATGACGCGTCCCTAGCCCTCCCCCAGCGCCCTCACGAATCCCTTGCGCACCCCGTGAATGAAATCCGTGTAGGCCGGCTCGAATCCGGCCGTGCGCAGGTCGGACGCGACCTGGCCGCGGTGATAGGCCGAGTGCATCACCGTGTGCATCAAGATGTCACCGGCCGCGCTCTTCCACGGCTCTCCCTTGCTATTGACGTAAGACACCGCGCGCGAGAGCGCCTCCTCCGTCAAACCGGCCAGGTGCTCACGCCAGGCGGCCTCGAGGCGTCCCGTCTCCCGTCGGCAATCGGCGACCGTCAGCGGCGGCCACACGACCATGGACTTTTCTTCGCCCGTCAGCCGAGAGAACCAAAGCCATTCGGTTCCGAGCACATGCCCCATCCGCTTCACGGCAACCGCGGGAACCGCGGGCCCCGCGGCCTCCAGCGACGCCAGTGTCTCCCGATTGGCCCAGATGTCGTACCCGAACAGCCGTCGAAGTTGCTCAAGCATGGCTCTTCGACCTCCGGATCGAGGCTCTCACGCCCCATCCCAGCGCGCCAAGAGCCAAGCAAGGGATCCAGATCGCCACGACCTCGCTTCCGAGGATCTCGAGTCCCCTCGCTCCGAAGAAACCGGTAAGGCTGAAGGGCGAGACATGGATCGGACGCCAGGGCAGGAAGTAGCGGGTGTTGTCGAAGGGGGCCCAGAACGCCACCCCCAGGCCCCCGTCCGTCATCGCATCGAAGAGGCCGTGCGACGCCGTGCAGAGGAAGAGAAAACCGAAGAGGGCGACGGCGGGCCGAGCACGCGGGAAGCCGATCGCCACGACGGCGGCCGCGATGGCCAACGCAAAGGCAATCGAGTGCGTCAGGCCTCGGTGCCCGAGCGGCGAGTCGTAAGGGACTCCCATCCAGAACCCGATCGCGTCGGCGTCCGGAGCGATGGAACAGACCGCGGCGAGGACCACTGCGCGCGGCCCCGAGACCGCTTCGCCGAGCCAGGGCCGTAAGGCGAGAACGGCGGCCGGATGCGAGATCGCCGAAGCCATGCGTTCAGCCTCGCTCGGAGCGCTCGAGGCAAGAACGCTCTCCGGTTTCGAGAGGAAGGGCCGTCGCGCCGATCATGCCGCCGGCGCTTGAGCCCGCGCGGCGCATCTCCGCCTCAAGCCTCCCGTAAGGCGCCGCGACCGTCAGGGCGAGCAGCCAGGCCGCGATCACGGCCTCGGCCTCACTCCTCGTTATCGGGAGCCGCGCCCGGCGGCGGAAGTGCCGCGCCGGCCGCCTTCAGATCGGGCAGCTCCGACAGACCCGCGCCTCTCAGCGCCTCGTTCAACGCGGGCACGTCCTGGCGTACCAACTGCTCCCAGCTCGCAAGGCCGCCGGAAAGAAGCTTCTCGGTCTCGTCGAAGGCCGCGATCGCCTGGGCCGTCGGTGGAGCGTCGGCGCTCGTGACGACGTTCAAGAGTGTCGCGAGCCGGCCGCTCCACCGGGCAAACCCGGCGTCCTCCGGACCACTTTCGAGGCTCGCCGCCCGCGTGTCGAGCGCGGCGAGACGCTCGGAGAGCCCGCGATCGCGCGTGCTCGCTCGGCGATCCTTCAGGACGCCTCTCAAGGCACGCACTTGCTGGAGCGCCTCGAAGTCGCGATCCATCGCGGCTGTGATCCGGCCGGCGAGCTCGAACTGTTTGCGCAGGTCGGTCTCCGGTGTCGTGATCCGGGGATCCATCCGAAGCCGCAGCGTCCTCATCGAGCTCTTGCCGTCGACGGTGAGGCGCACGGCATAGTTCCCGGGAAGCGCAAGGACTCCCTCCGGCAGGATCTGCGTGCCCACCCCATAGACGGCGGCGGTCGTGTAGCCGTACTGCGCCGCCTTCGGGCGAGGAAGGCGCAGGTCCCAGACGAACCGATGGTGACCCGCCGCGGCCGACAGGGGATTGAAAGGTTTGAGCCAGCCTTCTGCGAAGTAGCGGAAGGCGTTCGGTTCCTCGGGCGGATCGGCGGAGGAGTACCGGCGAATGAGCGAGCCGGCGGCATCCAGAATCTCGAGGGTCACGGGATTGCGCGAGTCCGACTTCAGCCAGTAGTCGATCACGGCCCCGGCCGGTGGGTTCTGGCCGATGGGAATCTCGGGCGGCAGCGGCGTGTCGCGGTTCTCGTCGCGCCGCAGGCGAGTTGCCGGCGCCGGCTCGTAGAGATGGGCGCGAGAAATCTCGACAGCCGCCGTGATCTGCCTCAGCGGTGTGACGTCGTCGAGCACCCAGATGGCGCGGCCCTGAGTCGCGGCGATCAAGTCCTCCCCGTGAACCGCCAGATCGCGCACCCAGGTCGTCGGAAGATTCGACTGGAGCGACTGCCAGTGCCCGCCGTCGTCGAAAGACACGAAGACGCCCGCGTTGGTTCCCGCGTACAGCAGCCCCTTGCGCACCGGGTCGGCCCGCACGACCGAGATGAAATTCGCGGGCGGCAGGCCCGCCGCGATCGGGGTCCAGGTCCGGCCCCAGTCGTGAGTCCGGTAGGCGCGCGGCGCGAGGTCGTCCAGGCGGTGGCCGTCCACGGCGGCGTAGGCCGTGCCCGCCTCGAGCGGCGATGCCTCGAGGCTCGCGATCTTGCTCCAGACCGGCAAGCCCGGCGGCGTGACGTCGCGCCAGCTCTTGCCGCCATCGCGCGTCAACTGGATCAGGCCGTCGTCGGTGCCGGCCCAGATCTCCCGCTCGTCTTGCGGAGAGAGCGAAAGGCTGTAGATGACGCCGAAGCCGCAGGCGCGCGCGTTGGCGAGGGAAATCGCTCCCCCGCAGCCCTTGGTCCCGGGCACCGCGCCCGTCAGGTCCGGGCTCACGACTTGCCAGGACTTCCCCCGGTCGTCCGATCGGAACAGAACCTGAGCGGCGAAGTACAGGGAGTGGGGCGGGCGCCGCGAAATCGCGAGCGGCGTGATCCACGTATACCGGTGCTCGACCTCCGTGGGACGCCGGCCGTACGTGCTCACGACCGACGGAGAGATGTCCTGGACCTGCCCCGTGCGGTTGTCGTAGCGAGTGAGGGCGCCGCCCAACCCCGTCCCGTAAACGATCTCGGGATCG
>Ga0335084_10002785_pt1 | contig 16936 bp, 16 predicted proteins | sample Lox_Sample_44_FD_206721 | JGI IMG/M metagenome (GOLD analysis project Ga0335084, IMG submission 206721) | Soil microbial communities from Loxahatchee National Wildlife Refuge, Florida, United States - Lox_Sample_4.4 | ecosystem: Environmental > Terrestrial > Soil > Wetlands | place: USA... | reverse complement strand
AAGCAGGCGAAACCCCGCCCCGCTCCTGTCCCCGCGTCTCACGCCGAGCCGGAGACTCCGGCTTCGCCGGCGGTCGTCGTCGCCGAGAAGCCCGCCGCCGGCGAAGCTCCGGCCCCGCGGTCACAACAGCAGGCTTCCGCAGGCGAAATCCGCGTAAGGCTGGAGTTCGAAGGCGAGTCCTGGGTCGAGATCAAGGACGGGGAAGGCAAGATGCTGATGTCGCAACTCAATCCTTCCGGGAGTCGCAGAGTCGTTTCCGGACGGGCACCCATGGCTCTCGTCATCGGCAACGCTGCGAACGTGCGCCTCATCTACAAGGACAAGCCGGTCGATCTGAAGCCCTATATCCAGATCGAAGTCGCGCGCCTCACGCTGGACTGAGACTAGACTGAGCGCTTGGAGTGAAAGCCACATGAACGGCATTGCGAGGCACGTTACGCGCCAGGTCCGCATCGCGGACGCGCTCATCGGCGGGGGCGCGCCGGTGCTGGTGCAGTCGATGACCAATACCGATACCGCCGACGCGCAAGGCACCGCCGCGCAGGTGGCCGAACTCGCCCGCGCAGGCTCGGAAATCGTCCGCATCACGGTCAATACCTCGGAGGCGGCGGCGCAGGTCCCGCGCATACGGGAGCGCCTCGACGCCATGGGATGCGAGGTGCCGCTGGTGGGCGATTTCCACTTCAACGGGCACAAGCTGCTCGCCGAGCATCCGGATTGCGCGAAGGCGCTGGCGAAGTACCGCATCAACCCCGGCAACGTCGGTCGGGGCGCCAAGCGCGACGAGCAGTTCGCGACCATGATCGAGATCGCGTGCCGCTACGAGAAGCCGGTGAGGATCGGTGTGAACTGGGGCAGCCTCGACCAGGAGTTGCTCGCGCGCCTCATGGACGAGAACGCCAGGTCAGTCGAGCCACTCGACTCCGACGCGGTCACGCGCGAGGCGCTGGTTGCCTCGGCGCTCGACTCGGCGGCGCGAGCCGAGGAGCTCGGCTTGCCCGGAGACCGCATCGTGCTCTCGTGCAAGGTGAGCGGAGTCCAGGATCTCATCGCGGTGTATCGCGAGCTTGCCCGGCGCTGCGACTATCCCCTGCATCTCGGGCTGACCGAGGCGGGCATGGGAACGAAGGGCATCGTGGCTTCGACCGCGGCGCTGGGCGTTCTGCTGCAGGAGGGCATTGGCGACACGATCCGCATCTCGCTGACGCCCGATCCGGGCGGAGACCGGACCCGCGAGGTGGTGGTGGCTCAGGAGCTGCTCCAGACCATGGGCTTGCGCTCGTTCTCTCCACTGGTGATCGCCTGCCCAGGCTGCGGCCGCACCACCAGCACCACCTTCCAGGAGCTCGCCGGCAAGATCCAGCGCTTCCTGCGCGAGCAGATGCCGCGGTGGCGCGAGCGCTATCCCGGCGTGGAGGACATGCACGTCGCGGTGATGGGTTGCGTGGTCAACGGCCCCGGAGAGAGCAAGCACGCCAACATCGGCATCAGCCTTCCGGGCTCGGGTGAGCGCCCGGTCGCCCCGGTCTACGTGGACGGCGAAAAGACCGTGACCTTGAAGGGAGAGCGCATCGCCGAGGAATTCCAGCAGCTGGTCGAGGAATACGTCCGCGGGGCCTACGGACCTGGCGGGCGCATGCGACGCGGGGCTGCCGAAAAGAAGAGAAGCATTCCGATCAAAGCCTCGGTGTAGGCGGCGCGGGCAAATCGATATGAGCGAGCCGATCCGCGCGCTGCGCGGAATGAACGACATCCTGCCCGACGAGGCCGAGCGCTGGGAGGCGCTGGAAGAGATCCTGCGCGATTGGCTGCGGAGCTACGGCTACCGCAATGTGCGCACGCCGGTGCTCGAGCACACCGCGCTTTTCCGACGCGCGATAGGCGAGGCCACCGACATCGTCGAGAAGGAGATGTACACCTTTGCCGACGAGCTGAACCGGGAGTCGCTCACCTTGCGCCCGGAGGCCACCGCTTCGGTCGTGCGCGCGGCCGCGGAGCACAGCCTGCTCTACGGCGGTGCGCAGCGGCTGTACTACATGGGCCCGATGTACCGCCACGAAAGGCCGCAGAAGGGACGCTACCGCCAGTTCCATCAGGTCGGGGCCGAAGCGCTCGGTTTTCCGGGGCCCGATATCGACGGTGAGTTGCTCCTCATGTGCGCCCGCCTGTTGGACGACTTGAATCTCGCAGGAGTGCGGCTGCAAATCAACTGCCTGGGCTCGGCTGCCGAGCGCGCGGCATATCGCAAATCGCTGGTTTCCTATCTGGAATCCCGGGAGAAGGATCTCGACGACGACTCCAGGCGCCGGCTTCGCGCGAACCCGCTGCGCGTGCTGGACAGCAAGAATCCGGAGATGCAGGCGCTCATCGCCGGCGCCCCGCGCCTGCTCGACGCCCTGGGCGAGGGCTCGCTCAAGCATTTCGAGGGAGTTCAGACGATTCTCAAGGACGCCGGGCGACCGTATGAGGTCAACCCGCGGCTCGTACGAGGGCTCGACTACTACAATCTCACGGTGTTCGAATGGGTGAGCGCGGACCTGGGCGCGCAGGCAACGGTGTGCGCAGGCGGCCGATACGACGGCCTGCTCGAGCAGATCGGGGGCAAGGCCGCTCCGGCATGCGGATTCGCGATGGGTATCGAGCGCCTGCTCGCGCTGCTCGGGGATTCGGGCGAACGCGCGTCCCCGGACGTGTACCTCGTCAATCAGGGGGAACGCGCGGAGCGCTTCGCGTTTCGCGTCGCCGAGACGCTGCGCGCGGCCGGCTTCAGCGTGGTGCAGCACTGCGGTTCGGGAACCTTCAAGTCGCAGATGAAGAAAGCCGACGCCAGTGGTGCCGCGGTGGCGGTGATCGTAGGTGACGAGGAAGCGCAGGCGGGCGAGGCGAGCGTCAAGGCCCTGCGCGAGGAGCGCGAGCAGTTCCGCGCGACGCTGGAAGGCCTTCCGAATGCGGTCGCGGACCTGCTCTTCGGCGAAGGCGACGACAAGGGAAATCAATGAGCACATACGATCTGGAGGAACAGGAACAGCTGGCCGCACTGAAGGCGTGGTGGAAGGAGCATGGCGGCGGCGTCGCCCTGGCCGCGATCCTCGTGGCCGGCGCAGTCGCAGCGTGGAACGGCTGGGTCTGGTACCAGCGCTCGCAGGCCGCGCAGGCGGCGGCGCTCTACGACACCCTGCAAAAGGCGGCTCGCGCCAATGACCTCAAGGCCACGCAGGAGACGGCGGGCGCGATTCTCGAAAACTACCCGCGCAGCGCCTACGCGCCACTCGCGGCGCTGGTCTCGGCCAAAGTCCAGTTCCAGGCCGGCGACCTGAAGACCGCGCGCGCCCAGCTCCAGTGGGTGATCGAGCACGCAAGAAGCGACGAGATTCGCTCTATCGCGGCTCTCAGGCTCGCGAGTGTGCTGCTCGACGACAAGGACCCGGACGCGGCCCTGAAGGCTCTCGAGGGAAAGCCTCATCCCGGCTTCGAGTCCCTGTACGCCGCACAGCGCGGCGACATCCTGATGACGCAAAACAAGCGCGCGGATGCGCGCGCGGCCTACAAGGCCGCTCTGGAGAAGGCCGAAGCGGGTCCTCTGCGCGAGGGCCTGCGCCTCAAGCTCGAGGCGCTCGGAGCGGGGTGATGCGGCGGATTCTTCTCGCGGGCGCGATTGCGCTTGCCGCATGCTCGGGCCCGTCCGGGCCGCAGATGGCCGAGCTCACCGACCTGCCGTCGAGCATCCCGCTGCGCTTCGTGTGGTGGGCCAGCGTCGGTCGGGCGGAAGACGCGATCCTATTTCCGACCGTGGTCGGCGGAGCCGTGTTCGCCGCTGCCCAGGACGGCACGGTCGCGCGCTTCGACGCGGCGACAGGGGCAGAAGCGTGGCGCGTCGGCTTGGAGCAGACGCTTTCAGGCGGGGTGGGTTCCGACGGAACCCTGGTCGCTGTCGGGACCTTCGAAGGAGAGGTCATCGTGCTCGACGCGGCCAAGGGCGCAGTGGCGTGGCGGGCACGCGTTTCGAGCGAAGTGCTGTCCGCCCCCGTGGTGACGGGGGATCTGGTGATCGTGCGGACCGGGGATGGTCGCCTGTTCGCGCTCGATGCGAAAGACGGCAAGCGGCGTTGGCTGTACCAGCGGACCAGTCCGCCCCTCTCGGTCCGCTCCCCCGTAGGGATGGCGGCCGACCGCGGCAATCTTCTGACCGGGTTTGCCGGGGGCAAGCTCGTGTCGATCGTGCTCGCCAACGGCGCGGTACGTTGGGAAACCACGGTGTCGCTGCCCCGGGGTGCGACCGAGCTCGAGCGCGTCACCGATGTGGTCGGGGTTCCGGTGGTGGCCGAGCGCGAAGTGTGCGCGGTGGCCTATCAGGGCAAGATCGGCTGCTTCGACGGGGTGAACGGCAACGTCTTGTGGTCGCGCGAACTGTCGAGCACGGCCGGGCTGGCGCTCGATGCGCGTTACGTATTCGTCAGCGACGACAAAGGGGCCGTGCAGGCCCTGGATCGCGCCGGCGGCGCGACGATCTGGAAGCAGGATCGCCTGTTCCTGAGGCGTCTCACCGCTCCGCTTCCGCTGGGGGACGTGGTGGCGGTGGGAGACGTTGAAGGGTACGTGCATTTCCTGTCGCGAGAAACCGGCGCGTTCGTCGGCCGAGCCGCCACCGACGGTAGCCCGATCCGTTCGTCTATCCTGCGGCTCGAGCAGGGCTTGCTGGTGCAGACGCAGGAGGGCAACCTCTACGCCCTGAGCCTGCGGTAGGCATGAAACCCACACTGGTGATCGTCGGCAGGCCCAACGTCGGCAAGTCCACCTTGTTCAACCGGCTCACGCGGACTCGCGACGCGCTCGTGGCCGATGTACCGGGCCTGACGCGCGACCGCCACTACGGCGCCGGGCGCCTCGGCGGACGCGGGTACCTGGTGGTGGACACCGGGGGGCTGGAGCCGGAGGGGCAAGGGGTGTTCGTCGAAATGGCCAAGCAGGTGCGAACCGCGATCGCGGAGGCCGACGTGATCGTGCTCGTCACCGACGCGCGCGAGGGCCTCACCGCGCAGGACCGCACCATCGCGGAAGAGCTGCGGCGGACCGGCCGGCGCGTGGTCATCGCGGTCAACAAGGCCGAGGGCATGAACCATGAATTGGCCAACGCCGAATTCCACGAATTGGGGCTGGGCGCGCCGCAGGCGATCTCCGCCGAGCACGGCGAGGGGGTGACCGACCTGGTGGAGGCGGCGCTCGCGGGACTCCCGGCCGAGGAAGAACGCGAGCAGGCCGACGGCGCCGTCCGCGTCGCAGTGGTCGGCCGCCCGAACGCGGGAAAGTCCACTCTCGTGAACACCCTTGTCGGAGAGGAGCGGGTGGTGACGTTCGACCAGCCCGGCACCACGCGCGATGCGATCGATGTGGAGCTCACGCTGAAGGGCCGGCGCTACGTACTCGTCGATACTGCCGGGCTGAGGCGGCGCGGGAGGGTTTTCGAGAGCGTCGAGAAGTTTTCCGTGGTGAAGACGCTGCAGGCCATCGATCGCGCCAACGTCGCCATCCTCGTGCTCGACGCCCAGAGCGATATCTCGGACCAGGATGCCCACATCGCCGGGTTCATCCTCGAAAGGGGGCGGGCGGTGGTGGTCGCGGTGAACAAGTGGGACGGGCTTGACGCCGACGCGCGCGAAACGGTGAAGCGCGCCATCGCACGCAAGCTGCGGTTCCTGTCGTTCGCGCATTTTCATTACATCTCCGCTCGCGAAGGCCGGGGCGTCGCGCGTCTGCTCGCTTCGGTGGACGCCGCCTACCGGGCGGCGATGGCGAAGCTCCCCACTCCCAAGCTGACGCGCGCGCTCATTGCCGCCGTGGAGAAGCAGGCGCCGCCGCGCGCGGGGTACTCGCGGCCCAAGCTGCGCTACGCGCATCAGGGGGGGAGCAATCCGCCTATCGTGGTGGTGCACGGAACCGCTCTGAGCGCCGTGCCCGAGAGCTACCGTCGCTACCTCGAGGCCGATTTCCGGAAGGTCTTCCGTCTCGAAGGCACGCCGCTGCGGATCGAATTCAAGAGCGGCCGGAACCCTTTCGTCGACTGATCCCTCTAAGCACTGTCGCCGCGGGCATGGCGCGCGGAACTCACGGATTCAAAAGCACTTCGAGCTGATGCAGTACATTGGCATTTCCCGAAAAACCCGATACAGTACAGCTTCAAATAAGACCCATCCGGGGTAACCCATGAGCAACAAAGGACAATTGCTACAAGATCCGTTCCTGAATACCCTGCGTAAGGAGCATGTTCCGGTGTCGATCTACCTTGTCAATGGCATCAAGCTTCAGGGGCAGATCGAGTCCTTCGACCAGTACGTCGTGCTCCTCAAGAACACCGTGACGCAGATGGTCTACAAGCACGCCATCTCCACCGTCGTTCCCTCCCGTGCAGTCAATCTGGCGGTCGACCATTCGGCGTCTCCAGAAGCCTGATTTCACCGCGTTTTCGCCTCTGATCCGGCTCGATGATTGAGCGTTCGCCGGGCAGAGAAGACGCCGTCCTGGTCGGGCTGGATTTCGGCGGCGGCGGCTACACGGAAGGCCTCGAAGAACTCGGCCTGCTCGCCGCGAGTGCGGGAATCCGCGCCCGCGCCGTCGTGCGCGGGCGCCGCGATCGTCCTGATCCGGCGTACTACGCCGGTTCGGGCAAAGTCGAAGAGATCAAGCGGGTTCTGAACGAGCAGGGCGCGTCGCTGGCGATTTTCAACCACGCCCTGTCTCCGGTTCAGGAGCGCAATCTCGAGAAAGCGCTCGGTCATCCGGTCGTCGACCGCACGCGCCTGATCCTCGACATCTTCGCCCAGCGGGCGAGGAGCCACGAGGGCAAGCTCCAGGTCGAGCTTGCGCGGCTGGAGTACGCGGCGACGCGCCTGGTGCGCGGATGGACGCACCTCGAACGGCAACGGGGCGGCCGCGGTTTTCTCTCGGGGATGGGCGAGACCCAGCTCGAGGTGGACCGGCGGCTCATCGCGACGCGAGTCAAGGTGCTCAAGGACAAGCTCGCCAAGCTCCGCCGGCGCCACGAGGTGCAGCGGCGCGCCCGGGAGCGCGGCCGGGCCTTCACCGTATCGCTGGTCGGCTACACCAATGCCGGCAAGTCGACCTTGTTCAACACCCTGACTCACGCGGGAGTGCTCGCCGAGAATCGCTTGTTCGCGACCCTCGACACGACGACGCGCCGGCTCTACCTGCCCGAAGCCGGAAATGTCGCGATCTCCGACACGGTCGGCTTCATCCGGGATCTGCCGCACACCCTGATCGCGGCCTTCAGGGCGACGCTCGAGGAGGCAATCCACGCGGACCTTCTCCTGCACGTCGTCGATGCGGCGAGCGGGGCGCGGGAAGCGCAGATCGAGGAGGTCGACAAGGTCCTCTCCGAGATCGGGGCAGGCGCGATTCCACGCGTCCTCGTGTGGAACAAGATCGACCGCAATGGCCTGGAGGCCGGAGTCGACCGCGACGAATATGATAGAATTCTGCGCGTTCGTCTAAGCGCGAAGACGGGCGACGGCGTGGATGGTCTGCGCCGGGCCCTGATCGAGGCAGCCGCCTCGAGGACATCTCCGGCGAGCCCGCCAAATTCGATGGATGTGCAGCGCCAAGCCGCCGAAGCTTAGGGGCTGTCGGGGCAGGGGTGTCGTTTGCCGCGGAGCTGGGATTCTCTATGTCACTGAATGACCCGCAATGGGGCAAGCGAGGCGGGGGCAACGAAGGGCCGCCCGATCTCGACGAGATGTGGCGCAACTTCAACCGCAAGCTGAACGCCCTGTTCGGCCGGCGCGGCGGCGGGGGCTCGGACTCGGGCGAACCGCCGAACATGAGGCAGCTGGGCGGAGGGGCCGGCCTGCTCATCCTGGTGGTGATCGTCGCCTGGCTCGCGAGCGGTTTCTACATCGTGGTCGAAGGCCAGCGCGGCGTGGTGCTCACCTTCGGCAAATTCTCCGAAATCACCAATGCGGGTCTGCGCTGGCGCATGCCCTATCCGATACAGAGCAACGAAATCGTGAACCTGGCCAGCGTGCGCACGATCGAAGTCGGCTATCGCAACAACGTCAAGACCAAGGTGCTCAAGGAATCGCTGATGCTGACCGACGACGAGAACATCGTCGATATCCAGATGGCGGTTCAGTATACGATCAAGGACGCGAAGGATTATCTGTTCAACAACCGCCAGCCGGAGGACAGCGTGCTTCAGGCCGCCGAGACGGCGCTGCGCGAGGTCGTCGGCAAGAGCAAGATGGATCAGATGCTGAATCAGGGCCAGGCTGTCGTCGCGAAGACCATGCCGATCATGCAGGAGATCCTGGACCGCTACAAGACCGGCATACACATCAGTAACGTGAATATCCAGAACGTGCAGCCGCCCGAGCAGGTTCAGGCGGCGTTCTACGATGCGGTGAAGGCCAACCAGGATCGCGAGCGCCTGAAGAACGAAGGGCAGGCGTATTTCAACGACGTGGTCCCGAAGGCGGGCGGCGTTGCTTCGCGGCTGCTGCTCGAGGCCGAAGGCTACAAGCAGCGGGTGATGGCCAATGCCGAAGGTGAAGCCTCGAGGTTCCGCCAGGTCCTGGTCGAGTACAACAACGCGCCGCAAGTGACGCGGGAGCGGCTCTATCTCGACACCGTCCAGCAGATGCTGGCGAATACCTCGAAGATCCTCATCGACGCCAAGGCGGGCAGCAATCTGCTGTACTTGCCGCTCGACAAGATCATCCAGATGTCGGGAGCGACGCTGCCCGAGGCGCTCGGCTCGTCGCGGTCCGTGCAGGCTCCGGAAGCGTCCGCGCCTACGGACAGCGGCGCCCGCTCGCGCGACACCTTGCGCGGGCGCGAGCGCGGGGAGCGGCCATGAACAGCCGTCTCGGCATGGTCATCGCGCTGGCGGTGGGAGCGTTGCTCCTGCTGAGCCTGTCGGCGTTTACGGTCGACCAGCGGCAGCGGGCCATCGTGTTTCAGCTTGGCGAGGTCAAGGACGTCGTCGAGGAACCCGGGCTGCATTTCAAGTGGCCGTTGATCCAGAACGTGCGCTATTTCGACACGCGCATCCTCACTTGGGACGACCCTGAGCCGCAGAGCTTCATCACGGCCGAGAACAAGCCGGTACTGGTCGACGCCTTCGTCAAATGGCGCATCATCGACGTCAGAAAGTACTACGTCTCGGTGGCCTCGGTGGGCGGTGACGAGATCGCGGCCGCCCGGCGGATCAATCAGACGGTGACCGGCCTGTTGCGGGAGGAATTCGGCAAGCGCACGGTGCACGACGTCGTGTCGGGCGAGCGTCACGAGATCATGAACACGGTGCGGGACAAGGTGGATACGGACGTCCGCTCGCTCGGCATCCAGGTCGTCGACGTCAGGCTGAAGCGCGTCGACCTTCCGCAGGAGGTCAGCGCCGACGTCTACCGGCGGATGGAGTCCGAGCGCAAGCGCGTCGCCTCCGAATTGCGCTCGAACGGATCCGCCGAAGCGGAGAAGATACGCGCGGACGCCGACAAGCAGCGCGAGGTAATCATCGCGCAAGCCTATCGCACCGCGCAACGCATCCAGGGCGAAGGCGACGCCAAGGCGACGGCGACCTACGCCCGCGCGTTCAAGGAGAACCCGGAGTTCTACTCCTTCTATCGCAGCCTTGAGGCCTATCGCGCGAGCTTCAAGAACAAGAGTGACGTCCTGGTGCTCGATCCCAATTCGGAGTTCTTCAAGTACTTCAAGAACCCGGGAAGGGGCGGCAAGTGAATGGGCACGACCTTCATCATGGCGTTCGCCCTGATGCTGATCATCGAGGGCGTACTCCCTTTTCTCCTGCCGACGCTATGGCGCGACACCTTCCGCCGCATCACGGAGTTCACTGACGGCCAGATACGGTTCTTCGGGCTGTCCTCGATGCTGGCCGGTCTGCTGATTCTCTATTTCGTCCGCTAGGGGCAGCGTGCGCAACTGGCTTCTCCCGGAAAATCTCGAAGACATCCTGCCGCCGCAGGCGCAGCGCATAGACGCCATGCGCGCGAGGCTGCTTGAGCTGTTCCGCGTCCACGGCTACGAGCTGGTGATTCCTCCCATGCTGGAGTACATGGAGTCGCTCCTGACGGGGACCGGGCACGATCTGGATCTGCGCACCTTCAAGCTGGTCGACCAGCTCTCGGGCAGGATGATGGGCGTGCGCGCCGACATTACGCCCCAGGTGGCGCGGATTGACGCGCACCTGCTCAACCGGAAGGGCGTCGCACGGCTGTGCTACGCGGGAAGCGTACTGCTTGCCCGCCCGCGGGGGCTCGACTCGACCCGCGAACCCCTGCAGATCGGAGCCGAGATCTACGGCCACTCCGGAATAGAGAGCGATCTGGAGATCCAGCAGCTGCTCGCCGAGTCGCTCGCGGCGTGCGGCGTTTCGGAGGCGCGGCTGGATATCGGGCACGTCGCGGTGTTTCGCTCGATCTGCCGGCGCGGCGGCGTCACCGGGGAGCTGGAATCCGAGCTCTACGAGGCGCTGCAGGCCAAGGATCTGCCCGCGCTGCGCGCGGCGACGGATTCCCTCTCCAAGACGACTCGCGCGTCCTTGCTCGCCCTGCCGGAGCTGTACGGGGACAGTTCGGTGATCGAGCGCGCTCGCCGCGCTCTGCCCCGGTATCCGGAGATCGACCGCGCGTTGCGCGACCTGAAAGCGCTCTCGCGAAACGACAGAATCCCGGTGTCCGTGGATCTCGCCGACCTCCGCGGCTACCACTACCACAGCGGGGCGGTGTTCGCGGCCTACGCACCGGGCGTCGCCAACGCGATCGCGCTGGGAGGGCGCTACGACGAAGTCGGCAAGGCTTTCGGGCGAGCGCGCCCGGCGACGGGATTCAGCATGGATCTGCGCGATCTCGCGCGCAGCGCACCCGACGAGAACGGCGTTGCGGCGATCCGGGCTCCCCACGCCGGCGACCCCGGTCTCGCAGCCGCGATCCGCAAGCTGCGCCGCGCAGGGGAAATCGTCGTGGTCCGGCTGCCCGGCCACGCGTCGGAGCCCGTCGTGCCCGAATGCGATCGCGAGCTCGTAAGAAGCCGCGGCAGGTGGGTCGTGAGAAAGCTCGGGTAGCGGCGGAATGGGCAAGAACGTCGTAGTCATCGGCACGCAGTGGGGCGACGAAGGCAAAGGCAAGGTCGTGGACTGGCTCACCGACCACGCCCAGGGCGTGGTGCGCTTCCAGGGCGGGCACAACGCCGGCCACACCCTGGTGATCGGCGGCAAGAAGACCGTGCTGCACCTTGTCCCGTCGGGAATCCTCAGGAAGGGCGTGACCTGCTACATCGGCAACGGGGTGGTCCTTTCTCCGCGGGCGCTGATCGACGAGATGGACGAGCTCGAGCGCGCCGGGGTCGAGGTCGCCGCGCGGCTGCGCGTCTCGGAGGCTTGTCCCCTGATCCTGCCGTTCCACGCGGCGATCGACGTCGCCCGCGAGTCGGCTCAAGGGTCCGCCAAGATCGGCACCACCGGCCGGGGCATCGGGCCGGCCTACGAGGACAAGATCGCGCGCCGCGCGATCCGTGTTCGCGATTTGCTGGTGCCCGAGCGCTTCACAGCGAAGCTCGAGCCGCTGCTCGACTTCCACAACTTCGTCCTGACGAAATACCTCGCGGCGAAGCCCGTGGAACTCGCGAAGACGCGCGACGAGGCGCTCGCGCTCGCGCACCGGCTGAGGCCCATGGTCACGGACGTTTCGCGTGCGCTGCATCAGGCAATCGGCGCCGGCAAGAGTCTGCTCTTCGAAGGCGCCCAAGGGGCGCTGCTGGACATCGACCACGGCACCTACCCCTTTGTGACCTCGAGCAATTGCGTCGCGGGCGCCGCGGCAGCGGGCGCCGGAATCGGGCCGCAGATGCTGCACTACGTGCTCGGCATCACCAAGGCCTATGCGACGCGCGTCGGCTCCGGTCCCTTTCCTACCGAGCTCGGCGACAGCACGGGCGAGCTGCTCCGCACCCGCGGCCAGGAATTCGGCGCCACCACGGGACGCCCGCGCCGCTGCGGCTGGTTCGACGCGGCCGCACTGAGGCGTTCCATCCAGATCAACGGCGTGTCGGGCCTGTGCATCACCAAGCTCGACGTGCTCGACGGAATGGAGGAGGTGAAGCTGTGCACCGGTTATCGCATTGACGGGGAGCCCGAGGACTTGCTTCCGCTAGGGGCCGAGGAGGCGGCGCGCTGCGAGCCCGTATACGAGACGCTCCGGGGATGGAAGGAAAGCACCGTGGGCATCAATGCCTACGACAAGCTGCCCGCGAGGGCGCGTGAATATCTGGAGCGCCTGCAGGCGGTATGCGGCGTGCCCGTGGACATGATCTCGACCGGTGCGGACAGAAACGAAACCATCGTCCGCCGCCATCCGTTCCACTGAAAGGAGAGAGTTGTGCTGAACGGAGTCGTCTCGTTTCCGCCGGAATTCGCGAAGGCGTACCGCGCCAAGGGCTACTGGCGGGATCTGTCGCTTGCCGAGGAGTTCGCCCCCCTTTTCGAACGCTACGCCGAGCGGGTCGCTATCATCGACCGCGACGCTCGCGTCACCTATGCCGAGATCGACCGCATCTCCGACCGCCTCGCGCTGAACCTTCTCGACGAGGGACTCGCGCCCCTCGACCGGGTCGTGGTGCAGCTGCCCAACGTCGTCGAGTTCGTCTACCTTTATTTCGCGCTCCAGAAGATCGGCTGCATCCCCATCGCCGCGCTGTCGACGCACCGCTTTCTCGAGGTCAGCCAGTTCGCAAAGCTCTCGGGCGCGGCTGCCTGCGTGACTCCCGACCGGCACGGTGACTTCGATTTCACCGCGATGGTCCGCCGGGTCCGGAACGAGGCGCCATCGGTGAAGCGGGGAATCGTGCTGGGCAGCGCGCCCGCGGGTTTCCTCTCCCTCGGGGATCTCGTTGCGCGCGAGCCGAAGAGACGGGTCGAAGCGCTGCGCGCGCTCAGGATCGCCCCCACCGATCCCGCGATCTTCCAGCTCTCGGGCGGCACGACCGGCGTGCCCAAGCTGATTCCACGGACCCACAACGACTACGTCTACAACTCCAGGATCGCGGTGGAGGTGTGCGCCGTCACGGGCGACTCGGTGCTGCTGCTGGCGCTGCCGATCGCGCACAACCTTCCGCTCGCGTGCCCCGGGCTGCAGGGTTACATGCTCCAGGGCGCCAAGGTCGTCCTCTCCGCGAGCACGAAGCCGGAGGACCTGTTCCGGCTGATCGAGCGGCACCGCGTGACCCACCTCAAGGTGGTGCCGGCGCTGCTGATCCGCCTCATCAACGATGCGGCGATCGGCACGTACGATCTGTCCTCCCTGCGCATCATCCAGAGCGGAGGCCAGCGCATGCAGCCGGAGGTGAGGGCGCGCACCAAGCAGCTCATTCCGAGCGTTACCGTGCAGGAGAATTTCGGCATGTCCGAGGGGATGCTGTTCTTCGTGCGTCTCGACGATCCCGAGGACGTGCGCATGGAAACCTGCGGCCGGCCCCTTTCTGCCGACGACGAGGTCAAGCTGGTGGACGAGGAGGGCAGGGAGGTCGCTCGCGGAGAAGTCGGCGAGCTTACCTGCCGCGGGCCCTATACCCTGCGCGGCTACTACGGCGTTCCCGAATACAACGCGCGGCAATTCACGCCGGACGGTTTCTACCGTTCGGGCGACCTGATGCGCCTGCATCCCTCCGGGAACTACGTGGTCGAGGGCAGGAAGAAGGACCTCATCAACCGCGGCGGCGAGAAGATCAGCGCCGAGGAGATCGAGAACCTGATCCTCGCGCATCCGTCGGTGCAGAACGTGGCCTGCGTGCCGGTGCCCGACCCCAACCTGGGCGAGAAGATGTGCGCCTGCGTGGTTCTCAAGAAAAATTCCCGGCTGGAGCTGAAGGAGCTGGTCGAATTCCTCAAGGACAAGGAGATCGCCAAGTTCAAGCTGCCCGAGCGGCTGCTGGTCTGCGACGATTTTCCGGTGTCGACGTTCGGCAAGGTGTCCAAGAAGGCGCTGTCGGAGATGGCCTCCCGCCAGTGACGGCGATCCGGCTCATCGTACCTTACGTTGCGGGCGGCGGCAGCGACCAGCGCGCGCGCCTTGCGGCGCTGTACCTGGGGAAGCACCTCGGGCGACGTATCGAGGTGGTGAACCGGACCGGCGCTGTGGCCGGCCACGCGGCGATCGCCGAGGCGCCGGCGGATGGCAGCGTCATCGGGCTCATCACGGGGGAGATCGGCATGATGCATTGGCATCGCGGCCTGACGACGCTCACGCCGCGCAACTACACGCCGCTCGCCGTTCCGTATGTCGAGTCGGCCGCCGTGATCGTGGCCGCGGCCGCGCCCTGGCGCACGGCGCGCGAGTTCGTCGAAGCCTTCAGGGGGAGAAAACTCAGGGGGTCGGGCGGGCCGCACTTCGGCGTGTGGAAATTCGCTCTCGCCGGCCTGCTGGACGCGGCCGGTATCAGCCCCTCGCGGCTCGACTGGACGGAGACGCTGAGCGGCGAGCAGGGCCTGGAGAACGTGCTTGCCGGCCACGCCGACGTGGCGCCGATCACGATGACCGACGCGCGCGCGTTTCTCTTCTCGGGGCAGGCGCGCGCGCTGGTCACGATGGAAGACGCGCGCCATGCCCGCTTTCCCGAGGTCCCGACGGTCGGCGAGGCGCTGGACGTGAAATGGCACGTCGCCCACTGGCGCGGGCTGGTGGCGCCGCGAGGCGTTCCCTCGAGCCTGTGCGAAGAATTCGTCTCGGCGCTGCGCGCAGTGGCGCACGACGCGGAGTTCCAGCGCGAAGCCGCGGCCAGCGCCTTCACGGTACGCTGGCGCTTTGCGGACGACTTCGCGTCCTATATGGAAGAAGATGACCGGCAGTTCGGGCACATCATCCGCCTGATCGAAGAAGGAGCGAAGTCATGCGCGCAGTGATCGCAGTGGCGGCCGGCATCTTCGCTAGCGCCGCGCTCGCCCAGCCTTATCCGTCCAGGCCGATTCGCATGATCGTCCCCCTGCCGCCGGGTGCGACGACCGATATCGTGATGCGCGCGACCGCGCAGGAGCTGTCGCCGCGGCTCGGCCAGCCGATCGTGGTGGACAACCGCCCCGGCGGGAACTGGGTGATCGGCGCCGAAGCCTGCCGCAATGCCCCACCGGACGGTTACACGGTGTGCGTGGTCAATTCGGACGCGATGGCGTTCAATCCGCACCTCTTTTCGAACCTGCCTTACGACCCGGCCAGGGACTTCGTGCCGGTCACCAATCTTTTCTTCCTGTTCGAAGGCATCCTCGCCAAGGCCGCGCTGCCGGTGAGCACCATCGCCGAGCTGCAGGCGTACGCCAGGAAGAATCCGGGCAAGGTAAACTTCGGCACCCTGGGGCCCGGCTCGTCGAACGATGTGTTCCGCCAATGGCTGGCGCAGCAATGGCAGGTCGATGTCGCCGGGATTCCGTACAAGGGAGGCGGCAACGTGGTGGCCGCGCTGCTCTCGGGCGAGATCGACGTCACGAAGATCGGCATGGGCAACGTGGTCGGCCAGCTCAACAGCGGCAAGATAAAGATGCTCGCGATCCAGGGTACCCAGCGCTCGCGCATCGCCCCGGCCGTGCCGACCATGAACGAGGTCGGGCTCGGCGCGTATCCGCTGCGCGTGTGGTGGGGCCTGGTGACCGGCGCCGGCAGCCCCGACGCCGCCGTGCGGCGCATGAACGCCGAGCTCAGCAAGCTATACCGCGAGCCCAAGATGGCGGAGTACCTCGAAAGCCAGTTCGTCGAGGTGGCGGTCGGCTCGCCAGAGGAATTCGGCGCGTTCATGGCCGCCGAGCGAGGCCGCGCCGCCGAAACGGTCAAGGCCTACAGGATCCCGCGCCAGTGACCCCCTGGGGAAATTAATGCGAATCATCGACCTGCACTGCTACCCCGGAACGAAGGAATGGATCGCGTGCCAGGGGCCCTATGTGGACGCGCTCGCCAAGTACTGGAATCGCGGCTGGACCGCGAAGGCCGAGGACGAGGTCATCCGCGAATTCACCGACGCCGGCGTCGAGGCGCTGCTGGTCGCGCTCGATCTGGAGACGACGATCAAGACGCCGCCCGTGACCAACGAGTATGTGCATGCGATGTGGAAGCGCCATCCCAAACGCGTCATCCAGGCCTGGGGAGCGCTCGAGCCCGCGAAGGGCGAGGTCGCGATGGCGCAGGCGAAGAAGGCGGTTCGCGAGCTGGGGCTCGTCGGTTTTCACTTCCATCCGATCATGCAGCATTTCGCCGTGAACGACCGGCGTTACTATCCGCTATTCGAGCTCATCGATTCCCTGAAGGCCGCGGTGATGATCGACGTCGGCACGACCGGCATGGGCGCCGGCACGCCGGGGGGGATGGGAGCCAGGATCCGGCACGCGCACCCTTCGGCGATCGACGACCTCGCCGCCGACTTTCCCAACCTGAAGATCGTCATGGCGCACCCCGGCTGGCCCTGGGTCGAAGAGACCACCGCGGTCGCGCTGCACAAGGGAAACGTCTACTGGGAGATGTCCGGCTGGGCGCCGAAGTATTTCCCTGCGCAGCTCAAGGTGGACATGCGCGCGCGCCTCCAGGACAAGATCATGTTCGGCAGCGACTATCCCAGTTTGCCTTACGCGCGCATCCTCAAGGAGTGGCAGGAGCTAGGCTACTCCGATGCCGTGATGGAGAAGATCTTCCACGGGAACGCCGAGCGCGTTCTCGGATTGTAGGAAACCAAGCCCCATGCCCACACCTGAGACCAAACGCGCGGCGCTGGTGACCGGAGCGGCGAGCGGCATCGGCCGCGCGGCGGTCCTCGCCCTTGCGCGCGCCGGATACGACGTCGCGATCAACTACAGCCGCAGCGAGAAGGAAGCCAGCGCGGTCGCCGAGGAGGCTGGCCGCAGTGGTGTCCGAACGCTGCTTTCGCGGTGCGACGT
>Ga0335084_10002783_pt1 | contig 16951 bp, 10 predicted proteins | sample Lox_Sample_44_FD_206721 | JGI IMG/M metagenome (GOLD analysis project Ga0335084, IMG submission 206721) | Soil microbial communities from Loxahatchee National Wildlife Refuge, Florida, United States - Lox_Sample_4.4 | ecosystem: Environmental > Terrestrial > Soil > Wetlands | place: USA... | reverse complement strand
CTGCCGCTGTTCCCGTCATGTCCCAAACCAATCGATTTCGCAAGCCGCTGGGCGCGGAGCTCTACACCGTTCGCCAGATTCTGCCGCACAAAGCCGACATCACCATTAAGCGAATTGAGGATATCGGCTATTCGGAAGTGGAATGCGGCCGCCACGACCTTGCGATGCTCGCGCCCATCCTGAAGAAGTACGGGATGACCGTGCCGAGTGTCCACCTGGAAACCGGGCTCATCACCGGACAGCGCGCCGAATGGAAGCTGCCGGCCAGGCTCACCTGGGAAAACGCACTGGACGAAGCGAAATCGCACGGCGCGGCCTTCGCTGTGATCCCCTACGTGCACCCGCATGAACGTGGCAATCTGGATGACTGGCGCGCCCTCTGCGAAAAACTGAACAAGGCGGGAGAGACGGCGCGCGCCGCCGGCCTCACGCTGTGCTATCACAATCACGCCTTCGAGTTGGCCGGCGAACCCGGGAAGCGGCCCATCGACATCCTGATCGAGCATACCGACGCGGATTTGGTCGGTCTGGAGATAGATGTGTTCTGGCTGAGCGTCGCGGGCCAGGATCCGGCGGAGTTTGTGGAGCACCACGCGGCACGGGTGCGTCTGATTCACCTCAAAGACAAGGTGAAGTCGATGCCCGTGCTCTTCGACGAAGCCAAAGCGAAGGCCTCCGACTTCAAGGAGGTTGGCAACGGCTCGCTTGATTTCCCGTCAATTCTCCGCGCCGCTGACAAGGCCGGGGTTGCACACTATTTCGTGGAACAGGATCACACGATGCACGATCCTGTCGACAGCCTGCAGGTGAGCTATCAGCACCTGCGTGCGCTCACGCTGTAAGGGAGTTGGACATGCCAAGCCTGTTCTCGTATCGCGTTTTGCCCGCCATTCCGCCGATGCTCGCTCCGCTCGGCGAGCTGGCCATGAATCTGCGCTGGTCCTGGGATCACGACACCATCGGCCTATTCCGCCGCATGGACCGCGACGCATGGGAGAAGAGCGGTCATAATCCGCGTCTGATGCTCGGCACGATGGATCAGGTGCGTCTGGAGGAACTGGAGGCCGATGAGGCGTTTCTCGCGCACATGCGCCGCGTGCACACTTCGCTGCAGGAATACCTGCAGATGCCAGGGTGGTGCGCGCGGCGTCATCCAGAGGCGGCGGCGATCCGCATTGCCTATTTTTCCGCCGAGTTTGGGCTCACCGAATGCGTTCCGAACTACGCGGGCGGGCTCGGCATTCTGGCCGGCGATCACCTGAAATCTGCCAGCGACCTCGGGCTGCCGCTGGTGGGGGTGGGACTCGCTTATCAGACTGGCTATTTCCAGCAGTACTTGAATGCTGACGGCTGGCAGCAGGAGACCTATCCGCTGAATGACTTCTACAACCTGCCGATGGAACCGGTGAACGGCGACGACGGCGCACAACTAAGCGTCGCTGTGGAGTTTCCGGGCCGTCAGGTGCACGCACGCATCTGGGTGGTACGCGTCGGACGCGTACCACTCTACCTGCTCGACACGAATGTCGACAGGAACTCGCCTGCGGACCGCGGCATTACCGGAGCGCTCTATGGCGGCGACAATGAGACACGCATTCAGCAGGAGGTTGTGCTTGGCATCGGCGGAATGCGCGCCCTGACAGCGATGGGTCTTCAGCCGACGGTCTGTCACATGAATGAGGGTCACTCGGCGTTTCTTGGTGTCGAACGTGCCCGTATGTTCATGCAAACCAATGGCATGGATTATCACGTGGCGCGGCAGGCAACTGCGGCCGGCAACACCTTCACTACCCACACCCCGGTGGAAGCCGGGTTCGATCGCTTCGACGCTGGTCTGGTGCAGCGCTATCTGGGCGAGTACTCCGGGCGGCTGGGGCTGAACTTCGACCAGTTCATGGCGCTCGGGCGTAACAACGCCGGCGATCACAGCGAGCCGTTCAACATGGCCGTGCTGGCCGCCCGGCACAGCGCCGCCTGCAACGGCGTCAGCAAGCTGCACGGCGATGTCACGCGACGCATGGCGCGGCGTTCGTGGCCGGGTTTCCCGGAGAACGAGATTCCTATCGGCTATGTCACCAACGGCGTGCACACACGCTCGTGGATCTCGCAGGAGATGAGCGCGCTGCTGGACCGCTACCTGGGGCCGCGCTGGGCTGAGGATCCCACCGACATTTCGGTTTGGACGCGCGTCCACGACATCCCCGACGAAGAGCTCTGGAGCGTGCGGCAGCGGCGTCGCGAACGGCTGATCTCCTGGGCGCGGCGGCGGCTGGCCGATCAGATGCGCGCGCGCGGAGCGTCCGAGGAAGAAGCCACCGTCGCGCGTGGCGTCCTGAACTCCGAGGTACTGACCATCGGTTTCGCCCGGCGCTTCGCGACCTACAAGCGTGCCACGTTGATTCTGCGCGAGCAGGCGCGGTTGAAGAAGCTGCTGAACGACTCGAAACGGCCGGTGCAGCTCGTTGTCGCCGGGAAAGCTCACCCGCACGATCAGGAAGGCAAGGAGCTGATCCGCCAGTTGCTGCAGTTCATCCACGATCCGGAGGTGCGGCGGCGCGTGGTTTTCATCGAGAACTACGACATGTCGGTGGCGCGCTATCTGGTGCAGGGCGTGGATCTCTGGCTGAACACTCCGCGACGGCCGATGGAGGCCAGCGGCACCAGCGGCATGAAGCTCCTGGCAAACGGCGGCCTGAATTTCTCGATACTCGATGGCTGGTGGAATGAAGCCTACGATCCCGAGGTTGGGTGGGCAATTGGCAAGGGCGAGGACTACACCGATTTCGAATATCAGGACCGCATCGAGGCTGACATGCTCTACCACGTGCTGGAGAGCGACATCGTGCCATTGTTCTACGAGCGCGACGCCGAGGATCTGCCCCGACGCTGGATCAGTCGCATGAAGTTCTCGATGGCCATGCTGACACCCATCTTCAACACGAACCGGATGGTGGCCCAGTATGCCGAACGTTTCTATCTGCCGTCGGCGAAGCGGCACTGCGAACTCGCCGCCGATCATGCTGCGCGTGCGAAGGCACTCATGGAGTGGCGCTGGCGCGTGCGCGGAAGCTGGCAGCAGATAAAAGTGGAGCGCATTCACGCGTCGGTACCGAAGGAACTTAAGGTCGGCGCCTCGCTTGACGTCACCGCGGATGTCAAACTGGGCGGTCTCACTCCTGACGACGTGCGCGTCGAGTTGTACTACGGCCAGATGGACCCGGCGGGCAGCCTGCCGACCGCTTCGAAAGCTTCAATGACCGCCGGCCGCAGGCAGGGCGATGTTTGCACCTTCAACGGGCGCGTCGCCTGCGGGGACAGCGGGATGTGCGGGTTCACAGTGCGCGTGCTCCCGTACCATCCCGACGCGGTGATCCCCTATGAAGTGCCTCTGATCGCCTGGGCCGACGCGGCGGTTGAGCAGGCACGTCGCGAAGCCGCCAGCCCGGTGCTGACCGCGCGCTGATGCTGACGCGTCGCGGGTTCCTGGTTAGCTCGGCCGCGGCCTTCGCGGCGCGGGTCAGCGCTGAAAACCCAGAACCTTCCGCGCGCGTGGCGGTGTTCCAGGAAGCGGGATTTCCTCCGGTGGACATCGCGCTCCTGTCTCGCGATGCGCTGGGCAGCGCGCTGCGGGGGTTCGACGTCTCATGGCTGGGCTCGGCGGATCTGCGCGATCTCGATCGCTTCGATCTGCTTGTGATGCCGTATGGCTCGGCGTTCCCGGTAGCCGCGTGGCCTCAGATTTTCGAATTCCTGAAGCGCGGCGGAAACTGGGTCAACCTCGGCGGCGTGCCCTTCGCAGTGCCGGTGGTGCGCGACGGCGCGGGCTGGCGCGAAGAGATCCGGCAGACCGCGTATCACAAAGAGTTGTTCATCACCCAGGCCTTCCCCGTGGTAGCTGAGCGCATTGCATCGTGGCGGGACGGCGCCGTAGCCTCCGCGTCGTTTCGCGCCGAAGAGGTCTTCGAGCTGTACATCCGCCTGGCACAGATACACGAATTCGCCGATGAGGTCGGCTCGGCAGGCATGCGTGACGCAACCATGCGCGCGCTGGTTTACGGGCTCGACCAGAAAGGCTTGCGCATCGCCGCGCCCTTCGTGCAGATCGACCGGCTGGAAGGAGCGTTTGCCGGCGGACGATGGGTACTGGCGAATCTGCGCGGCACGATTTCGCCGGACGCTATACGCACGGTGGCCATCACTGCCGTCGAGGGCGCGACCGAGTTCGATATTCAGCCCGGTTTTGCCTGTTACTACGGTGACGAGCGGCCCTCGTTCAACATCGTCCTGAAGGGACACCCCCGCGAGGGGCGCTACCTGGTCAAGGTGCTTGGCGAGGACGGGTCTGGCACGGTGATGTCTGGCAACTCTCCCGAAGTGCTCATGCCGGGCCCACCGCTCGCCCCGGGGTTCTATCGCGTGGAGGCGTCGCTGGGCACGTTGCGCGCGGAAACCGGGTTTTTGGTGACCGCAGGCCCGGGCGCGCCCGGGGGCACGCCGCTCACCTGCAATCGCGACTACTTCCTGCGCTACGGCAAGCCCTTCGTTGTCACCGGCACCACCTACATGGCCAGCGACGCGCAACGGAAGTTTCTGCTGGAGCCGAATCCGGCCGTCTGGGATCGCGACTTCGCCGAGATGCGCCGCGCGGGCGTCAATGTGATCCGCACCGGCATCTGGACCGGTTGGAAGCAGATCATGCCGGAGATCGGCCGCGTGCAGGAGGGCTGTCTGCGCGCGCTCGACGCGTTCCTCACGATTGCGCACCGGCACGAGATCGCGGTCATCTTCAATCTCTTCGCGTTTCTGCCGGAGGCGTGGGGTGGACGCAATCCGTATCTCGATCCGCGGTCGGTGCGCGCACAGAAGGAGTTCGTCGGTCAACTCGCCGAACGGTGCCGCGCTGCGAGCGATTTCACCTGGGACCTCATCAACGAGCCATCGTTTAGCTCCCCCGCCCACCTGTTCAGTTGCCGGCCCAACTACGACGAATTCGAGCGTGCGGCGTGGCAGGAGTGGCTGAAGGCGCGGTATCCGGATGAGACGAAGCTGCGCGAGATGTGGGGCATCGCCGCTACGGACGCCATCGATCTGCCGGCGCTCGAGGACTTCAACGACCAGAACATCTTCGACCGCACGCATCCGCTGCCTGTTCTCGAATACCGTCTCTTCGCGCAGGATATGTTCAACCGGTGGGTTCGCGAGATGTCGGCCGCGATCCGCTCCAACGGCAATCCGCAGCAGCTCATCACTGTCGGCCAGGACGAAGGCGGGCTGTCGTATCAGCCCACGCCCCTGTTCCACGATCAGGTGGTGGATTTCACCTGCGTGCACAACTGGTGGCTGAACGACGACCTGCTCTGGGACAGCCTGCTGACGAAATCGCCGTCGAAGCCCAACCTGGTGGAAGAGTCGGGCATCATGTTCTACGAGACGATGCGGCGCACGCCCGGCCGCACGGAAGAACAGGCGCGCGATCTGCTGGAGCGCAAGATTGCGTTTGCCATGGGCGCTAATGGTGCGGGGTTCATCCAGTGGCTGTGGAACACCAACGCCTATATCGCCGACGACAACGAGGCGAGCATCGGCTTCTTCCGCGCCGATAGCACTGCTAAACCGGAGATTGAACCGTTCCTGGCCATGGCGGCGTTCTGGCGCGAGCATGGCGCGCTGTTGGTGGACAAGGAGCTCGAAGACGTGGTGATGGTACTGCCACACTCTGATCAGTTCTCTGTACGCGACTTCGCCTCCGCGGCGACGAAACGCACCGTGCGGGTGATGCATTACGACTGCCTGACGCCGATGCGCGTCGCGGGCGAGTATGCGCTCACACGCGAGTTCCAGCCGGCCCGTTTGATTGTGCTGCCGTGCCTGCAGGTGTTCGCCGAGGCCGCCTGGAACGTGCTGCTCGAGGCTGTGCGCAATGGCTCAACCCTGCTGGTAACCGGTGTGATCGACCGCGACGAGCACTGGATGCCGATCGACCGCTCGCGCGCGTTCGCCCTGCACGCAACCATCGCCCCGATTGCGCAGTCTGAAACCATGCGGCTGGAAGGCGAGGATTTGCGAGCCGCCTTCCACGGCGATGCTTTCCAGCGGGTCGAAAAGGCCGTGATGGGTGGCGAGGAAGCCGCCGTGGTGCGAACCGTGCCGCTCGGAGCGGGCAGGATCATCTGGTGCCCGCTGCCCCTGGAAGTCTCAACCGGCACCGAGCCGCTTGCTGCCCTTTATCGTTATGCTCTCAAGCAGGCCGGCGTGCGCCCACTCTTTGTAGTCGATCACGCGAATCCCGCGGTATTGATCCGCCCGAGCGTGTTCGCGAGCTGCATACTGTACACGGTGATCTCGGAATCCGGACGGCGCGAACGAATCTCCTTCACGGATTCCTCGACATCGGCACGGATCGAACTGACTCTGCCGCCACAGCGTGCTGGGCACGTCCTGCTGGATCGTCCAGGCGGCCACGTTCTGGCAAAGCTCCTGCCCTGACGCTTTCAGGCGCGAGGCAGCGCGAACTGCCTTCCCGGAAGCCGGAAAACAACCTCTGTCGCCACGATCTCGACTTCTATCGCATCGCGCCGCTCACCAAGGTGAATCGCGGTCGCGAGGACCGCGGGCAACACTGTCTTGCGCCGGACAACCAGAGCGGGCGCACCCGTCTTCACGCCAAACACCCTGGAGCGCTGCGATTCAATCAAATCCGCCACATCGCTCGTAATGAAGCGATCACGATCGCGCGTGGAAGCAAGATGCCAGAACTGCTCGATCATATGCTCGCCAAGAGGTCCTGAGACATCGTCAACAACGAGAAGCAGATCGGGCTTCACGAATCGCACACGCCGCCGGTGAGTAATGCTGAATGAGACGCACTCGGCATCGAGGAGGTCCTCCGCTTCGGAACTCGCCCACTCGCGTAAGCGCGCCGCAGGCTGATGGCTCCACCGGAACGGCCCCACAGGGATTGCCTGATCTTGGCCATCTACGCGGATCGTGTTGTGGGCCCCCGACCCGCGGAACCAGTCGCGCTCATCCGGGTGGCTGACGTAAGTAAATGCGCCAGGATCGACAAGAATTTCGCGGTCGCCCGCGCGCGCCACGATACTCAGCGTGTCCGAGTGGCTGTGCCCGGAACCCCAGGGTCCGAACGGTCCCGCATCGATTAGGACATGGCGATCGCCCGAGGCCATCACGGCGAGGCCGCTGTCCCGGAAGAGATTCGATTCAGTCGTGGCCTCCGCCGACCCTTCAACAGGTCCCAACCACCACGCCGCTTGTGGAAACCGGTCCTCGCGCGCGAAAGACCAGCGGCGCATATCGAGCCAGACTGCGCACGTCGCCAGTGTGGCGCGGCCGAAATGATCGCGTGGACCGAAGGGATGAAAGAACCGCCCGCCGTCGTCGTCGCCAATAAACGGCAGAGTGCGCGACGGCCCCTGTACCGCCGCCAGGTAGTCGGCCATCGCGGCCATCCGTGTGCGATATGCCTCGTCGGCCCCCGCCAGAATCCCGTGAAACAGAAACATGTCCAGCGCGTAAACGTGATAATACGTCGACTGCTCAAAATGCGCGCCGTCGGGTCGAACCTGCTTCTGCAGTTGCTCGTTCACTACTCTTGCGCCGAGTTCGCGCCAACGTGCCGCGTCTGGGAATTTCGGAAACAGTGTGCCCAGCGCGTGCAGCGCCACCGCTTCGCCCAGCAGATGCGTGTTCGGCGAAAAGTAGAACGAGAGATTCACTTCAAGGTGGCGCCCGTGCTGCATCAGAGATTCCAGAAACCGAGCGCGTAAGCCGGCTGGCATCTCACCGCCGGCGAGATGAAAAATCCAAATCCAGGAGAGCGCGCGAAAAGCCGCCTCCAGGGCGCTGGCCCAGTTAATCCCTTGCTGAAACGGATTCGCATCCATCCAACTCCCCAGCTCCGACCAGATCTCGTTTAACAGCGCGGGGTCGTGGTCGAATTGATGGAGTTGCGCCAGCAGCACCAGATGTTGATGGCGGTTCAGCTCCCAGATGATTTTGTGATCGCCCGCGCGAGTCGGATCCAGGTACGGAATCCTGCGAAGGTACTCCGGCCTCGTTTCCAGCCCGTTCACGTAATCGCGGCGCCAGCGGATCTCCGGGCCCGTTTCGATGGTCAGCCCCAGCACAGGGAATCGATGGGCCAGAACCTCGCGCGCGTAACCGCGCAATTCGTCCGGGTACGACGTCCCAGCCAGCGATTCCGTCACCGTTCGGGGATTAGGCAGCCCCGGCAGTGGCGACTGAGAAGCGTAATCGGCAGGCAGGCGCGGCGGGAACTTCCACAGCAGAAGGTTGCGGATCTCCTGACGCAGACGGTCTGCAATCTCTCGTGAGCTACGCATGCGCCGTCCGCAACCAGGGGAGCTTTTGCACCATCCACGACCGCAACAGCCGGCGATGATCTGGCGGCACACACAGGAACAGAGCCACGCCGAGGTAGGTCACGCCGATAATCGCCATCACCGCGAAAATCTGTATCCACGTCTGGCCGGGCAATATGGTCCTTTTCAGGAGAAGCGCAAACGCAAATGCGGGAATCGAAGAAACGAACGGCCAGAAATAGATGGAGGCGACAAACCGTGGAAACGAGAACTTCATCTCGCGGCTCACCAGCCATGGAGTCAGCAGACCGCGGTTGACGCTCATCAGAATCGTCAACGCCCACGCAACCCCATTGATCCCGTAACGCGGAATCACCCAGATCAGCGCCGCGATGCAAATGATCGCCTCCGCCATAACCCCGCGGGCGTAGTTCTGGTGTCGCCCCAAACCCTGCAACAGCATCGACGAACTGAATTGCCCCGCCACGGCGATCACGTAGCCGATCAGCAGGATCCGCAACAGTGGCGTGCTGAACCGCGCAATGGACGGAATCCACAAATTGAAGATCGCGTCGCCGAAAACCCAGAGAGAGATCGCCATCGACATGAACAACACCACCGAGTAGCGATTGGTGAATATGGCCAGCTTTGGCAGCGCGCTTCTGTCGTTGCGCGCCTGCAACTCTGCGGCGTTGGCATTAGTGATGATTCCGGCCCGCCCCACTGCTTCGCCTGAATACTGCAGCAGACGATTCGGCGCACTGAAATATCCCGCGAACGAGGCTGGCAGAAAATGTCCGATCAGCAGCGGTGGGCTCTGGGTCAGTATCAGGTTCGCGATGTTGAGAACGAACGTGTGTATGCCGAAGCTGCCCATCTTCTTCAGCGTCGCCAGACTCGCATGGCGCACCGAGAGGTGGAGCTGCGGAAAGATGTGACGGAACGCGAGGAAATAGATGGCGTAGCCGAGGATTTGACTGCTCACCACCAGAATGCCGATCTGTACCAGATCGCGGCCGAGATACAAAAGCATCGCGGTGCCGATCACGCGAAAAACGGTGACCGTGACGCCCGCCTTTGCAAACAGGTCGAATCTTTGTACCGCCTCCAGCGAAGCCGCGAAATTGTTGAACACAAACCCGAGGCACCAGCTCAGCGAGACAATCACCACCAGCATGCGGAACGAATGCACGTATCCGGGCGGCACCCGGAAGAAACGATCAACGTAGGCCGAGCCGCCCAGAACAACGGCGAACAATGCCAGTGAGACGATGCCCGCGTACGCGATCACCGTGTTCAGAACTTCGTTCACGCGCGTGGATTCTCCCGTGGCCCAATAGTGCGCGACATACTTGACCGTCGCCGACCGGAACCCCAGGTCGAGCAGAGCGTAGTTATCGACGAGCGAAAACGAAATCACCCAGACCCCGTACCCGTCCGGCCCGAGCTTGCGGATGAGGTAAGGCGAGATTAACAGCCCGCTGACCAGCGTTGCGGCGACACCCAGCCAGTTCCACAGCAGATTGACGACGAAACGAATGCCCCGGCGGGCCGAATGGTCCTGGTCTACTGCGGGCATGGGGTCAGGTGAGCGGTCGAAGCGGGCGCCGCGGACGGCGTCTCGAATTGGCGGAACCACATCTCCAGCATGAGCAGGATCCAGAGCCAGTGCGCGTTGTCGCGGCGGCCGGATTGGTGCTCGCGCAGCATCGCGCGGAGAAAACGCGCCGAGACAATGCCGCGATCGAGGAATCGCGAACCGGTCAGGCTGTCCCAGAGCAGCTCGCGCAGCGGCCCGCGGAACCAAATCGCAACCGGCACGCCGAAGCCCATTTTCGGCCGCGTGAGAATCGGCGGCGGCAGCCGGTCGCCAAGCGCTTCCAGCAGTATCGCCTTCCCCGAGCCATTGCGAATCTTCCACGAGTGCGGAATGCGTGCAGCCAGCTCCGCCAGCTCGTAATCGAGCATCGGACAGCGCACCTCCAGCGAGTTCGCCATGGACATGCGATCCACCTTCGGCAGCATGTCGCCGGTCAGCCTGGCGGTGCTCTCGAAATACATCGCCTGGCTCATTGTGCCGGCGTCGTCTGGCGGAATGCAATCGGGGAACGCCTCGCGCAGATATAACTCGCCGGACGGCACAATCCACTCTTCGCGCAGTAGATTGCGCCGCAGGTAGTACGGCGCGCTGTTGTTCTCGAAGTAGCGTTGCAGTGCCGTGGGTCGGCTCATCATTCGCAGGTAATTCTTGCCGTACGTCCGATACGGCAACAAGTCGGCGACCGCGGACGTCGCCGCGCGCGCGAATTCAGGGATGCGGTCCATCCACTGATGGCCGGCCACGCGGAAAAAGCTCTCGTAGCCCCCAAAGAGTTCATCGCCTCCGTCCCCGGTAAGGCACACCTTCACGTGTTGCGCGGCAAATTCGGAAACCAGATACGTGGGCACCGCGGCCATATCGCCGAAAGGTTCGTCGAAATAGCGGATGATGCGTGACACCAGATCCACCGAATCGGGCCGCACCAGAATCTCGTGATGATCGGTATGGCAGTGGCGTGCCACCTGCGCGGCCCAGGGCAGCTCGTTGTATTCCGCCTCCTCGAACCCGATCGAGAACGTCCGCACTGGCTCGCTGGAATGGCGCGCCATCGACGCCACCACCAGACTCGAATCGGTCCCGCCACTCAGGAACGCGCCGAGCGGCACATCGGCTATCATGCGCAGCCGCACGGCCTCATCGAACACCTCGCGCAGCCGCGCGTGCGCTTCCTCCCTGGAGAAACCTGGCGCGGGTTCGGCCACCGGTACCGGCAGCGTCCAGTAGCGCCCCTCTTCCACGCGCCCGTTGGCTTGGCAGCGCATCCACGAGCCCGGAGCCAGCTTGCGAATCGCCCGATACGGAGTGCGCGGCTCGGGAATATACGAGAACTGGCAGTATAGCCGGATCGCTTCCTCGTCCAGCTCCAACGGCACACCCGCCGTCCGCAGACACTTCAGCTCGCTCGCGAAATAGAAGCCGTCCGGCAGGGCCGCGACATAAAGTGGCTTCTTCCCGAACCGGTCCCGCACCAGTAGCAACGCCCGCTGCCGTGCATCCCACAACGCATACGCAAACATGCCGCGCAGCTTTCGGATGCCCTCCACGCCTTCCTCTTCGTAGAGGTGAATCAGCGTCTCGGTATCGCTGTTGGTCCGGAACTTGTGCCCGGCGCGAATCAGTTCCCGCCGCAGGTCCTGGTAGTTGTAGATTTCACCGTTGAAAACGATCCAGATGGTCCCGTCTTCATTCGAAATCGGCTGATGGCCGGTGCTGAGATCGATAATACTGAGCCGCCGCATGCCGATGCCGCAGCCGCCGTCGATGTGATAGCCTTCGTCGTCCGGGCCGCGATGCCGGATCTGATCGCACATCGCTCGAACGCCGGCAAGGTCCGCGACGCCGCGCAGCAAAAGCTGTCCAGCGATCCCGCACATAATGGAATCCCTGCCATTATCTCAGACAAGCAGCGCGTGCTATAGGATGAATGGAAGCACGCAACACACCGGCGTGCTGTTTATGAGACTCCATCACGTCGGATTTGTCGTCGCCGACATATCGACGGCAATGGAGGGATTCGTCCGATCCCTCGGCGCAACCTGGGATCGCCGCACCTTCAACGATCCAAATCAGAAAGTGCGTGTCGCATTTCTCGAAGTGCGCGCCGGCGACCCCCTCATCGAGCTGGTGGAACCGGCCGGCGACGATTCGCCCGTGCGGAGCTTTCTCGCCGAGCGTGGCGGTGGAATGCATCACGTCTGCTATGAAGTCCTGGACCTGGAAGGCCAAATGGCCGAGATGAAAGCGCGCGGCGCCATGATTGTGCGTCGCCCCAGGCCGGCCGTGGCCTTCGATGGACGGCGGATCGCCTGGTTGCTCACGGCTGAGAAGCTGCTGGTGGAGCTGCTCGAAAAAGAGATCCCCGAGCCCGCATGAAATCTTCCCTGCGCCCGACCACGCCGGACGATCTCGGCCCGATTCGCCAGATTCTGCGGCGCGCATTCAATGCCGGCGAGGACGCGCCGTTTCTCGACCCCGCGGTCATGCGCTGGAAATACTGGGACCGTCGTGACGATTGGGATAGCCCGCGCGCCTGGGTGCTCGAGCGCGACGGCGTGATCACCGCCCACGTCGGCCTCTGGCCCATGTCATTCGGCGCATTGCGCGGCGTACAGATGATCGACTGGGCGTCGTCGAGGGAATCGCCGGGCGCGGGTCTCGCTGTCGTGCAAAAGCTCGACGCGATGTTCGATTTCATCTACTCGATCGGCGGCTCGGAGATGACCTGCCGTATCCTCCCTGCTCTCGGATTTCGCGAATGGGGCCGCCAGTGGCGCGCCGCCCGCCCATTGCGCCCGTTGCGTCAGATTATGAGCCACCAGCATCGCAACTGGAAGCTGGCAGCACGACTCTTTCGCAATACAGGGTGGTCAATGGGACGCTCTTCAGAGGGGGCGGCAGACGAGATCGGTCCGGGCGAGTTCGCCGGGAGCATCGATCGTCTCGCCGCTCCGCGCGACCCCGGTTTCTTCGAGTATCTGCTGCGCTGTCCAGCCATGAAAACCCGCCTCTGCCGCATCACGGACGGCCACTTCGTGATCGGCGTTTTGCGCGGTCAGGCGCGCATGGGCGGCATCTGGCTGCGCGACGCGAATCGCGATGCATGGCGGGCTGCGTACGCCATCGCGCAGCAGACCGCTGCACAAATGAACGATGCGATCGAAATCGTGGCCGCGGGGACCGAAGGCCCCAGCGCTGATGCCGCCACAATATCAGGCCTGCGCACGGTGCGTCACGTCCCCATCTATCTGCTCAACAGGGAAGGTAAACTGGATCTCCCGCCCGATTTCCAGTTCCAGCTTTGCGACGACGATACGTTCTTCCTGGATGCCGGCCGCCCGGACTACTGGACCTGAAGCGCGCGCTCCAGCGCCGCAAACGAAGTCGCTCCTTCGAACTCCTCGAAGTCGATCTCGCGGCCGAACTCCTCGCCGATCACGGTAAGCAGGGTCAGTTGGGCGATCGAATCCCAGCCTTCGACGTTCTCGGCGCTCGCATCGGCGTACTGCGCCGGATCAAGCTTCGGGAACGCTAGCGCGAAGCAGCGGCTTAGTTTATCTCGGACAGCGTCCATTCGTCATTTACCTGGTGGTGCAGTGTCGGGCAAAGCCTCACGAAGTCGTCAATCCGGAGCCGCAGTTCGTCTTCGCCGGTTGGCGCCGACAAAAGATGTGCAAAAAACGTCTGCAGCGGGCCGTTGCGTTCGGTTGCGGCGAAGCGAAATCGGATTTCCTGCTTCCCCGTCTTTGCGAACATCTGGCGCAGGCACTGAAATTCGATTTGCCGCGAAAATGCCCGGCAGCTCATCACCCAGAGATCCACACACACGAAATCAGGCTGCACGGACCCGCCCAGCACGGCGATTTTCCCCAGCGGTCCGAATCGGTCTTCGTATGTGACCGTCGCCACGAACCTACTGGGCCGCCGCATAAGCGCCTTCCACGCCGCCTCGGTGTAACGCACGCCATTGAGATTGAACTGGTTGGTCTTATTCACCAGTTCGAATGCGCGCGCGTCTGCGCTTCCGCCGGCGAACGTCATCTTCGCATCGAGCCGCGCAAGGAAATCGGCCGAAGCCTCGACGTCAGCCGCTTCCGGAATGGCAGCAACACTGCGCAGGCTGTTGAGCCGCAACCGGTCCTCCTCGCGAATCTCGCTCTTGCCGAACCGCGCGCGCAACTGCCACAACAGCGCAACAACGGCTGCGGGATCGTCCGGCGGAAACAGCAAACACTCGATGCCCGGATGCTTTTCTGCAACCTCAGCCAGCTCCATCGGACTATCGTCCACGAACACCACGCTGTCTGCGCCCACATTCCACGCTTTCAGAATGCGATCCACTGCGGCCGATTTCGCGCCCCAGCCCACCTCCACGGGAAACACCTGCGCCGCGGACAGCAACATGTCCGGCCGCTGAAGCGCCGCTTCCACCGGGTTCGGGTCATTCTTCGAGGCGATCGCTACCAGCACGCCCGAATCGGCCAGCGACCCGAGCGTCTGCTGATACAGCGCGTGCGCCTGCGACTTCCCTTCGAGGGACCACGATACGCCATCCACGCCGGCGTCGCCCAGAATGCCCTTCCACAGCGTCTGGTCGAGATCGGTAATCAGCCCTTTCTTCGGCGCCTTCGGAAAGAGGCAGTCTACTGCCAGTTCCGCAACCGCATCGGCATATGCGAGCGTATAGGGAAATCCCGCGTGCAGGTCCATGCGAACGTCGTGGCGCTCCGTCGGCAGTCCAGATTCGTTCGCGATGCGGATTCCGTCCCGGTCGCACAGCCGTTGCAGCAACCCAATGAGCGCGGCACGAAGACGCAGCTCAAAAGCCCCTGTCAGTCTCGGAGGTATGTGGGTGAGGGGCGGAAGACCGAGCGCAGGAGGCAACACGGCCACTGGCAGCGCCGCACCGAGTGCGGCCAGAGCCTTCTGCAGGCGCCCGCATTTCTCCTCGACTTGAACCGCAATGTCATCCAGCGTCGCAAGGCTCCAGCCCGCCGACGTCCTCAGACCCAGCCGCTGGTCGAGGTCGCTCCACTCAATCGCTACAATCGCGCCGGCACTACTGTGTCCGCGCGCGCGATCGATGTTTCCTTCAAGATCTCCGAACAATCCGGTCAGCAGCTCGATCTTCGCGTCCGCGAAGCGGAGCGCCAGCCGCGCTCGCATAAACGTCGCCAGGTACAGCGGCTCGAACCCACACAAGAGGTGGACGCCGACCTTCTTTCCACCGGTCGCCTGCCCAATGATTTGCAGCGCCTCCCCGAGTCGCATCTTCTACATTCTAAACAGTGGCGACTAAACTGAAATCGTGCCGGTCAAAAGCAGCCTATCGCCATTCTGGCGTCGCACGGTCGTAATTTGCGCCTGCTGCTCGATGTTACTCGCGGCCATTGCCGCTTACTACAGGGTTCCGTGGAGCGACGAAGGGTGGTTCTCCAGTGCCGCGTTCAACCTCGCGCGGCACGGATTCATGGGAACAACGGTACTCGATCCGGCCTCGACACATCTGACCAGGATCGACCGGCGCACCTACTGGGTGATGCCTTTGTATCTGCTCGGCCAGGCGCTCTGGCTGAAGATCTTCCCGGCCACGTTGTTTGTCATTCGTTTGTTCACCGTCGCATGGATTCCACTCGCCCTTTTCAGCTTCCACAGGTTCCTGCGCGCGATCGAGACCGGCGCGAATGCCACGGCGCTCGCCACGTGCCTGTTCGCCCTTAGCTTCATCTTCGTCGACAATGCGGGGTTCGCCCGGCCGGATCTCATGTGCTGCGCGCTGGGTCTGGCTGGGCTCGCGTGTTATGTCCAGTGGCGTAATACGAACATCAGCCTCGCGCTCCTCTCCGCCAACGCGTTCGTCGCCGCCAGCGGCCTGACCCATCCAAACGGCATCTTCTATTTCCTGTGTCTGCTGAGCGTGGTTCTGTTTTACGACCGGACCCGCCTCCGCTTCGCTGCGCTCTCTGCCGCTGTGGCGCCCTATCTTGTCCTCGGTGCGCTTTGGAGCGTCTATATCTCCCGCGACCCGGTCGCCTTTCTCAACCAGATGCGCGCCAATGGCACGAACGGACGCTGGACCGCTACGCTCAACCCAATCGCCATACTGTGGAGCGAGCTCGCGGAGCGCTATGCAGTCGCTTTCGGCCTCGCGACGAAGGGATGGGCCCTCCTGAAATTGCCCGCTCTGCTCGCATATGTCGCGGGTATCGCTGGAATCCTGTCCCAGCGGGAATCGAGGCGGGAGCCTTCCACACGTCTGTTACTGCTCCTGTTGACGGTCTGTTTCTTTGCCATGGCGATCTTCAATCAGAAACTGACGTATTACCTCATCCACATTCTGCCGTGGTACATCGCGCTCCTCGCGCTGTTTGTGGTGCGGCTCTGGGAACGCTTTGCCCGGCTCCGGGTCGTTCTGGCCGTTGCGACAATTGCGCTGGCGGGTCTGGACGCCGGTGGAATTCTGATGAAGGCGTATTCGCGCTCCCAAACCGCTGTACAGGAGCAGGCAGCAATCGAATTCACCCTGGCTCACGCCCGGCCGCGGGACCGGATTGCAGGCACTGCCGCACTGATCTACGGATTCGGGTTCGACAACCGCCTCCGTGATGACGTGCGCCTTGGAATCGTCAGCGGTGTGAAGCCGGACATCATCGTGGTCGAGCCTGTCTACCAGGGCGTCTACGATTCCTGGCAGACCGTCGACCCGGCAACCATGCGCGCCGTCTCTGAGCGCCTTTTTGCATACCGCCTTGCCTTCAATAACGGATGCTGCCGCGTCTATCTTCCGCCGCAACGCCGCCTGTCACACGACGATGTTGCTGATAAGCGGTGAGAAGCGGATCGGTCGCAATTCCCTGAACTGTTAGACTGAATCGTAACCTGCCAGGGTTAATTGAGGATTTCGGGTGAGCCGTTTCCGACCGAGGATTTCGCCAACAGGTGCAATAATCGTGCCCCCGGCTCCGGTGGCAACACCCCCGCCCGCGCAACTGCCCCCGCCTCGCCCCGTCCAGTC
>Ga0335084_10002782_pt1 | contig 16952 bp, 20 predicted proteins | sample Lox_Sample_44_FD_206721 | JGI IMG/M metagenome (GOLD analysis project Ga0335084, IMG submission 206721) | Soil microbial communities from Loxahatchee National Wildlife Refuge, Florida, United States - Lox_Sample_4.4 | ecosystem: Environmental > Terrestrial > Soil > Wetlands | place: USA... | reverse complement strand
CAGGAACAGCCCCCACACGTGCGTTCCGGTCTGGAAGCCCGAGAAGATCGGGTCGAGGATGCGGGCAGCCCCGTCGACGACGTCGAGCGGCGGGGAGAAGCCCGTCTCCTCGCGCTTGCGGGCGGCAATCGCGGCCGGATCCTCGTCGGTGATCCATCCGGTGTCGACGCTGTTCATGTGGATGCCGTCGCGCACGTAGTCGACCGCGGAGGTGCGCGTCATCATGTTGAGCGCGGCCTTCGCCATGTTGGTGTGGGGATGCCGGTCGGTCTTGAGCGAGCGGTAGAACTGCCCCTCCATCGCCGACACGTTGACGATGTGCTTGTCGCGGCTGCGCTGGCGGAGCATCAGCTCCTTCAGGCGTGCGTTCAGGACGAACGGTGCCACCGCGTTCACGAGCTGGACCTCGAGCAGCTCGACGGCCGGGACCTCCGCGAGCGTCAGCCGCCAGCTGTTGCGGCCGCGCAGGTCGACCTGCTGGAGGTCGGCGTCGAGCTGGCCCGCGGGGAAGATGCTACGGTCGCGCTGGAGGTCCTCGGCCAGCAGCACCGCCTGGCTGAGCCGCACCGAATCCGCGATCGCGGGACGCGCGGCCGGGGTGAGCCCCTCCGTCAGCCGCTCGTGGCCCAGCAGGAGCTGCCGCTCGGTCGACGGCAGCGCCGCGGCGGGGCCGTGCTCTCCCTCCAGCAGATGGTCGTAGAAGCCGGCCGGACGTCGCACGGTCTGACAGGCGTTGTTCAGGATGAAGTCGAGCCGATCGCCGTGGGCGAGCAGCTCGCGGCAGAACGCCTCGACGCTCGGCGTGTGGCGCAGGTCGACGCCGTAGACCGAGAGCCGATCGCCCCAGGCCTCGAAGTCCGGCTCGCGCGCGTAGCGCCGGGCGGCGTCGCGTGGGAAGCGGGTGGTGGCGATCACGCGCGCCCCGGCGCGCAGCAGCATGATCGAGGCCTGGTAGCCGATCTTCACCCGCGCCCCGGTCACCAGGGCCGTGCGGCCGCGGAGGTCGGCGGTCTGGTTGCGCTTCGTCCAGTTGAACTCGGCGCACGCGGGGCACATCAAGTCGTAGAAGAAGTGCAGGCGCTCGAACTCGGCCTTGCAGACGTAGCACTTGCGCGCCTTGGCGAGGTCGGCCGGCTCCGCGGCTTCGTCGATCGACGGCGGCAGCAGCAGCGTGCCGTCGGGCCGCGGCGTCGGAAAGACAGGCTGGCGGCGCAGCTGCCGGATGCCGGTGCGCTCGAGCGCAGCGCCGTCGGTGCGCTGAACGTCCGCGCGATGGGCCTCGCGCTCCTTGCGGCGCCGCGCCTTGCCGAGCCGGCGCTGGGCGGCGCGATCGGGGCGCGAGACCAGTCCCGCCGCGACCACCAGACGGCGGTGCGCGTCGTGGTCGACGCCGGTCAGCAGCCCCGGATTCTCGACGATCGCCTCCAGCACCTCGGCGGCGCGACGGACGTCGGTGTCGAGGTTGGGCGGCGGCTTGGACGACGGCAGATGGACTCCTGATGACGGCGCCGGTCTCAACTAGGACCGATGCCCGCCAAAGGCAAATCGCCCTATCGGCGCTTGATCGGCCGCACCGGCTTCTTGAGACGGGGCTCGACGCCCGCGGCCAGGTAGGGCTCCAGCCAGCCGTGCCCGGCGTCCGGCCACGCGTCGACGATCGGGAGATAGGGCTTCACGTCGAGGAGCGGGGTGTCGTCGAGCAGGTCGATGCCCGAGACGTGCACCTCGCCGCGCGCGACGTCGACCGCGTGCAGCGCGACGCTGGTGAGCCCGATCTGCGACGGGCGGTTCGGGGCGCGCGTCGCGAAGACGCCGCGCTTCGGTCCCCCGCGCGGCGGCTTGACGCGCGGCGCCCAGCCACGGCTCCGGTCGAAGAGGAAGATCAGCCAGATCCGCCCGAAGCCCTCGAGGTCGGCGAGCGCCGGGCGATACTCCGGTGCGATCTCGAGCACCCCGCGCGCGTCGGGCGCGGCGGCGGGCTGGTGGGGAGCGTCCTCCCGCCGTCGCCACGGCGTGCAGGCGCGGCCGACGATGCGCAGCGCGAGTGGTTCCACGGCCGGGGCCACCGGCGCGTCGCGCGTCAACGGGTGCGGGCGCGGTAGGCCGCGCGGTACCGCAGCACGCGCTCGACGTAGTCGCGGGTCTCGGCGATCGGCGGCACGCTCATCCGCTCGTCGACCCGCTGCTCGCCGGCGTTGTACGCCGCGAGCGCGAGGCGCTCGTTGCCGCCGTAGCGATCGAGCAGCATCCGCAGGTGCCGGCACCCGGCCTCGACGTTCTCGCGCGGCGCGAAGATGTCGCTCACGCCATGGCGGTGGGCGGTCGTCGGCAGGAGCTGCATGAGGCCCATGGCGCCGGCCGGCGAGACCGCGCGATGGTCGAATGCCGACTCGGTCTTGATGACCGCCTTCACGAGCGTCGCGTCGATGCGGTGGCGCTTGGCGGCCTCCTGGATCAACGAGTCGTAGGCCCGCGGATCGCCGGGATGGACCGGTATGCCGCCCCCGAGCGTCGACACCGTTCCGCACCCCGCGGGCGCGGGCCACGGGGTGGGCGCCTTCTTCGAGACCCGGGGCAGCGAGTCCCAGCGCGCCGGCGGCGGCGCGAAGCGCACGAGCGGCAGGCTGGGCTCCCACGGCGTCGGGGCGCCACCGGAATGCGCCGGCAGCGACGAATTGGCGAGCGCGGTCCCGGCTACGGCGACCACGAGGACGACCCCACCGAACGCCCGCATGCGGGCCGTCCATAGACGATCGGCCCGCCACAGGTCAACGCCACCGGCGGCGGCTCAGTGCGCCTGCAGCAGCGTGCGTGCGATCTCGGAGACCTGGATCTCGTCGGTGCCGGCGTAGATCTGGAGCACCTTCGCGTCGCGGCAGAGCTGCTCGACCTGGAACTCCGCCATGTAGCCGTTGCCTCCGAAGAGCTGCACGGCCTCGAGCGCCACTTCCATCGCCGCCTGCGCCGAATAGAGCTTGCACGCCGACGCCTCTGCCAGATTCATGCCCTTGCCCTCGGCGGCCATCTCGATTTGCCGGAAGATGATGTTCTGGAGGTTCATGCGCGCGACCTCCATCCTGGCGAGCTTCAGCTGGATCAGCTGGAACTCGCCGATCGGCCGGCCGAACTGCACGCGCGTGCGCGCATAGTCGACGCACAGCGTGAGGCACTGCTCGACGATCCCGAGCGCCATCGCGGCGACGCCCGAGCGCTCCATCGAGAACGTCTGCTTGGCGCCGGCGCGTGCCGGCGTGTCCTCGGTCTCGCCGAGCAGATGGTCACGACCGACCCGGACGTCCTCCAGGAACAGCTCGCCGGTGGGCGAGGAGTGCAGCCCCATCTTCCGCATCGGCTTCGACTGCACGAGCCCCCGCATGCCGCGCTCCAGGACGAAGTTCAGCACCTTGCGCTTCTTGGGCTCGGTGACGCCGTCGTCGAGCTTGCAGATGAAGACGATGGTGTCGGCGTAGGGCCCGTTGGTGATGAACGTCTTGCTGCCGTTCAGCACGTAGCCGTCGCCGTCGCGCCTGGCGGTCGACTTCATGCCGCCGAAGGCGTCGGAGCCGGAGCCCGGCTCGGTGATGGCCCACGAGCCGATCGTCTTCATGGTGAGGAGGTCGAGCGCCCAGCGCTCCTTCTGCGCGATGGTCCCCTTCGAGAGGATCGCGGCCGCGGTGAGGCCGACGCTCACGCCCATCGCCGTCACCATGCCCGGGCAGTACCGGCACAGTTCGACGATCGGGATGATCTGCATCGCGACCGAGTCCAGGTCGCGCGGCGCCTTGTCCTCGCGCGGCTTGCCGGGGCGTGCGGTGCCGGCTGCCGCGTCCTTCTCCTGCTGGATCTGCTTCTGGAAGCGCGCGCGGGCGACCTCGTCCATGCCGAACGTCGTCACCATCTTTCGGAGCACGTCGTACGGGGGGAGGTCGCCGTGCTCGAGCTGCTCGAGATTGGGCTTGATCTCCGCCTCGATGAAGCGGCGGAAGGTGTCGCGGATCATCAGGTGCTGCTCGCTCCACTCGATCATGGGGTCACCTCGGAGCGGAATTTAGACCCGACCCGCGGAGCAAGGGCAAGGCACATTCCGCATTCAGCCGAGGCTGCGGCGGCGGTCGGCGGCGCCGCCGATTGCGAACGCGCCGCGATCGGGGCAAGCTCCCGCGATGCCGACCCTCATCGCGAAGGCCACCCGCATCGTCGCCGCCGGCAACAAGCCCAAGGACATCGACGAGTACGTCGGCCGCGTGAACTCGAAGACGTCGGCGTTGAGCGTCGCGCACATGCGGAGCCCGGCCGGCTGGGTCGAGCCCGGGCAGCGCCCCGAGTTCGAGGAGTTCACGGTGGTGCTGAAGGGCTGCCTCCGCGTCGAGCACGAGAAGGGCGCGTTCGACGTGCGCGCCGGCCAGGCCGTGATCGCCCACGCCGGCGAATGGGTGCGCTACAGCTCGCCCGAAGCCGACGGCGCCGAGTACATCGCCGTCTGCCTGCCGGCGTTCGCGCCCGACACCGTCCACCGCGACGCCTGACCTGCGCGGCGCCGTTCGGCGGCAGCGGGTCTTGCTTCGCGGGGCCCGGTTTGGTTCAAGCCGTGCGCCGGGCCGGAGCCCGAGCTGGAGGACCCGATGCCGAGAATCATCCTGACCCTCGCCCTCACGCTTGCGTGCTTCGCCGCCCCGGCACGCGCCGACCTCACCTGTGCCCAGGCGTGCAAGCAGGCCCAGGCTGCGTGCGCGAAGGAATGCGCTGGACGTCCACGCGCCGGCTTCTGCAAGCGCGCGTGCAAGAGCGGACGCGTCCGGCGGTCATGCATCCGCCTCTGCAAGCAGAACGGGGTGCCGACCCTCTCCGAGTGACCGTGCGGGCCGTTCGCGAGCCGCCCCGTCAGCCCGCGAGCCGGCCGCGGATGCGCCACAGGCGCACCATCGTGAGCGGCCCGAACGTGAAGCAGACGACGTTGATCACGGCCTCGATCGCCATCTCCGGCGTCATGTCGGCGTACTTGCCGTGCTCGAGGTTGAAGAGCGTGTCCATGCCGCCGAGGAAGACCATCGCGCTGCCGGCGGCGATCCCGACCGGAACCGCGAGCACCCGGCCGCGGAGCAGCAGGAGGGCGGCCGCGACGTACGCGACCGTCATGTAGCCGTCGGCGAGCGGGAAGGCGTTCTCGAAGCCGGTGTAGACGGCGTCGTCGGCGGTCTGCACGGCACCGGCGAAGAAGTACGCGAGCCAGTAGGCGACCGTCCCGGCCGCCACCAGCAGCATCAGTCCCGCGTGCACCCGGTCGCCCGCAGGAATCGGTTGACGGCCCACAGCGGGCGCTTCTAGAAGGTCCACGGGGGCGCGGCAACCATGGTCGAGAGCGTGCTGGTCGGAATCGGCGTCGGCATCGCGGGCGAGATCGGGGCGTCGCTGCGCCGACTCTGGGTCTATCGCAGCCCGGTGTATCCGGTGCTGAACGTGCTGCTCATGTTCGGGCTCGTGATGGGGACGCTCGCGTGGGCCGGCGGCGCGCTCGGCGCGGCCGGCCTCTTCGCGCTCGGCTTCGGCATCGGCCTCCTCTACGAAATGCTGAATCTCGCCCGGCTCGACTGGTGGTACTTCCCCGACGACCGGCTGCTCGGTCTCCAGGGCAAGACGGCGTGCGCGCTCGGGGTCTCGATCGCGTGGGGGACGGTGCCGGTCACCGTCTCGTGGCTCACCCGCTTGCTTCCGTAGGTCGATCCGGCACCATGCGGCCCGATGCGCCGCCCCGCTCCCACGCGTGTGACGTTCGAGTCCGGAGGCGTCCGCCTGGCCGCCGACGCGCACGGCGCGCCCGGGGCGCCGCCCGTGATCCTGCTCCACGGCGGCGGCCAGACGCGTCACGCCTGGGGCGGCACGGCCGCCGCACTCGCGGCGGCCGGCTGGTACGCGATCGCCCTCGACCTCCGGGGGCACGGCGACAGCGAGTGGGCTCCCGACGGCGACTATCGGCTCGAGACCTACGCCGCCGACCTGCGCGCCGTCGCCGGGACGCTGCCGCGGAAGCCGGCGGTCGTCGGCGCGTCGCTCGGCGGTCTGGCGGCCATCATCGCGGACGGCGAGGGGACGGAGCCGATCGCCAGCGCGGTGGTGCTGGTCGACATCGCGCCCCGCACGCAGGAGAAGGGCGTGAGCCGCATCATCACGTTCATGACCTCGAACCCGGACGGCTTCGCCAGCCTCGAAGAGGCCGCCGAGGCCGTCGCCGCCTACCAGCCGCAGCGCCCGCGGCCGAAGGATCTGAACGGGCTCAAGAAGAACCTCCGGCACGGCCCCGACGGTCGCTACCGCTGGCACTGGGATCCCCGCATGATCAGCGGCGACCGTCGCATCAACGGCACGCGCGACCCCGAGCGCCTGGAGCGCGCGGCGCGGAACCTGCGGGTGCCGGCGCTGCTGGTGCGCGGCCGCATGAGCGACGTCGTGAGCGAGGCCGACGCGCGCGCGTTTCTCGCCGCCGTGCCGGGGGCGCGCTACGTCGACGTGTCGGGCGCCGGCCACATGGTGGCCGGCGACCAGAACGATCCGTTCACGACGGCGGTCGTGGACTTCCTGGCCGCGGTCCGCGGCTAGGAGCCTGCCCGGCGCGCGGTGACGATCCACACCGCGCCCGACATCTGCACGCCGTTCGCCCTGGCGAACGGCGCGATGGCGTCGCGGACCGCGCCCGCGACCACCGGTCGGAGCGCGGGATCGGCGTCGCGCAGCAGCGCCCCCGTGGGCCCCAGCTCGAGGAGGAACTCGACGGCCTGCTCGAGCAGCCCGCCGCCGGCGATCGTGAGCGTGGTCTCGAGCGGCTCGAAGGCGACCTGGTCGAAGCCCGCCCGGGTGAGGATCCCCCGCACGCGGTCGGCGTCGCCGAATGCGAACGGTCCGGGCGCGTCGGGCGCGGGCGGCGCGGGCAGCGTCAGGTGCTGTGCCGCCGCCAGGAGCGGCACCCGCATCCACTCGTTGCGCGGCAGGGGCTGCCAGCAGACGAAGGCGACGCGTCCACCGGGCCGCAGTGCGGTGCGCAGGTTCGCGAAGGCCGTCGCCGGCTCGGTGAAGAACATCACGCCGAAGCGCGAGAACAGGAGGTCGTGGGACGCCGGCGGAAAGGGATGGGTCTGGGCGTCGCCTTCGATGAAGCGGACCTGGGGCAGGCCGGCAGTGCGCGCCCGCGCCGCCGCCAGCATCGGGGCGGACACGTCGACGCCGGTCACGGCTCCGGTCGCGCCGACGCGGGCCGCCAGCTCGAGGCTGGTCTCGCCGCAGCCACAGCCGACGTCGAGGACGGCGGTGCCGGGCCGGACGTCGCCCCGGTCCATCACGACGCGTCCGAGGGGCGCGAGCTGTGCGTCCAGCATCCGGCCGCGGTCGACCCACTTCGGGCCGGCGGTCTCGTTCCAGTAGCGGATCTGCTCGGCGTTCGGTCCGGTGGCATCCATGGGGGTGTCGTAGCCCCCCCGCCGGGGCGGGGCAATCGAGCCCCGTGCGGCTCGCCCGGGCAGATGCCCGGGCGTTTTTCTAGTTGCCTGGGCGCGGGCTCCTGCGGTACACCGCGCGGCCATGCCGGATGACGCGGCCCTCCTGGTCCGTGCCCCGCGAGCGGCGGTGGAGCTGCTGACGGAGCTTTCCGCGCTCGGCTTCGAGGTGCGCTGCGAGCAGGATCGGGTGGTCGTCCGCTCGGGGGCGCGTCCCCTCGACGACCATCTCCGCGCCCGCATCCGCGCCGAGAAGGCCGGGCTGATCGCGCTCGTCACCTACCTCGAGAGCGAGCAGCCCGACCCCGACAGCCACGTCCACTGACGGCTGGCGGCGCGCGCGGCGCCCGGGCAGGATCGCCCGATGCCGCCCACCATCCGTCTCGCCACCGCCGCCGACGCGGCCACGATCCACGGATTCATCGTCGCGCTGGCGGTCTACGAGCGGGAGCCGGACGCCGTCGAAGTGACGCCGGCCGTGCTCGCGGCGCAGATGGCGAGCGCGCGGCCGCCGTTCGAGTGCCTGCTGGCCGAGGTGGACGGGGCCGCCGTCGGCTGTGCGCTGTTCTTCCAGACCTACTCGACCTGGCGTGGCCGGATCGGGTTGCACCTGGAGGATCTGTTCGTGCTGCCGGAGCACCGCCGGCGTGGAGTGGGCACCGCGCTGCTCGGACGTCTGGCCGGGGTGGCCCTCGAGCGGGGCTGTGCCCGCCTGGAATGGGCCGTGCTCGACTGGAACCTGCCCGCCATCGAGTTCTACCGTGCGTCGGGGGCGGCGCCGCTGGAGGAATGGACGACCTGGCGTGTCAGCGACGAGGGCCTGCTCGCGCTCCGGGGCGGGGCAGCGGACTGAGACGGCCCGCGACCGATCTCGTATTGCTCCCGACCTCTCCATCCGATAATCGGGCTCGGAAGACCTGTGGGAATCCCGGTTCGAGGTGGCGGGCGAAGCCGGGGCGAGCCAATGAGTAGGCGGGGGGAAGATGGGCTCAGTTCTCGGCGGCGCGCTGGAGGGAGCACGACCTGAACGGTGAGACCCAGGGCCCGCTGTTCGCGTGGCAGCATCACCCGCACGGCTATTCGTGGCTGCAGATATTCCCCCTGCTGGTGGTCGTGCCGGCGCTCGTCATCCTCCTGCGCGGGCTCAAGCGCGGACGGCTCTCGGAGGCCGCCGGTGCCACCGGGCTCGTCTTCCTGCCGATGGCGGCCTACGCGCTCAGCGTCCTGCTCCTGATGGAGGATTCGAAGCGGGTGACCTTCTGCGGCTCGTGTCACGTGATGGCCCCCATCCTCAAGAGCCTGTCCGAGGACAACGGCGCGCTGTCGTCGATCCACTTCCGGCACGGTCGCGTGTCCCACGAGGAGGCGTGCTTCGTCTGTCACAGCGGGTACGGCATCTGGGGGACCGTCGGCGCGAAGCTGGCCGGCCTGCGCCACATGATGCACACGGTGACGGGTCACTATGATCGCCCGCTCCAGTTGAACGGGAAGTTCGACATCGACTCCTGCCTGAGCTGTCATGCCCAGGCCCAGGCCTTCCGCGCGGTCGAGGCGCATCAGGCGATCGACCTCCAGGAGGCGTTGATGTCCCGGGAGATGAGCTGCACGGGCGCCTGCCACCCCTCGGCGCATCCCGAGGAGGCCATTGCGGCGGGAGCGCCGGCGTCATGATCCGCCTCGCGTGCGTGCTGGTGCTGATGTCGCTGGTCGCCGTGGTGCTGCTCGCGCTCGAGACGACCGGGCCGAACGCGATCGTCTTCTCCTTCGTCGGCGCGCCGCTCCTGGCGGCCGGCGTGGCGGTGTACGTGTTCCAACGCTGGCGGGAGGGGGCCTTCCGGGCGCCCCAGCCGTCACCTCAGACGCAGATGCGAAAGGAGTTCTGATGAAGACGCACGTGATGTCGTTGGCGGCGGCCCTGACCCTCGCCGGCCTCGCACTGGTTCCCGGCGCCCGGGCGGGCGACGGAGCCGCGGTGTTCAAGGCCAACTGCGCGAAGTGCCACGGTGACACCGGCATGGCCGACACGGCCGCGGGGAAGGCGCTCAAGGCCCCGCAGCTGGCCGGCGACGCCAAGGTCGCCGGGGCTTCGGTCGACGAGCTCGTGACGAACATCAAGGGGAACAAGAAGCACGAGAGCTTCATCAAGAAGCTCTCCGACCAGGACGTCACCGACGCCGCCACCTTCGTGAAGGAACTCGCGAGCAAGAAGTAACGTCGCCACCGCGCCGCGTGTCCCTCGCAGGAATCTCCGGGGTATCGGGGGAGCGCGGCGCGGCGTTCGCGTCCGGCGACACCTACGTATGAGACTTCTGGGGAGAGCGGCCCTGGCCGCATGCCTGCTGGCGACGGTGGCGGCGAGCCGTCCGGCCCATGCGATCTCCGATTCCGGGGTCTGTGCCCGCTGTCACGAGGCCCAGGCCGGCCTCGCCGCCGACGTCGGCGGTCACGCCGAATTCGTCGACTGCCTCTCGTGCCACGACGATCGCCGCCCGGGGAAGTTCGGTCCCGGGCACCGCGCCATCCCGACCAGCTGCACCTCCCATCACATGGTGACCGTAGAGACCCATCCTCTCCCCGCCGGCCCCCTCCGCCCGGCGGCGCTGCGCCGCAACTGCCTCAAGTGTCACGACCCGCACGGCTCGACGAACGCCCACCAGATCCGCACGGCGATCCGAACCCGCGGGCGGTTCCGCCCGATCGACTTCCACGCCACCGGCGGCGCCGTGCCCGGGGGATTCGTCGACCCGGTCACGCCCGGGCGCGGCCTCTGCGAGGTCTGCCACAAGAAGACCAAGTTCTACCTGGCGAACGGCCACGGCCAGGAGCACTTCACGGACGACTGTACCGAGTGCCACGATCACGCGGTCGCCTTCGCGCCGGTCGTCACGCCGACGAACTGCGTCGTCTGCCACGCCGACGAGGCCGCACGGCTGGCGAAGCCGAGCCTGCACAACACGAACTTCGCGGGGAACTGCGTGGCGTGCCACGCCGAGGCCGCGCCGGACCCCGGACCCGGACACCGCGTGATCCGCGCCTGCACGGACTGTCACGCCCCCGCCGACATCGCCACCCACATGCCGCCCGGCGTAGCCGCGTTCCCGTGCACGCAGTGCCACGACCCGCACGGCACCGACAACATCGAGCTGGTGCTCGACACGATCCACACGTCGCAGGGTGCCGACGTGCCGGTCGCGTTCTCCAACCGCGACGGCAAGGCGGACGGCAGCTTCGCCAGCGTCTCCGCGCCCGGGACGGGCGTGTGCGAGGTCTGTCACACCACGACGCAGCACTATCGTGCCGACGGCACCGGCACCGCGCACTACGCGCTACCCTGCTTCCCCTGTCACACGCACGCCGGAGGGTTCGCCCCACAATGAGGACGCGACGGACGAGGGTGGCTGCGGCGGTGCTGGGCGTCCTGGTCGGACTCGGCGTCCCCGCGCGCGGAGAGGAGCCCGCGAAGGAGCCGGAGAAGCCGGCCGACGCCGCCGCGCCCCCGACCTACGTCGGCTCCGACGACGTCTGCGGCTCGTGCCACACCGACCAGGCCGAGACGTACGCGAAGACGCCGCACGCGTGGGCGCTGGCGGCGTCGACGCGTCCCGACGCCGAGCGCGGCTGCGAAGCCTGCCATGGCGCGGGCCAGGCCCACGTCGACGCGGGGGGCGGGAAGGGCGTCGGCGGCATTCGTTCCTTCGCCAGGACGGTGCCCCCGACGGAGCGCTCGGCGCCGTGTCTCAAGTGCCACGGCGGCGACAAGACGCTGCACGACTTCACCGGCGGCGAGCACGCCAAGTCGGGCGTCGCGTGCACGGACTGCCACGATCCTCACAAAGGCGTCGGCGAGAAGATGCTGGTGAAGACCGGGCCGCAGCTCTGCTACGGCTGCCACCTCGACATCCGCGCCAAGTTCGCCCTCACCGAGCACCACAAGGTCGACGAAGGCGCGGTGTCGTGCCTCGACTGCCACCAGCCGCACGGCACCCGGAACCCGCGGCTGATGCGCGCGGCCAACGACCGCACCTGCTTCCGCTGTCACGGCGACCTGGAGGGGCCGTACGTGTTCGAGCACGTTCCGCTCGTCAGCGAGGGCTGCCAGCGCTGCCACGAGCCGCACGGCTCGACCGGCCGCCACCTGCTCGTCCGGCAGCAGGTCGCGCAGCTCTGCTACGAGTGCCACACCGTCACGTCGACGTCGCACGTGCAGCCGAGCTACCGCGACTGCACGCGCTGCCACGTGAGCATCCACGGGTCGAACACCGACCCGCGGTTCCTCGAGCAGTGACGATGCGGTGGAGCGTCGCACTGCTGGGGCTCGCTGCGGTGCTGGGGGTGGTGCGCGACGGCCGGTCGGAGGAAGCCGCCGCGCCGCCCAAGGCGTTCACCGTCGACGGCTCGGTGACGGCCGGCTACCGGTTCGTCGACATCGATGGGTCGACCGCCAAGTACCGCGAGGACTACAACCTCCACCAGGGGCCGGTGCTGTTCGGTCTCAACTTCGACGGCGTCTCGCACGAGCCGGACCGGACGCCGGTCGACCGCTTCCACCTCGAGGTGGACACGCCCGGCAACGAGCCGGTGTCGCTCTTCCGCCTGTCGGCCGCCGACCGCGACCGCTACGACCTGCGCGTCAATTTCACCCGCTCGAAGTACTTCTACGCCGTGCCCCGGCTCTGGGAGCAGCCGGTCCAGGGCGACGTCCGCCTGGACGATCTGCACGACTTCAACACCACGCGTACCGACGGCTCGGTCGACCTCACCGTCCGCACGCCCAATCTGCCGACGCTGTTGTTCGGCTACCGGCTCTACGAGCGCAGCGGTGACGCGACCTCGACGGCCCGGATCCAGAACGGCGACACCTTCCTCACCAACGCGCCGGTGGATTCGGTGACGCACGTCGGGCACCTCGGGACGGAGTTCAAGCTCCTGGGCACCGACGTCTTCCTGCAGCAGGAGTACCGCCGGGTCGAGCGCCATCTCGACCAGCAGGCGCCCCTCGATCTGGGGGCGGCCGGCCTCGACCCGGGCGACGGCTCCACGCTCACCTCGTGGAACAGCCACGAGACCGAGCACCTCGACATCCCCGCCACGACGGTCAGGCTCCGCCGCCCGGTCGGTGACGACGTCGACCTGACGGGGGCGTACTTCTACAGCCACGCGGACCTGGGCTTTCACGGCGATCTCCGCCGCAACGGCACCAGCAACACGCCGGCGTACAGCGGCGTGGAGACGGCCACCGACAACGGCGCCGCGACGCTCGACACGCACGTCGTCGACCTGGGAACCACGTGGCGGATCCGGGACTGGCTCCGCGTCCACGGGACCTATCGCTTCGACGAGCGCAGCCAGGGGGGCAACCTGCGCGAGCCGAGTACGTTCGGGCTTCTCGCGGCCGCGACCGGCGACCAGGTGCGCGTGCACAGCCTCACGGGGGACGTCGAGGTCGAGCCGCGCTCGGACCTCTCGCTCCGGGGCGGCGTGCGCTACGGGCGCCGGGACGCGAACTTCTCCGCCAACGGCCAGAAGACGGCGACCGACGCGGTGGGCGCGATCGCCGACGTGAAGTACCGTCCGTGCTCGTTCGCCGACCTCTACCTGCGCTACGAGGGGGCGCAGGTCGACGATCCGCTGGTCGTCCAGGGCGATCCGTCCGGCTCGCCGGCCCTCCCGGCGCGCGAGATCGCGCTGACCTTCGTCAACCGGGGCCGGACGGGCCTGCGGCTCCGGGTGCGGGACTGGCTCACGATCCAGTACGAGCTGCTGGCCGACAGCCGCGAGAACGGCAGCTTCAACGCCCGCTCGCAGAGCTACGGGAACAGCGTCGGGTTCAGCCTCCAACCGCTCGAGACGCTGACGGTCTACACCGGCTACACCCGCCGCGACCTCGACAACCGCGCCGACATCTACCTGGCGCCGCTCTACACCCGCGCGCACTCGATCCAGCGCGGCACCGAGGACGTTCTCACCAGCGACCTGCAGTACGACTTCGCGCTCTTCGGCCAGACGTGGTCGACGGGGTGGAACGTCTCCTACGTGAACGCCAACAACACGCTGGCGCCGCGGCTCGAGCCGGGCATGCTCGGGTTGTCGTTCTTCGACCTGAACCGGGTCGACGGCGGCACGTTCCTCACCTGGCATCACCGGTGGCTGGAGCCGTCGATCGAGTTCCGGATGATCGACTACCACGAGCGTGTGCTGCCCGGGAACGACTACCGGGCGACCATCGTCGCGCTGAAGATCCGGAAGACCTTCGACCTGGGCTACTGAGCGCGCGCGGACTCTAGGAGCCCGACCCGAGACTCGCTCCCGTCGCCCCGCGGCCGATCGCCGGCGCCTGGCGACCGCGCTCCTCCTCGCAATACCCTCCGGGTATTCCTCGTCGGTTCGCGGCCACCAGGCTTGGCGCTCGACCACGGGACTCGGTCCGGAGTCTCGGGTCGGACTCCTAGGCCGCGCGGGCGCGGGACGGCCGCGCGACGAACTCGCCGGTCATGATCGGCACGGCGATCTTGCAGAGCACGGTGAAGATCAGGAACCCGATCGAGAAGATCGCGGCGCCGATCCGCAGCTCGTGGATGGTGGGCGTGTACTCGTAGATCTCGCCCAGCGTGTCGGGCGTGAAGGCCGGCATGACCAGTCCCATGCCCTTCTCGATGTAGACGCTGGCGTAGATCAGCAGGCAGCCCAGGTTCAGCGTGACCACGTTGCGTCGCGTCGCCGGGAACAGGAACAGCAGGAAGGCGACGATCCCGCAGGTGACGAACGCCCACGCGTAGGGCACGAGCGCGTGGTGTCCCCGCAGTCCCGCGAACAGATACTCGAAGTGCACGAGGTGCTGGGTCGCCGAGTAGTACTCCTTGAAGATCTCCGCGCCCAGCAGGAAGAGATTCAGGAACATCGCGTACGCCATCAGCTCGGCGATCTTCCAGATGGCGGTGTCCCGGATCTGGATGTTCGAGGTGCGCTGGAGGATCTGGAAGACGATCAGCATGATCGCCGGGCCCGAGCAGAACGCCGAGCAGAGGAAGCGCGGCGCGAGGATCGACGCGTTCCAGTAGGGCCGCCCGGGCAGCCCGGCGTAGAGGAATGCGGTGACCGTGTGGATCCCGACGGCGGCCGGCACCGAGAAGAGGATCAGCGGCACGACCAGGCGCGGGTTGTACGCCCGACCCTGCATCCCCCGATACAGGATGTGCGTGACGATCGTGAGGTTCAGCACCAGGTAGAGGTTCAGGACGAGCACGTCCCAGGCCAGCACCGAGCCCGGGAAGTTGAGCCGCCCGATCCCCGGGAGGAGGTGCCACGAGCGGTCCGGCCGCCCCATGTCGACCACCACGAACAGCAGGCACATGACGATCGCGCTGATCGCGAGGATCTCACCGAGGATCGCGACCTCCTTGATCGGCTTCCAGTGGTAGACGTACGCGGGAATCACGAGCACGACGGCGGCCGCGGCGACGCCCACCAGGAACGTGAAGTTGCCGATGTAGAACGCCCACGACACCTGGTCGCGCATGTTCGTCACGATCAGACCGTGACGGAGCTGGTCGACGTAGGCGACCCCGCCCCAGGCGATCAGCGCGCCGAGCAGCACGATCCAGAGCCAGTAGGCGACCCCGCCCCGCAGGATGAACCGCAGGCTCGTCCGGATGAACTCGATCGGTCCCATCGTGGGGTCTCCGTCTCTACACGCCGTAGAAGTAGTAGAACTTCGGCTCCGTGTTGAGCTCGCTCTTCAGCACGAAGACGCGCTTCTCCTTGAGGATGCGCGCGATCTCGCTCTCCGGGTCGAGCAGGTTTCCGAACTTGCGGGCGCCGACCGGGCAGATCTCGACGCACGCCGGATACCGGCCCGTCCGCACCCGCTGGATGCAGAACGTGCACTTCTCGACGACGCCGGTCGGTCGCGGCCGGTTGCCGAGCACGTGCAGGTCGGGGTTCAGCTCCTCGGGGGGCAGGTGCGGCTCGCCCCAGTTGAAGTGGCGCGCCCCGTAGGGGCAGGCGGCCATGCAGTAGCGGCAGCCGATGCACCAGTCGTAGTCGATCACGACGATCCCGTCGGGCTCCTGCCAGGTCGCGCCGACCGGGCACACCGTCGTGCACTGCGGGTTGCGACACTGCTGGCAGGCGACCGGCACGTAGAAGTGGTCGACGTCCGGCACCTTCTCCGGGTCGTAGTAGGGATTCGCCCGTTCGAGGTCGATGCCGTGCTCCTTCTCCATCTCGAGGACGCGGATCCACTGGATCTGTGGATCGCGCGACTGGTTGTTCTCCTTGACGCAGGCGTACACGCAGCGCCGGCAGCCGATGCAGCGGGAGAGGTCGAGCGCGTAGCCGAACATGACGTCCGGCCGCGCGGGGACGGCGGAGATGCTGACGTCGCGGCCGAACTGCTTGCGGCAGTCGGCGCGGAGCCGTGCGAGCCGGTGCTGGACCTCCTCCGGCGTCAGCTCGAGGAAGTGCTTCTGGAGGTAGGCCTCCCGCACCTCGGGCGAGCAGCCCGCCAGCACGCCGGCCGCCGCGAGCCCCACCGCGGTGAGGAAGTCGCGCCGGCTGACGCCGTCGTCAGTGCCCGTGTTCGCCATCGCCGTCCTGTCTCCGGGCCGCGTCCGTGCGCCCCGCCGCTGCGTCCTCGGGGTGCAGGAACTGCGGGCGCACCGGGGGAGGCAGAGGCTGCAGGGCCGCGAACCGCGGGCTGTGTGGGTTGTGACAGTGCACGCAGAGGAGGTAGCGCTTCGCGCCGTCCCAGCGGCCCGTTCGCTTGCCGTGGATCCCCTCCCGCCAATCGCGGTACTGCGTTCCGTGGCACTGCCCGCAGAGGCGGTAGGATTCGGTGAACGGGATCGCCGCTCCGCTGGCGAGCCGCAGGTGATCCCGATCGTTCTGATCGTGACAGTCGAGGCACCAGCGGTGCTCCTCGTCGTGATGGAGCACGATGTCCTCGTGCATGGCGAGCTCGCGGCGTTCCGGGTTGGGCGTGATGTCCGCGTGGCACGTGCTGCACGGGAAGATGCCCTCGCTGAAGGGCGGGGCGGGAACGGGGAAGAGGACGTCCGCGTGGCCCCCCGCGTCGGCGACGGGGGCGGCGACGAGGGGTTCGAGCGGCGGCTGCTGGAAGATGCCGGGGAAGTCGGCGGGCCCGAAGGCCTGCCGTGCCGTGGCGCCCTCCGACGACTCGATCGGCTTTGCCCGTACGATGATCAGCACGATGCCGAGGATGCTCAGCCCGAACAGGAGCAGCAGCGGGATGAGCGCGTTCGAGCGGGCGATCGAAAACTCGAGCTCGTCGTTCTCGGGGCCCTTCTCGGGGCGGTCCTCGGTGTCCTGGCTCATCCCGCCGCCCTCACCTGGCCCCGCGCCGCGAGCGCAGGAACGCGACCAGGTCGCGCATCTCGTCGTCCTCGAAGCGCGGCCACGCGATCCCCGACTCGCGCAGCGTCGCCTCCATCTTCGGAGCGTGGTTCCACA
>Ga0335084_10002779_pt1 | contig 16957 bp, 15 predicted proteins | sample Lox_Sample_44_FD_206721 | JGI IMG/M metagenome (GOLD analysis project Ga0335084, IMG submission 206721) | Soil microbial communities from Loxahatchee National Wildlife Refuge, Florida, United States - Lox_Sample_4.4 | ecosystem: Environmental > Terrestrial > Soil > Wetlands | place: USA... | reverse complement strand
ACTTCTCAACCATTCCGCCAGGACGGGACACGGTTGCAGGGATTTCAGGAAAGAAAACCCCTTAAAAATTTCCCCATTGGAGGTATGGACACTTGCCGGTCAACCCTTGAATTTCAGGTCATCGCCCGAGGGCAAAGGGAAGGCAGAAGGGTTGACTCCAATGTTCAAATCTGATACTTAATTAGAAAGAGCAGAGAATGAATCAGAAACTGAAAGCAACAGAAGATTTAGTCCGAATCGTCAAAGACCTCAAGGCGAAGAAGAAACGGATTGTCTTCACCAACGGATGCTTTGACCTTCTCCATGTCGGTCATGTCCGTTATCTTGAAGAAGCCAAAGTCCTCGGGGATGTCCTGATTGTGGGAGTTAACAGCGACGCTTCTGTCCGAAAGCTGAAGGGCCCCAAGAGGCCTATTCTCCCCCAAGAAGAGAGGACAGAAATCCTTTCGGGCCTTGGGTGCGTGGATTATGTTACCGTTTTTGACGAAGTAGACCCGTTTAACCTGATCACTTCCCTCCAGCCAAACGTTCTTGCCAAAGGGGGGGATTGGAGAAAAGATCAGATTGTCGGGAAGGAAGTAGTGGAAAGGTCAGGAGGAGAAGTCGTGGTCATTCCTTTTGTCAAAAACGCTTCTACCTCAAATCTTATTGAAACGATTTTGAAACGATATGAAAAAAGTGCCTGAAAAAGATCTGCTATCCCTTCCGGAAACCCTTCCCCTGCTTCCCACCCGGGATGTCGTTGTTTTCCCCTACATGGTTCTTCCTCTTTTTGTCAGTCGGGAAAAATCGATTAAATCACTGGAAGAAGCCCTCTCCAAGGACCGGCTCATTTTCCTGGTCGCCCAGAAAAAACATTCCGAGGAAGATCCTTCTCCCAAAGACCTCTACCGGGTGGGAACAGTAGCCGTCATCATGAAGATGCTCAAGCTGCCCGATGGAAAGGTAAAGATCCTCGTCCAGGGCCTTTCCAAAGCTGCCGTTAAAGAAACCCTCCAGACCGCGCCCTATCTCCAAGTGAAAGTGGAGAACATCAAAGATCCATTCGTCACCGAGATTACTCTTGAGACAGAAGCTCTCATGAGAAACGTTAGAGAACAACTCGAGAGGATTGTCTCCTACGGCAAGCTCCTCTCCCCCGATCTGATGTTCATCCTCGAGAGTGTCGACGATCCGGGTAGGCTGGCCGATTTGGTCGCTTCCAACCTGGACCTCACGGTAGAAAAAGCCCAGGAAATTTTAGAAATCCTCGACCCCCTGGAAAGACTGAAGACGCTGAATGAACTCCTGGGAAAAGAGGTTCAGGTCCTGACCATGCAGGCCAAAATTCAGTCTCAAGCCAAAGATGAGATCACGAAGACACAGCGAGAATACTTTCTCCGCGAACAGATGAGGGCGATTCGGAGCGAACTGGGCGAGAGTGACGAACGCACCGACGAGTTCAAAACCCTCCAGCAGAAAGTCAAAAAAGCAAAGATGCCCAAGGAGGTTGAGAAGGAGGCCCGACGCGAGCTGGAACGTTTGGAGCAGATGCATCCGGACGCGGCAGAAGCTTCGATGGTCCGAACCTACCTCGACTGGCTCATCGACATGCCCTGGTCGAAGGCGACCTCAGACAGCCTGGACCTGCATCAGGCGAAGAAAGTCCTGGACGAAGACCACTATGACCTGGAAAAGGTGAAGGAACGTATCCTGGAATATCTGAGTGTTCGCAAATTGAAAAAGAAAATGAAGGGGCCGATCCTCTGTTTCATCGGACCTCCCGGGGTCGGCAAGACCTCCCTGGGCAGGTCGATCGCCAGGGCATTGGGAAGAAAATTCGTAAGGATCTCTCTCGGGGGAATAAGAGACGAAGCGGAGATTCGCGGCCACCGCCGGACCTACGTGGGCGCTTTGCCGGGTCGGATCATCCAATCCATTAAACAAGCCGGGAGCAACAATCCCGTTTTTATGATGGATGAGGTGGATAAGATCGGCATCGACTTCCGGGGAGATCCGGCATCCGCTCTCTTGGAGGTTCTCGACCCGGAGCAGAACAATGCCTTTAGCGACCATTACCTCAACGTCCCCTTCGACCTTTCTCAAGTGATGTTCATCACCACAGGGAATCTTACCGATCCTATCCCTTCGGCCCTTCGAGACCGGATGGAAGTCATCAACCTCCCCGGATACACCGACCTTGAGAAACTGAAGATTGCGCGGACCTTTCTCCTCCGTCGGCAAATGGAGGAAAATGGAATCAGCCCGAAGATGCTTGAAATCTCAGATAAAGCCATTCTCCAGATCGTCTCGCAGTATACTCAGGAGGCAGGGCTTCGCAACCTCGAAAGGGAACTGGCCTCTGTCTGCAGAAAGGTGGCCCGGAAAGTGGCGGAGGGGAAGAAGGAGAAAACCAAGATCAGCACCAAGAACCTTCATCACTTCCTGGGTCCCCCGCCCTACCTGCCGGATGAGGAAGAGAAGCGGAATGAGGTCGGCTTGGCAACGGGACTGGCCTGGACCGAGACGGGCGGCGAAATTCTCCATGTGGAGGCCTCCACCACTCCCGGAAAGGGCTCTCTCATCCTGACCGGCCATCTCGGCGACGTGATGAAAGAGTCGGCGCAGGCCGCGCTCACCTACGCGCGAGCCAAAGGAAAATCTTACCGGATCAATCCCAATACGCTTAACAATAAAGAGATTCACATCCATGTCCCTGCAGGCGCCATCCCGAAGGATGGACCTTCTGCCGGAATTACGATGGGAGTTGCCATCTTTTCCGCTCTGACGGGCATCCCGGTCAGGAAGGATGTCGCCATGACCGGCGAGATCACGCTGAGAGGGAGGGTGCTGCCCGTCGGTGGTTTGAAGGAAAAGGCTCTCGCCGCTCTCCGAAACAAAATCAAAGACGTCATCATCCCCTATTTAAACAAAAAAGACCTCATCGATCTCCCTCTCTACGCTCGAAATAAGATCAATTTCATCTCCGTCAAGCATATGGATGAAGTTTTGAAGGTCGCCCTGACCAAGAAGTAGCGAGCCCGTTCCCAAAGTTTTTGAAAAGGCAAGGGGGAAGAAAAGGATCCGAATCGGAGGAGCTTGCTTCAAAAGAAGGTCCCTCCTCCGCTCAAGAAAAATGGGAGCCATCGCAGAGAGGGGACGAAGTCGATGAAAGCTTATGTCAACGAAATTAAAGAGAATGATCCCGTGGATTCCCTCTTCCTGGTCAAAGAGAAATCTTCAGCGGTCACCAAAGCCGGAAACGCCTACCTCCGGCTGAAATTGGTGGACCGGTCGGGAGAAATCGAGGGGAGGATTTGGACATCCGTAGAAAACTCTGCCGAATCGTTTGAGAAGGACGGCTTCGTTCGTGTGAAAGGAAGGGCAGTCTCTTTCCAGGAGCGTCTCCAGTTAAACATCACTTCTATCGAAAGCATCGGGGAAGAAGAAATTCTTCTTTCAGACTTTTTTCCGATCACTGAAAACGATGTTGAGGAAATGTTTCAGTCCCTCGTAGACATCAGCCGACAGATTAAGAACCCTCACCTCAACCAGCTTCTCCAGCTCTTCTGGGAGGATGAATCTTTTGTCAAACTCTTTAAGATAGCCCCCGCTTCCAAGTGGCTCCACCACAACTACCTGGGGGGCCTCCTGGAACACACCCTTTCCGTCGTGCAATTGGCATTAAAGAATTTCAACCACTACCCTGGATTGGACATCGACCTTCTGGTTACAGCTTCGATCTTCCACGACCTGGGTAAAGTAGACGAGCTTTCGTATCATCGTTCCTTCGACTACTCGGACGAAGGTCGGCTCCTCGGCCACATTGTTCTTGGAATGAAACGGGTGGAAGATAAAATTCGTCAACTTCCCGACTTTCCAAAGAAACTTTCTACACTTCTGAACCACTTCCTCCTGAGCCACCACGGACAATACCTTTGGGGCTCGCCAAAGAAGCCGATGACCCTGGAGGCGGTAATGCTCCATTTTCTGGACGATATGGATGCAAAAATCAATGGAATTCAGCAGTTTATAAAGAAGGAGGTGCCCGAGGGGGCCCAGTGGAGCGCTTACCACCGTATGTTCGAACAATACTTTTATGTGCCCGCTCTTCGGGAGCTGGTGGAAGTCCCTGATAATACTGAGAAAGAGGAATCCTCTGAAAAATGATTAAGCCTTTCGAATTCTTGACAAACCGGACCTCCATTATTATCTTAAGGTGGAAAAAATGAGTCACATTTGAGCGGGCCTTCAGGGCATATTTGTGTCAAAAAGGAGAAAAATTTAGATGGGTCTCCCCATTTCCGACAGAATGAGACGGGTTCTCGAAATTGTCATCGAGGATTACATTCTCACGGCTGAGCCCGTAGGGTCGAGGACGATATCCAAAAAATCGGACCTTAATCTGAGCCCAGCAACGATTCGGAATATTATGTCGGATTTGGAGGATCTGGACCTGCTTTCTCAGCCTTATACGTCGGCAGGGCGGATACCCACGGAGAGAGGACTGCGGTTCTATCTCGATTCGATTATTGACATCCATGAGCTCAGTGACCAGGAACAACGGGACATAAGATCCAAATACTTAGGCCATCTCATCGAGGGACCGGACTTGTTCAAAGAGACATCCCGGATTCTTTCTTTATCCTCTCACTATTTGGGAATTGTCTGGACACCCCGAACGAGCTCGGTGGTGCTACAACATACCGAATTTGTAAAATTGAGAAGACATGTGGTCCTGGCTATCTTGGTGAGCACAACCGGTTTGGTTCACAACCGCATCCTTGAAGTGGAAGAAGACTTTTCTCAGTCCGAACTCGACCACCTCTCGGACTATCTGAATAGTTTTCTGGCGGGCCTCACGCTCCTTCAAGTAAGAGAGAGACTGCTGGAACAGATGAGGGTGGCCAAGAACGCTTACGATCGCCTGCTCGAACAGGCGCTCAAATTGGGAGAGAAGGCTTTTGCCTCCCTCGATGACGCCGATATCTTCATCGAGGGAAAAACGAACATTCTGAATGAACCCGACTTCGGCGGTGTTTCGGCCATGACCGATCTCTTCCGGGCGTTTGAGGAAAAGGCAACGATGGTTAAACTTCTGGACAAATTCATGGCGCCGGAGGGGGTACGAATTGCCATTGGCTCGGAGAGCCAGGTCCAGGAGATGGAGACCTGCAGTGTGGTAACCTCTACTTATAGCTGCAGCGGAGAGGTCCTAGGCGTTTTGGGGGTCATCGGGCCCCGGAGGATGAACTATTCAAGAGTGATCCCTCTGGTAGGGTATACCGCAAAACTTCTCACTGAGATCCTGGAGACGCAATAGATCTTCTTCGCTGTTAGGCTTATCCTTCGCCGATAGAATGCTGCCTTAATGGAAACGGGATTCCGGATCGGAGAACATGCGGGAGTAGAAGAAATGGACAAAAAAGAGATCAAAAAAAAGAACCACAACCAAAAGGGACCGGAGAAGAAAGAAGACGAAGATCTCCTCGGGACCATCGGTGAAGAGATCCATCAGCATCTCAACGAAGAAAGAGAAGAGAAAGAAAAGGAGATTACAGAACTCAAAAAGAAGCTGGAAGAGAAGGAGAAAGAAATTAAGGAGCATCACGACCGTCTTCTCAGACTTGCAGCCGATTTCGAGAATTATAAGAAGAGGGCAGCCCGAGAGAAGGAGGATTGGACCAAGTTTGCCAACGAGGATTTGCTCAGGGCGATTCTCCCGTTCGTCGATAATCTGGAGAGGGCGGTGAATCACGCCGAGAAAGTCGCCGATACGGGGGTTTTGATCGAAGGGGTTCGGTTGACCATTCAACAGATCCTTCAGGCTCTCAACCGATTCGGACTTTCGTCTTTTCAATCCGTTGGAAAGCCTTTCGACCCGACCATCCACGAGGCAATGCTGGTCGTGGAAACGGATAAACACGAGCCGAATCAAGTCTTGGAGGAGTTCCAGAAGGGCTATCTCTTGCATGATCGCCTCTTGAGGCCGGCAACCGTTTCCGTGTCGAAACCTTCGGAGAAAGAGGCCCAGACATCGGAGCAATCTTGAATAAACCCCGTTAAGAATTTCAACGGGGAAAAGGAAGCGGAATGATTCTTAAACTTAGCGAACCCCACTGCAGATGAGCAGGGCGTCACTCTTAACGGGGTAAATTTTAGGGAGGGAATTAAAATGGCAAAGACAATAGGAATTGATTTAGGAACAACCAACTCGGTCGTGGCCATCATGGAGGGAGGCGATCCCGTCGTGATCGCAAACCAGGAAGGGAGCCGGACAACCCCTTCTGTTGTGGCCTTTACGGATAAAGGGGAGAGAGTGGTCGGGCAGATCGCTAAGCGACAGGCCATCACCAACTCGGAGAATACCATCTTTTCGATCAAACGGTTGATGGGAAGAAAATTTCCAGACCCCGAGGTGCAGAAAGATCTCAAGATCCTTCCGTATAAAATCGTCGAGAATAAGAATGGGGATGCGTGGGTCAGGGTCAGGGATAAGGAATACAGTCCGCCTGAAATTTCCGCCTTTATCTTGCAGAAGATGAAGGAGACGGCAGAAGCCTATCTCGGCGAGAAAGTGACGGACGCAGTCATCACCGTCCCGGCTTATTTCAACGACAGTCAACGTCAGGCCACGAAGGACGCCGGACGGATCGCGGGTCTGAATGTCATTCGGATCATCAACGAGCCAACCGCCGCCTCCCTCGCCTACGGCCTCGAAAAGAAGAAGGATGAAAAGATCGCCGTCTTCGACCTCGGAGGAGGCACGTTCGATATCTCCATTCTCGAGTTGGGGGAAGGTGTCTTCGAGGTCAAATCCACCAACGGAAACACGCACCTGGGCGGAGACGATTTTGACCAGCGCGTCATCGACTATCTGGCGGATGAGTTCAAGAAAGACCAAGGCATTGACCTGAGAAAAGATCGGATGGCCCTTCAACGGCTGAAGGAGGCTGCCGAAAAAGCGAAGATCGAGCTCTCCAACATGATGGAGACGGACATCAATCTGCCTTTTATCACTGCCGACGCCTCAGGGCCGAAGCATCTCAACATGAAATTGACTCGATCCAAATTGGAAAAACTGACAGAGGAGTTGATTGAAATGGTTGAAGGGCCATGTCGCCAGGCCGTTGCCGATTCTGGGATTTCAGCCAAAGACATTGATGAGGTGATCCTTGTCGGCGGGATGACCCGGATGCCCAAGGTGCAGGAAAAAGTGAAGCAGATCTTCGGGAAAGAACCCAACAAGAGCGTCAACCCAGACGAAGCGGTAGGGATTGGCGCTGCCATTCAGGCTGGAGTCCTCAAGGGCGAGGTGAAGGATGTGCTCCTTCTGGATGTCACCCCGCTCTCTCTTGGGATCGAGACCCTCGGCGGCGTCGCTACCAAATTGATTGAAAGGAATACCACCATCCCGACGAAAAAGAGCCAGATTTTTTCCACCGCCTCGGACAGCCAGCCTGCGGTGACGATTCACGTGCTCCAGGGCGAACGAGAGATGGCGGCGGACAATAAGACTCTCGGCCAATTCGAGCTGGTAGGGATTCCGCCCGCGCCTCGAGGCATTCCCCAGATCGAGGTGACGTTTGATATCGACGCCAATGGGATCGTCCATGTCTCGGCAAAAGACCTCGGAACGGGCAAAGAACAATCGATCAAGATTACTGCCTCCAGCGGTCTCAACGAGGATGACATCAAGAAGATGGTCAGGGATGCCGAGGTTCATGCGTCGGAGGATAAGAAGAGACGGGAGCTTGCCGAGGCGAGAAACCAGCTCGATACCCTGATCTACACGACCGAGAAATCGTTGAAGGAATACGGCGATAAGGTCGACTCCGGAGAAAAACAGAACATCGAGGATGCGCTTGCCAAGGCGAAGAAGGCGTTGGAATCGAACGACGCCGGAGCCATGAAATCCGCTCAGGAAGAACTAACCCGTACATCCCATAAACTGGCGGAGTCGATGTATGCTAAGGCCTCTCAAAAAGGAGCGGCCGGACCGGGGCCTGAAGCTGGCCCACAAGAAGGCCCCCGCCCCAAAGGCGGAGAGGACGTTGTCGACGCGGATTTCGAGGACGTGAGTAAGAAGTAAAATTGTAGAAACTCTCAAAAAAAGGCGATGGAGAATCCATCGCCTTTTTTGTTACCAGGAAGTTAAATTGGTTTCTTACTTATTTATCTTGATGGGTGGATACTTTCTGATTGGGTCAATGGTTTTTGGCAATGGTCGTAAATTTGCTTTTATCTCTTCAGGGTGATAGATATTAGAAAAACATAGCGCGTTGGGAGAAACCTCGATGTGGAATTTTTTTGAAAAATTAAAAAAGGGACTTTCGAAAACCCACCAGGGGTTTGTCGAGAAAATGGACCGGCTCTTCTTGGGAAAGAAGACCATCGATGAAGACATGCTGGACGAATTGGAAAGTCTTCTTTTCGAGGCCGATCTGGGAGTGAAAACGTCCTCCCAGCTGATCGAAAGCGTCCGTCAGGGGCTAAAAAGGGGAGAACTTCGGGAACCTGAAAAGGTAAAAGGATTCATTAAACAAGAGATCCGGAGGATTCTAGAATCAGGCGAGAAACCCCTTTCCATCGACTTCTCCCGGACGAAGCCCTTCGTCATGATGGTAGTCGGGGTCAATGGCGGCGGCAAGACGACCACCATTGGAAAGATCGCCAACCAGTTTTCGTCGAAGGGCAAGAAGGTCCTCGTGGGCGCCGCGGATACCTTCCGGGCGGCCGCGGTTGAGCAACTTGAGGTTTGGGCCAATCGGGTGGGAGCCGATTTGATCAAACAATCAAAAGGATCGGACCCATCCGCAGTGGCCTTCGACTCCATCCATGCCGCCAAAGCCAGAGAGACCGATCTCGTCTTCATTGATACCGCGGGAAGGCTTCACACCAAAGTGAACCTGATGGAAGAACTCAAGAAGGTGAAGCGAATCGTCGGACGGGAATGTTCGGGAGCCCCCCATGAGATCCTCCTCGTCCTGGACGCCACAACCGGCCAGAATGCCATCTCTCAGGCGAAACTCTTCCATGAGGCCATCGGCGTGACAGGCATCGCCTTGACCAAACTGGATGGGACAGCCAAAGGAGGAATCATCGTCGGAATCACAGAAGAGCTAAAACTGCCGATCCGGTACATTGGCGTTGGCGAAGGGATAGATGACCTGAAGGAATTTAACGCCACGGAATTTGTAGAGGCGTTATTTTGAAAAAGGTGAAGCTATTCCATCCCAGGCCGATTTTTCCGGGGAAGTGTTGGATCCAGACCTCATTTCTAATCTCTTTTTTCTTTTTTTCTCTCCCCGCGATAGGATCTTCCCAATCCGGTAAAATTGAGCAAGCCGGCTACCTTTCATCTTTGGAGAATGCGATCGTCAATGAGATAAACCTCGCCCGGACAGCCCCCCAGGACTATGCTTCGCTTCTTGAACCATATAAGAAGTATTATGATAAGAAACTCCTCAGACTCCCCGGAGAGACCCCCATCCTAACAAAAGAGGGAGCGGGAGGTATCGTTGAAGCCGTAAGTTTTTTGCGCTCCGCCAGACCTATCCCCCGCCTTCACCCTTCCAAAGGCATGTCCTCCGGAGCCAGGGATCATGTGGTGGATCAAGGATCATCAGGCGCCACCCAACACCAGGGAGGTGACGGAAGCCAACCCTGGGAGAGAGTCAATCGTTACGGAACCTGGGAGAGAAGCTTCGCCGAAAACATCGCCTACGGCAGCGACGCAGCTCGAACGATCGTGATCTCTTTAATCGTGGATGACGGGGTCTCGAATCGCGGACACAGAAGAAATATCTTCAACCCGGATTTTCGTGTGATCGGAGTGGCCTTGGGTCGCCACGCTACTTACAGGACCGTTTGTGTCATGACTTTCGCAGGAGGATATAAAGAAAAAGGCGGGTGATAAGAACTTCTCCCACGGGGCGAGCCTTTAAAACCTAAATTCATAAACCAAAAAGCTGGATCCCGAAACAAGTCCGGGATGACAAATAAGGCCAGAGTTGAATTGCCTTGTCATGCTTCTAATCTCGTTTCCGCACCTCGGTTTGCTTTTTTTGCTTTCAGAAGAAGTACATTTCATCCGGTCCATAGGCCAAATTTAGTAAATCATCAGGGAAAAACCATTTTTTCGAGGGCCTTGATTCTGGCCTCCAGGGCGTTGAACTTCCTCTCGAGATCTGCATAAGAGAATCTGATCATCGAACCCAATTCCGTCTGGACTTCGACAAAACCGTCTTTCATCTTCTCTTTGATGAAAAGGATCTCTTCAGTGACCTCTCTGACACCTTCTCTCAGACTCTCTATCCCATCCTTCAACCCACTCATGTCGGTGCCGGCTCCTTCCTTGGAATCGGCCGGAGGGATCTCTCTCTCTTCTTTGATTTCTTGAAGAAGATTCTCCAGTTTTTGCATAGCCTGACCAAGGGCAGACTGAGTCTCGGCTTTCAGTTCCTGAATCCCATCCCTGAATTCCTTCCGGATCGGATCGGTCTCTTCTGCGCCTCCCTTTCTCAACTGCTCAAAATCGGCCTTGACTTCCTGCTTCCATTCAAGGATCTGATTTTTGCTTTCTTCTTTCACCTGGCGGAAGTTCGACTTCATTTCCTGCCTCAGCTTCTCCAGATCCTCTTTCGTAGCCAATCCCACCCATATTCTTTCTAAATACTCCTTGGTCTCCAGGTCCATTCTCATCCCCCACCTAGTCTTTGATGGAAACCTGATATCACAGCCCCCCCTCGATGTCAATGTTTTTTTCTTGAGCCGTCCCGATTCTCATGGACACCCTGTTCCTGGTTTAGACACTCCGATCGATTCTCAAGCTTCTTGCATCCACTTCTACACACTCAGGAGATAAGTTATAAAAGAAAATATTCATTATACCTCCTTACAGGGCAAAATACGGGAAGAATTCTTAGGACGAAACGGTTCAAAGCATGGTGGGTTCAGGGAGGAAGAAAGAAAGTGAAATTTAATCGATCAACGTTTCATTTCGCTCAACGATCATGCATTCTAACGACAAACTTCATTATAGAGTTTTTCGATGATTGAACCAGGTTCAATGCTTTGCCATTTTATAGATGTGGCACTATCGATCAAAATCCCCTCATTGTCGTACTTCATCCCCGTAATCATTCGATACCTTTTGGGGGAGCATCTAATTTCATATAAACGTCGGGTTACCTGAAGCGCCAACTCATCTACTAATTTCTTGCGTAATTCGTCATCCATCTTGCCAGAATCTTCTTTTTCGATCTTTGTAAGTGCTCGGGGGTAACTATACTCTTTTGTCTTTCGGGCGACTGATTTTTCCGAAACTCTTAGAATACCCTTCGACTGGGTTATACTTCTTGCATCATAGAGATACAAAACATCATCTGATGTGCAGTATAATTTCCAAGCCGGACCTTGTGCTCGTGAGAAAGTCAAAATAGAAAAGATGAAAAAACTGGCAAGAATAACTACAGATAATATTTTCACCTTTTTCCCTCCTACAAAAGAACCAAGTACGCCGGAGAGAAGCGAAGAATATTATCGATAGACTTAACGCATGACCTCGGCGCCTTAGGCTTGGAATCAACCCTTTATCTCAACCAACCCTCTGAAGGTTCGAAGAATGGGTTGACCGGTTCCGGGTTGTGCAACGTTAAACGATAATTTGATGGCCATCACCCTTTCATAGCTATCCATATCACAAAACTCGAAGCCGACCTTCGTATAAAGCTTAATGGCTTGGAAATTGGATACCCTCACCGTCAGCCAGATCAATTCGAAGCCCAGGGGTCCAAACTTTTCCATGGCGAACCGCGCCAGCTCCGTTCCGACCCCGAGGTTTCTGTGGTTTTGATCCACAAAGATCACTATTTCGCCCGATTTCTTTTTCCCGTCCGAAATCAGCACAACATGGCCGATGACGCGATCGCCTCTCCAGGCGAGAGCATTCAAACCTATTCTAAAGAGCCTTTCCACCCAGTTCTGACAGGTTACAGGGTCTTCAGGCGGAAGCCCCTGGGAAGCGGGTTTCGGACAGAAGGTGCGGTACATCCCAAGAAGCGGCGGCAAATCTTCAGCACAACCGATCCCTATTTCAAAGGGATTTCCAGATTTATCAGTTCTGCCGAAACGCTCTGGCCTCATTTTGCTCTTCTGTACCCGGCTGCCTATTATCGAATCAAACTACGCAAAAGGATTCTTAACGGCCCGTTCCCATCCACCACCCCCTCTACAAGGGTACTAGGCGCCTGCTGGTCTTTTACCACCTAGAGTATCCAGCATCAATCCACAGAAATAATCATTTGTGAGTAGTTAAAAATAACTATGCGCAAGGGTCACAGAAAGATTTTCTATCGGCGCACCGGGTGGGCATGACACCTTTGGCAGTCATTCAGAGGAAAAGCAACGTGATCGTGGCAGACGCCACAGTATTGTCCCTCGCATATCTGGAACATGGAATATTTTAGCGTGCCCTTCTTGACGCTCGGGAAGATATCCGGATGACAAACCTCGCAACCGTTCCACAGGGCGTGCTTCTTGTGAGAGAAGATAATGTCGGACATCCAACTGTTCGATGCAGATGCAATGGAGAAGTCCTTTTGCGCGGCCAAGGGAGGACGCTTCATGGATACCCCAGGAAGAAAGTCGATCGACTGTAGGAGCCCCCGCGCCTCGGCCTCTTCCCAATCGATTAGGGGCCAAACCTCTTTTTTCGGCAGTTTCTCAGTAAACGAGGCATAGTCATACTCCTTGCGAATCTTCTTCCCCACGGAATGGCACCTGCTGCACGTTGAGTCCTCTCCCGGCATTGCGCTCAGCGAACATGCTGCGAAGATTTTTTTCGACCCATAGACCCTCGTTCCGTTATGGCACGACCCGCAATGGAAGCCTTTCATGTTAGTCTCGGCTTTGATTTTGGTGGCGTTTGCTTCCATTGCAAAACCGATATCCACATGGCAGAGCCTACAAGTGTAGAACGCCCGGTGGAGCCAGTGATCGAACCGGACTGCTCCCGGTCCCGCTCGTTCGGAAAAGTTGCGAATAATCACCCTCCCGTACTCATGCGGCACGGGCACAATCATTCCGTTCGCGCCTTCCACAAAAGCGAGCAGGGAGCAGACCCCAACCATGAACAGGATTAGAAGCCCCATGGGCTACTTCTTTTCCTTCATCTCAAAGGTAAAGGCGTAAAGATCCCGGCACATCTGAAGCCTTCTTAAAGTTATTTTGCGTTGTGGTTCCTCGAGCTTCTCGATGCGGGATTTCAGTGCATCACATCGGGCAACCAGACTTCTCAGCTCCTCGACACTGAACGTCATGGCGTTCTCAGTTTTGGAACAGATCTCTTCAAACTCTTTCCTCCAGTCCTCCTCCGAATAAGCAAATCCGCAGTAGAGCGGCCCCTTAGAGAGCACCAGCAGGGCTGTCAGGAACCAACAGAGCAGAAGGATCTTATCTACCCCTGAACGGGTTTTGTATGGCATCGCTGGCAATCAAGCAGGGGAAAGGCCACCGTGCTGTGGCACACCCCGCAGTATCTCCCCTCGAATATCTCGACCATGGAGTATTTGGTCGCCCCTTTCTTCACCCCCATAAATATCTCCGGATGGCAAAGCTCGCATCCATTCCATACCGTATGCTTCTTATGGGAAAAAATGATCTCAGGCATGCTTTCCAGTTTCGGGCTGAGGGCAAAATCTTTCTGAGTGGAAAGGGGCTTTCTCGGAAACGATATCCCCTCTAGAAAATCGACGGGGTTAATGAACCCGTCCGCTTCGCTCTTCTCCCAGTCTATTCCGTTACCGAACCGCTCCTTCGGAAACCGTTCGGTGAACTTGGCAAAATCATATTCCCGCCTGACGTTTTTTCCCAACGAGTGGCATCGGTCACATCTTTTGACATCCTCGGGCAGGATTTTTATTGAGCAGGATTCAAAAATCTTTACGCCCTGAAAAACCATTTTTCCGTTATGGCAGGTCCCGCAGTAATATCCCCTCATGTTGTCTGATGCCTTGATGGTCGTCGTGCCTGTTTTCATGGCAAAGGTAAGATCCACGTGACAGACTCTACAAGTAAATCTTGCTCGATGAAGCCAGTGATCGAATACCACAGGAGAGAGGCGGGCTTCCCCAGGGTAGCTGTTCAGGATGACCCTACCATATTCGAAGGGCAGCGGCCTCTTCTTTTTCACGCCTGTCTGCGCCAAGCTCACCCCGGCAATGCCAAGAACTAACAATCCCACAAGAAACGTCTTTTTCAACATATGTCTCCCTCCCGGATTTTCTTGTTCTGATGGGAAAGATCTTTTAAAAGTCGGAATCGCTATTAGAAAATATAAGCCTCCATAGGCTTTAAGACGCCCATGGAGGCTTTTTATTGGCACTTTCCGGAAGTTCCTGTTCATGGTTCCCTCGAAAACAAACTAAGTAGGCAAATGACCATCTCTTCTTGCCTCTTTATCGTCCTGAGGTTGCTTGGTTTTCTTTCGTGGCAGGCCTTTAAAAGAAGAACCGGAACAGAAAGAAATTTGAGTTATTCAGAAATTGTCGGAGGAAGTTACCTAGAGGAATTCTCAAAGGCCCGTTCCCATCCACCACCCCCTCTTCTTAAGGAAGGTACTGAGTCCTATGGTTCCCCTTTTATCAACTTGAGTATCTAGAATCAATCCACAGAAATAATCATTTGTGAGTAGTTAAAAATAACTATACGCCATTAGGAGGGGGAGCAAGGCAAGAGTCTGAGCGGAGCCGAAGGATCAAACATAGCCCTTTCGGATGGCATACTTGACGAGATCGGTGGCCTTGTTTAAGCTTAGCTTCTCCATGATGCTCGCGCGATGGTTGTTTACAGTGGAAACGCTAATAAAAAGAAGAGTCGCAATCTCTTTGCTCGACTTTCCCTCTGCGATCAGCTTCAGGACCTCCCTTTCACGGGGTGTGAGCGGGTCCGTCTCAAAAACCGTTTTCGTGTCCCCCTTGCCAATCTGCACCAAATCGTCGACGACCTCTTCTGAAAAATAAGGCGAGATGTAAGTTTTTCCCTGGCGGACCTTCTCGATGGCAGAGAAAAGCTCCTTATCCGCGTCTTCTTTGAGCAAGTATCCTTTTGCCCCGGCAGAGAGCGACAGATAAAGATATTCCTTGTCCTTATGCATCGTCAAAATCAATATCTTTACGTCGGGATGAATTTTCTTGATCTCGTGAATTGCCTCGATCCCTCTGAGATTGGGCATGAAGATGTCGAGAATCACCATATGGGGCGTCACCCGAGTGAGGAGATTGAGCAGCTCGATGCCGTCGTTCGCTTCTCCGATGACCTCCAGATCGCCCACCCCCTCGAGGATCCTTTTGAAGCCCTGCCGGACCAAGACATGATCATCGGCCAATGCAATGCGATAGGACGCCATTACCGGGTTTCTCCTCGCTCTATCGGAATCTCCAGGGTCACAAGGGTTCCCTTTCCCTCCTGGGTGAGAATCTTCAGGGCGCCCCCCGCCATCTGCGCCCGTCCCTTCATCGTTGTCAAACCCAAGCCTTTTTCTTCAGGGGTCTTCCCCGAAGCTCTCCTCTCATCAAACCCGATTCCATCATCACGAACGGAGAACCGAACCAAGTGGTCAACCTGGTTAACGGAGACCTCGACGTTTTTCGCCCGGGAATGCTTTCCGATATTCGTCAAGGCTTCTTGCACGGTCCTGTAAACGACGACGTGAGCGTCCCGAGGAAGCAAGGAATCGATATCGATCATATCCAGGACCACCCGGATATTGTAACTTTTAGCAAAATTGTTGACCAACCATCGAAGGGCAGCCGATGGCCCAAAGTCTTCGAGGATCGCGGGGCTGAGGTCTCTGGAGAGACGACGGATATTTTCAATCATCTGGTCCACGTACTGGATGCCGTATTCGCATTCCTGCTTGAGATTGGGCTGATGTTCCGACAGATTCTTCTCGATAAAAGCGAGGCGAAGCTTCATCACGGTCATCGATTGTCCCAATTCATCGTGTAGTTCCCTGGAAATTCGTTTTCGTTCTGTTTCCTGAGCGGTCAAGAGTTGGGAGGAAAGATACCGAAGCTGTTTCTCCGATTCTTTCAACGCCTCTTCTGCCCGCTTTCGTTCTGTCATGTCCGTGATGACGGCGAAACTTCCTTTAAATTGACCGCTCTCGTCAAAAATGGCTTTCGGGGACATCCGTGTAAAAATCACCTGTCCGTCTTTTCTTAGCCAGGATAGCCCATAAGATTCGCGCTCCCCCTTTCTTCGTCTGGCGACCTGTTCCTTATAGGTCTTCCGATCATTCTCGCTGAGGAAATCCGTCACCGGCCGACCGATCATTTCATCCCGGGAGTACCCTAACATTTCGCTAAACCGATCATTGACATAGATCCACTCTCCGCGCTCGTCTTGCACACCCAGCCCCTCATTCATCGTGTCGACCAGCAGGCGATACCGTTTCTCACTTTGCCGTAGGGCCTTCTCTATCCTCTTGCGACCACTGATATCGCGTCTAAACTGCAGCTTGCATCGGGTTCCATCCGGTCCAACCATCGGCGCATCAAAAAGATCGTAGGTTCTGGCCGTTTTGGGCGTGTACCATTCCCATCGGACCACCTTTCCGGCAAAAACGTCCTTGGCCTTGCACCAGGTGCAGGCCGTAGAAAGTTCGTAAAAATATTCATGACACTTACGCCCTTTGACCGGGCCGAATTCTTTCTCGATCACAGGGTTCGTATACAGGATTTCATACCGTTGGTTAACGATATAAACGCCGTCGGCCATCGAATCCAGGATCCCTTTGAGTTTATTCCTTTCACTTTCCAGAGCCTCCTCGGCCTTTTTGCGGTCCGCCATTTTTTCCTGCCAGTGCACTACCTCTTCTTCCGCCTTAACCTTCATTCGCTCCTTACGGATGACGACGACAGAGCCGATCACAAAGGCCAGGACAACGACCCCGAGAAGAAAGAGGTGCTCCCGC
>Ga0335084_10002778_pt1 | contig 16957 bp, 11 predicted proteins | sample Lox_Sample_44_FD_206721 | JGI IMG/M metagenome (GOLD analysis project Ga0335084, IMG submission 206721) | Soil microbial communities from Loxahatchee National Wildlife Refuge, Florida, United States - Lox_Sample_4.4 | ecosystem: Environmental > Terrestrial > Soil > Wetlands | place: USA... | reverse complement strand
TCGGCGTGAATTTCGTATTCGGTCGCGGATTCGCGCTTGACCGTGAGCGGGGCGCTCTGTGCCTCCTCGTATTGTGCCTCGTCGATCAGGGCCAGATCGCGCATGCGCCGCAGCACGTAGAGCTGGCGCTGTTTCGCCCGCTTGGGGTTAATGACCGGGTTGAAGGAAGACGGCGCCTTGGGCAGTCCGGCAAGCATCGCGATCTCGGCTGCGTTGAGCTGGGATAGGGTCTTGCCGAAGTACACCTGCGCTGCCGCCCCGAACCCGTAAGCCCTCTGGCCGAGATAGATCTGGTTAATGTAGATCTCGAGGATCTGGTCCTTGCTCAGGCTGTTCTCGATCTTGAAGGCCAGCAGCGCTTCGTACAGTTTCCGCGTAAGGGTCTTCTCGCGGGAAAGGAAGAAATTCCGCGCGACCTGCATGGTGATGGTGGAAGCCCCCTGCGTCTTGCCCCCGGTCAGGAGATTGGAGTAGGCTGCCCGGAGCACCCCGTGGTAGTCGACCCCGGTGTGCTGGTAGAAGCGCTCGTCCTCGGCGGCGAGGATCGCCTGCTTCATCAAATCGGGAACCTCCTCGATGCCGACCACCGAACGGCGCTCCTCGCCGAACTCGCCGATCAGCACCCCGTCGGCCGTATAGACTCGCAGCGGAATCTTCGGCTGGTACTCGGTGAGTGCCTCGATCGAAGGCAGATTCGGGTAAGCAACCAGAACCACGAAGCCAGCGAGCGCGAGACCTGCTACTCCCAACCCGGCGAGCGCCAACACCGGGAAGGCAAACCATCGAAGCCGCATTCAGGGGATGTCCGAGGAAAGGTGGTTCATTATAGGCAGTAGAGGGTTGAAGCCGCAGTAGGTTCACCCTAAGCCGTTAATATCTCGTACGAAATATTTACTTTACAGGGTGGGGGCTTGTTGCTAGCATTTAACGTAAATTATACTAATCGGTCCTAACCGGCCATACCTGAAGGGAAATCCAGGTTGGAGCTGAACCTTAACTGGGATATTTTCAAGCCGAAAGCGCCGCCGCTTTTCGGTATGGATATATCGTCCTCCTCGGTCAAGCTCGTGGAGCTCGCCGATGCGGGGAAGGGAAACCCGCGGGTTGAGCGCTATGCCATCGAGGCGCTGCCCAAGGACGCGGTCCTGGACGGAAACATCACCAACCTCGACGCGGTAGTCGACGCCGTCCAGCGCGGCTGGAAGCGGATGGGGACGCGGACGAAGAACGTCGCCCTGGCCCTGCCCACCGCTGCGGTGATCACCAAGAAGATCATCGTTCCTGCCGGGCTGCGGGACGAGGAGATGGAAGTCCAGGTCGAGACCGAAGCCAATCAGTACATCCCGTTCGCGCTCGAGGAGGTCAATCTCGACTTCCAGGTGCTGGGTCCTTCTCCATCGGGGCCGGAAGAGGTCGAGGTGCTGCTCGCTGCCTCGCGCAAGGAGAAGGTGGAAGACCGCGTGGCGGTGGCCGAGGCGTCGGGCCTCAAGGCGATCGTCATGGACGTCGAGTCCTACGCCATCCAGTCCTCCTTCGAGCTCATCCAGAAGCAGTTCCCCGATCAGGGCAAGGACCAGAACATCTTCCTGATCGACCTGGGTGCCAACGTCATGAACATCACGGTGCTGCGCAACGACCAGACCGTGTACACCCGCGAGCAGGCTTTTGGCGGCAGCCAGCTCACCCAGGACATCATGCGCGTCTACGGCATGAGTATCGAGGAAGCCGAGGCCGCCAAGCGTTCCGGCGGCCTGCCGGAGAACTACGAGTCCGAGGTATTGCGGCCGTTCATGGAAAACGCGGCACTCGAGATGCAGCGGGCGATGCAGTTCTTCTTCACGTCGACCCAGTACACATCGGTGGAGCATGTTCTGCTCACCGGAGGCTCGGCCGTGATCCCCGGCCTCGATGAGATGGTGCAGAGCCGGACGCAAATCAATACGCTGGTCGCCAATCCGTTTGCGAACATGGCGATTTCGCCGCGCGTTCCGCTGAAGAAACTGGTTGCGGACGCACCCTCCCTGATGGTGGCCTGCGGGCTCGCCCTGCGGAGATTCGATTCGTGATGCGCATCAACCTCCTGCCTTGGCGCGAGGCGCGCCGCAAGGCCCAGCGCCAGCACCTCGGTGTGCTCGGAGGCATGGTGGCCGTGCTCGGGCTTCTCATAGTCGGCGCGGTGCACTTGGCTATCGCAGGATACATCGCGGAACAAAGCAGCCGGAACGAGTACTTGAAAAGAGAAAACACCCGGCTCGACAAGGAAATCGAGGAGATCAAGAAGCTCAAGACCGAAATCGCGGCCTTGCTCGCGCGCAAGCAGATCATCGAGCGACTGCAGACCGACCGGGCCCAGGCCGTGTATCTGCTCCAGGAGCTGGTGCAGCAGGTGCCGGACGGGGTCTACCTGAAGTCGATCAAACAGACCGGCCTGAAGATCAACATGACGGGCTATTCGCAGTCCAATGCGCGGGTGTCGACCCTCATGCGCAACTTCTCGGGCTCGCCCTACCTGGAGAACCCCGAGCTCGTCGAGATCAAGTCCGCGAACGTGAGCAACAAGCGCGTCTCCGAATTCAACATGAACGTCAGTCTGAAGCGGCAGCAAACCGAGGAGGCCGGCAAGGCCGGCAAGGCTGCGCCCAAGGCGCAAGCGGCAAAAGGCTGATCCGCGATGAAGAAACTCCTCGACCAGTTCAAGAACCTCAATACCCGTGACCCCGGCGCGTGGCCTCCGCTTCCAAAGGCGATGCTGCTCGTCGGGCTGCTGATCGGCATCGTGGCCTTGGGCTACTTCCTGGATTGGCAGGAGGAGATGGAGTCGCTCGAGGCGGGGCGCCAGCAGGAAGTGAAGCTCAAGGACGAGTATGTCGCGAAGATGCAGCAGGCGATCAATCTCGACCTCTACCGCCAGCAATTGCGGGAGATCGACAGCTCTTTTGGCGCCCTCCTGAGACAACTCCCGAACCGCTCGCAGATGGACGCGCTGCTCGTCGACATCAATCAGGCGGGCCTGGGCCGCGGCCTGCAGTTCGATCTGTTCAAGCCGGCGCCTGCGGAGACCAAGCGAGAGTTCTACGCCGAGCTTCCGGTCACGCTGAAGCTCAACGGCAGCTACCACGACATGGGGCAGTTCGCGAGCGACATCGGGCAGCTCTCGCGTATCGTCACCCTAAACGACATCGGTCTTACGGGAGGGAAAGACGGCAGTCTCGTCATGGACGTCACTGCGAAGACCTTCCGCTACCTCGACGAGGACGAAGTCGCGGCACAGAACAGGGCCGCGAAGGGCGTCAAGGCGGGCAAGAAGTGAAAGCCGTCGCAGCCCTCGCGCTTGCCGCGTTCCTCGCCGCCTGCACGGGCGAGGAGTTCGGTGATCTGAAGGCCGAATTGAAGGAAAAGACCAAGGATATGCGCGGCAGGATCGAACCCCTGCCCGTGGTCAAGCCCTATGAGCCCGTGCCGTACAAGGCCTTTGACCAACCCGATCCTTTCAGCACGGCGAAGATCGAGCTGGTAACGAAATCGGCAGGTACCGGCGGAGGGGGAGGGCTCAAGCCCGATTTCAACCGACCGAAAGAGCCGCTCGAGGCATACCCGCTGGAGTCGCTCAAGATGGTGGGTGTGCTGCAGCAGAAGAAAGCGAATTTTGCGCTGGTAAAGGCGGATACGGGCCTCTACCGAGTCAGCGTGGGCAACTACCTGGGGCAGAACTTCGGCTTGATCATGGCGATTACCGACAGCCAGATCCAACTGCGAGAGCTCATCCAGGACGCGGTGGGCGATTGGACCGAACGCCAAAGCACTCTGCAGCTGCAGGAAGTCGGAGGGAGGTAAATGATGAATAACGTCCTCGTGCGCAGGTTCATACAAGCTGCGGTTTGTCCGCTCGGGCTGCTCATGCTCGTGTCGTTCGCCAAGGCCCAGCAGAACAGCATCGAAAATTTCGACGTCACGCAGAGCGGAGGCCAGGTCCTCGTTCGCGTCAGCATGAAGAACCCGATTGCGTCGGCCCCGGGCAGCTTCACGATCGCCAATCCGGCCCGGATCGCATTCGACTTCGCCGACACGACCAACGGGCTCGGGCGCAACAGCCAGGACATCGGAGAGGCGGCGCTGCGCTCGATGAACGTGGTGCAAGTGGGTGACCGTACCCGTCTCGTGCTCAACTTGCGCAGCATGGTCCCCTACGATTCGAAGATAGAGGGCAACGCCTTCGTGATTTCCCTGGCCGCTGCCGGTGGTACGGGGGGGCGGGCGGCGGCCGCACCCGCTGCGAGCTTCGCCGAGGGCAGGTCGGACCTGCAGCACTCGGTGCAGGACGTCAACTTCCGGCGCGGGCGAGGCGGCGAAGGACGCATCGTCGTCGAGCTGTCTGACACGGCGACGGGCGTAGACATCCGCCAGCAGGGTCAGACCGTGATCGTTGATTTCCTCAAGACCAGCGTTCCCGAGGTCCTGCGCAAACGCTACGACGTCGTGGACTTCGCCACGCCGGTGCAATCGTTCAGCGTCTTCCCGCAGGGCGACAACGTGCGCATGGTCATCGAGCCGCGCGGCCTGTGGGAGCACAACGCCTACCAGACCGACACGCAATTCGTGCTCGAGGTGAAGCCGATCCAGTACGATCCCAATAAGCTGGTCCAGGGTACGCGCACCGGCTACTCCGGCGAGAAGCTGTCGCTGAACTTCCAGAACGTCGAAGTCAGAAGCGTGCTGAACGTCATCGCCGACTTCACCGACCTGAACATCATCACCAGCGACACCGTGGCCGGGAACCTCACGCTGCGGTTGAAGGACGTGCCCTGGGATCAGGCGCTGGACATCATCCTCCAGACCCGCGGCCTCGACATGCGCAAGAACGGCAACGTAATCTGGATCGCTCCGCGCGACGAGCTCGCGACAAAGGAGAAGCTCGCCCTGGAATCGAGCGCCCAGATCACGGAGCTCGAACCACTGCGTACCGAAACCTTTCAGCTCAACTACGCCAAGGCCGACGCCTTCGCCAAGCTGCTCGCCGATCCCCAGCAGCGCATCCTGTCCAAGCGCGGCGCCGCGTCGGTCGATCTTCGCACCAACCAGGTGTTCGTGCAGGACGTTTCCGTTCGCCTCGAAGAGGTACGCAAGCTCCTAGGCCAAGTCGACGTTCCGGTGCAGCAGGTGCTGATTGAGGCCCGTATCGTCGAAGCGAACGACACGTTCTCCAAGAACCTCGGGGTACGCCTGGGCAACGTGGCGCTGCCCCTCACCCAGAGCGCCAGCAGCTCGGGACCCAGTCCCGTCGGCACGAGCAACACGACCGGAGTAGCGGTGACCCAGAGCGGGACGATAGAGGATTTTCCCAACTTGTTTCCAGCTCAGGGCGGGCAGATCACTACCAAGACCCCGCAAAACCTGAGCGTCAACCTTCCCGCCGCTCCGGTAGGCAATGCTGCCGCCGCGGGATCCATCGCCCTGCTCATCACCAATCGCCTCACCGGGGCGCTCTCCCTGGAGCTTTCCGCGCTTGAGGCCGACGGCAAGGGCAAGATCATCTCGAGCCCACGCGTGATGACCGCAAACAACGTCGAGGCGCTCATCGAGCAAGGCACCGAGCTGCCTTATCAGCAGGCAACTTCGAGCGGCGCGACCTCCGTGGCGTTTCGCAAGGCGAACCTCGCGCTCAAGGTCAAGCCGCAGGTCACCCCCGACGGCAACATCATCATGAATCTGGATATCAACAAGGACTCGGTCGGGCAGAGCACCAACGCAGGCTTTGCCATCGATACCAAGCACGTCCAGACCCAGGTGCTGGTGGAGAACGGCGGCACGGTGGTCATCGGGGGAATCTACACGCAGACCCTCCAGACCACGATCACCAAGGTACCGTTTTTCGGCGACCTGCCGTTCCTGGGGGTGCTTTTCCGGAACAACTCTCGCTCGGACAACAAGACCGAGCTCCTGGTGTTCATCACGCCGCGCATCGTCGAGCAGCGCATCAGCCAGCGCTGACGGGTTCGATTCGGCAGCAAGGGGCCGGCTATCCCGGCCCCTTTTGCTCACGTGGCCGGCGAGCGGCGGGTTGCTACAATAGCCCGGTGAAGACCAATCGCAGAGTGTTCCTGGTGGGCATGATGGGCGCGGGGAAAACCACCGTCGGCCGTCAACTCGCCAAGCGCCTCGACAAGACCTTCTTCGACGCCGACCGCGAAATCGAGGCGCGAACCGGCGTGTCCGTTGCGGTGATCTTCGACATCGAGGGCGAGGCGGGCTTCCGCAAGCGGGAAGCCGAGGTCATCGAGCAGCTGACCGCACTGGACGATATCGTGCTCGCCACCGGCGGCGGTGCAGTGCTCGATCCCCGCAATCGCGAGCATCTGAAGGACCGCGGCTTCGTCATCTACCTGCACGCCCTCCCCTCGGTGCTCTGGCAGCGCACGCGGAGCGACAAGACGCGGCCCTTGCTGCAGGGCGGCGACCCGCGAGAACGGCTGGAGTCGCTGTACGCCTTACGCGACCCCCTCTATCGCGACGTTGCCGACCTGGTGGTCGACACCGGTCGCCAGGGCATCGCCTCGCTGCTCTCGCAGGTGCTCACGCGATTCGACGAAGCATGCAGACTCTCAGCGTAGCGCTCGGCGAACGCGCTTACCCGATTCATATCGGAACCAAGCTGCTCGGTCGGGCGGACCTCATCGTCCCGGTGCTCGAGCGAAAGAGCGTGGCTGTCGTGACCAACGCCACCATCGCGCCGCTGTACCTGGAACGATTGGCGGGTGGCCTCGCGCGCGAGGGTGTCGAGGTCGTTAGGATCGTCCTGCCCGACGGAGAGGATCACAAGGATTGGCAAACACTCAACGCCGTTTTTGACGCGCTTTTGGAAGGGCACTGCGGGCGGGACACGACGATCGTCGCCCTGGGGGGAGGCGTCATCGGCGATCTCGCCGGCTTCGCTGCGGCGACCTATCAGCGAGGTGTGCACTGCATCCAGATTCCCACGACGCTGCTCGCACAGGTGGATTCGTCCGTGGGCGGCAAGACCGCCATCAACCACCCGTTGGGGAAGAACATGATCGGCGCCTTTCACCAGCCCCGGCTGGTGCTCGCCGATATGGATACGCTCAAGACCTTGCCCGAGCGCGAGCTGCGCTCGGGTCTCGCAGAAGTGATCAAGCACGGCCTGATCCGCGACGCGGCATTCTTCGCCTGGCTCGAAGCGAATATCGAGCGCTTGCTGTCGCGCGACGCCCAAGCCTTGGAGCATGCGGTGTTGCGCTCGGTCGAGATCAAGGCCGACATCGTCGCCCGGGATGAGCGCGAAAGCGGTCTGCGCAAAGTGCTCAACTTCGGCCACACCTTCGGCCACGCCATCGAGACGGGGCTCGGCTACGGTGTCTGGCTTCACGGCGAGGCCGTTGCGGCGGGAATGGTCATGGCCGCAGACCTGTCGCGTCAACTCGGCTATCTCTCCGATGCGGACACGGCTCGCATCCGCTCTCTCCTCCAGCGCGCCGGGCTGCCGATCGAGGCAAAGGGAATCGCCCGCGCGCGCGTGCAGCAGCTCATGGGCGTCGACAAGAAGGTGAAGGACGGACGCATCCATTTCGTCCTGCTCGAGAGACTGGGCGCGGCGACGCTGCGCGATGATGTTCCTTCCGCGGCTCTCGACCATACGCTGGCGCGCCTCGCGGCGTGAGGCGGGCGCTCGCCGCTACTGATTGCTGCTCCGCAGCGTTCTCCCTAAGCAGTTGAAGCAACAAGGGAACGCAGGTATAGTCAAAGACCCGGTCTGCTTTTGGCGCATTTGCCGCCTGCAGCGCTTTCGCCGAGAACCCAAGTGAGCCAGAACTGTCGTCCCGAGCCCCAGGGCCTGTACCACCCGGTCAATGAGCATGACGCCTGCGGGGTGGGTTTCGTCGCCCACATCAAGGGCAAGAAGTCGCATTCCATCGTCGAGCAGGGTCTGACGGTCCTTCGCAACCTGACGCATCGCGGAGCCGTGGGCTGGGATCCCAAGCTCTCGGACGGCGCCGGCTGCCTGATCCAGATCCCGGACCGCTTCCTGCGCGAAGAGATGGCCAAGCAAGGAGTGAGACTCCCGGTGGCGGGCCAGTACGGCGTCGGCATGGTGTTCCTGCCGCGCGATCCGGCATCGCGCTTCGCCTGCGAATACGAGATCGAGCGGGCGATCAAGGACGAGGGGCAGGTGCTGCTCGGCTGGCGCGATGTCCCCGTGGACAACAGCGATCTCGCGGACCCCGCCAAGCGCCTGGAGCCCGTGATTAGGCAGGTACTCATCGGTCGCGGCAAGAGGGTGACGGTCACCGACGCGCTCGAGCGCAAGCTCTACATCATTCGCAAGAGCTCGGGTCACGCTATCCAGGCCTTGAGGCTCGCTCACGGCAAGGAGTTCTACGTCCCCTCGATGTCGGCGCGCACCGTGTGCTACAAGGGCATGCTGCTCGCGCACCAGGTCGGCGAGTACTACAAGGACCTGCAGGACGCGAGGGTCGAGTCCGCGCTTGCGCTCGTGCACCAGCGCTTCTCGACGAACACCTTCCCTTCCTGGGATCTCGCGCATCCGTTTCGGCTGATTTGCCACAACGGCGAGATCAATACCCTGCGCGGGAACGTCAACTGGATCCGTGCGCGGCAGGGCGCGATCTCGAGTCCCGTTCTCGGCAAGGACCTGGACAAGATCTGGCCCCTCATCTACGACGGCCAGTCGGACTCGGCCTCGTTCGACAACGCGCTCGAGCTTTTGGTGATGGGCGGATACTCGATCGCGCACGCCATGATGATGATGATTCCGGAGGCTTGGGAGAACCACACCCTGATGGACCCGGCGCGACGCGCGTTCTACGAGTACCACGCCGCGATGATGGAGCCCTGGGACGGGCCGGCTTCGATCGCGTTCACCGACGGGCGCCAGATCGGCGCCACTCTCGACCGCAACGGCCTGCGGCCGTCGCGCTACATCGTGACCGAGGACGACCTGGTGATCATGGGCTCGGAGTGCGGTTGCCTGCCCGTGCCGGAGGAAAGGATCGTCAAGAAGTGGCGTCTTCAGCCGGGCAAGATGTTCCTGGTCGACCTGGAGAAGGGACGCATTATCGACGACAAGGAGCTCAAGGAGTCGCTCGCCGGGGCGCGGCCGTACGCGGAGTGGATCGAGCGCATCCGCGTCAAGCTCGACGAAGTCGAGACCGAGAGGACCCCGCCCCTGAAGAGCGCCGTGCGCCTGCTCGACCGGCAACAGGCGTTCGCGTACACGCAGGAGGACGTCAAATTCATCATGACGCCTATCGCGCAGAACGGCGAGGAACCGGTCGGCTCCATGGGCAACGACTCGCCTCTCGCGGTCCTGTCGAACAAGGACAAGACGCTCTACCACTACTTCAAGCAGCTGTTTGCACAAGTCACCAACCCGCCGATCGATCCGATCCGCGAGGAACTGGTCACCTCGTTGGTGTCCTTCATCGGCCCGAAGCCGAACCTGCTCGGCATCGACGAGATGAACCCGCCGCTGCGGCTTGAGGTCTCGCAGCCGGTCCTCGACTTCTTCGAAATGGAGAAGATCCGTCATATCGATCGCTACACGGGCGGCAAGTTCCGCTCCTTCGAGCTCGATATCACCTATCCGCTCACCTGGGGCAAGCAGGCGGTCGAGGCACGGCTGGCATCGCTGTGCGCCCAAGCCGAGGATGCCGTGCGCGGGGGCTATTCGATCATCGTCATTTCCGACCGGCTGGTCGAGCGCGAGCGCGTGGCGATTCCGGCGCTGCTCGCGCTGTCTGCCATTCACCAGCATCTGGTCGGTAAGGGCCTGCGCACCAGCGCGGGCCTGGTCGTGGAAACCGGCTCGGCGCGCGAGGTGCACCACTTCGCGCTGCTTGGCGGCTACGGAGCGGAGGCCGTTCATCCCTACCTCGCCATGGAGACGCTTCTCGAACTTGCGTCCAAGGGACAGCTCGGACCGGACGTCGACGGCAAGAAGGCGATCAAGAACTTCGTCAAGGCGATCGGTAAGGGGCTGAAGAAGGTCATGTCCAAGATGGGCATCTCGACCTACATGTCCTACACCGGCGCGCAGATTTTCGAGGCGGTCGGTCTGGCGAGGTCGATGGTCGACAAGTACTTCACGGGGACCACATCCTCCATCGAAGGTATCGACATGTTTCAGGTCGCCGAGGAGGCGATCCGCATCCACAAGGCCGCCTTCGACGAAGCCGATCCGGTGCTCGCGACCATGCTCGACGCGGGCGGCGAATACGCCTGGCGGGTGCGCGGCGAGGAGCACATGTGGACGCCGGACGCGATCGCCAAGCTGCAGCAGTCGGCGCGCCAGAATTCGCCGCAGGCCTACAAGGAGTACGCCGCGATCATCAACGACCAGTCCCGGCGCCACATGACTTTCCGCGGTCTGTTCGAATTCCGCTTCGGCTCGACCAAGCCCATTCCGATCGAGGAAGTCGAGCCCGCGGCCGAGATCGTCAAGCGCTTCTCGACCGGTGCCATGTCGCTCGGCTCGATCTCGACCGAGGCACATGCCACGCTCGCCGTCGCGATGAACCGCATCGGCGGGAAGTCGAACACTGGAGAAGGCGGCGAGGATCGCCGCCGCTACGCTCCGGTCAAGGCCGGAGAGAGCCTGCAGTCGCGCCTCGGCGCGAACCGGGTTGCGCACGACATCGAGCTGAAGGAAGGCGATATCCTCAAGTCGAAGATCAAGCAGGTCGCATCCGGGCGCTTTGGCGTGACCGCGGAGTACCTGGCGAGCGCAGAGCAGATCCAGATCAAGATGGCCCAGGGCGCGAAACCCGGCGAAGGCGGGCAGTTGCCGGGCCGCAAGGTGTCCGAGTACATCGCCGAGATCCGCTACTCGACCCCGGGCGTAGAGCTCATATCGCCCCCGCCTCACCACGACATATATTCGATCGAGGATCTGGCGCAGCTGATCCACGACCTGAAGAACGCCAACCCCCGGGCTTCGATCTCGGTGAAGCTCGTCTCCGAGGTGGGAGTCGGCACCGTCGCGGCGGGCGTGTCCAAGGCCAAGTCCGATCACGTCACCATTTCGGGCCACGACGGCGGCACCGGCGCCTCGCCCTGGTCGTCGATCAAGCACGCCGGCACCCCGTGGGAACTGGGGCTGGCCGAAACCCAGCAGACCCTGGTTCTCAACCGCCTGCGCGGCCGGATCGCGGTGCAGGTCGACGGCCAGATCAAGACCGGCCGTGACGTGATCGTCGGCGCGATTCTCGGAGCGGACGAGTTCGGCTTCGCGACCGCACCACTGGTGGTGAGCGGCTGCATCATGATGCGCAAGTGCCACCTCAATACCTGCCCGGTGGGCGTCGCCACGCAGGATCCGGTGCTCCGGAAGAAGTTTTCGGGGAAGCCGGAATACGTGGTGAACTACTTCTTCCTGGTCGCCGAGGAGGCGCGCGAGCTGATGGCGAAGCTCGGCGTGCGCAAGTTCAACGACCTGATCGGCCGCACCGATCTGCTCGACACCAAGAAGGGCATCGAGCACTGGAAGGCGAAGGGCCTCGACTTCTCGAGAATCTTTCACATGCCGGAGATGCCGGCGGAAGTCGCGCGCTTCAACTCGGAGAAGCAGAATCACGGGTTGGACAAGGCGCTCGACAACCGGCTGATCGAGCTCTCGCAGGGTGCGCTCGAGCGAGGCGAGAAGGTGTCGATCGACATGCCGATCCGCAACGGCAACCGCACCGTCGGCACCATGCTCTCGAACGAGATCGCGCGGCGCTACGGCCACGACGGGCTGCCCGACGGAACGATCCACGTGCGCTTTGCCGGGTCCGCGGGCCAGAGCTTCGGCGCATTCCTCGCGAAGGGCGTGACGCTCGAGGTGATCGGAGATACCAACGACTACTGCGGCAAGGGACTTTCGGGCGGGCGCGTCATCGTTTCGCCATCGCCCAAGTTCCGCGGCGAGCCGACCGAGAATATCATCACGGGCAACGTCGTCCTGTACGGGGCGATCGCCGGCGAAGCGTACTTCCGCGGCGTCGCAGGCGAGCGCTTCGCGGTGCGCAATTCGGGCGCAACCGCGGTCGTGGAGGGTGTCGGCGACCACGGATGCGAATACATGACCGGTGGAACCGTGGCGGTGCTCGGCATGACCGGACGCAACTTCGCCGCGGGGATGTCGGGTGGCATCGCCTACGTGCTCGATATCGACAGCGATTTCGCGAAGCGCTGCAACGCCGCGATGGTGGACCTAGAACCGGTGCTGTCCGAGTCCGAGCAGCAGGGGAAGGTCGCCCGCCATCTGTGGCACCGCGGTCAGAGCGACGAGGCGGTCCTGAAGGACATGATCGACCGCCACGAAAAACTCACGGGCAGCCGCCTCGGCAAGGAGATTCTTGGAAAGTGGACAGACTACCGCGCGCGCTTCGTTAAGGTCTTCCCGAAGGAATACCGTCGAGCGCTGAACGAGCTTGCCTCGGCTCAAAAGAAGGCTGCAGCTTAGCCGATGGGCAAGATCACCGGATTTCTCGAGTACCAGCGGCTGGCCGAGGCGGCCGAAGACAGGGACCTGCGCAGGAAACACTATCGCGAGTTCGTCCTGCACCTCTCCGACGAGGAAGCCAAGATCCAGGGCGGGCGCTGCATGGATTGCGGCACCCCTTTCTGCATGTCGGGCTGCCCGGTCAACAACATCATTCCCGACTGGAACGACCTCGTCTGGAAGCAGGACTGGCAGCGGGCGATAGAATCGCTGCACTCCACCAACAACTTCCCGGAATTCACCGGGCGCGTGTGCCCCGCGCCCTGCGAGGAGGCCTGCGTATTGCGCATCAACGCAGATCCCGTGGGGATCAAGTCGATCGAGCACGCGATCATCGACAAGGCCTGGGAATCCGGGTGGGTGAGGCCGCAGCCCGCTCTCCACCGCAGCGGCAGGAAGGTCGCGGTCGTCGGTTCGGGGCCGGCGGGGCTCGCGTGCGCGCAGCAACTCGCGCGCGCCGGGCACGAGGTGACCGTGTTCGAGAAGAACGACCGCATCGGGGGCCTGCTCCGTTACGGAATCCCCGACTTCAAGATGGAGAAGCGGCTGATCGACCGGCGCCTCGCGCAGATGCATGCCGAGGGGGTGAGTTTCCGCACCGGCGTCTTCGTGGGCAAGGCGCGGCCGGGGAAAGGCGTCACCGATTGGGCGACCGAGGTCCTCGCGCCTGAGCAGCTCGCGGCGGAGTTCGACGCGGTGGTCCTCTCCGGCGGCTCCGAACAGCCGCGGGATCTTCCCATCCCGGGACGCGCGCTCGACGGCGTGCACTACGCGATGGAGTTCCTGCCGTTGCAGAACAGGCGCGTCGCCGGCGATAGCGGCGTGCCGGAGCTCTGGGCGACCGACAAGCACGTGGTGGTGATCGGCGGCGGCGACACGGGCAGCGACTGCGTCGGCACCTCCAACCGGCACGGGGCAAAGTCGGTCACGCAATTCGAGTTGTTGCCGATGCCGCCCGACCCGGAGAACAACCCCGTATGGCCCTATTGGCCGACGCGCTTGCGCACTTCCTCTTCGCACGAGGAAGGTGTGACGCGCGACTGGTCGATCGCCACCAAGGAATTCATCGGCGGTGAAGGAGAGATGCGCGGCAAGCTGAAGGCGCTCAAGACCGTCAGGCTCGACTGGAAGGACGGCAGGATGAGCGAGGTGCCGGGCACGGAAGCGATCCTGCCTGCGGACCTGGTCCTGCTCGCGATGGGATTCGTATCGCCGGTGCAGTCCGTGCTCGAGGCTTTCGGGGTGGAAAGGGATGCACGCGGGAACGCCAGCGCGACGACGGACGGCAAAGGTTGCTACGCGACTTCCGTTCCCAAGGTGTTTGCGGCCGGCGATATGCGCCGCGGTCAATCGCTCGTGGTATGGGCAATCCGCGAGGGACGCCAGTGCGCTCGCGCCGTCGACGAATTCCTGATGGGGTTCTCCGAGTTGCCGCGCTGACGCGCCAGGCCGGCTTGAAGGCAGGCCTCCGGCGGCTACATCTGGCGCGCCGCAGCGGCGCGGGCCGGGGCAAATGCGGCGCGGCCGGCAGGTTTCGGTGCCGGAACCTTCCCGTGCGGCATCGGCCGCGGGTGCATGTGCGGCCGGCCGACGACGACAGTTCCGTAGAACGGCCCGTAGTAGTAGGGATCCGACCCCGCATAGTCACAGTCGACCCGGCGGTCGCGCAGACATTGCTGGTACGTTGAATCCGCTGCGGCCTGAGCCTGTGCATCCGAGACGCTCCGTGCGTAGCGCTCGGCGTCCAGCTTACGCTCCAGCCGGTCGATTTTTTCGGAAAGCGCCCTCTCGCCGACGGTCGTTAGCGTTCCCGCTGCGAGCTTGGGTGCCTCTTCGGTCGAGTAGGTCGAGACCCTCACCGCTTTTGGATCGAGCACGGTCGAATCTCTGCTGGCGGGAGCCTCGCTCGAGTAGTTCACGACGCCCTTTTCGTCCACCCACTTGTATACCTGCGCGAGAGCCGGAGCCGCGAGGACAGCGGCGGCGAGGCCGGAGGATAGGATGAGGCGGTTCATGAACACGTTAACGCTGCCTGTAGCGGTGAAGATTACACTTATTTGCGCCGGACAGTCCCGCTGAAGGCGGCCAGCCGTGCTAACATCGCGCATCCAGCTGAATTCACTCTGCTTTTCGTGAATATCGTCATCCTCGCCGCGGGTCTGGGCAAGCGCATGCACTCGCGTACGCCCAAGGTGCTGCATCGTCTGGCGGGCCGGGCGCTGTTGTCGCACGTTCTCGAAGCGGCCGAGCAGCTCGCGCCGAAGGTCGTCTGCGTCGTGTACGGTCACGGCGGCGAAGCCGTTCGCGAGGCGGTGGGCGACAAGGGCGCGGTCTGGGTGCTGCAGGCGCCGCAGCTGGGCACCGGCCACGCGGTCATGCAGGCGGTTCCGCATCTGGACGAGCGCTGGCCCACGCTGGTGCTGTACGGCGATGTGCCGTTGATCCGCGCGCACACCCTCAAGCGGCTGATCGATACGGCAGGAAAGGGCCTGGGCCTTCTTACCGCGATCCTCGACAATCCCGCAGGCTACGGGCGCATCCTGCGCAAAGGCAAGAAGATCGTGGGAATCGTCGAAGAGAAGGACGCCAGCGTCAAACAGCGCGCGCTGCGCGAAATCAACACGGGAATCGTCGTCGCTCCGACCGGGAAGCTCAAGTCCTGGCTCGCCAAGCTCAAGAACGACAACGCCCAGAAGGAGTACTACCTCACTGATATCGTCGGGCTTGCGACCCGGGAGCGCGTGCCGGTAACCGCGACCCAGGCGGGGGACCCCTGGGAGACCCTGGGCGTGAACAGCCGCGCTCAGCTCGCCGAGCTCGAGCGCGTCTTCCAGCGCAACCTCGCGGCGCAGCTCCTGGAGCGGGGAACGGCGCTCGCCGACCCGTCGCGCTGCGACGTGCGCGGCACCCTGGTCTGCGGCGCGGATGTGGCCATCGATGTCAACTGCGTCTTCGAAGGCGACGTGAAACTCGCCGAGGGGACCTCGATCGGCGCCAACTGCGTGCTCAGAAACGTGACGGTGGGCCCGGGGACGCGCATCGAGCCTTTCTGTCACCTCGAGGACGCCGACATCGGCGCGGAGTGCCGCATCGGCCCCTACGCTCGCATCCGCCCCGGCTCGCGACTCGCCGCGCAGGTGCACATCGGGAATTTCGTCGAGGTCAAGGCGAGCGAAATCGGCGAGGGCTCCAAGGCAAATCACCTGGCTTACATCGGAGACAGCGAAGTCGGCAAGAACGTCAACGTCGGCGCGGGCACCATCGTGTGCAACTACGACGGCGCGTACAAGCACCGCACCGTCATCGAGGACGACGTCTTCATCGGATCGGACACCCAGCTGGTCGCGCCGGTCCGGGTGGGCCGGGGCGCGACCCTGGGTGCCGGCACCACGCTCACCAAGGACGCCCCGGCAGGAGAGCTCACCATCTCGCGGGCGAAGCAGGTGAGCATTCCCGGCTGGAAGCGGCCGGTCAAGGTAAAGAAATAGAGGCCAAACGTGTGCGGAATCGTCGGTGCGGTAGCCAAACGTAACGTTGTTCCCATCCTCATCGAGGGGTTGAAGCGGCTCGAATACCGCGGCTACGACTCAGCCGGCGTCGCCGTGATGAACGGCAAGCCGGGCCACGCGGCGTTGCAGCGGATACGCTCGACGGGGCGTGTCGCCGAGCTTGAGAAGCTCGCGGGGGCGCAGGGTCTCAGCGGAGAGGTCGGGATCGCGCACACGCGCTGGGCGACGCACGGCGTGCCCTCGGAGAAGAATGCGCATCCGCACACCTCGGGCGGGGTGTCGGTGGTGCACAACGGCATCATCGAAAACCACGAGGAGATGCGCAAGCGCCTGCGCGCCAAGGGCTACGAGTTCGTTTCCGACACCGATACCGAAGTGATCGCGCATCTGGTGCACTCAAACCTGCAGGCCGGCGCCAAGCTGTTCGACGCAGTGAAAAAGAGCGTGGTCGAGCTGGTCGGCGCCTACGCCATCGCCGTCGTCAGCGATTCGGACCCTTCGCGGCTCGTCGTGGCCAGGCACGGCGCGCCTCTGCTTCTGGGTCTGGGCAACGGCGAGAATTTCGCCGCTTCCGACACCTCCGCCCTGATCCAGGTGACGCAGCGGATCATCTACCTCGAGGACGGCGACTGCGCCGAAGTCGAGCTCACGGGCGTCCGCATCGCCGATGCCAAGGGCAACCCGGTCGAGCGGCCGGTGCATCTCAGCCAGCTCACCGCCGATGCCGTGGAGCTGGGCCAGTACCGCCACTACATGCAGAAGGAGATCTTCGAGCAGCCGATGGCGGTGGCGAATACCCTGGAGATGGTGACCGGGGCGCAATCGGTGTCGCCGCAGCTCTTCGGCGCGGACGCCGAGCGCGTCTTGCGCGACATCGATTCGGTGCTGATTCTCGCCTGTGGCACGAGCTATCACGCGGGGATGGTCGCGCGCT
>Ga0335084_10002777_pt1 | contig 16962 bp, 16 predicted proteins | sample Lox_Sample_44_FD_206721 | JGI IMG/M metagenome (GOLD analysis project Ga0335084, IMG submission 206721) | Soil microbial communities from Loxahatchee National Wildlife Refuge, Florida, United States - Lox_Sample_4.4 | ecosystem: Environmental > Terrestrial > Soil > Wetlands | place: USA... | reverse complement strand
GGATCTGCTGGCTCACCGCGCTGTGCGTCAGGTGCAGCGCCGTGGCGGCCGCGCGCAGGTTTGCGAGCCGGGCGGCGGTGCGAAACGCGGGCAGGGTGTGCAGGGGCAGGCGTGCCATCTGGTAAGGATAGCTGACCAGAGTGTGCAGAAGATATCGATTCCACCTGGGGCACTGGAAGCTTAGTCTGACCACAAGCAAGCATCGGAGCGTCGGATGAAACCCGCATACCGCAGCACCGCCGAAGCGCTGGCGCACGTGCCTGCGCTCAGTGCCGCAGTGGGCGGTCGACGCAACTTCGCGCAGGCGCAACGGCTGCCGGTGCGCGTTCTCGCGTGGTGGCGCGACTTGCGCCGGCAGCACGACGAGCGCTTGCTCATCGAAGCGCTCGCACCGCTCGGCGAGCGCGTGTTGCAGGACCTCGTGCTGAGCGAGCGGATGCGCTTGCACGCGCTCGCGGGGCGCGAGTCGCAATACGAACGCCTCGAGCGCTTGCGCAACGAAACCGGCGGCCTCGCGGGGCGCTTCGGTCCCTGGTAGGTCAGCGACCTGCGAGCAAGGCCGCGTCCGGGCCTGCAGACGCTGCCCCGCTGCGGGTCAACGCGTCGTCCCTGGCAGCGAGGCTGCGCTCCAACAGTCGTGGTGCGGCGATGCGCTTCGCCCAGGATGGGAACGCATCGGTCGGTCCGTGCCACCGCAAATCGTCCACGTCGCGAAACAGCGGCGCGTCGGTTCGCAGCGTTGCGAGACGCTTGAAGAGCAGTGCGAGACCGCGCTGTTGTCCGAGTACCGAGTCGGGAAACTGCTCGATCGCGCCATGCCGGTTGAGCAGGCGCGCTGCGCCTTTCGCGCCGATTCCCGCGATTCCCGGATAGCCATCGGCGGAGTCGCCGACGAGCGCGAGGTAATCGGGAATCCGCTCCGGCGGCACGCCGAATTTCTCGCGTACGCCACCTTCGTTGCGAATCGCCTTGCCGCGACGATCGACCTGGACGACGCGATCGCCATGCACGCACTGCCCGAGGTCCTTGTCGGGCGTCCAGATGCAGATCTTTTCCACGCGCGAGTCGCTGGAAGCGATGTGCGCTGCGGAGGCCAGTGCATCGTCTGCTTCGAGGTCGGTCATCGGCCACACGGCGACGCCCATCGCGCCGAGCGCCTCTTCGAGCGGATGGAACTGTGCGAACAGCGCCGGTTCGATTCCATCGCCGGTCTTGTACCCAGGCCAAAGATCGTTGCGAAACGATTCGATGACGTGATCAGTGGCAACGCCGACGTGCGTTGCGCCCTGCTCGATCATCTGCAGCAGCGTCTGCAGCACGCCGACCACGGCGCCGAAGGGACGATCTTCGCCTTCGGAAAAACGGCGCAGACCGTAGAAGTGACGGAACAACTCGTAGGTTCCGTCGACGAGATGGACGACCATTGCGCGATTATGCGGCGCCGCGCGAGCGCGCCGTGCAGCGTGGGATCAATTCACGCCGGGGCGTTTCTTGGGAATGATCGTCTGGATCTCGGTGGCAGAGTCGCCGAAGATGACCGTGTTGCCTTCGCTCCACGGTGCATCCTGGTAGTCGAACGCCTTGGCGATGCGCGGCTTGACCACCTCGAAGAACGGCGAGATGTCGAAGTCGCGCGGCACGTACAGGCTGTGGTGGCGGATGCGCCACAGTTCGCGCACCTGGTCCGCGCGACCGGGATTGCCGTCGTTCTTGCGCGAGATGATGGGAAGGATCGGATAGCGGACCGCGCCGAATGCCTGTGCGATCAGCGTCGAGCAGATGGCGCGGCTCGGATCGCCGCTGCCGAACGCGATCAGGCGCCGCCGCAGGCGCACCGGCACGGGCAACGGAAACAGGTAGCGCGCGAGGTCGAACACGTTCTTGAGGTCGTACTTGTGCCCGATGCGCTCCAGCATGTACTGCACCAGGCGCTCGCGATCCCATGGCCGCAGGTTGACCGGGCGGCAGATGCGCACGCGGAAGTTGCTGTAGTACGACAGGGGCACCGCACGCACGCCATCAAGGACGTCGGCTTCGACCAGCGATGGGATCTCGTTGTCGACGCGCGGCAGATCGGGGCGCAGGCCGACGTACAGCGCGGCATGCGACCAGGTCGACTGGGTCAGGTACTTGATCGCCGCGCTCATCCGCGTGTTGCCTTCGACCAGCAACACGTCGCCCGGCTCCAGCGTATCCGCCACCATGCGCGCGTCGGCGCCGCCGCCGCTGGGCTTGCTGATCGGCTTGGAAAGATAGGCCGCGAGTGAACGTCCGACCCAATCGAACACGTTGTCTGGGTAAGCTGCGACAGGACGCTCAAATAGTATCCGCTCGGCAGTCGGTATGTGCGGGGCAGCCGATCAGCCGTGTCGCGTTCCCGCCGCACGGCGGAGCCTGCGGCGCGTCAGTAGCCCGCTTTAGTAACCGACCGCGTGCCCGTCGCGCCGCGAGTCGCTTGCGGCGACATAACCGTCGCTGGCCGGATCGCCCAGGCGCCAGATGAACTGGCCGCTGCCGAAGTCCATGTAGCTGTCTTCGAGGTGCGCGATCTCGTGACCGCGCTGCAGTAGCTCTGCGCGAACGGCCGGCGCCATCGCCGGTTCGAGATCGACCTTGAGCCCCGAATCCCACTTCCAGCGCGGCGCATCGCACGCGGCCTGCGGCTGTTGAGCGGCATACAACTGGCGCACCAGCGTCTGCACGTGGCCTTGCGGCTGGATGTTTCCCCCCATGACGCCGAACGCGAGCCGCGGCGCGGCGCCGTGCATGAGAAAACCGGGAATGATCGTGTGAAACGGCCGATGGTGCGGCTTGACGCAGTTCGCATGGCGCGGATCGAGCGAGAAGTTGTAGCCCCGGTTCTGCAGCGAGATGCCGTAGCCGGGCACCACCACCCCTGAGCCGAAGCCCGCATAGTTGGACTGGATGAACGACACCATCATGCCGCTCTGGTCGGCCGCCGCGAGATAGATCGTTCCGCCGCGGGGCGGTGTCCCATGGGCGAATGCCTGCGCACGCTTCGGATCGATCAGCGCGGCGCGGCTCTTCAGGTATGCGTCGTCGAGCAGTTGTGCAGGCGTGACGCGCATGGCGCGCGCATCGGCGACGTATTCGTAGGCATCGGCGAACGCAAGCTTCATCGCTTCGATCAGCAGGTGCTGCGTGCCGGCTGCATCGATGCCGTCGCGGGCGATGCGCTCCGCGAGGTCCGTGTGGTTGAGGATGCCGAGACAGGCCGCCGCAGCGATGCCCTGTCCGTTGGGCGGGATCTCGTGCAGGACGAAACCCTCGCCACGGGTTCCGGCGAGTTTCTTGCTGATCGTGCCAACCCACGCGTTGGACTGAACGAAATCCCAGAAGGCTGCGAAGTCCGCTTCGGTATGCGCACCGCCCGTCTCGCGCGCGTAGCGGCAGATCGCGGAGGCGATCTCGCCGCGATAGAACGCTTCGCCGTTGGTTTCCGCCACCAGCTTCAATGTACGTGCGGCCCCGGCGAGCACGAACCGTTCGCCGACCTCCGGCGCGCGACCCTTCGGCAGGAAGTGCTGCGCGAAACCCGGATAGTCCTTGAGCAGCGGTTCGGCGAGCTTCCACTTGCCCTGGACGATCGGACTCACCGCGAACCCGCGTTCCGCGTATTCGATGGCCGGCCCCATGAGGTCCGCAAACGGCAGCTTGCCGAACTTTCGATGCAGCATCACCCAGCCAGCCACCGAGCCAGGGATCGTCACCGTATCCCAGCCACGCGGAGGACGCGTGGCCGCCATGTCGTCGCCGTACTTGCGGCGAAAGTAATCGATCGACCACGCCGCAGGCGCGAAGCCGCTCGCATTCAGCCCGTGCAGTTGGCCGTCGGCTGGATTCCAGACGATCGCGAAGTTGTCGGATCCGAGGCCGTTAGAGCAAGGCTCCGTCTGGGCGATCACCGCAGCGGCAGTGATCGCCGCGTCGACTGCGTTGCCGCCCGCCTGCAGCGCACGCAAGCCCGCCTGCGCCGCGAGCGGCTGGCTGGTCGAAACGATGTTGCGTGCGAAGACAGGCGTGCGAACGGTGCGGTAAGGATTGTTCCAGCTGAAATTCATCTGCTCGCTTTCTCACGCTTGTCGCGTAACCAGAGATGCTTGTGGCACTGCGGTCCGGGGCGCTCCTCGAGCTGGAACAGGTCGATCTTCTCGATCAGGGAGCGCAGGCGCGGGAACCCGTAGTTGCGCGCGTCGAAATCCGGCTCCTGCTTGGTGATGCGCGATCCGACCTCGCCGAGATTGGCCCAGCCCGTTTCATCGGCCGAATCGTCGACCAGCTTGCGCAGCAGGCTGACGAGCGCGGTATCGCCCTTGAGGTTCTTCAGCGGGGCACGCCTGGTCGTTTCGCCCGGCGTCGGGCCGGTCAGCACGTCGGTGAACACGAAGCGATCGCAGGCGGTGATGAACGGGCGCGGGGTCTTGCTCTCGCCGAAGCCGTACACCGGCACCCCCTGCTCGCGGATGCGCGAGGCGAGCCGCGTGAAATCGCTGTCGCTCGAAACCAGGAAAAAGCCGTCGAAGCGGCCGGTGTGCAGCGGGTCCATCGCGTCGACGATCATCGCGCTGTCGGTGGCGTTCTTGCCGGTGGTGTTGCGAAACGGCTGGATCGGCACGATCGAGTGCTCCGCCCGCACCTGCTTCCACGACTGCAGGTTCGGCGTCGTCCAGTCGCCGCAGATGCGGCGCACGGTGGCGGTGCCGAAATTCGCGATCTCCGCGAGGAGCGCCGCGATCACGGCGGCCGAGACGTTGTCGGCGTCGATCAGCACGGCAAGGCGGCGACCCATCTCCACGGGTGCAGCCATCAAAGGCCTCCTCGCATCGTTGGCAGCGGAGACATTGTGCCAGCCGGTCTGCGCGCCACCTGACGCCCGCGACGAACGGACCGGCCGACCGGCATTTTGCGGTTCACGCTGCGGATCGGCCGTTGCGTCGCTCTCTCCACGCGTCGTGTGCGCGTGACTGTGACTCACATCGTGCGCGACCTTCGGCGGACGACCGCACGATCGAGGCGAATCAGCGCCGGCCATCATGGGAGCCCGCGTTCGAAGTTCCAGCGTCAACCGGTGGCGGCACCGAAGCAGACGACCGCGCCAGCCACATGCGCAGAATCTCTTGCCGTTGCGGCGGATACTTCAGAGCACGCCGCCGCGCGCAGGGCCACCATGAAGCAACTCATCGCCCGCTCCGTGCTGCACGGGCCGGCATTGCATTCGCTTCTCGGCGGACCGTCAATGAAGCGGCCGCTTCATAGCCGCTTCCTGCCATCCGGTCCCGTCTTTTCGCAGACTGTCGCAAACGGCTCGCCCCGGCAGGTCCGGTTCCATACAGTGCCGACCAACGCAGAACCTCAACGCAACCAACCGGGAGAAATCATGAAAACCACGTCGAACCTGGCCCGCGTCCTGAGCGCAACGATGGCCGCAGCCTGCAGCGTCGTCCTGCTTGCGTCGATCACCGGACAGATGAACCCGAGCCGGCTCGCCGCGACCCCGCACGTGGTGGAAATGGCGCGGGTCGTCGTCACCGCTTCCGCGCCGGCCGCTGTTGCCGCGGTAGCCGGCCAGACCGCCCATGACTGAGCCGCATCGCGGAACGAAAAAAGGCGCCCATCGGGCGCCCTTTTTCTTCGTCCGAAGCCGTCAGTCCGCTTCCTGGAAGGCTTCCTCGCGCCTGGATTTGATCGCGGGCAGGGTGACGACGAGCACGAGTGCCAGCGCGCCGAGCAGCAATCCGAGCGAGAGCGGGCGCGTGAAGAACGTTGTCGGATCGCCGCGCGAAAGCAGCATCGCGCGCCGCAGGTTCTCCTCCATCATCGGGCCGAGGATGAAGCCGAGCAGAAGCGGCGCGGGTTCGCACCTCAGCTTGTAGAAGAGGTAGCCGACGACGCCGAAGAGCGCGGTGACGTAGACGTCGAACGATGCATTGTTGATCGAATACACGCCGATGCAGCAGAACACGAGGATCGCCGGATAGAGCAGCCGATACGGCACTTTCAGCAGCTGGATCCAGACACCGATCAGCGGCAGGTTGAGCACCACCAGCATCAGGTTGCCGACCCACATCGAAGCGATCAGGCCCCAGAACAGCGATGGATTGCTGGTCATGACCTGCGGACCGGGCTGGATGTTGTGGATGGTCATCGCGCCGATCATCAATGCCATCACCGCGTTGGGCGGGATGCCAAGCGTGAGCATCGGGATGAACGAGGTCTGGGCGCCGGCGTTGTTGGCCGATTCGGGGCCGGCGACGCCGCGGATGTTGCCCTTGCCGAACGGCGGCACGGCGTTGCGCGTGATCTTCTTCTCCAGCGTATACGAAGCGAACGAGGCGAGCAGCGCGCCGCCGCCGGGCAGGATGCCGAGGATCGACCCGAGCAACGTTCCACGCGCGACCGCAGGTGCGGCCTCCTTGAACTGCTGTCCGTTGGGAAGCAGTCCATGCACCTTGTCGGTGAAGACCTCGCGCCGCTCCCGCTGCTCGAGGTTGGCGATGATTTCCGCGAAACCGAACACGCCCATTGCCACGCCGACGAATCCGATACCGTCGGACAACTCGGGCACGTCGAACGAGTAGCGGGCGACTCCGGAGTTGACATCGGTCCCGACCAGTCCGAGCAGGAGTCCGAGCAGGATCATCGCGATGGCCTTGAGCAGGCTGCCGGAAGCGAGCACGACAGCCCCGATGAGACCGAGCACCATCAGCGAGAAGTACTCCGCCGGTCCGAACTTGAACGCAAGCTCGACCAGCGGCGGCGCGAACCCGGCCACCAGCACGGTCGAAAAGCATCCGGCGATGAACGAGCCGATGGCGGCGATACCGAGCGCCGCGCCGGCATGTCCCTGGCGCGCCATCTGGTAGCCGTCGAGGCAGGTGACGACCGACGACGATTCGCCCGGCAGATTCACGAGGATGGCGGTGGTCGATCCGCCGTATTGCGCGCCGTAGTAGATGCCGGCGAGCATGATCAGCGCCGATGTCGGTTCGAGCGCGTAGGTGGTCGGCAGCAGCATCGCGAGCGTGGCGACCGGCCCGATGCCGGGAAGCACTCCGATCAGCGTACCGATGAGCGCGCCCAGGAACGCGTAGAAGAGGTTCGCGACCGAGAGCGCGGTGGCGAAACCGAGGGCGAGGTTGGAAAGCAGTTCCATGCGAGCCCGCCGTCAGCTCTGCATGAATGCCGGCCATACCGGGATGGTCAGCTTCAGGCCCCAAATGAAGACCGCAAGCACGAGCACGACCAGGCCTGCGGTCAGCAGCGCGGTCTCTTTCCACCGGAACTCGTGACTGCCGAGCGCCGAGACGACGATCAATCCGATCAGCGCAACGATCAGTCCGGCAGGGCGCAGCAGCAGGCCGAACAAGACCACTGCGCCGAGCACCCAACCGAGCGCATCGAAGTGAAAACGCTCGATCCTGCCGTCGACAGTCCTGCCCGCGAGCCCTCGCATCCCGACGATCACGCCGAGCAGCGCGAGCAGCAGTCCGAGGACCGTCGGAAAGAACGCGGGTCCCATGCGTTGTGCCGAGCCCAGTTCGTACTGCTGGGCAAAGCCTGCGAACGCAAGGCCCGCGACGACGAACATCACCCCGGACCAGAAGTCCTTCTGATCGTGAATGCGCATGTCTCCCCCGGCCGGCCGTTGCAGGCGGCTATTGATGCTTCCCGGTAGTTCTCGGACTCTCCCGCCGCAAGTATCGCGCAATCGCCGCGCGTCGCGGTCAACCTGCGCGGAGCAGCACGGCTCAGTCGACCTTCGCGCCGGAGAACTTCACCACGCGCTCGTACTTCGCGAGTTCAGACTTGATGAGCGCCGCGAACTCGGCGGGCGACGTCGGTGCGGGCTCCGCACCCATGCGCGCGAGCCGCTCCCGCATCGTGTCGGAGGCGAGCGCAGCATGCATCGTTTCGTTCAGGCGCGTGATGATCGCAGCGGGCGTCGCTGCCGGTGCCAGCACGCCGAACCACGTGCTCACTTCGAAACCCGCGAGATCGCGCCCGCCGGCTTCGGCGAGTGTCGGCAGATCGGGAAACGAGGCGGCGCGCCGTTCGCTGGTGACCGCGAACGCGCGCAGCTTGCCTGCGCGTATCTGCGGCGCGGCCGAGGCGAGATTGTCGAACATGAAGTCGGTCTGTCCCGCGAGCATCGCGAGTTGCGCGGGCGCAGCACCCGCATACGGAATGTGCACGATCGCTACGTGCGTCATCGACTTCAGCAGTTCGCCCGCCATGTGTCCACCGCTGCCGTTGCCGCCCGATGCGTAGTTGAGCTTCCCGGGATTGCTCCGCGCATAGGCCACGAGATCTGCAACCGACTCGACGTGATAGCGCGCGGCCGTTTCAGGCGGCATCACGAGCACGTTCGGGACTTGCGCGATCAGCGTGATCGGCGCGAAGTCGCGTATCGGGTCGTAAGGAAGCTTCGAGAACAGCCACGGGTTGATCGCGTGTGTCGCGACCGCGCCGATGACGAGCGTGTATCCATCGGCGGGCTGCTTCGCCACGTAGTCGACGCCGATCGTGCCGCCTGCGCCGGCACGGTTCTCGACGACGATGATGCCGAGCGTGTCCCTGACGCTCTCGGCCAGCGCTCGCGCGGCTGCGTCGAGCGGACCGCCGGGCGGGTAGGGCACGATCAGGTGAATCGGACGCGCGGGGTAGGGCGGGTTTGCCTGCGCTGTGCCGGGCGACGGCTGCGCGAGCAGGCCAACCAAAAGCGCGCACAATGCGCGGCGCATGCAATACGAGATCGACACGTGCGATTTCTCCTGCGCCTCTCCCGGTGCGGCGCCCCGGTTCGATTAAACCGGAAATCGATGGCACGCGGCTCGCTGCGAGGATCCTTTGCCCCCGACGATGCCGGACGTCGCTGACCTGCCGCAACTGGTCACACCACGCCTGCGCCTTGCTCACGTTCGCCCGTCGATGGCGCGCCAGTTCGCCGAATTCATGGTGCGCAACGAGGCGCATCTGCGGCCCTGGGATCCGCCGCGGCCCAGAAACATAGGCACCGCGGCGCACTGGCGGCCGCAGCTTGCGACCGCCGTGCGCGAGTTCCGAGCGGGCGCTTCGTTGCGATGGGCTCTCTTCGATGGCGCAGGAGACGAGCACGAGCGTGCGCCGTTGCTTGGCCGCATCAACTTCACGCAGGTCTTTCGCGGTCCCTTCCAGTCGTGCGTGCTCGGCTATCAACTCGACGCACAGGCGCAGGGCAAGGGCCTGATGTACGAGGCGCTGCGTGCAGCGCTCGACGATCTCTTCATCACGCGCGCGATGCACCGCGTGCAGGCGGCATTCATCCCGGAGAACGAGCGCAGTGCGCGGCTGCTCGAGCGGCTCGGCTTCGAGCGCATCGGCATCGCGCGGCGATATCTGTTCATCGACGGCGCATGGCGCGACCACGTGCTGGTCGCACTGACCAACACCGACTTCGACGACTCGCTGATCGGCTAGCGCGCCGTCGGCAGGAGTGCGAATGCGCCACCGATGGATGCGATCTCTGTCGCCGTGGCTGCGCGTGCTTCGACGTGCGTCACGCGGGCGGCATCAGGTCCACGCTGCGCCCAGGCAAACAGCGCCGCGCGCGCCGCCGGTGCTGCGTCGAAGACCGCCTCGACCGCGCCATCGGCGCGGTTGCGCACCCAGCCGCGCGCGCCGAGGCGCGCCGCCTCCCAGATCATGCTGTCGCGAAAGCCGACGCCTTGCACGCGGCCGTGGATGAGCAGGTGAACTGGTCCGTCGGGCAAGGTGTCACTCACTTATCGAGACTTACCTAATCACTGTGACAACCGAATCGTCCTTCGTGCGTTGTTCGCGCACAGGTATCGTGTGCGAGGGAGAACGCCACCGAGTAGCGCCCGCGCGCTTCGTACATCGACTCCAACAGCATATCCATCTCGCCGAGCGCGCGATTCAGAATCTCCCGGATCGCAATCAGCGGATGCTCCGCCGGCACGCACTCAGCCGTCGTCCGTGCCTCGAACAAACCTTCTCGTGTCACATCCGCTCCGCGCATTCGCTTTGCCTCTCCACCGCCTCGACTGCGCATCTAACGACTCACGCTGCTCCGCGTGCACCACAAAATCGATAATTTCAACGAACTGTTAGGGCATCATTCGCGGGTTGATCGGCGGCGGGCAGGACGTGGCACGGGATTGCATGGCAAGGTGCGAGTGCAAGACGAAGTCCTGGCGATCGGCGTGCCGACAACTTCTCTTGTGCACGCCGACGCAGGCACGTCCGGTTCATGCTGAAATCCAAGCAGGCTCGCGTTGTCCTCCGTGAAGGACCGTGCCGTTCGCCTCGCGCAGGTCGCGGCGGCCACGCGCGCCGTGCCATGAGCGGCGATGCGGCGGATCCATGCTGCGCGAAGCGCTGAGATCGATACGCGGGCTGCGCCTCGCCGACCCCCACGCGTGGGTTGGCCGGCTGGTTGTCTGGTGCGGCGCGCTTCTCGTCGGGCTCTCGGTCGTCGCTTTCGCCGAGCTCTTCGAACTCGCGTACCGGGCGTTCACGCTCCTTTGGTCGCGGTGGTTCTGGCTTCCCCTCGTCTTGACGCCTATGGTCAGTGTCGCAGCCGTGTGGCTGACGATGCGCTATTTCCCCGGCGCGGAGGGGGGCGGCATTCCACAGGTGATTGCTGCAGGTGACGACGGCCTGGTGGGAGGGGATAACGGTCGCTTCGTTTCGATCCGCATCGCGATCGGCAAGGTCGCGCTTGTACTCCTTGCCCTGGTCGGCGGCTTTGCGGTCGGGCGCGAGGGGCCCTCGGTGCAGATCGGCGCAAGCCTTCTGCACGCAACCCGCCGCCTGCTGCCTGCCGGCTTTGCCATCGATGGGCGCAGTTTGCTGATCGCTGGCGGAGCCGCAGGGATGGCCGCGGCACTGAATACGCCGCTCGCCGGCATCATCTTCGGCATCGAGCAACTGGCGCGTCGCTTCGAAACACGCACCAACGGCGTTCTGATTGCAGCGATCGTGTGGGCCGGCCTGGTCTCGCTGGGACTGCTCGGGAACTACACCTACTTCGGCAGGCTGTTCGTCGGCGAAACCGGTTTCTCCATCGTTCCCGTGCTGCTCGTGGCCGGGATCCTGTGCGGCCTCGCAGGCGGCCTGTTCGCGCGACTGCTGTTGAATGGAATCGCGAGCATCTCGTGGTTGGCCAAGGTGCAGGCCAAGCATCCGCTCGTCTTTGCCGGCGCATGCGGACTCGGTGCGGCAGTTCTTGGTTTGGCGACTGCGGGTCTCTCCTTCGGCGGCGGATACGAGACCACGCGCAACATGCTCGCCGGTGACCTGACCGCACCCTGGTACTACAGCGTCGCGCGCTTCGCGGCGACCCTGCTCATGGCCTTGAGCGGCATGCCCGGCGGCATCTTTGCGCCGTCCCTTGCCGTCGGGGCAGGTATCGGTGCGGACCTGGTTTCACTCGCACCAAGCTCCACCGGCGCGGCCGCGGTGATCGCGTTGTGCATGACGGCATATCTCGCTGCTGTGACGCATGCGCCGCTCACCTCGTTCATCGTGGTCATGGAGATGGTCGACGGTCACGCGATGGTGCTTTCGCTCATGGCGGTCGCGATGGTGGCGAACCTGGTCGCGCGGCTTGTCAGTCCGCCGCTCTACGAAACGCTCGCCGAGCGCATGCTCGCGGGCACGCGGATGAACGGGGCCGGTGACGCGCCCGGTCGGCAATCGAGGAACACAAGCCCATAGGCATGGTGTTTCTCGCCAAGGCAACGAGCGTGTTTTCCGATCGAGGCCTGGAGCACGTCGAATCCAGACGAATGTCCACTGCACGCAACGCGAACTCCCGGCCGCGGGCCACGATGCCGGAGCTTACCCACGGTCAACCTGCTCGGTCGCCATGCGTTGTGCCCCCTCGTGGTGAGGCAATGTGTCCGCGCGCCACGGGGTTGTGGCGGTCGCAATGCAGCGTTCCTGGCCTGTCGGCCGTTGCGCCTGGCTGGCATCGCGGGCACCATGCGTCGGCCGCGGACATCGCTGGCGTCGACGGCCGGCGAAGGGAGCCGCGACGCCCGATACGTTGCAGCGTACGCGGTCGCCGCGCAAACCGGACCCTGGTCGCCAACGCGGTCAGGACGGTGGTTCCACGGAGGAGCGACCGGGTTTTCGAAGACTGATCGAGGAGGCTAACGAATGCACGAGATCGATACGCCCGCGGCACTCCGCATCACGGACGGGGAGTCGCCTGAGACCATGCGCATGACGCGTCGTCGACTGTTCAAGACGGCCGCGGCAGGTGCGGTTGGCGTTGCGGCCACCGCACCCGGCCCTTTCGTTCGCAGCGCGGCCGCAGCCACCACCACGTGGAAGGTGCAGACGTCGTGGCCGTCGGGTGTCGGCCTGCAGACATTCAAGGAATGGTGCGGCACGATCAAGGAAAAAACCGGCGGCGAACTCGAGTTCAAACCGTTCGCGGCGAAGGAAGTCGTCGGTGACTTCGAATTGCTGGATGGCGTCAAGAACGGCGTGCTGGAGGCGATGAACTCGTTCACGCTGTACTGGGCCGGCAAGCTGCCCGCCACGGCATTCCTCAGCTCGTACCTGATGGGGCTGCGTTATCCGCACGAGTGGGACGTGTTCTTCTACAGCATGGATGGGCTCAAGGTGGCGCGCGACATTTTCGCCAAGCAAGGCCTCTACTACGTCAACCGCATCCATCACGGGCCCAACATCATCCACTCGAAGAAGCCGATCCGCACGATCGAGGACTTCCAGGGCCTGAAGTTGCGGGTCCCGGGCGGCATGATTGCCGAGGGGTTCGCTGCGATCGGGGCGCGCACTACGCTGCTGCCGGGCTCCGAGGTTTTCTCGGCGCTGGAAAAGGGGACGGTCGATGCCGCCGACTACACCGGGCCGGCCGTCAACTGGGGCCTGGGCTTCCAGCAGGTGACGAAGTACATATGGATGGGACCGCCGGGACTGGAGTCGATCTACCAGCCAGTGGACCTCATGGACTTCACCGTCCGCATGGACGTCTGGAACAAGCTCTCGCCGAGGATGAAGACGTGGCTCGATGACGAGATCCAGGTGTACTCGAACATCCACCATGCCGCGATCCAGAAGGCCGATGCGGAGGCGTGGGGCAAGTTCCTCAACGCGGGCACGCAGATCAATCGGCTCCCCGCGGAAGACCTGCCGAAGTTCCAGAAGGTCGCGGTGCCGATCTGGTTCAAGTGGGCGAACAAGGACAAGGATGCGGCACGGCTCTTCAAGCTCCAGCTCGAGGTGATGGAGAATCCGACGTTCGGCTACGTGACGCCTGACATGTACAAGGGGCTGAAACTGGACGCCTAGCGCACATGCTGGCACCTTCCGCGGCTGCACGCTCCACAGCGGCCGCTTCCTGAAGTCGAATCACACAAGCGCGGGCGCCGTTGCCGGTCCCGCGCTTGTGTGCGCCTGGATTGCCGGAAAGTGGAGTCGTCATGCCTGCGCTGACCTTCGTCCTGCCGCATTGGCTTTACTGGGCGGGCCTGCTGCTGTTCCCGCTCGCCGCCATGTTTCTGGTGCGGCGGGAGCGCCGGCGCGGGCCGCCCGCCGAACCCGCGCTGTTCTCGGCATACATGTTCTGGGTGTTCGCCGGGTTTGCGGGACTGCACCGGCTCTATGTCAAGAGCCTATGGGGTTTCGTGTTCCCGCCGCTGCTGCTCGGGATCCTCTATTGCAACAGCGCGCTGCGCGACCAGCGCGAAGACGTCTCGCGCACACACGCTGACGTGGAGGAGGCACAGACAATCATGCAGCGCGCGAAGCCGAACGACGAGGCGCGGGCCTCGGAGGAGGAGCGTGCGGCCTACGCCCAGGCGCAGGCCGACCTCGCCGCGAAGCAGCGCGTGGCCGCAGACGCGGCCGGCGTGCACAGCCGCTGGGTCACCTATACGCGCATCACCGCCGGCGTGCTTGCCGTGCTGCTGCTGGTCGACGCGGCGCTGATTCCCGGGTTGGTTCGCCGCCGGCGCGCGGCAACGTCGGCACAGCAGGCCGTGCCCCAGACGCACTTGCCGGTCGTGCACGAGGCGGGCACGGGCGAGGATCCGACACTCGGCCTGCATACGCGCCTTACCGACTGGATCGACCGGGCCAACGGGCGCATCGGTGAATTCGTCGCGTACTGGGGCGTGATCGCAGTCTTCGCCTACTACTACGAGGTGCTCGCGCGCTACGTCTTCAACTCGCCGACCAACTGGGTGCACGAAAGCATGTTCCTGATGTTCGGCATGCAGTACATGCTGTCGGGTGCTTACGCGTACCGCGAAGACCAACACGTTCGCGTCGACGTCGTCTACGTCAAGCTGTCGACGCGGGCGAAGGCGATCGCCGACATCGTCTCTTCCGTCTTCTTCTTCATCTTCACTGTGACCATGCTCTACACGGGCGGCCGCTTCGCCCTCGATGCCATCCACAACAGCGAGACTTCGTTCACCGAGTGGGGCATCGAATACTGGCCCGTCAAGCTCACCATCCCGGTCGGCGCGGCACTGATCATCCTGCAGGGCGTCGCCAAGCTGTTCAAGGACGTTCTGATCGCAACGCGCAAGGGAGCCTGACTGTGGGACTCGAAATCGGCATCGAATGGCTCTCGCTACTGCTGTTCGGCGGCCTGGCGCTGCTCCTGATGCTCGGGCTGCCGATGGCGTTCTGCACCGGCAGCCTGGCGACGATCTTTCTCTTCGTGTTCGGCACGCCCGCCGTGCTGAACATGATTCCGGCGCGCATCTTCCCGTTCATGACCGACTACCAGCTCTCGGCCGTGCCGCTGTTCATCTTCATGGCGGCGATACTCGAGAAGGCCGGCATCATCGAGGAGCTGTTCGATGTCATCTACAAATGGCTGGGCGCACTGAAGGGCGGGCTGGCGTCCGCGACGGTGGTGGCTTGCACGCTGCTGGCCGCGATGGTCGGCGTGGTGGGCGCGACCGAGGTCACGATGGGCATGATCGCGCTGCCGGCGATGCTCCGGCGCAACTACGACCCGAAGCTCGCATGCGGATCGCTGCTCGCGGGCGGCACGCTCGGCATCCTGATCCCGCCATCGGTGATGGCAATCGTCTACGCGGTGGTGGCGCAACAGTCGCTCGGAGAACTGCTGATCGGCTCGGTGTTCCCCGGCCTGATGCTGTCGGGGATGTACATCGTCTACATCAGCGTGCGCTGCTACATGAATCCGGCGCTCGGTCCCGCGCTGCCGCCGGAGGAGCGTGTCGATTTCGCCGAGAAGCTGCGCCTGCTGCGCAAGGCGCTCGCGCCGGTGCTGCTGATCCTGCTGGTGCTCGGGGTCATCTTCCTCGGCATCGCCACGCCGGTTGAGGCGGCCGGCATCGGCACGTTCGGCGCGCTGGTGGTGTGCGGCACGCACGGGCGGCTGAACTGGATCAACATCGCCGACGCCAGCATCGCCACGCTGAAGGCCACCGCGATGGTGATGTGGATCTTCTTCGGCGCGACGATGTTCGTCGGGTTCTTCATCGTCAAGGGCGGCCAGACCTTCGTCGCCAACTCGATCGTCGGCACCGGGCTGCCGCCCTACGGCATCCTGCTGCTGATGATGCTGGTGCTGTTCGTGCTCGGCATGTTCCTCGACTGGGTCGGCATCCTGCTGCTCACCGTGCCCATCTTCGTGCCCATCTTGAAGGCGCTCACGTTCGGCGGCTTGTTCGGGATGGAAGGCGTCAAGCCGGACGACATCCCGCTCTGGTACGGCGTGATCTTCATCGTCAACATGCAGATGGCCTTCCTCAGCCCGCCGTTCGGCTACTCGCTGTTCTACCTGAAGAGCGTCGCGCCACCGCAGATCACGATGGCGCTCATCTTCCGCTCGGCGATGCCGTTCATCGCGCTGCAGGCATTCGCCAACCTGCTCTGCATCCTCTTCCCGAAGATCATCCTCTGGCTGCCGAGCATCGCCTATTCGGGCCATGGCTGACGAAGGTGCTTCTGGTCCGGCACGCGCGGCGCGCTTGGCGCCCCCGCAGGCGCGCTCAGTCGTCGAGGCGCAAGTGGGTCGGGTCCGCCTCGAGCTCGTGACATGCCCAGATGAACGATGCCGCCGACCAGGCCTGGAATGCCTTGCCCATCGGTCGCCCGGTCGTGCCATGCAGCCACTCGTTGAACTCCCACTCGTGCGAGCGGCGAGGCGGTTCGCCTTGGCGAGCTGGACCAGTTCGTGGCAGGCGACGTCGTGCAGGCCGAGCCGGTGGATGAATCGCACCCAGAAGCCGCCGATGAACGGCCAGATGCCGCCGTTGTGATAGTGGTTGGGCAGGTTCAGGAGGTTGACCGTGTAGTACGCGCGCCAGTCCGGATCGCCCGCCTGCACGACCGGGTAGAGGTTTGCCACGGGCCACGGGCGGTTGACCCCGACACCCCACATGAAATGGAACGCCTGGCGCGCGCGCTCGAGGTCGAGCAGATTCATCAGGAATGCCAGGATGTTCGCGAACAGGTCGCAGCGCCAGCTGAACGAGAAGGGCGTCACTTCCGCAAGCAGGTACTGCGTATCGCCGAGCGAAGCCTGGCGCTGCGTGAACAGGTCCGGGCGGGCGCGCGCAGTCCCGCCTGTGGTCGGCCAGAAGACCTCGAGCACGCGCTCGCGGATGCGCTGCGATGACTGCATGAATGCGCCGGCGCCCGGCGCATCGCCGGCACTCTCGAGCATTCGTCCGAAACAGATGTTGGCCCGGAGCCCGGAACCAGAGAACCTCGTCATAGAGCACGTCGTAGCTGCGGCCGAAGAGATCGGTCCAGTCGCCGGCTTCCGGGATCTCATGCCGTCGTTGTTGCTGCGCCTGACGATGAGCCCGGCATCCTTCAGTGCACGCCGGATACGCGCGAGTTGCGCGGGCTTCGCATTCGGCAGGTACCAACTCGACTTGAATTCAGTCACGTGCTCCGCTGGCTGCGGCCGCAGCCATT
>Ga0335084_10002776_pt1 | contig 16962 bp, 16 predicted proteins | sample Lox_Sample_44_FD_206721 | JGI IMG/M metagenome (GOLD analysis project Ga0335084, IMG submission 206721) | Soil microbial communities from Loxahatchee National Wildlife Refuge, Florida, United States - Lox_Sample_4.4 | ecosystem: Environmental > Terrestrial > Soil > Wetlands | place: USA... | reverse complement strand
CGGGTCCCCTGCCCGGGCCTCCTTGGACCGGGGCTCACCCCGCTCCGGCCAGGAACGCCTCGTGCGCCCGGAAGAACTCCTCCGGGCGCTCGAAGTATGGCAGCGCCCCTGTCTGCATCGTCCGGAAGGACCAGTTCGACCGGCCGGCGACGGTGGACTCGCCCCGGTAGTCGACGAAGTCGCCCCGGTCGCCGTGCACCATCCACACGGGCGGGGTGAGCGCCTCGTAGAGCCGGTTGACGTCGCCACTGAACAGGGTGCCCGAGAGGAACGCGAGCGGTGCGTGGTAGGCGCCCGGCTGTGCCGCGGTGAGCACGCAGTAGCGCCAGAGCCCCTCGTCGATGCGCTTGCTGCCGTAGGTCCGCTCGAGGAAGTAGCGGACCACCTTCGGCCGGGTGAGCCAGCGAAACACGGTCGGGCTCCACGGCCGTCCCACGAGCAATGCCCGGGTGAGCCCGACCTCGCGGGTGCTGCCCGGAGGGCCGTAGAAGCGCCGGCTTCCGTTGAAGCCGGTCGGGCTCACCAGGGTCAGCGAGCGAAACCCCTCCGGCCGCTCCACCGCCGCCCGGGCGACGAACTCCGCGCCGAGCGACAGCCCGAGCGCATCGAGCGGTGCACCCCCGTGCCGCCGGCGGACCTCGGCCGCCACCACCAGCACCGCGTCGGTCATGCCCCGGGGCGTGTAGGGGCCGGGTCCCCGCGCTGAGAGTCCGAAGCCGGGGAGGTCGAAGGCGAACACCGGCCGGTCCGCCCGGAAGTGCTCGAACACCGGACGGGTCTCGTAGGCCGAGGCCGCGGCGTTGACGCTGTGGACCAGCAGCATCGGAGGCGCCGGGCTCGACGTCGGACCGGCGGCGTAGCAGCTCAGCCGCCCGCCGGGTGAGTCCAGCCCGAAGACCTCGGCCTCGAAGGGGGGCGGCAGCGCCAGGGACGTCGAGCTCACGCAAGCGAAGACCTAGCAGGGCCGCCCGTTCCCCGGCGAGCGTGCCGGCGCGTCACGCAGAACATGCGCGCCTGCCGCCGGGCGGCACGCTTGCTCCCGCCTCGGGGCGCACGGCCTCGAAGGGCCCGGTGACGCCGTCCTCGAGCGCAGTGCACCATCAGACCGCCCGCGCCGAGCGCCCCGCCGGCGGCGAGGAGCTGCGGGGGAGGCCCCCCTCGCGCGTGATCGAAGCCGGCAGTACGCCTGAGGCTCAGGGCGCGCCGGAGCCGAGCCCGGTCCAGCGCGTTGCGGATCGAGCGCGCGTTGGCGAACAGCGGCTGGGTGCGCCGCACCGCGATGTACTGCTTGAGCGCCTCGACCGCCGCCGGGGTGCGCCCGTAGTTCATCTTCTGCAGCATGAGCTGGGCGAGCTGCAGCAGCTCGGCGTCCGAGTAGTCGGGGAAGTCAATGTGGTGGGCGATGCGCGAGCGGAAGCCCGGGTTGGACTGAAAGAACTTCTCCGTCGATGAAGAGGACGCCCCATCGGCCATCCGGAGCGCCACCGTGGTCTTCCCCGTTCCGGGGTTCCCGGTGAAGCTCATGTGCAGGGTGGGCGCCTCGGTGACCAAGCCCCTGTCGGCGCGCACCCGGTCCACCAGGAGCAGGGCCGCGATCTCCCGGATGCGGGTCTTCACCGGCTGCAGCCCCACCAGCTCGCGGTCGAGCTGCTCCAGGACCGCCGGCAGTCCGCTGCGGCGTCCACCGCGCCCTTGCCCGCGACAGCGAGGTGAGAGCAAAGCTCCGGAGTCCGGCGCAGCGCCGTGGCCGATGCGCATCGCGCGCTCGCTGGCGCTCGAGCCCGAGCACGAGGCCCACGTCGAGGGCGACCAGGAGCCTCCACTCGGGGCGGTCCTCGAAGGTCATCGGAGACTGGACGACCAGCGCGCATCCCCGGTTCGAGCGTGGCGGTGGTCCGGGGGGGCAGCTCGAACTGTCGTCTCTTCGCGAGCTGCGATCAGAACCTCGGCCGACGGTCTCTCCTCCAGCAGGAGAGCGATCCCATGTCGAGGAACGTCAGGATCTGTCTGGCGGCGCTGGCAGCGACCCTTGCAGCGTCGGTCTCTGCATGCGGAAGGAGCAGCGACGCTTCCGTTCCTCTCCCGGGTCCAGGCATCGAGGGAGCGGGCGCCGGCGGAGGCATGGACGGAGGCGTGGATGCAGGCGTCGATGGCGGCGGCTGCGATGGTGGAGCATCCGTCCCACGGCTCGACGCCTCAGCGCTCAGGCTGTACGAATCTGCCTCGGTGCATGCCACGCTGGCGACGTCGCAGCACTACTACATGGCCTATGACGACCAGGTGTGGAGCTGGGACTGCGCGCAGATGTCTCTGGATGGTGCACCGGCGCCTTCGAAGTTGCCGACCGGCAGTCATACCTTCACGGCAAGTTTCCACCGCTGCTACGTCGATCTGCTGGTCGGCACCTGGCTGGATGGGACCGCTTCATCCGCCTACACGGCCACGGACCTCGACGATCTGACCGCACAGGTCTCGGTCAACTCGATGCGGGGGAAGCTGGTGGCCCTTCGCAGCGATCTCTTCGACGTGACGGCGGATGGATCCGGAACGTGGCGGCGCGTGCGCACCGGTACACCGTGGACCACGAGCTGGGCGGAGACCACGACGTACAGTCCGACCACCGGCTCGACCTTGACCAACAACTCGACGACCAACGTCGCGACCTTCGGAGGTGGCTCTTACACCAGAAGCTGGGGGCCCCCTCCGGCGGGAGGAGTTGCAGTTCACGAAGCATTCGACGGCCTCGCAGTCGCGGTCAGCGGCACCAGCTACAGCCTGAACGGCACCATGGACACCGTCTACTGGAACTCGGGCACCCGCTCCTACACGGGCGAAATTCGGATCACGAGCAATGGAACGCTCGTGGCCCGCATCCATGGCGATGCGAGCGGCGCGCTCCGAACGGACGTCCTGGGCCCGCTGCCTTCTTTCTGAGCACGCTCGACGCGTTCGCGCTCCGCACCCGGGCTCTGGCGAATGACATCGCTCCAGGGCCTCCGGTGGCCGCGGTGTCGGGCGAGCCGTCCGGGGCCTCAGGCAACCTCCGGCTCTCCTTCGCCGCCTCGCGGCTGCGCTGAGCCGAGTGCCGTGGTCGCGCCGGGGTCTCGATCGCCGGACTCTCGCGTCGCTCCGAGGAAGCTGATCAGCGCGGCCGTGGGTCGTCCTTTCGCGAGCCGCGATCAAGACCTCGGTCGACGGTCTCTTCTCCAGCAAGGAGAGCGAGCCCATGTCGAGGAACCTCAAATTGTGTCTGGCGACGCTGGCAACAGTGAGTGCTGCTTCGGTGACTGCATGCGGAGGGGGCAGCGATGGCGCCGTTCCTCCCCTGGAGGGTGGAGGCAGCGCGCTCGGGTCTCAACCGGGCCATCTCGTCGCAGCAGCTTCGCCGACCATCATCGTGACGACCGCGCCCGAGCTCGCCGCCGCACTCTCGCCTGCCAACGCGGGAGCGCGGATTCTCGTTCGGGCCGGGGTCTACGACATGAGCCAGGCTCTGACCGTACCGGATGAGGCGACCCTTGCCGGGGAAGGCGTCATGAGCTTCGACGAATCGGGATTGCCGACCGGGTTCGAGGCGTCCGGAAGAACGGTTCTCCGGGCCACGGTGGCACTCGAAGGCGATGTGCTGACTCTCGGCGATCGTTCCACCGTAAAGGATCTCGTCATCGAAGACGTCGTCGGGCGGCCGGTGGCGGGGAACCCCGTCGCAGTTGTTTCGAGAGCGGCCGGCGACTTCATCTCGGCAACGATCACACGGTGCGAGCTCATCAACCCCAATCCGTCAGCGGCCACGCAAGAGCGCCCCACGGGTCGAGGGGTGGCCGTGGTGACGCGCAACCCCAACCTCGGCGACGATCCGCCTCCACACGAGGGCGCCTTGCTCCAGCTGAAGATGACGCAATCGATCGTTCGCTCACCGAGAGGAGGGGACGGCGTCTTCGCGATCAACTTCGCGTCCCTCTCCCAGATCAGCCTCGACCTCAAAAGCAACGTGATCGGCGGCGCTCTTGGGGTGAGCGGTGGCGTAGGCAGGCCCGACGCCGTGACCGGAGCCAGCGTGCTCATTCACTCCAGCCGCAATCTGTATCGATCCGACAGTCCCGGGCCGACGACGACCGGCTGGCAGCTGCTCGGTGGCGCGGACTCGCCGCCTTCTCCCCTCTTCGTGTCCGAAGCCTCGACGTTCAACTGGCTCCAAATTCACTCGAAGCACGACAGGATCGAAGGTGTCGCGATCGGCATCGCTGCAGTCGGAGGACGACGGATCGGGCCGCTTGCCGCGCCCATCTCGTCGAACCGCGTCGAGATGAACCTTCTTGGAACGCGTCTCGCGACGACGACGGCGGACCTCAGACTGTCCGGGGCGAGGTCGCTCGTCCCCGGCGTCTTTCCCGATGAGGGAAACACTCTGCACGTCGTCGTCCATCAGGCAAGCGGCAGCGGTCCTCGGTCGAACATGTACGTGGATGCCGCGACCGCACCTCCGGGGGGGAGCCTTGGAGCCGGAAATCGCCTCGAGATCGTCGGCAACGCAAACGCTTTCGATCGGACCAACGAAGGCTTCGTCCCGCCACCTCCAGCTGAATTCTTCACCGGCGGGCACGTTCCCCGGGACCGTCACGACGACGGCAGTGAAGTGCGTGGCAACGCTTCCGGACCCGAGTCTCGAAAGGTCGGCCACCGCTGACGGAGCTAGATTCTCTCTGAGGGCGCTCGACGCGGCAGTGGGGTTGTCCTCGCTGGCGTCGTCTGCGAAGGCCCATCCGCGTAACGGAACCGCAACGTGCGCGGTGCACGGAGCGCCGGTCCCCGACGTCTAGCCCGTTCCCGGGAACCGGAGCGTGGCCGTCCGGAGCTGGCTCCACTCGCTGGTGAGCATCTCGAAGCGCAGGTGCGAGTGCCACGCGCCGTCGCGCCAGACGTCGTCCTCGTACTGGCCGACGTAGCGGAAGCCGCACTTCTCGATGACGCGGCGCGACGGTGCATTCTCGGCGAGACAGCCGATGGAGATCTTGTGCAGCCCGAGCGTCTCGAACGCGAACCGCAGCACCGCGAGCGCCGCCTCGGTCATCAATCCTTGTTTCCACATCGGCGGCGCGAGCCAGTAGCCCATCTCGGCTCGATCGATGCGCCAGGCGCGCATCTGCCAGGTGATGTCGTCGAGGCCGATCGTCCCCCACACCTTGCCGAGGTATTCAATCGCCCAGGTGCAATGGGTGTTGGCGGCGAGGCCGTCGTGGGTCGTCTTGATGAACGCGCGGGTCTGCTCCTTGTCGGTGTGGGCTACCCAGCTCATCATCCTGGGGAACTGCCGATCGGAGACGTACGGCCACAGGTCGTCGACGTCGTCATCGCGAAGCGGGCGGAGTCTGAGTCGGGGCGTCGTCAGGACAACGTCGAGGTCGGCAAGCTTGGGGATCGTCGCGCGAGGCTGCATGGGGAAAGGAGTAAAGCGCGCTGCGCAGCGTTCCCCAACGTGAGGGCGTGGCTAGGAAAGAGCTGGAAGGGCAGGACGCTCGGCTCGGCGCACGACATCTCCTGCGCCGCCTCCCGGGCCACGCTGGAGAGGGGGCTCGAGCGGTTGAGAAGTGAGAGTCGGTGGTGTCGCCCGAGTCTCAATCGCCGGACCTTTGGGTGGCTCCCGGTAAGTCCGGGTGATCAGGGCGCTCGTGGGTTGTCATTTCGCGAGTGGCGATCAAAACGTCGGTCGACGGTCTCTTCTCCCGCAGGCAGAGCGAGCCCATGTCGAGGACCCTCGTCAGCTTCGGACTACCGCTACTCTGGCTGGTGGCGGCGTGCGACTTCGGTGGCCTCGACTCGCACCGCGTTCAGTCCCGGGCCAGCCTGATCTTCACGATGCAGCCTACGGGGGGGATCGCTGGACTCGCAGGAGTCGGACTCCGCCCCGTCGCAGTGACTGTGTTGGACGAGGACGGGAATACGGTGACGAGCGCTCGCACGAGCATCACAGTGCGGCTCGGCAACAACCCCGGCGGCGGTACGCTCTCAGGGACGGTCACCATCGCGGCGGTGAATGGAGTGGCAACTTTCTCGGACCTGCGTTTGGACACGTCGGGCATTGGTTACACACTTGTCGCGGAGGCGACCGGTCTGAGCCGGGCGACGAGCAGCCCCTTCAAAGTGACGTTCGCCCCCGCCAAACTCGTCTTCCGGGTCCAGCCAAGCTCGACGGCACCGGGGGAAGCGATCGCTCCAGCAGTCCAGGTGGCGGTGTTGGATGTCGAAGGGAACACCGTCGAGAGTGTGAGCACGAGTGTCACCTTGACGCTCAGGGGCACGGGCGCCCCCCTTCGTGAAGTTGCTACTGCACCGGCGGTGAACGGCGTCGCGACGTTTCCGAACCTTTCCATCGACAAGCCTGGCAGAGGCTATTCGCTCATCGCCTCGGACAGCCGTGCATACCTCAGTGGTCTGAACAGCATCACGAGCGCCCCGTTCACCGTCGGCGGCTTCGCAGCCATCAGCGCCGGCTCGTACACGTGCGGTCTCGAGCTCGCCGGCGCGCCCTACTGCTGGGGGGGCGAGTTTCCCCCCACGCCCCTCGCGATGGCCGGTGGGCTCACCTTCGCGGCAGTGACCGTTGGGAGTCGGACCGGCTGCGGCGTGACGGCGGCGGGTGCGGCCCACTGCTGGGGGGACGGCTTCTCCACGACGCCTGTCGCGGTGGCCGGTGGGCTGCCCTTTACGGCCGTGAGCGGCAGCTGCGGGGTGCTGACGACGGGCGCAGCCTACTGCTGGGGGGACAACGATTCTGGCCAGCTAGGCGACGGGTCGACCGTTAGCAGCAGCACGCCCGTCGCCGTGGCCGGTGGACTCGTCTTTGCGAGCGTGAGCGCTGGCGCTTCGTACAATTGTGGGGTGACGACGACGGGCGCAGCCTACTGCTGGGGGGACAACTACTTTGGCGAGCTGGGCAACGGCTCGTTCGCCAGCAGTCGCGTGCCCGTCGCGGTGGCTGGTGGGCTGACGTTCGCGAGCGTCAGCGCGGGACCTTTTCACAGCTGCGGTGTGACGACCGCGGGCGCGGCCTATTGCTGGGGGGACAACACCTATGGCCAGCTCGGCAATGGCGAGTACGGGCTCTTCGACCCCTGGGGCTATGCCAGCAGCACGCCCGTCGCGGTGGCCGGCGGACTCATCTTTGAGAGGGTCAGTGCGGGCGGTGAGCACAGCTGCGGGGTGACGACCACCGGCGCGACCTACTGCTGGGGAAGGAACGAAAATGGCGAGCTGGGCAACGGCTCGACCAGCACGCTCGAGAGCACGCCCGTCGCGGTGGCCGGCGGACTGACATTCGCGACGGTGAGCGCCGCCGGGCTCGACCCCTGGGGCAATGGTCCCTCTGGGTACAGCTGCGGCGTGACGACTGCCGGAGGAGCCCACTGCTGGGGGAGCAACGGCCATGGCGAGCTGGGCAACGGCTCGACCACCAACAGCAGTACGCCGGTTGCCGTGGCTGGTGAACTGGTCTTCGCGAGTGTGAGCGCTGGAGCCGGGCACAACTGTGGTGTCACGACTGCGGGCGAGGCCTACTGCTGGGGGGACAACTACTTTGGCGAGCTGGGCAACGGCTCGACGACCAACAGCAACATGCCCGTCGCGGTGGCCGGTGGGCTGACATTCGCGAGTGTGAGCGCTGACGCTTTTCGCAGCAGCTGTGGTGTGACGACTGCGGGCGCGGCCTACTGTTGGGGGTTCAGCCACTCCCGTACACCCGTCGCGTTAGCCGGTGAGATCACCTTCGCGACCGTGAGCGCCGGCAGCGGTCACAGCTGCGGTGTGTCGACTGCGGGCGTGGCGTATTGCTGGGGGTACAACGACTCTGGCGAGCTGGGCGACGGCTCGACGATCAACAGCAACACGCCCGTCGTCGTGGCCGGTGGGCTCACCTTCGCGACGGTGAGTGCAGGCAACGGTCACAGCTGCGGCGTGACGACGACCGGCGCAGCCCATTGCTGGGGGGCCAACGCCCATGGTGAGCTGGGCGACGACTCGACGACCAGCAGCAGCAGTCCTGTCGCCGTGGCCGGTGGGCTCACCTTCGCAACCGTCAGCGCTGGAGATGAGTACAGCTGCGGTGTGACGACCTCGGGCGCGGCCTACTGCTGGGGATCCAACGACTCTTACGAACTGGGCAACGGCTGGATACTCAGCAGCCGCAGACCCGTCGCCGTGACCGGTGACCTCGTCTTCACGACCGTCAGCGCCGGGGGCGTGGCGCCAAGTGTCCCCGGCACCAGATCCCTCCACCATAGCTGTGGACTGACGGCGACAGGCGCCGCCTACTGCTGGGGGGACAACTACTTTGGCCAGCTCGGCAGTGGCTGGCCGGTCGTCAGCGGTACGCCCGTCGCCGTGGGCGGTGGTCTGACCTTCGCGAGTGTGAGCGCCGGAGGTGGGCACAGCTGCGGTCTGACGCCCACCGGCCGGGCCTACTGCTGGGGCTACAATTCCGGTGGCGTGCTGGGCAACGGCTCGAATACTCACAGCAACGTGCCCGTGCCCGTACCGATCCCTTGACGCGCTGTACTAGCGTCTCCGCCATGGGGGGCCCATGCCCAGGAAACGCACCGGCCCCGGAATTTGGCGACCGGGTCTCTTTGACGCAGGGTCACCGAGGGGGGATGCGATCAAAATCGCATTGGGCACTCTCCTCGTCAGGGACATGGGAAACCCCATGTTCAGGAAACGAGGATGATCAGTTCGGCCCCCGGCGAAGCCGAGGAATCGGACCTGGTGCGCAGCGCTGCCGGTGGAGACCGCGCGGCGCAGCGCGCCCTCTTCGATCGTCATCGCGATGGCGTGATGGGGTACTGCTTGCTGGCCTGCAACCGCGATCGAGAACAGGCGCTCGAACTGACCCAGGAGACGTTTCTGCGCGCGCTCTCCTCGCTTCAGCGACTCAAGAATCAGGACCGGTTCAGGAGCTGGCTCTATTCCATTGCTGCCAACCTCTGTCGCAGCTCCGGCGTGCAGGACGCCCGCCGGCGTGAGCTCCTGGCGCTGGCGCAGCTGAGTCTCGACGCGCTCCAGGCGGATGATGAGCCGCGACAGCGTGAGTCACGGATCACGCTGGTGCAGCGCTTGCTCGCGCAGGTCCAGGACCCGGAAGTCCGTGCCGTGGTCTTGCTGAAGTACGGAGAGCCCGAGCACACCACGCGTGAGATCGCCGCCCGACTGGGCCTTCCACACGGAACGGTGACCAGCAGGCTCGTGCGCTTCCGAGCGGCGATCAAGCGCGAGCTGCTGCGCGCGATCCTGGAGGAGCCGCTGTGAGCTCCTGCGACGTCCTGACCGAGGACTTGCTCAAGGCCGCGCTGCGACGCCGCTTGACCGCCGAACAACGCGCGGTGGTAGCGCGTCACCTGGGCGAGCCTTGCGAGGCCTGTCTCGACCTGCTCGAGCGCTGGACGACCGAGGAGATGATCACCGAGTTGCACGCATCGGACAATCTGCTGTCCTGGGGAGAACAGGAGCGTGTCTTCGCCGCTGCTTCTGCGGGGGCCCCATCCGGAAGCCCGGCCTTGCGAGTCGTCCGTCCGGAGCGCCGGCGACGGCCCAGTCTGGCCTGGGGTCTGGGCACAGCTGCCATCGCGCTCGTCGCACTGGTGACGGTGACCCGGCCGGAGCTTCGAGACCCCGCGCAAGGGCTCAAGGGCCCTCAGAGGCCAACGGTCGCACTCGTCCCGTTCGTCGGCGCGCGGACCCCGACGCCGCACGTGATTCGGGCTCTGGCGTCGGGCAAGGCGGTTGCTCGTGGGGAGCTGCTCCTCCTGCGCATTCGCCTGGCCACGCCCGCCTGGATCTATCTGCTCTCGCAAAGGCAGGGTGAATCGACCGAGCTCGTGTGGCCGATGGGGGTGGCCACGCGCCACGCTTCCGGTGAGTTCGAGCTGGCGGAAGCGGGAGCGGCGCTGGCCATTGACCCTGAGGCGCTTGGAACGGGGGCCTGGCTCATCGTGATCGCATCGCCTGAACGCATCGAACCTGGCCGGTTGCGGACCCAGGAGTCGCTTCGCACTCGCGCAGAAGTCGAGGAAGCCTTCCCCGGCTGCGGGGTGGACCTGTTGCCGATCGTCCTCGAGCCGGAACGATGAACGTTCGCTGGTGCGTCGTCGCAGCAGTGACGCTCGCGGCTTGCGCATCGAGCTCGGGCTTGAAGGGCGCTCCGCTGTCGGCATTCGCGCCCGAAGGCATCACGGACCAGCCGCCTCAGCGACACGCGCTCCTGGTGGGGGTCGATCAGTTCGAGGACGGGCGCTTTCAGGCGCTCCACTACGCCGGAGCTGATGCCCGGGCGCTCGGCCTCGCGCTGGGCGAGTTCGACGACGTGCGGGCCCTCGTCCGTCCCGAGGAAACCCGGCGCGCCGCGATCCTCGAAGCACTCGAGGCGCTGGAAAAGCGAATCCGCACCCCCCGGGACACCGTCCTGCTTTACTTCTCCACCCATGGCTCTCTCGTGCAAAGGCCTGGGGGCGATCTGGAGCGGGTGCTGGTCGTGGGCGACACCCGGCTCGACTTGCTCCGCGAGACGGGGATCTCGGTCGATGAGCTGATCCACCGTGCGGAGAAGCTGCCCTCCCGACGTGTGGCGATCGTGCTGGCGACGTGCCACTCGGGCCGCGGCAAGTCGCGCATTCTCGACTCCCTGGCGCAGGCGCTCGCCTCGCGCAAGGCAACGCCACCCAGGCTCGAGGATGTCTCCGAGGCCGTGGTGGTGCTGTCCGCAGCCGCGTTCGGGGAGGCCGCCCGCGAGGACGCCACGCTCGGTCACGACGTCTACACCCACTTTCTTCTCGAGGGGCTGCGCGCGGGCGATCGCGACCAGGATGGCGCCGTCACGATCAGCGAGGCTCACGACTACGCGCGCGGGCGCACCTGGCAATTCACCGAGGGACAGCAGCGGCCGACTGCCGAGAGCACGATTCTCGGGGTCGACCCGATCGTGCTCCGTGGGCGGCGTGAGCGCATGGGATTGCCAGTCATCTTCAGCTATGCCCACAGCTCGGACGGAATCGCGGTCCGTCTGTCCGGTCAGGAAAAGGGAGTTCTCCCCGGAGGGTTCGCCGCAGATACCGGAACGCAACGGCTCGAGCTCCTCGATTCCGGTACCGGTGGCCTCCTCTACGCGGGCGACGTCCAGCTCAATCCGGGCGATCGCCTGGAACTCCACCGTCTCATCCCTCCTCCCGCCAGACTCGAGCTCCACCTCGAGGCTGGCGTCTTCATGCCGCTGTCCAACGATGCTCGCGAAGGCCTTCCCGTCGCACCGGTGGTTGGAATCCGGGTGCGCGGTCGGAACTGGCCGGTGCCGCACCTGACGTCGGAGATCGACGTTTCCATCATCGGGAACAGCGGTACGACAGCGACATTCGACAGTACGCTTCCCTACAAGCTGTTTGGCGTCCACCTCCAGGGGGGCATGGGATGGACCTTCGAGCTGGGCGGTGGGGCTTTCATCGAGCCGCAGCTGCGGCTCGGCTACCTCTGGCTGTGGCGTCGCTTCTCGGGAGCCGCCGCTGACGAGTCCTTGGGCGCGCTGACACTCTCCCCGGCGCTCGAGCTCGGACTTTCGCCGTCCGACGCCTTCAGGTTGGGATTGCGCTTCGAGACCTCGCTGTTTTCCGCCCGCATCGAGGGCGCCAAAGCACTCCAGGTCGTCGCACAGATCTCACTGCTCGTCGGGTACTCTTTCTGAGGAAGCAGAGCTCGATCACGGGAGCCGAGTAGCGCATTCCGGACCGAGCTCCGTGGCAGCTTGGGGGGCTCACATGGGTTCGACCATCCTTGCTGCGGTCACGGCTGTCGTTCTCCAGACAGGGAAGCCGCACGCTTCTTTCGACCGCTGGGGAGCGGAGGTCGGCGGCGGCGTGGCCTACGACAGGTACGAACAGACCAACACCCTCCCAATCAAGAGCGCGCTCTGGCTGCTGGAGGTGCGTGTCCGCTCTCCCTGGGGGCTGAGCCTGGGCCTGCTGGGAATGACTGCGTCGGGGACGCACGATGCCGGCGGATACGGAGACAGCGTCAGTCGGAAGATGCTCGGCTTCGATCTCGAGTACGCACTGCCGTTCCCGATGGGCGCCATCGGCGTCGGGCGAGCGTGGGTTGGCGTCGGGTTTGCGGCCGGCACCACCTCTTACGACCACGTGGACGAGCCCTTCCACAGCGAGGGTCACGTCCGGGAGTTCCGCAGCAGGGTCGGGGTGGACTTCCTCTTCTTTGGATCCTTCGCCGTGGGCCCCTGGATCGGACCTGCGTGGGGCGACACCACCGCGCCGGTGTACGAGAGTCTGGGCCCAGGCGGCTCTCTCCCCGCGGTTGGCAGCCCCCCCGGGCGAACCAGCTACACGGTCTTCAACGTGGGTGGCCGCATCCTGCTGGTCTTCTGAGCCGCGCGTGGCCTGGAAAGAGAAGCGAGTCATGAGCCACAAGCTGCAGTTCATCGAGAACGCCACCGCGCGGAGGGCGAACATCTCGGCGCTCTGCAGGGAGTACGGCATCTCCCGGCAGACCGGCCACAAAGGGTCCGGGGGCAGAGGTCCGTGCGGCTCGGCGAAGCCCGGCGCCTCATGACCGTTCACGAGGTGGCCGAGCGGCTCCGGGTACGGCCGGTGACGGTGTACCGGCCTTGTGCGCCGGTCCCGCTTCCCGATCCCGGCCGGCGACGGGTCAATCCCCCGTCCCGGCCGGAGGGCCCGTTCGAAGTCGATGACTGGCGGCCGCGAGCGGGACCAGTCGCGCCTCCTCGGCCGTGAGCACGGCAAAGACCACGGACCGGAGCACCTCGCGACGATGCGGAGCCACCTCGGCCAGATGTTCCGCCAGCCCGCGTATCATCGCCTCCAGAGCGGTCACGGGCCCCAGACCGCCATGGCCCGCCCCCAGCAGCGGCGTCGCGAGCACGAACTGGCCCTCCAGGTTCTCCTCGCTGGCGAGCTCGGTGGCCTCCCGGAGCACCGCGAGGAAGCAGCTCCGGACCCGGGAGGGCCCGGTGGCGCCGCCCGTTTCCGGGTCCCTCCTTCGGTAGTCCACTGATGCCACATGCAGAACCCAGCGGAAGGCCGAGCACGTCCCCGCGTCCGTGACCAGGCAGTCCTCCGCTCGGAGCGGCCCGTCGAACTCCTCCTCCAGCCGCTCCCGCACCGACTCCTGGAAGGGATGTCCTCCACAGGCGTCACGGATGGCCCCGCTGACGCCGCTCCCCATCCCCAGTGCAGGATTCCCGGCGTTGACGATGGCGTGGGCGCCCAGCTCTGGAGCGACGATGGAAGCGTGGCGAGCACAGATGACAGGCATTGCCTCCCCCGCAGCGCCTCGAACGAGACTTCACATCCTCTCGTCGATGGCCCGGTTGCTCATCTCGTCCGCCCCGGCGTAGTCCAAGGGCGAACAAACCGAGTCTTCGTGGCGCAGACCGGTGGAGGCCGCGTCCATGGAGGTGTCGACCCTCGGCGAGCTGCTCAAGCGCTGGCGTCCGGGGGTCTCCAACGCCGCGGATTCGCTCCGGGGCAGCGGAGCCGTTGGACGCGCTGAGAGTGCTTGGACGGCCTCCCGCACGGCACCGCACGGCAGAAACCGATGGCCATGGGTCTGGTGCGCGTCCAGACGCTACTGACCGTGCGTGAGGCAGCCGAGCTCCTCCGGGTGCGCCCGGTGACGGCCTACCGCCTCTGCGCGCGCGGCGCCCTGGCCCACGCCCGGGTGTCGAAGCCATCCGGATCCGCGCCGAGGACCTCGAGCGTCTCCTCCGGGGCGGCGAGAGGTCGCCCGCGACGCCGCAAGCGTCACAGCGGCGCGGGCCCTGCTAGGGTGAGGCGACACCCGTCACCTTCCGCCCCGGTACAATGGAACTGCTGGCTCTCGACAGCGTCGCCATCGGCTACCAGAGGGACAGGCCGCTCCTGCCGCCGATCTCGTTCTCGGTGGCCCGCGGGGATCTGGTGGGCATCCTCGGACCGAACGGCTCCGGCAAGACCACCTTCCTCAGGACGCTCCTCGGCCTCCTGCCCCCGCTCCACGGAGCGTTGCGATACCCGATGGGGCGCAAGCCGCGCCTCGGCTACGTGACGCAGAATCCGCAGTTCGACCTCACCTACCCACTCTCGGTCCTCGAGGTGGTGCTGATGGGACGCATCGCCCAGCTGGGCCTCCTGCGCCGGCCTGGAAAAGAGGACCTGGCCATCGCCGAGCAAGAGCTCGAGGCGGTCGGGCTCAGGGCCCTGTCGAGCCAGCCATTTCGAGCGCTCTCCGGCGGGCAGCGGCAGCGGGTCCTGGTGGCGCGCGCACTCGCCGGGGCCCCGGACCTGCTCATGCTCGACGAGCCCACGAGCAACATGGACGTGGCCGCCGAGCACGCCCTGCTCTCCCTGGTCCGCTCGCTGAGCGCGACGAGGAGCATGGCCGTCGTGTTCGTCACTCACGAGATCTCCGCCGCCGCCGAGAACGCCAGGACGGTGGTCCTGCTCGACAGCGCCAGGAGCTACTTCGCCTCGGGGCCGGTGGACACCCTGCTGACCTCGGAGACGATGAGCACGCTCTTTGGCCACCCGGTCGAGGTTCGCCACGAGAATGAACGGGTCTTCGTCTGGCTCTCGGCCAATGGTGGCAGGAGCGACCCGCAGTGAGCTTCTGGGATGCCCGGTTCCTGTGGGAGGAGCCGATGCTGGCCGCGGTCCTCGCCTCGGCGATGCTCGGTTACCTGGGCCTCTTCGTGGTGCTGCGCCGGATCGGCTTCATGAGTGCAGCGCTGAGCCAGGTCTCGGGCCTCGGAGTCGCCCTGGCCTTCCTGGCCGGGAGCTTCGCGGGCGTCACACCACACACCGAGACGCCGCCCTGGCTTCACCCCTCCCTCTGGGCGCTGGCCTTCGCCAGTCTCGGCGCCGCGGCGATGGCAGTGCTCGGCCGCTCCCGGCGGGGGACTCCGGAGACCGTCGTGGCCGTCGCCTATGTCGGAGCGAGCAGCCTGGTGCTCCTGGTGCTGGCCAGTCCGCGGCTGGTGCAGGAGGCGCACGAGATCGGAGACCTGCTCTTTGGAAACGCCGTGGTGGTCCGGCGGCAGGATCTCTGGAACCTCGGTCTCGCCGCGCTTCTCGTCTCCGCGGTGCACGGGCTGCTCTTCCGCTCGTTCCTCTTCGCCTCCTTCGACTCCGACGCCGCGCGGGTGGCCGGAGTGCCGGTGCAACGGGTGGACCTCCTGCTCCATCTCTCGCTGGCGCTGGAGGTCGCGGTCGCGACCCGTGCGCTCGGGACCTTGCCAGTGTTCTCGTTCCTGGTGCTGCCGGCCGGAGCGGCGCTGCTGCTCGCCGAGCGCCTGACCCTGGTGCTCCTCCTCTCGGTGGTGATCGCGGTATCCTGCGCCGTCGGCGGCTACGTGCTGTCATGGTTCCTGTCCCTGCCCACCGGCCCGGTCATGGTGGTTCTCGGGGTGGCCGTGTGGAGCCTGGCGGGCCTGAGGCGGCTGGTGAGGACACGGTTCCGATGAGACTCAGGACCATCGGCGCTCTGGCAGCGACTCTCGCCGCGCTCGCGGGTCCGGCCCGAGCCCAGGACGGAGGCGTGCCCCCGGCAACCGAACCCTCGCTGTCCGAGCAGATCGAGGCCGCTGCCAGCGGCGCTCCCCCGGCGGCGACCGCCCCGGCCGTCCCCGCCGGACCGGCCCCCCGCTCGTTCCAGAGCTTCAATCCCGACCTGTCGGTCATCGTCGATGGGACCGCCGGCTACGGGAACCGGCCCAGTTACAGCACGGCGGGCGACGATCCGGTGCTCAAGGGCGGGTCGTCGGAGCGGCCAGCCGGCTTCACGCTCCAGGAGCTCGAAGTCGCCTTCCAGGCGGTGGTGGATCCCTTCTTCCGTGCCGACGTCTTCCTGACCATTCCCAACCTCGAAGAGCTCGAGATCGAGGAAGCGGTCATCACCACCACCAGCCTGCCCGCGGGCTTTCAGGTGCGGGCTGGCGTCTTTCGTTCGGCCTTCGGCCGGCAGAACGGCCAGCACCTGCACCTTCAGGACTTCACGCGCCGGCCGCTGATCAACGAAGCCTTCCTCGGTGTGGACGGGCTGCGTGCCCCCGGGCTGCAGATCTCCTGGCTCTTTCCGACGCCCTTCTTCCTTCAGCTCAGCGCCGAGGCGTTCAGCGTCGCCCGTCCCGAGGACACCGGACACCTCACCAGCTTCGGGGGCGGGAAGAGCACCGACCTCACCTACACCACTGAGCTCAAGGTCTTCGTTCCCTTGGGGGACGCGCTGAGCCTTTACGGCGGCGTCAACGCCGCCTTCGGCAAGAGCACCCATCCGCGCGACGGCGCTTCCACCTCGGTGGAGGGCGTGGACCTCTACCTCAAGTACAAGCCGCCGAACGTGACGAGCGGATACTTCAGCCTGGCCTGGACGACCGAGTACTTCCTGCGACAGGTCCAGCCCCTCACCCCGGAGGAGAGCGTCGCCCACGACGGAGGGCTCTACACCCAGCTCGTCTTCCAGGTGGCTCGCCAGTGGTACCTGGGTGTGCGGCAGGATTTCCTCGGGCTTCCGGAGTCGTCACTGCAGCCACGGGTCGAACGCACGAGCCTGAGCGTCACCTTCGCCTTCAGCGAGTTCGCCCGGTTGCGACTGTACGGCGAGCGCGAGACCAGCCGCTCGACAGGCCCACCGGCCTCCTCCAATCCGGCGAGCTATGCCGCTTACCTTCAGCTCGAGGTGGGCATCGGCGCGCACGGTGCTCACCCCTTCTGAGGCTCGAGGATGCTCCGTTCCCTCTCCCGTCTGGTCTCGCTGCTCTTCGCGCTCGGCGTCGTCTTTCCGGCAGCCGGGGAGGAGAAGCTCCAGGTCGTCACCACCATCGAGACCTTTGCCGACTTCGCCCGGCGCGTGGGCGGAGACGAGGTGGAGGTCCAGAGCCTGTCCCACGGCTATCAGGATCCCCACTTCGTCGAGGCGAAG
>Ga0335084_10002775_pt1 | contig 16963 bp, 7 predicted proteins | sample Lox_Sample_44_FD_206721 | JGI IMG/M metagenome (GOLD analysis project Ga0335084, IMG submission 206721) | Soil microbial communities from Loxahatchee National Wildlife Refuge, Florida, United States - Lox_Sample_4.4 | ecosystem: Environmental > Terrestrial > Soil > Wetlands | place: USA: Florida... | reverse complement strand
ACATCATGCATTACACCCAGTACCGTCTTGGTATGGGACTCGAGGCCTACAAGCACATCATCACCCCCCTGAAGGACGAAGAACTCGCCCGGCACCCCGACGGCCAGTGGCTGCGCCTCCTGAAGCATACGTGCCGGCCCCTCATCATTGACGGCCCCAACTGCGTCATGGGCTTTCTGCCCGACAAGACGATGTTCATCGTCCATGACAGCAAGAAGCTCCGCCCCGGCGTCATCGGCGGGAAACCCGGCCTATATGCCGTCTCCTCGGAGATGTGCGGCCTCGATTACGTGATCCCGGATCGTGACAAGAGCAAAGACTTCCAGCCCATGAAGTACGACGTGGCCTACGTGGACCGCGATCGTGCGGAGGTAAGCATATGGAACCAGTGGGAAACCTTCACCCATCAACGCTAAGCACCAAGGACCTGCACTGGCGGATCCTCTGGAGCAAGGAGAGGTGCACCCTTTGCGGCCGCTGCACGGCCGTCTGCCCCGTGCAGGCCATCGAGTTGGGCGTGCATCGCAAGCGCGCCGTCAACGTGCCCCTGGGAATCAAGGAAACCCCCGGCACGGCGTTCACCGTTTATCACGGGATCGACCAGCGCACCGACGCGGCGTACGCCTGCATCGGCTGCGCGATGTGCAACCTGGTCTGCCCCAACGAGGCGATCATCCCCGTTCACAACGACGAGATCGACAAGCAGAGATTCCACATCAACACGGGCGGTGTCCCCCGAAGGCGCGGCGGGCGGCGAAACAACCCGGGAAGCCTCCTGGACCAGATCAAGTTTGTGCGCATCTCCATGCTCACCGACCCGGCTCTCGATGCCGGCCGGCACGAGTTCGAGCTGCGCACCCTGCTGGGGCGGGTTCTGCCTGCCGAAGAGGCCCTCCTGTTCACCCGGGAAAACGGATGGATCCCGCCGGTCCGGGAAATCTACCCGCTGCTCATCGGCAGCATGTCCTTCGGGGCACTCTCGCCCACCATGTGGGAGGGGCTCCAGATGGGTGTCGCCTACCTGAACGAAGAGCTGGGCATGCCGGTACGCATGTGCACCGGTGAGGGCGGCTGCCCGCCCCGGCTCCTACGGTCGCGTTTCATCAAGTACGTGATCCTGCAGATTGCAAGCGGGTACTTCGGTTGGGACGAGATCATCCACGCCCTTCCCGAGATGAAGGAAGACCCCTGCGCCGTGGAGATCAAGTACGGCCAGGGCGCCAAGCCCGGCGACGGCGGCCTGCTCATGTGGTACAAGGTCAACAGCCTCATCGCCAGGGTGCGCGGCGTCCCCGCGGGAGTGAGTCTGCCCAGTCCTCCGACACATCAGACGAAATACTCCATCGAGGAGTCCGTGGCCAAGATGATTCAGTCGATGTACATGGCCTGGGGATTCCGCGTGCCCGTCTATCCGAAGATCTCCGCAACGAGCACCACCAATGCCGTTCTCAACAACCTGACCCGCAACCCTTACGCGGGAGGGCTGGCCATTGACGGCGAGGACGGCGGCACCGGGGCAGCCTACAGCGTCTCCATGGATCACATGGGCTACCCCATCGCGAGCAACATCCGCGACGCCTACCTCAACCTGGTCAATATCGGAAAGCAGAACGAAGTACCGCTTTTCGCTGCCGGAGGAATTGGCAAGAACGGCAACCTCGCCTCCAACGCCGCAGCCCTCATCATGATGGGCGCAAGCGGAGTCCAGATCGGCAAGTATGCCATGCAGGCCGCGGCGGGTTGCCTCGGCTCTGAAACCGACCGCTGCAATGTCTGCAATATCGGTCTGTGCCCCAAGGGGATCACCTCCCAGGATCCGCGCCTGTACCGGAGGCTTGACCCCGAAAAGGTGGCCGAGAGACTCGTGGACATGTTTCTGAGTTTTGACACGGAACTCAAGAAGATCGTCGCCCCGCTCGGGCGCTCCACATCTCTTCCCATCGGCATGTCCGATGCCCTAGGGATCGCCGACAAGGCAGCCGCAGAACGGCTGAAGATTCAATACGTCGTGTAATTTCGAAGAGAGAGAGAACGGTGAAAACGAAGAACACCAGGGAAAAAACAAGCAACCAGCAATCCGCCATCGTCATCGAAGGGATGGAGAAGGGGCGGCGCGTCGACTCGCGGGTCCTGGAGGAGCGCCTCCAGCAGGCCGTCGAATCGGGCCACAGGAACATCGAGGTGAAGGCCTTCGGCCAGCACGGCATCGGCGGGAGACTGTGGAAGGCGGGAAATGAGCCACTCGATGTGAAAGTGACCGGCAACCCGGGGCAGCGTGTGGGCTCCATGGGCTTCCCCAACACGCGAATCGAAATCATGGGGCCCGCATCGGACGATGTGGGCTGGCTCGACGCCGGCGCCGACATCATCGTGCACGGCCATGCAACAAACGGCTGCGGCAATGCCATGGCCCAGGGCAAGATCTACGTGGCAGGCGACATCGGCGCCCGCGGCATGACGATGACCAAGCACAACCCCCGTTTCGCGGCGCCCGAGCTCTGGGTATTGGGCGGCGTGGGCGATTCGTTCGCAGAGTTCATGGCGGGAGGCATTGCCGTTGTGTGCGGGCATGAGCCCCTTCACGCCGACAATGTCCTCGGCCATCGCCCCTGCGTGGGTATGGTGGGCGGCAAGGTGTTCTTCCGCGGACCTTACAAGGGATACAGCGAGGCGGACGCCAAGCTCGTCGATGCCACAGACGAAGAGTGGAGTTGGCTGACATCAAACATGAAGGAGTTCCTTCGTGCGATCCATCGATCGGAGCTTCTCAAGAGCCTGACGGCGGACCGCTCGGCCTGGAAGATTCTCGAGGCAAGAAAACCGGGCGAGAAGGGCGCCAAGGCGATTCGCAAGATGGCGGACTTCCGCCGCTTCGTGTGGGACAGCGAACTCGGCAAGGGCGGGCTGATCGGCGATCTGACCGATCTGGACCGAAGCCCCGTCCCGCTCATCACGAACGGCGTTCTGCGGCGTTACGTGCCCGTCTGGGAAAATCTGAAGTTTCTCCCTCCCTGCCAGGCCAACTGCCCGACAGGCATCCCCGTACAGAAGCGATGGGAAATGGTCCGCAAGGGTCTCGTCGACGAATCCGTCGATATCGCGCTGGCATACACGCCTTTTCCCGCAACGGTGTGCGGGTACCTCTGCCCGAACGTATGCATGCAGAACTGCACGCGCCAGATCGTGGGGATGAAGCCCGTGGACATCACCGTCCTGGGCAAGGCGAGCCTCAAGGCCAAACCCCCGAAACCGGCGGAATCGACGGGCTACAAGGTTGCCATCGTCGGCGCAGGTCCGGCAGGCCTCTCGATTGCATGGCAGCTTTACCTCAAGGGTCATCAACCCATTGTCTTCGATCGCGGGGAGGCGCTGGGGGGCAAGATCACCAGCTCCATCCCGAGCCTGCGCATCCCCGACGACATCGTCCGTCATGAGATCGAGCGGATCAAAGGACTGATCCCGACGATCCATCTGAAGCGCGACATGACCGCCAGGGAATTCTCGAAACTGCGCGACGAGAATGACTTCGTCGTGATCGCCACGGGGGCCCAGAAACCGCGCATGCTCCCGGTCCCGGGTATCGAACGGGCCGTGTCGGCCCTCGAGTTCCTGCGGGCGAGCAAGGAAAACCGTGTCCGGGTCGGGAAACGCGTTGTCGTGATCGGAGCAGGCAACGTCGGCTGCGACGCCGCGGCGGAGTCGGCACGGCTGGGTGCCACGGATATCACACTGATCGACATCCAGGAGCCCGCTTCCTTCGGTAAGGAGCGTCAGCATGCCGAGGCCGCAGGAGCCAAGTTTGTCTGGCCCGTGTTCACGAAAGCCATCACGGTTCAAGGCGTCGAGCTCACAAGAGGCGATGTGCTCCCTGCCGATACGGTCATCGTGGCGGTTGGCGATCAGCCCGACCTCGGCTTCCTGCCCCAGGACATCGCTACGGACCGGGGCTTCATTGTTGTGAACGAGCGTTTCCAGACAAGCGACCCCAAGGTCTTCGCCGTGGGCGACACGGTCAGGCTCGGGCTGCTGACGGAGGCCATCGGCGCGGGACGCAAGGCGGCTGAAGCCATCGACGCCCTTCTGAAGGGCCGGGAAGTAGCCTTTGACACGCTTCCGCCTATCCCGACGGCCCGGATCAAGCTCGAATACTACGACCCGCGGGTGAAGGGCTTCGGCGACGTGGACGACTGTGCAGGCGAGTGCGCATCCTGCGGCTCCTGCCGGGACTGCTCTGTCTGCGTCACGATCTGCCCCCAGAATGCCATCTCGAGAAACGACCTGCCCGGCGGCGCGTACGAATACGCCGTGAACCCGGATCTCTGCATCGGCTGCGGCTTTTGCGCGGGCGCATGCCCGTGCGGGATCTGGCAGCTCGTGGAGAATGAGTCGCTTGAGAGCGTAACCGGGACAACTTAGAGTCAGCAATAGAAACGCTATCAGATCTTTGAAAAATTGTTCTGACAGTCATCCCTTATCATGAGAGTCGTGAACCATTCGTCACTGAGTCGTTGAATAAGTGCTCTCCCGCATGTCGGTCACTCTGCACCAGAATTTGAGCCAAAATGGTATCGTGCACTTCCGAATATACAATTTTGTGCAGATCAAGATGCGGCCTGTGATGCAAATGTTTCGTACCAACTTGCACGACTCATCCTCTCCGAAACTGCTGCGCTTTGTTCAAGTATTGAATTAGAAATGAAATATTGCTCTTTCAGAGGGGATGTTGACAGTTCAATTTCGGAGAGAAAAATCAGGATGAAAGTCGCCGTCTTCATCATCCGGGTTGGCAAAGGATTTGCTCCTGTAAAACTAAATTTTTAGGCTCATATTACAAATGACAAAAGGAGGAATACGAATGACCCCCAAAGACGTATTGGCCTATGCAAAGAAGCAGGGTACCAAGATGGTGGATTTCAAGTTTCTGGACTTCCCCGGGATCTGGCAGCATTTTTCGGTTCCCGTGAGCGAGATGGACGAGAAGTCCTTTGAAGACGGATTCGGCTTTGACGGCTCGAGTATCCGCGGCTGGCAGCCCATTCATGCCAGCGACATGCTGATCATCCCCGATCCCGAGACGGCTGTCATGGACCCCTTCACCAAGGAGCCCACCCTGAGCCTGATCTGCAATATCGTGGACCCGATCACAAAACAAAAATATTCCCGTGACCCACGTCACATCGCGCAGAAGGCGGAAGCCTATCTGAAGTCGACCGGTCTTGGTGATACTGCGTATCTCGGACCGGAAGCGGAATTCTTTATTTTTGACGACATCCGCTTTGATTCGACTCCCAACTCCAGCTACTACTTCGTGGACTCCGTGGAAGGCATCTGGAATTCCGGCCGGGACGAGAAACCCAACCTCGGCTACAAACCCCGATACAAAGAAGGGTACTTCCCGGTCCCACCCACGGACAGCTTCCAGGATCTGCGCACCGAGATGGTGATGGTCCTTCAGCAGGTCGGCATTACCGTCGAAGCCCAGCATCACGAAGTGGCCACAGCCGGGCAGGCTGAAATCGACATGAAGTTCGAGCCGCTTGTCAAGATGGGCGACCAGCTGATGTGGTTCAAATATATTCTCAAGAACGTGGCCCGGCGCAACGGCAGGACGGTCACCCTGATGCCGAAACCCCTGTTTGGCGACAACGGCTCGGGCATGCATGTCCACCTGAGCATCTGGAAAAAGGGAAAGCCCCTGTTTGCCGGCGACCGCTATGCGGGCCTGAGCCAGATGGCGCTGTACGCAATCGGCGGGGTCCTCAAGCACGCCAAGGCGCTCTGTGCCTTCACCAGCCCGACGACGAATTCCTACAAGCGGTTGGTTCCCGGCTATGAAGCGCCGGTCAACCTGGCTTACTCCAGCCGGAACCGCAGCGCTGCCGTCCGTATCCCCATGTATTCGGCGTCGCCCAAGGCCAAGCGATTGGAGATCCGCTTTCCCGACCCCTCCTGCAACGGTTACCTGGCGTTCAGTGCACTGCTCATGGCGGCACTGGACGGAATCCAGAACCGCATCGATCCGGGCGAACCTCTCGACAAGGACATTTACGGGTTGTCGCCGGAAGAGCTGGCCCTCGTTCCCTCTACCCCGGGGTCCCTGGACGAAGCGCTCAACAACCTGGAAAAAGACCATGAATTCCTGCTCAAGGGAGACGTTTTCACGCAGGATGTCATCGATACGTGGCTTGAATACAAGCGTGTCCATGAAGTGGACGCGGTGAGACTGCGCCCGCATCCGCACGAGTTCATGCTTTATTTCGATATTTAGATACATCTCGGGGAGTTGGACTGTTTCCGCTCTTCCGTTTCCGTACGGCTCGACAACGGGGCCCGGCTTGCGGCCGGGCCCCGTCTTTTTTGTTTACATCATCGTTTTCCAATAGTATTTTCATTTCGACATAATTATGCTTGTTGCACCGCCAACCTCCGATCATCGTTTGGCTGACCGTTGCCTGGAGCGCATGGCCCAGCTTCCGCAGGCAAAGGGGTCTTTTCGCCGCGTTGAGCCTCTCATCCTGGCTGCGTTAGACTCGTGCGCCGATCCCGACCGCGCTCTGATCAATTTTGAACATTTTGCGAACGCTGCAGACCTGCGTGCGCTGTTTCCCTATTTGGCACGCAACCCGCGAGCCGTTGAAATCCTCGTAACCGTCTTTGCTGCCAGCCAGTTCCTCACCGAAATCCTGCTCCGCAACCCTGAAAATTTCGGTCTGCTCGTGCGCCGCAAGCAACTGTCGCAGCCCAAGACGATCGAACAGTTCCTCGAGGAAACCTCTTCCAGTGCGTCGCAACATGTGTCCATGCGCGAACGGATGGATGCCCTGCGACGCTACCAGCGATCCCAGCTTCTGCGTATCGGTGCCTGTGATTTGCTCGATTACTTCGATCTTCCGACGACCACGGCCCAACTGTCGAACCTGGCCGTCGCACTGGCACGTGCCTGCCTGGCACTGGTGACCGAGAGCGGCAACCGCAAAGCCAGGTCACGCGCGGCGTCGATCCCGCCTCTGGCTGTGATCGCTTTGGGCAAACTCGGCGGAGGCGAGCTGAATTACAGCTCCGACATCGACCTGCTCTTCATCACGGATAACAGCACCGAAAAGACCGTCCGCCTTGCGGAGCGCTTCATCGAGGCGCTGTCATCATCGACATCCGAGGGATTCCTCTACCGCGTGGATATGCGTCTGCGGCCGTGGGGGGACGACGGCCCCCTGGTGTCCACCGTCGAGGGATATCTCAACTACCTGCGTCAGCACGCCCTGCTCTGGGAAAAGCAGGCTCTGCTCAAGGCCAACCCCATTGCAGGTGATCCTGCCCTGGGAAAAGAATTCCTCCGTCGCGTCGAGCCCCTGGTGTTCGGCTGCAGCGCCGATCAGGTTCGAGGCCATGTCCATGCCATGAAACAGCGAACGGAGATCGCCCTGCGCCGGCAGGGACGCCACTGGGGCGAGGTCAAGCTGGGCGAGGGCTCCATTCGGGATGTCGAATTCGTGGTGCAGGTTCTCCAACTGGCTTACGGGGGATCCCGTCCCGAGATTCGAGCGCGAACCACTCTGAAGGCCCTGCCCAGGCTGGCGGCCGCCGGGTATCTCACTCCTGACGAAGCGCGCATCCTGACCGACGGCTACATCTTTCTGCGTACCGTGGAACATCATCTTCAAATGATGCACTTCAGGCAGACCCATACCCTGCCCTCCGATCCGACCGCGATCGCGGGGCTGGCCCGCCGCCTCGGTTTCAAAGGGTCTGATACCGACGAGCAGGCCGAGCGATTTTCATCCCGCTACATGCAGCATGTCTCAGCGATTCGATCCGTCTACATGCGGCATGTCGGCACGGACGCTGCGAGACGACCCGTGCAAGCTCCTCCCGAAATCAGCCTTCACCTGTCCCGCCTGGAAGCCGCTTACGCAATCGCCTTCAGCGAGGCCGACATTCGTCATCACGCAGAAATGGCAGATACGCTCGATGAAAAACACCTGGCTGTCGTGGATGCCGAACCCGTCAACGGCGGAAGCTGGCGTGTAACGATCGTAGCCTACGATTATCCGGGGGAACTTGCGATCATCTGCGGGTTGCTGTTTGTTTACGGATTGAACATCAACAGCGGAGAAGCCTTCACCTATGAGCCAACAGGTTCGGATGAAGCCCCGGGCATACTGGATTCCGTTAACCCTTCCGTGTCAAAGAAAAGCACGGCCGCCCCGGGAACGTCTCGACATCGCAAGGTCCGAACAGCCTTACGGGCGGATGTGCGCCGGAAAATCGTCGATGTCTTCCTGGTCACCCCCATCCGTCCCGGTCAACCCGACTGGAACCAATACAATGAGGACCTGATCGGCTTGCTGAAAAAAATGCGTCTGGGGCAACACCACGAAGCGCACGGTGAACTGGCTAAACGGGTCGGTACCGCGTTCCAGGAGCGGTCTGAAGAAAGGGTCCCCCTCTATCCTGTGGATATTGAAATCGACAACGACCTTTCGGAACACTATACCGCCCTGAGAATCGACACACCCGATACGATCGGCTTTCTTTATGAATTTACCAATGCACTGGCGCTCAACCGGATCTACATCTCCCGTGTCATCGTCGAGTCGGTTGGAAACCGGGTTCATGACACCCTGTATGTAACTGATGAGCGGGGGCGCAAGATCACATCGCCCGAAAAACAGCGCCAGCTGCGCGCGGCTACCGTGTTGATCAAGCATTTCACCCACCTGCTGCCCAGCTCGCCCAATCCCGCAGCAGCCCTGCTTCATTTCCACGAATTCCTGGGCCGTCTCTTCGAGCGCCCCGACTGGCCCGATGAGCTGGCTTCGATCGAGCGCTCCGATGTGCTGGCCGCACTGGCGCGTGTGTTGGGGGTCAGCGATTTCCTGTGGGATGATTTCCTGCGGATGCAATATGCCAGCCTGTTCCCCGTGGTAAGAGATGTGGATGACCTGGCAAGCGGCAAAGGCAAGGATCAGCTTTCAGCCGAACTGGCAAGGCAAATCTCTGCATCTCCCGGGGACTGGCGCGCCGTTCTCAACGCCTTCAAGGACCGCGAGATGTTTCGCATCGACATGCGCCATCTGCTCGGCCACATGCCCGACTTCTGGACCTTTGCCGCGGAGTTGACCGATCTGGCCGAGGTGGTGGTGAGAGCAGCCCTCCGCCGCTGTTATGACGAGCTCGCTGCACAGAACGGCCCCCCCTTGCTCGAGGACGGCAAAAGCTGTCCGGTCTCGGTTTTTGCCCTGGGAAAGTTCGGCGGCCGCGAGCTCGGCTTTGCCTCGGATATCGAGCTGATGATCGTACATGGCGGCAAAGGGAAAACGAAGGGACCGAGAGGAATCACCGCGGCCGAGTTTTTTGAAAAGTTGGCCCAGTTGTTTGTGCGCTCGATCCATGCCCGCCAGGAGGGCATCTTCGAAGTGGATCTTCAGCTCAGACCGTACGGCAAAGCCGGCAGCATGGCCGTTTCACTGGAGGCCTTCCGGCGATATTTCGCCCCTGACGGCCCCGCCTGGGCCTATGAACGCCAGGCGCTCGTCAACCTGCGGCCTGTCAGCACCGGTCTTTTCGCCGGGGACAAAGATCTGGCGAAGCAGGTCCTCGATTTGCGGGATCATTACGTATATGGCGGGGACCCATTCGATGTCACGGCCATGCGGGCGATGAGAGAGCGCCAGATCCACCATCTCGTCACCGGTGGAACGTTCAACGCCAAGTACAGCCCCGGCGGTTTGGTCGATGTGGAGTACCTTGTCCAGGGGCTGCAGATCACGCACGGCGGAGCCAATCCTGCACTTCGTTTGACCAATATCCGTGAGGCGATGGCAGCCCTCAATAAGGCAGGCGTCCTCTCCAACATTGACTACAGACGTTTGAGGAAGGCCTACACCTTCCTGCGCTGGCTGATCGATTCACTGAGGGTGGTGCGCGGAAACGCCCGGGATATTACCATGCCGCCCAGCGGCAGTGATGAGTTCACCTTTCTGGCCCGTCGGCTTCTCTATGGCGCAGATCTGGACCGCTTGCGGGATGATCTGGCCCGTTACACCGCCGATGTGCGGGAGCTGAATGCAAGGCTTTTGCTCTGATTGCAGGATAGGGAGAGCGCAATCATCTGGATGCATTAAAATTCCTCGCACCAGGCTGCCGGGAATTTAGAAACGTATGGAAGGGGACGTCCGTTCTTATGCTCGCTTGCCCCGCAGCAATGTCCGACGCCGTTCGACAGGCTCGCGGCAGGAGCTCAAGTCAGGCGCTGCGGGGAACGCGCGTGCAATCGTTTTCGACTTGAATTGGCCGGCGGTATCGTGTAGGTATATCCGAGGCTTGGATACCACCCTTTCAAGTACTGCCGTCTCATTACGCTCCTGTCCCTTCATATCGGATTGAACGGATGAACCACCGACGACAAATGAAGGAGGATTCAATGACCAATATCAGAGATGCCAAAGATGTGCTTAAATTCGTCAAGGACAAAAATGTCAGCTTCATTCAATTCTGGTTCACCGATGTCCTTGGAAAACTGAAATCCTTCAGCGTAACCCCGTCGGAACTCGAAGAAGGCTTGGCGGAGGGTATGGGCTTTGACGGCTCCTCCATCGAGGGGTTTGCCCGCATCGAAGAGAGCGACATGATCGCCATGCCGGACCCCGCAACGTTCCAGCTGATCCCCTGGCGCCCCAGCGACCGCCCCGTGGCCCGGATGTTCTGCGACATCATGAACCCCGACGGCACACCGTACACGGGCGACCCCCGTTATGCATTGAAGAGGATCCTCGCCAAAATCGCAAAGCAGGGATACACCTACTACGTGGGCCCCGAGCTGGAGTACTTCTACTTCGCCAACGACAGCGAGGCCGAGATCCTGGATCAGGCCGGCTACTTCGACGGCCTCCCCATCGATCGGGGGACCGACCTGCGTCGCCAGACGATCTTCGCGCTCCAGAGCATGGGTATCCGCGTGGAATACAGTCATCACGAGGTGGCCCCCAGCCAGCACGAGATCGATCTTCGATACCAGGATGCCCTGACGATGTCCGATACGGTCATGACCTACCGCGTGGCCGTGAAGGAAATCGCCCGGCAGAACGGCGTCTACGCCACCTTCATGCCCAAGCCCATCTTCGGCCAGAACGGAAGCGGCATGCACGTTCACCAGTCGCTCTTCAAGGGCAGCAAGAACGCCTTCTTCGAAGCCAAGGACAAGTACCACCTCTCCGGGGTCGCCAAGAGCTACATCGCCGGGATCATGCGCCACGCCCGCGAAATCACCTCAATCACCAACCAGTGGGTGAACTCCTACAAGCGCCTGGTGCCCGGTTACGAGGCACCCGTTTACTGCGCCTGGGCGCGCCGAAACCGCTCCGCCATGGTCCGCGTGCCCATGTACAAGCCCGGCAAGGAGAAGGCCACCCGTATCGAGTTCCGCTCGCCCGATCCGACCTGCAACCCCTACCTTGCCTTCGCGGTCATGCTGGCGGCGGGGCTGAAGGGCATCGAGGGCAAGTACCCCTTGGCCGAGCCGGTAGAGCATGACATCTTTGAGATGGACGAGAAGGCACGCGCAGAGGCGGGCATCAGCTCTCTGCCCGGAAGCCTGTGGGAAGCCATCCAGGAAACCAAGCAGAGCGTGCTGGTGAACGATGTACTCGGGGATCACATCTTCGGCAAGTTCATCGCGAACAAGGAAAAGGAATGGGACCTCTTCCGGACCCACGTCACGGATTTCGAACTTTCCCGGTATCTGCCCATGCTGTAAGGGCAAAAAGAGGGCAGCCCGTCGGGTTGCCCTCTTTTTTAACAAAACGTTGAGAAAACAGAACGATTCAGGTATATAAGTGCCGCGGGTGCGATCCCCATCAGCATGGGGACCACCCGCATCGCCTTGTCTGATAACGCCATCGGGGATAAGAAAAAGCCATGCATCTGCTGAAAAAAAGACCCAGGGCCATGCTTGTCCTGGAGGATGGTAGCATCTACCGGGGGTATGCCTTTGCACACGTAGGCCAGGCCCTGGGGGAGGTCGTCTTCAACACGGGCATGACGGGCTACCAGGAAATCCTGACGGACCCATCCTACAAGGAACAGATCGTGACGATGACCTATCCCCTCATCGGCAATTACGGGATCAACCCCGAGGATATGGAATCGGCGAAGATCCACCTCGAGGGATTCGTCGTCAAGGAGTATCAACCCTTCCCCAGCAACTGGCGGTCGCGCAAGACGCTCAAGGAATTCCTCGAGGAGCACAAAAAACTCGGTGTCGAGGGCATTGACACGCGGGCCCTCACCCGCCGAATCCGCATTGCCGGCGCCATGAAGGGCATCCTATCGACGGAGACCGACGACACGCGGCTCCTGCTCGACAAGGTGCGGGCCTATCCCGGGCTCGTGGGGAGGGATCTGATACCGTTTGTGACCTGCGAGAGGCCCTACCTCTGGAAAGACAATGGGCCCAAGCCCATCGAACTGCTCGGGAAAACAAAAACGAAGAATCGACTGCGCGTCGTCGTCATCGACTGCGGCGTCAAGTACAATATCCTCCGCAATCTCGAAAAAAGAGACTGCGACGTAATCGTGGTTCCGTGCCAGGCAACAGCCAGGGAGATCCGGGTGTACAAACCCGACGGGGTCCTCCTGAGCAATGGCCCCGGCGACCCGGCCACCTTGCCCTACATCGTCAATACGGTCCGCGAACTGCTCGGCCAGACGCCCATCTTCGGCATCTGTCTCGGGCACCAGATCCTGGGGCAGGCCCTGGGCGGCACAACGGCCAAGCTCAAGTTCGGCCATCACGGGATCAACCAGCCCGCGAAAAACGTGAAGCGCAACTGGGTCGAGATCACCTCGCAGAATCATGGGTTTATCGTTGTCCCGGAATCACTTGCCGGCAAGCTCGACAAATCGCACTTGAATCTCAACGACGGAACCCTGGAAGGACTCTTCGTCCCGGACAAAAAGGCATTCAGTGTTCAGTACCACCCCGAGGCGGCTCCCGGACCCCAGGATGCCAACTACCTCTTCACGGAATTCACCGACCTCATGTTGAGAGAGAAACACAAACATGCCAAAGCGTAACGACCTCAAGAAGATCCTCATCATCGGCTCGGGGCCCATCATCATCAGCCAGGCCTGCGAGTTCGACTACTCGGGCACCCAGGCCTGCAAGGCCCTCAAGGAGGAGGGCTTCGAGGTTATCCTCATCAACTCGAATCCGGCAACGATCATGACGGACCCCGAGATGGCAGACCGGACCTACGTGGAGCCCATCACGGCGGAAGCCGTCGTGAAGATTATCGAGAAAGAGCGGCCCGATGCCATTCTCCCCACCCTGGGCGGACAGACGGGGCTCAATACAGCCGTGGCCGTGGCCCAGACCGGCGCCCTCGAGAAATATGGCGTGGAACTCATCGGGGCTTCCCTGGAGGTTATTCACAAGGCCGAAGACCGGGAAAAGTTCCGCAATGCAATGGAAAAGATCGGCCTTCGGGTTCCCCGGAGCGGTTTCGCCCGGAACATGGAGGAAGTGCTGGGCGTTGCGAATGAAATCGGGTTTCCCATCATCATACGGCCCTCCTTCACCCTCGGCGGGACGGGCGGCGGTGTTGCCTACAACCGCGAGGACCTCCTCGACATCGCCAAGCAGGGGCTCGATGCCAGCATGATCGGCGAGATCATGCTCGAGGAGTCGGTTCTGGGTTGGAAGGAATTTGAGCTCGAAGTCATGCGCGACAAGGCCGACAACGTTGTTATCATCTGCTCCATTGAAAACTTCGACGCCATGGGCGTCCACACGGGGGACTCCATAACCGTGGCGCCTGCCCAGACGCTCACCGACGTGGAGTTCCAGGAGATGCGCAACGCCTCCATCGCCATCATGCGCGAGATCGGCGTCGAGACGGGGGGCTCCAACGTCCAGTTTGCCATCAACCCGAAAAACGGCGAGATGGTCGTCGTCGAGATGAACCCCCGCGTGTCTCGCTCCTCGGCCCTTGCCTCAAAGGCAACCGGGTTTCCCATCGCAAAGATCGCAGCCAAACTCGCCGTGGGCTACACCCTCGACGAGATCCCCAACGACATCACCCGCGAGACGATGGCCTCTTTTGAGCCCACAATCGACTACGTCGTCACGAAGATACCGCGCTGGACCTTCGAGAAATTCCCCGAGACGGAGGACCTGCTGACGACCTCCATGAAATCCGTCGGCGAGACGATGGCCATCGGGCGAACCTTCAAGGAATCGCTCCAGAAGGCCGTCCGATCCCTCGAGATCGGCCGGTTCGGGCTGCTACAGCAGCTGCCTCCCGACATCGAAAACGCCGAAGACTTCCTCATTCCCAAGCTGACGACACCCAATTCCCTGCGGCTCTTCTACATTGCCACGGCCATCCAGTGCGGGATGTCCGTCGAGGACATCTCCCGCTACACATCCATCGATCCGTGGTTTCTCCATCACGTCAAGGAGATCGTGGAGTCCGAGAACGCCCTGCGGGTCCTCTCCCCCTCGGCCGAGACGCTTCGCGAGGCCAAGGCCCTCGGGTTTTCCGACCGCTACATGGCCAAGCTGTGGAACAAGACGGAACAGGAAATCCGGGATATGCGGATGAAGGGGAAGGTGCTGCCCGTTTACAAGCTCGTCGACACCTGCGCAGCCGAGTTCGAGGCCTACACACCCTACTACTACTCGACCTACGAGATCGAGGACGAGGCGAGGCCGTCAACCAACAGGAAAGTCGTCATCCTGGGTGGCGGGCCCAACCGGATCGGACAGGGCATCGAGTTCGACTACTGCTGTGTCCACGCCTCCTACGCGCTTCGCGAAGAGGGCTACGAGAGCATCATGGTGAACTCCAACCCGGAGACGGTGTCCACCGACTATGACACCTCGGACAAGCTCTTCTTCGAGCCCCTGACCCTCGAGGATGTTCTGCACATCCTCGATACGGAAAAGCCCTACGGGGTGATTGTACAGTTCGGAGGCCAGACGCCCCTCAACCTGGCCCGAGGCCTTTTTGATGCGGGGGCCCCCATCCTCGGAACGTCTTCGGAAGCGATCGACCGGGCCGAGGACCGGGAGCGTTTCGGCGACATCGTCCGCAAGCTCAAGCTCAATCAGCCCGACAACGACAACGTGACCAACGTCGAGGGGGCGCTGAAGGCGGCCGAGCGGATCGGCTACCCCGTGCTCGTCAGGCCCTCCTACGTCCTTGGCGGGCGGGCCATGGAGATCGTCTACGACCCCCAGACGCTCCGCGAGTACATGGACCGGGCCCTGCTGATCTCGCCGGATCACCCCATCCTCATCGACAAGTTCCTCGAGGACGCCGTGGAGCTCGACGTGGATGCCATCAGCGACGGGGAGATGACCGTCATCGGCGGAATCATGGAACACATCGAGGAGGCGGGAATCCACTCGGGCGACAGCGCCTGTGTGCTGCCGGCCTTCTCCTTTTCACCGGAAATGCTGGAGACCATCGAGAACCAGACGAAAATGCTCGCAAAGGAGCTGGGTGTCATCGGTCTGATGAATATCCAGTACGCCATCAAGGATGGAGTCCTGTATGTCCTTGAGGTAAACCCCCGCGCTTCTCGCACGGTTCCCTTCGTGTCGAAGGCCATCGGAGTGCCCCTGGCAAAGCTCGCCACAAAGGTCATGCTGGGAAAAACCCTCGAGGAGCTTGGCTTCACCGAGAAAGTCTGGCCGAAGCATATCTCCGTCAAGGAGTCCGTCTTTCCCTTCAACCGCTTCCCCAACGCAGACATCATCCTCGGGCCGGAGATGAAATCCACAGGCGAGGTGATGGGTATCGACTACTCCTTCGGCATCGCCTTCGCGAAATCCCAGATGGCCGCGGGATTCTCACTTCCCCAGAAGGGCACTGTTTTCATCAGCGTGCACGACTATCACAAGGAAAGCGCGATCCCCATCGCCCGGTCGCTCAAAGACCTGGGGTTCCGGATCCTTGCCACGAGGGGAACGGCTGATTATCTTAAGGCAAACGGGATCGAGTCTCAGCCGATCAGCAAGGTGAGCGAGGGACGCCCGAACGTCGTCGATTTTATCAAGAACGGGGATATCCACCTCGTCATCAACACCGGTATCGGCCGCCGGTCGTCCCTGGATTCTTACCATATCCGCCGGGGGGCCCTCATGTACAACATCCCCTACACGACGACGATCGCCGGGGCCAGGGCCGTGAGCGAAGCCATCCGGGCCCTCCAGAAGGAAGATTGGCAGGTGAGGCCATTGCAGGAGTACTACGCGAAAAGCGCGGGCAGTAGTAAAGCAGTAAAGGATGTCGGAAGAAAGAAACCGCAGACAAAGGGCAAAAAGACTAAATAGCCTGAAGCCTGCAGCGAGCAGGTGCCAGGACAAAGGAATCGGGATACCAGGCATGTTCAATGATTGGATGAATGAGGGCAGACCCCGCGAGGAGTGCGGTATTTTTGCCGTTCACGGCCACGAGCAGGCGGCGAGGCTCACCTACTTCGGGCTCTTCGCGCTGCAGCATCGCGGCCAGGAAAGCGCCGGCATTATCACGGCGGACGGCAGGACGGTCTATGAGCACAAAGGGATGGGACTGGTCTCCGAAGTCGTTCACGAAAGTACACTGCAGAAACTTCACGGCCACATGGCTATCGGTCACGTCCGCTATTCCACGACCGGCTCTTCGACCCTGTCCAACGCCCAGCCGTTTCTCGTTCACCATGCCGGCGAGCCCTACGCACTGGGCCACAACGGGAATTTCATCAACGCCCAGTTGCTTCGCTCTCAGCTCGAGAAGCAGGGGTCCATCTTCCAATCCACCATGGACAGCGAAATCATCGTCCATCTCATGGCCCACCATCTCCGCAACGGCTTCGAAGAGGCCCTGGTAAAAGCGCTGGGGAAAGTGAAGGGCTCTTTCTGCCTGGTGATGCTGACCAAGGACAAAATCATCGCCGCCCGGGACCCCCGGGGGTTCAG
>Ga0335084_10002774_pt1 | contig 16965 bp, 15 predicted proteins | sample Lox_Sample_44_FD_206721 | JGI IMG/M metagenome (GOLD analysis project Ga0335084, IMG submission 206721) | Soil microbial communities from Loxahatchee National Wildlife Refuge, Florida, United States - Lox_Sample_4.4 | ecosystem: Environmental > Terrestrial > Soil > Wetlands | place: USA... | reverse complement strand
CTATTTTCTAGGCGGGTGGCCGTTCCTTTTCTTCGTTCAAGTTGATGATTCCGAAACACGTGAACGCTTTATGCGGATGTTGGCTATCGGCCTGTTTTGCTTGTGCGTATTCGGAATCGTTCAGGGAGTCCTCGGGAGTTCCCTTCCTGAAAACCTTTTCCTGCTGCGTGGAGACAAACCTTTTGCCATCACTGAAGATCAATGGCGCCCGACCGGCTTGGCCGGAAATCCGATTATCTTCTCCTCCATTCTCGTCTTTGCTTCTGCACTTTTCTTTGCCCTATGGCTGGAACGGCGGAACTCTCGATTACTAGTAGGGCTACTCTGTTCGTTCGTAGCCAATTATCTGACATATACGAGGGCTTCGCTCTTCTTGCTCGTACCGGTACTCCTTATGGTGTGGCTTTTGCACCACAGATTTCGCCGCAAACAGGTTTTCGTAGCGTTATTCACCATGGTGCTGTTAACAGCCGCTGTCGCACTTTTCCTCTTCAGTGCATCAGATCTCTTGATCGTGCAGATATTAACCAACACGCGCGAGGGCACTCAGGGATCCACCCTTACTCACCTGATGAGCATTCAAGACGCACGAGAAGTCATCTCTGGGCATCCGTTGGGCGGGGTCGGAGTAGGCAGTCAAGGAAATTCTGTAGGTCCGGAGAACGTGATTATCACAGATGGAGCCTGGTGGATCCTAATGCTGGAGTTCGGAGTACCACTCTCCATTGTGTTCGTTGTTCTGCTGGTGTTGTTGCTGATTCCGGTCGGGAAGCACGTTTTGCGCAGCGACTCCAAACAGCGAGCTTTGGCAATAGCGACTTTGGCGTTTCACGCGTACTTGTTTCCGGCAAGTTTCATAAACAGCGCAATATTAGGTCACATTTCATTCGGCTTGTATTGGGCTGTCCTGGGATTGTCACTCGCTGCTGCCGCCAGCAATCGCACTTCGAGGGCGATTTCGATAGCTCGCTCGTGTGGTTAGGGTGTGCAGCCGAATACTAAGCCCGGATGAAAGAGTTTTCATATATTCTTGCGTTCGAGATAGAGGTAACATGATAAGTATCGTTTTACGGGGAAGTTAGGAGATTGGGACGTAGAGTTCTGTATCACAAGCGGGAATGCTAGCTCCCAACGCTTGCAAGGATGCATGTTTCGAGGAATGCGATGAGTTTGCTGAGAATTACCGGAGCTTTGCCAATGTCCTGGCTCAAAGCGATTTCGCGCTCGCAATACCGCCATCCGCTCCTGAAGCGCAGCTTCGACTGGGCCGCAAATCACTTTCGCAACCAGGATGGCACCATCCAGCAGGGCGTGGGTGAAGGGCTCCGCTTCAATACCGGCCGCTCCAATGCCGGATACATGCTCGGAACGACCGAGCCTGGTGTGCAACATGCCTTTGCATCGCTTATCCAGCCGGACATGGTCGTATACGATATTGGGGCGAACGTCGGATTCTTTACAGTGATCGCCGCTCGCCTCTGTCCGCAAGGCCGTGTCGTGGCCTTTGAGCCGCTGCCCGAAAATTTGGAGCGTATTCGTCACAACGTTGTCCTCAACAACCTTCAGAACATCATCGTTCGATCTGAAGCCATCTCCAATGCTGACGCTCAAGCCCGGTTTCAAGTCTCCCAGGAGCCCACATGGGGCAAGTTGGCCAGCGTGGACAACGGTATCAGCCCTAAGGTAAGCACGATTGACGTAAAAGTGAGCCGCCTCGATTCGCTCGTCGAATCCGGTGAGATCCCCATTCCTGGCCTGATCAAGATCGACGTCGAGGGCGCCGAAACCGGGGTTCTACGCGGTGCCCAAAGCACGCTGCGCCTAGCGCGGCCGCTTCTCCTTATCGAGCTACACGGCACCAACCAGCCCATCGCTGATCTGTTAGAGAGCCTAGCCTATTCCGCCACCGTCCTGGGAGATACCCGAGCTATCACCGACGCCCCAGGCAATGCCTATGTCGCTGCCGCGCCTACCGAACGTCCGGATCAGGTCGCCGCTATCACTGCATTGCGCGAGAACAGGTCTGAGCGAACCCACCGGAAAGCTCACCATTGATAGATTTCAGCATAGTCTGCCCGGTGAACGGTTAACGTTAAGCCTCTACGACAGAAATCCGGCGCTGGGCAGCTTAGAATGCTTCCCTGCCCCCGAACAGACCCGACTTGAGCAAAAGCTAACCGCTCAAATCTATCCGCAAGGCAGACGGAGCAGCCAGCCTCTCGGGTAGAAGCTGAACCCGTGACGTTCGCATTTCGCATCGGTGGCGAACCGATCGTCGGGCATGAACGCCCGCACAGCTTCCATGGGCCCGGGGCCGTGACTTCTCGAAACCGGGTGCCCATTGACGTTAGTATCTTCGACAACGAGATAACATCCCGGAGTCACCAGTGCTGCGTAAAGCGCGAGTTCCTCACGAACGTGCTTTTCGGAATGATCGGAATCGAGCACAACCATCACACGCGCGTCGGCGGGAATCATGGATTTAACGTCGGCGAAGATCTCAGGGGCCGTTGACGAACCCGAGAGGTATTCAATCCTGTGATGCGGCGGTTGAGCCCGCGCGTCGATGTCCACCGTTATGACCTTGCCCGCGCCCATGAGGTCGAAGAGCCCGGCAAAGTACTGAGCACTTCCGCCTTCAAAGGTACCCGTCTCGACGATTATGTCCGGCTTGGTCCGGTAGATGATCTCCTGGTACGTCCACAGATCGAAGGGTAGCTTCATTAGTTTATGACCCATCCATGTATTCTCCGTCCAGACCTCGTCGCGATAGTAAAAATAGTGCGCGAGCAAAAAGATGGGTCCGCGCACAATCCCGAGGGCGGCGTGCCGGAAGAAGTACCCCATCACAAACAGCGCCGCGACCACCAGAAGTGCTGTCAGCATTATTCCCCCTGCGCTCCCGCCTCGAAGATGCACTCGAAGTTAACCGGCTCAAGCCTTATTTCTTTCAAGATCCGGGCCTTTGTGGAGTAATCGGGATGGAAGAGCTCCTTCATACTATCGAATGCAATTGCGCTGTTTCTATCATTATCTTTGCCGGGCCCGGCTCTCGCAGCACCTGAATCGCGCCGGATCCACCGCAAGAATCTTTCGGGAGTGAGGAATAACCTTCGGCCTTGTACTTGCGGCATGCTGCAACCACATCGTTTGGGACAAGCTGATGCGTGCCGGCGCTGGGACACTGGCTGCGCACACGAACCCTCGCGACCTCCGAATCTTCGCCGTAATCAATCCATTCCGTGATCTGTTTCTTGTTGGTTATTTTCGAGGTCCCAGAATCAACCGAGTGCGTAACCTAGCGGTTGCGCTCTGAACCAAAGCAGACACGCTGGAACTTGCCAGAATTTCGCGTAGGATTGCCGCAAAGGAAAACCCATGAGCTCGCCGCCGGCCAATCCGCTTTTGGCAACCTCGAAATTTGGTCCGGCACCGCAGAGCCTTCATCGAAGTTGTAGAAACTCGTACTGCCGTGCCGAGTTCGAGTTCGTTGATGAGGGCTGAAAAAACAACTACAGCTCGCGCAATCTCCACCTGGCTCAATCCGAGATTCTATCGACCTTCGCTAAGAGTCACTCGTGCCGCAACCAGCCATCGCACCTCGAACGCGATTTCGAGCCCGAGAAGCATCGCAGCCAGAGTGTATAATCTGAAAAGATTTTCACCTAACCAGAATGGTGTTTGCCAAAAGCGGAAACTATGAGTAGCAGGGAAACGGCGAAGCCGCTCTTCGGTAGCGCCGGCGGCTCACATCCACTGGCAAGATTCACCGACCAACAAGAAAACTACGGTCCGCATGTCGTTGCCGAGCTCGTAAGCGCTCTGAGTCCCCTTGACGTAGTCTTGGACTTAGGAGCGGGTTCAGGCAGAGACCTGGAAATTGTGCGGCGTTTCCATCCCAAGACCAAACTCCTTGCCATCGAAGCGGGACTCGAATACGCGGACGCGTTAAGCAGTAAGGTTGACCAGACTTACGTCGCAAACATTGAACGTGACCCACTACCGCTGGGCGATTGTCAAGCCGATCTCATCATCGCTAACCAAATCCTCGAGCATACAAAAGAGGTATTCTGGGTTTTCCACGAAGTATCCCGATGCCTAAGAGTGGGCGGGCACTTCCTATTCGGCGTGCCTAACATTTGCTCTTTGCACAATCGTTTTCTGTTGCTGATCGGGAGGCAGCCGTCTCAGCACAGGCTCTGTTCAGCGCATGTCAGGCCATTCTCGAAACACGACACGATCATTTTCTTGAACGCCTGTTTTCCTAACGGTTATGAGGTAGCCAAGTTCAGAGGGGCCCAGTTCTATCCTTTCCCGCGCCCGATAGCGCGCGTTCTTGCAAACACATTTCCCACCTTCGCTTTCACAATTTTCTTCCTCATCCGAAAAACAAGAGAATACCGCGACGAATTCGCTACATATCCCGCCCGGGCTAGCTTCGAAACGAACTTTTGGGACGGAGGCCTTCGCACGGGTTCGCAGTACTGGGAGTCATCGCACGGCCAGGCAGCCGACGAATTCCGTTCGCGTTCCTAAAGGTTGAATTTCTCCGGTCTGGTTCAAATGCGAACGTATCGATACAAGAACAACCTGCCGCACCGAGAACTTTGCGGGTGTGCGTGCCCGGGCCCGATCGATGCGACCTGCGAACTGCACCAAGGTATTGCCCACAGAGAGAGTGTCAGTCACGTTGCCATGCCAACACAGAAACAGTGCCAGCAGCCATTTTTTGATAACGGGGGGTGTCATCCAACGTCGTAGCACCCGTAATCCAAGTCTCTGCACTCTCGCCACCGTTCGACTGCAATGTCGGAGTACTCTTCGGCCGGAGCGAATTAGGACACTCGAAAATGTGATGAAAGTGAGCTTGGAGTGCGCTGCTTTCTATATGGGCAGTCAGCGTCGTAAGCGCCTTTTTTTCACGTACTACTCTGGCCGCTAGTTCCGCCCAGCGACGCGGGTCGGCGGCTCATCGCTTTTTCAATCAGCCATCAGTGCAGAATCGCACCGACGCCGCGATCACTTCGTGCGCTCTTCTGCTGGTGCGCACCCAGGAGAATTGGGCGGCACGCTTTAGGCCTTCTGTCCGCAGGTCCTGGCGCAAATCGCTTAGGCTGACGATTTGCTCCGTACCCCTTGCGATCTGCTCCACGTCTCTCGGATCCACAAGCAAGGCGGCTCCCCCTGCGGTCTCGGGCATTGCAGTGATGTTCGATGTTAGAACCGGTGTACCGCAAGCCATCGCTTCTACGATTGGCAGACCAAAGCCCTCGTAAAGGGAAGGGAAAATCAAAGCCTCGGCCCCACGATACAGGTTTGGCAATTTGTCCTCATCCACCCCACCTAAAAACTCCACCCGGGGGCGGACCCCTTGAGCCTCAATCCAGCGAGCAAGGTTGGCCGTGGGAAAGCCCGTGAAGACAAGGTGGATTTCGGGGTCTAAGTCGGCCTTTGCGAAGGCCTCGACGATCCGGAATTCGTTTTTGTGCGGCTTGCGGTTGCTCACGGACAAGAGATACGGGAAGGCAAGTCCGTAGGAATCTCCTTCGGGTCGAAAAGCGGAGTCCACGCCGTTTCCAACGCTCACGACCTTTTCGGCTGAGACTCCAGACCAGGAAATGATCTGATTGCGCGTGAACTCCGAAACCGTCAGAATGTTAGCAGCACGGCGGCAAGCCCGTTTCATCGCCGTCGCGTAATAGAGCTGAATCAGAGGTCTCCTGGTCTCGCGGCAAAAAACGTGATTCAGGTCATGAATTGTGAAGACGAACGCAGACGGACAAAACAAAGGTGTGTTGTAGCCCGGCGAAAAGAAAACGTCAGTCCGCTCCAATTCTCTCAGCGCCCGTGCTAGAACCCAGCTATCCAGAGGTGCGGCAGGATTTGAGTTCAGTGGCACTGGCTGGTAGTCGAGATCTGCCAGCACGTGCCGGGCAAAACGTCCGATGCCATGGTTTCCAATCCATCGCTGATCAGCATAAATCACGGCACTATCACAGCCAGCGCTGCCGCGGTTATAGCCAATTGCGACGCGATCTGGCTCCAGTCACGCAATCCTCGCGTGAAGGCTCCTGTTGGCAGCTTATAAGGCACAATGATCTCATCGCCCGGATATAACCGGAGGCGATCAAACTTCGTGCCAGTAAAAGGTCCGTTGACGTTGTTGGCAGCCACGACGACCCCGTTGGCACGCAGCACAAACGCGTGACCCAAGTCGGACTGTGGCTTGCCTTTGCCTGCCATTACCAGATATCCCCCGCTATTGGTGTGGGCGTCATAGATAAACGACCCAGGGTTGTACACATTTCCGACTACGGAGACGGTCGAAGGTGTGTGTGGAATAATCAGCCGATCGTTATCCTCCAGCAACATGTTCGGAAAATCTGCGAGGCTCTTATCGGAGGGTTTCACGGGAAGCGCAACTCGTCCTGTAGCACGTACAGCGCGCAGCTGTGAAATAATTCCTTCTTGCAACTGAGCGATCCCTTGCGCATCGCCACCGGATACAGAGGCTGCGATGGACAGCGCGGATTGCCGAACTTGCACCTCCATCGTATTGACGAGTTGATCCAAACTGTTTTGCTGTTCAACGCGCGCAGATTCGCGCAGTAGCTGTGAGCCATACACGTATGCGTTCGGGGTCAGTCCCCCTGCACGCCCCAGAACCGAATGCAGCGTTTCGTTCATTTCGAGTTTATAGATTCCGGGTCTCGCAACTTCACCCTCGACTACCACGTACCTGGCCCGCTCGTCTTCCGGCAGATTGATATCACGCTGCGAAAAGATCGTGACGATATCACCTGCCTGCAGTTCCATGTTGCTGCCTTCATCGCGTTCGAGGACCGCTTTGCGTGGACTGAACCACAAAAGTTTGGAAGTAAGATCCGTCGGGTTCACACGTTGGATGATGGCGTAGTCCCAATTGATCTCCGGAGCGTAGTGCCGCAGGTCTGCGGTTACATTCTTCGCGGTTCTCTGTGTCGTGGACATAGCTTCCGATGACTCGGGTCGTTGCTGACTACCCAACGGCGTGTGCTCATCGGCTTTCGGAGTCGGCGACTGATAAGGCTGCTGCCCCGTTGGCTCGCAAGGAATGTAGGTCGTATTCGACGATTCCGCACTGGGCGTGCCGGCATTCGGAGTATTCCCCGTCGTTCCTTGACCGGCTGGTGCCCCACTGGATGCAGCCTCCGCTTGAGCAGTCGGAGTCGTAGTCTCTTGTTGCAGTCCCGTCGGGAGGCATTGCACGTTGAACCCCGGACGAATCGGATATTCGGTTGCATGGCCATTGCCGATCGCGGCGCGGTCCAACCAGTATCGCCGTGTCAATAAGGCTTCCGGGGTGGGAATAAGATCCCGGATGCGCATTCCCGCCTTCCACGGGAACCGTCCTGGGTTGGCCACGTTCCCTCGTAGAGTCACCGTGTCCTGAAAGCTCGGCACGATCGAAAGCACGCGTACGATATCTCCATCCCGGAGGGGCTGGGCACGAGAAGTATCGTCGTAAGGAAACTCCAAGGTTGCGCGCGACTGGTGATCCACCACGCGTTCAACCGTAATCTTACCGGTATCGGCAAGGCTGCTGAATCCACCGGCAATTTCAATCAAATCGTTCAGTGTGGACTTGCCCTTCAACTCATAGATCGCTGGCGTATTCACCGAACCCGAGATCGCAACCAACGGCCCCACTGGAGGGATGTATAAGACATCCCCCGGCTGCAGGCGGACGTCCTTTGACTTATCCCCCTTAATCACCAAATCATAGAAGTCAAAGTCCGTAATCGTCGCACCATCTCGGCGCACCTGGATGTGCCGCAATGATCCCTGGGGAGTTGGTCCGCCGGAAGCGAAAATTGCGTTGATGAGAGTGCTCAGCGAACTGATGGTGTAGGTTCCCGGATAGCGCGCATTTCCAACCACCAGCATCTGTATCGAACGAAGCCGTCCGACATTTACCGTAAGATTGAAATTTTTGAATATCTTCGAAATCTCATTCTTCAGGTGTTGTTCCAACTCTCCATAGTGCACGCCCGCCACAGAGATCTGTCCCACTCGGGGAATATAGATTTGGCCAGACCGATCCACAGTCACCCGCAGGTCGGCCTCGAGTTGACCCCAAATTCTGATTTGCAGTCCGTCCCCAGGGCCAATGATGTAATCATCGGGCACCTGCAAAAAGTCCATGGGAGCAAACGTGCTCGGTGCCTGGTCAAACAGCGATTGTCCGAACAATGGTAGAGGACGGCCCGCAGAATCCGCCGCCATCTGCTCGAACTCGGTTTGCGGCCAGGTTGGAACTGTCCTCCGCCGTCTCTCCGATGGATTGAGGGTCCGCGGAGGATATTGTCCCTCGTATGTACCGAACGGGTTCCTCAACTGAGGCACTTGCCCGACGGGCGGCAAGTATTGGCCCATTGCAGAACCGGTCCCGCTTGGCATCGTGGTAGCACACTCCGGACTGGAGGCTTGCAGTGGATCCGTGCAATCCACGGAAGTAGCAGGCGACTGAGCGTTTTGGGGCGACACGCCAGTTATAGATTGGGACAAAGATGCCCCAGCACAAGCGAGGAAAGACAGCACAAGGACGTTTACTTTTCTCATCATTTTCAGAAACGCGAGCCAGCAGTCCAAGAGGAATGCGCCAGCCAAATTCATAATTTTATCAATTGAACCTAAAAACTCAGTCAACAAAAGTGCTTAGAAGGTTCCCGCAGCCAGGGAGCACTGATTAAGCTCATTTTTCGTCATCAGCGAAACAGAATTGCCTTCTTTCCAGCAATTCCGCGCGGTCCCGGGACCCTGCATTTTCCTTTTTCAACACTTCATCAGAGTTTCCCTAGGCCGTGTGCCAGAGACATCGATACTTACGAAACTTGTACGTCGACCACACCAAGCCTAGGACATTTCCAATGCAACAACTGACGACAATACCTCTGGCTCCATACAACCTTCCGAAAACCAGTGTGCAAGCCGTCACGCTCAGGGCGCCGACCAGCGAATTCACAAACAACACCTCCTGTTTATGCGCTCGCAGATAATACGCTTGCGCGAAGATGATTACATTCGTGACCATGTAGACCATCAGCATCGCAATGGAACTGGGCTCCAGCAGCCTATGGGCGAAGCGAATGTTCTGAGCGTTAAGGAAAACCGTGCCCAGCCATGCCGTAAGAGCTCCCGCAACTGAAACCGCAGTCGATTGCCAGAGAGCTCGGAAGAACGTCTGATCCAGTTGCTGGTACTCCTTGCGGGCAATCAGTGCGCCAAATGGAGCAGATTTCGTGCTGACCCAGGACACCGCAATGTTCAGGATGGCGTTCGCCAAGCTCAGCGACATTCCCATCCGGCCGGCTTCCACTGCACCGCGATACGCAAATAGAACCGGATTGAAAAGCCAGAAAATGAAATAGCCGCAGAACCAACTGACGGCTATTCTCCACTGGAACGGCCAGACTTCTTCGCTCCACCGAATCCGGTTAGTTCCTGGATGATGCTTTAACAGACCGAACAACAACTTACGTTTGGTGAGCAGCCACAGGAGCGAGCACGAAGCTATGCCCAACAACATCATCGATGGTGCGAACAACCCATGGTGAGTGATGAGTGCTGTCCAGGCTAGAAGGCTCCCAGTGACCGATTGCGCGAATCGCAGGCGCGCAATATTGGCCACATAGCCACAACCTTCCAGAAACGACAATAGCGGATCGAGCTGGAAGTTGAGTACGGCCATGAGCGCGTCGAGACACCAAGGCAATAGCCAGGACACGGCTTGCCCTTGCCGATGTGTATTAAAAAAGTAGAGTCCGGCAGGAACAAGCGTCACTGCCAAGAGTGCAGCGGCTACGGAGTACCAGCGCACCGATTTCTGGATTACGGATGCTAGCCTAGCATGGGCAACCTGATCTCCTGTGAGCTCGTAACTGCTGGAGATCGATAACAGCGCTCGCTCGTGACTCGCCAATTGCAGAATCACGAATGAAAACCCTAATTCAAAAACCAACTGCACGGCCACCAGGCTGCCAAATGTGTAGTAGTATCCTTGTTCTGCGGGCGACAGAAATCGCCCGATGAGAGCAACCGTGACGAGCCCCGCTGAACTGGCCCAAAGTCGGGCGAGCACGGTAAACCCGACGGCCCGATCGAGGCCGAGGACGTGTCTGAGCCAGTGCCGAAAACGTGCGATTCTCGACGAATCCTGAGAGGGAGGAGCGACGTGAACGAGGCCGTCAGACAATTAATGTCCTCTCGAATTGGTCGTGGAGGCCCTCCCATCGTGGCGCAGAGGGAAGGATAGCCGCTGGGGTTGAAGGTGCATTAGTCAAACGTTGAAAGTGAATGCGAGCAACTCACACTGTGTCGTATCCGAAAAAGTGGTCCTAACTTTTGATGCTCCCTAAGGAGAACAGCTCTCAACGGTCATGTCACAGGATTATATCGTCTCCGCTTTGACCAACAGGAAGTTGAGGAATTTACCCCTTTCTCAGGACTAGAACCGAAAGATGCCAGCGCAGAATAAGCTCGACCATCTCGAGATGGTCCTGGGGCGGCTCCAATCCGAACCGATGGCAGCGGTCCGTTCACGCGAACAAGGTGCCTTCGCTAAGTTTGCTGGTCACAACCAAAACCGCCTTATCCTGCACGGAGCGGGGCCACTCGGCAGACTTGTTCTCCACGGACTTGAACAGGCGGGGCTTCGTCCGATTGCCTTCACCGACAACAGCGAACGGTTGTGGCATACGGAGATCGGCGGAGTTCCTGTGCTTCCTCCCACTTTTGCCGCTGAGCAGTATCGTGACTCCGCCTGTTTTGTCGTCACAATCTATAACGGGTCACAGGCTCGACAGCAGCTCAAGAAACTGGGATGCAGGAATGTGGCTCCGTTTGTTGTATTGTCCTGGAACTACCCAGAGGTGTTGGCTTCCATCGTCGGAGTCGAACTTCCGCATAAATTGCCCGCGTTTGCTGATGAAATCAGAGAATGTTATCGGATTTTGGCCGACGAAGAATCGCGACACGAACTCGTCGGCCAAGTGGAGTGGCGTTATTGGATGGATTACGAATCCTTGCCCGCTTATTTGGACCCTGTGGGTACCTACTTCCCTCTTGACTTGGTGAAACCGCTGGAGGATGAGGTTTTTGTAGACTGCGGCAGTTTCCAAGGGGACATTCTCCCGAGCTTCATTTCACACTGGAACTCTCGATTCCAACACATTTTTGCGCTAGAGCCTGACCCGGAAAATCGCAAGGTTTTGGAGGCCGTGACCAAAAATCTCGGGTTGGCGGACCGGGCAACCGTCATGCCTTACGCGGTGGGTGAACGAGACGAGATGGTCTCGTTCGCTTCCACCGGAACAGTAACGTCGCAAATCACCACGAATGGCTCGATTTCCGTAGAGTGTCGAAGACTTGGTGCCATTGATTGGCCGCTTACGCCAACGTACATCAAGATGGATATCGAAGGAGCAGAACCACAAGCGATCATCGGTGCGAGAGATTTGCTTGTGCGCCATCAACCGATCCTGGCGGCATGCACTTATCATCGAACCGAACACCTCTGGCAGGTCCCGAATTTAATCCACTCGATTGCGCCTAATTACAATTTTTTTCTCCGGCGCTATGCAGAGGAGTGCTGGGAGGGTGTTTGCTATGCAATCCCGGATCACCGGCTCAGAAGCCGCTAATATCGCCTCTGATATGTTTTAGTGCAAAGGATCTCGTGCAGGACCGCGCTCGCGCGCGCAACACGTCGGTCAATCATGAAACTTACCGCTCCCGTTGTTATCTTCGGCGCCGGCAACCTTGGTCGACGCATTGCCCGAGCGGTTCGCCCGGTGTTGTTTTGCGACAACAATCGCGCTCTGTGGGGGACTTCGTGGGAAGGTATTCCTATCGAGTCACCAAGTACAGCGGTCCAGCGTTTTCCTAATGCCACTTTTATCATCGCTATCTGGCATCCTAGCCGAACCGAGAGGATCGCGGATCGTATGCATCAACTGAGGTCTCTTGGCGCGTCGAACGTCATTCCGTTTTGTGTACTACTCGCCGAGTACGGAGACTTCGTGTTGCCGAATATGTTTTGGGAGCGCCCAGATTATTACGCTCAGCAAGAGCAAGAAATCAACCGAGCGCGAGCATTGATGGATTCAGAGGGACGTCAAGAATTTGACCGTCAAATGAGATTGCGCTTGGGAGATCCGTCGGATCAGGTTATCGATCCTGCACCCCAATATTTCCCGGGCGATATCTTCCAGTTGAGTGCCACCGAAGTGTTTGTTGACTGTGGTGCTTATGATGGCGATACGATAGCCGAATTCCGGCATGCTACGGATAGCCACTTTGTCGAACTCCTTGCCTTCGAGCCTGATCCACAGAATTTCGCTGCTCTGAAGTCAGCCGTAAACGGAGATCCGCGCATCCACCTGCATCCGTATGCCACCGGGCTTCGGCGCGAAAAGGTCCGCTTCACATTGAGCGGAACCGGGTCTCGCGTTTCGTCCACAGGAAGCTGCGAAGTGGATGTCATCACCCTGTACGAGGTGCTTGATCACGTGAGGCCCACCTACATCAAAATGGATATCGAAGGAAGCGAACCCGATGCGATAGCGGGTGCCAGCAAAACGATCTCCCGCTGCCGGCCGAGAATGGCCGTCTGCGTTTATCATGCACCGGACCATCTGTGGAGGATTCCTTTACAGTTGAATGAGTTGCTGCCCGACTCGCGATTCACAATGCGGACTTATTGCGGCGACGGTTTTGACTCCGTGTGCTACTGTCTTCCCTGCTAAGACGCGAGCGAAGCCACTCTTGCTCGCCAATCGCTCTTACTCAGGCAACGGCTCCACTATCATGTTGGCCAAAAACTCCTCGCGGGGCAAAAATGGAAACAGATCCTCGAGTGGTTTAGAAACAAAGGAACCATCCGGCTTCTGGTAAGACTGTAGACGCGGAGCCCGCATTTCATCCGGCAGCACGCGCACATCGCAGATCACAGGGCCCTTGATGTCCAGCACTCGGCGCACCTCCGCGCGAAGATTCTGCTGATTCTTGATGACCGTGGCAGCCAGGCCAAAGGCCTCCCCCACTCGGACCAGATCCGGTATGGTCAGTCCATTCGTTGGGTCGCAGCCCAAGTTCGCTTTGCCGAAATAGCCTCTCTGCGAGGCCCGGATCGAGGAATACCCATCGTTGTTCATCACAAAGAACTTGATTGGCAACTGAAGGCGCCGTACGGTCTCCAGTTCCTGAATGTTAAACATGAACCCACCATCGCCATCCACCACAACGACCTCCCGACCGGGGTTGGCAGTAGCCACTCCAATGGCCATCGGTAGACCAAACCCCATGGCGCCCAAACCGGCGGTGTGGAAGAGGCGCTGCGAATGCAAAGTGGGAAACGCAAGTAGATAGATCTCGATCGCTGAGCCCGAACTTCCTACCACCAGTCGATCCTGCGGGTTCACTTCTGTGCCGATGACCTCGGCAAGGTGAAAAACCGAAACAGGGCTTTCCGGCTTACGGTGCTCCTCGGTGACGACGGGATAACGCGTCTTCCAGTCAGCGCAGCGCGCATCCCAGGCTGAGTGATCCCTTAGCCGAATTGAATCTTTTCGGGCCAGAAGTTCTGCAAGAAATTGCTTCGCGTCGGCCTGAATTGGCTGCTGTAAGTATGGATGAAGTTTTTTCAATTCCGCCTGGTCAATGTCGACCGCCGCCTTATACGCGCCGCGGGCGAGGTTTTGTGGAGCGTAGCCTGTAATCGCAAAGTCCAGGCGCACACCGATGGCCAGGAGAAGGTCGGAATTCTGAAGGGCGAAGTTTGCTCCGCGAGCAGCCACGGAACCTGGCCTTCCTACATAGAGCGGATCATCACTCGGCACCAAATCCGCTGCACACCACGTGGCGGCGGTAGGAATTCGAAGCAGTTTTCTGAGCTGGTCAAATTCACGTTCCGCCCTCGCCAATCGAATCCCGTTTCCGGCGAAGAGTAAGGGCCTTTCAGCCTGATTTAGCTTCTCGATAAGGACTTCGACTTCGTGCGCGATGGGCTGTTCCGTCCCGGACTCTTGCAGCTCAGATGGATCGAAACCACGCAATCGAGAAGGCTCTTCAATTGGGGAGGCTTGGACATCGAGTGGAATGTCGATCCAGACGGGTCCCGGGCGTCCGTGAAAGGCGAGATAGAGGGCCTTTTCAAGGTGGTAACGGATTTCGCCTGGATCGAGAACGGTTACCGCGTATTTCGTGATCGGCTTGACGATCGAAACGATGTCGACTTCCTGCACTCCGAGCTGCCGCATCCCAAGGAGGTGGCCCTCTTTATCGAACATCCGGTCTGGCCGCTTCACCTGCCCGGAAATAAAGATCGTCGGAGTGGAGTCAAGCCACGCACCGGCTACTCCGGTCACAGCGTTCGTGCCACCCGGACCGGTGGTCACCATGCAGACGCCCAGATGATTCGTCGCTTTGGCATACGCCTCGGCGCAGATCGCGCTAGCTTGTTCGTGCGAATTGCAGATGGGCTCTATGGCTGTTTGCGCCCCCAGAGACTGGTTCAGGTGCATCGCTCCACCACCCGTTACCAGAAAAACGTGCTTGACTCCCTGTTCGGCGACAAAGTGAACTACATAGTCAGAAAGCTTCATTGCTCTTGTCTTTAGTCGGATTTGAGATAGATCATCGAAGCCGAAACGCGATTAGTCTCGCGCGAAGACTTCCTGGGGTGTGAGATGCCGAGCAGCCAAAAGCGCATCCACCAACTCACGTACAGCACCATTGCCACCCGGAGCTTTGGTGACGAACAGGGCTTCCTTCAACACCACTGCGGCGGCACTGGCAGGGGCGGCGGAGAAGCCTGTAATTGCCATAGCAGGCAGGTCATTCACATCGTCACCCATGAAGCAGACCTCGGCAAGGCTAACGCCAGCAGCCGAAGCGAACTCGCGAACAGCTGCGGCTTTGTCGCGACATCCTTTCGCGACGTGCTTGATGAGCATCTTCTCGGCGTAGCGGTCAACCAGGGCGCTGTTTTCGCCGGAGATTAGACCCAGCATCAATCCGGCACGGCGAGCCAAGGAAACGGCCATAATATCGCCGAAGCTGAACCGTTTCCATTCTTCGCCATTAGGGCCCCACCACACCCCACCGTCAGTCAATACGCCGTCTACGTCAATAGCCAACGCCCGGACCTTTTTCAGACCCGCTCGGGAGTTCCGTTGCGCCATGCAGCTAGACCGTGGCTCCTACCCGACGAAGCTTCTTGATAATCGGGAACTCGCGTTCGTAGACGCGCTTGATCCCGTCACCCTTGGACTGTTCCCAAAGACGAATATCGCGTACGAGCCGCGAAATCCCATTCGGCTCCAGTGAAGCCGCATGATCGGATCCCCACATGGCCCGGTCCATGGTAATGTGCCGCTCCACGCTGCATGCCCCGAGTGCTGCGGCGCAGACGCTGGTCGGAATACCTGTCTCGTGTCCAGAGTACCCGACTGGAACACCATAGCGAGCGGCCATGGTGGGAATCGCGCGCAGATTAAGTTCGGGATATGCCGCGGGATAGGTGCTCGTGGCGTGCATCAGGACGAGATCTTCTTTGCCAAGAACCTCCACGGCGTGGTCGATCTCCTCATATGTACTCATGCCGGTCGACAGAATAATCGGTTTTCCGGTCGCGCGGATGTGTCGCAGCAGATTGTCATCGGTTAGAGACGCGGAAGCGATCTTATAAACCGGTACCTTGAACTGCTCCAGAAAATCAACCGATCCCTCATCCCACGGAGAGGCAAACCACATCATCTTGACCGATTTGCAGAAAACAGCAATCTCTTCGTATTCCTCCTGCTCAAATTCCAGGCCGTATTTGAGGTCGCCATTCGTGGGACCGAAAGGATTCTCGCGCGGCTTGGCCAATTCCTCCTGCGTGTAAACAACTTCCACGGTTCGCTTTTGAAACTTGACTGCATCGCAACCGGCAGCCAAGGCAACGCTGATCAGTCTTTTAGCCAGATCGACATCGCCATTATGGTTGATCCCGATCTCCGCCACGATAAAACAGGGCTGATCGTCGCCTACCAGCCTGCTGCCGATCCTCACCGTACCCATCATCAAACTCCTTGCGTCCTGTGACGGAACTCTTAGGTCCGCCACAACTTACAGGTGACGCCGCGGCCATTATATCTGGATTGCTCGTCCGGAGCGTAACTCTATCGCCAGCTGGCATTCAGTGGCCCGTCGATCCCCCTTGCTGCTCGCAGACACATCGCTCAATCCAGTCACAAATCATATGCCCACAGAGAATGTGCGCCTCCTGGATACGAGCCGTATCTTTAGACAGAACGCGCAATGCGACATGCGCAATCCCCGCCATCTGCCCGCCGCTCTCACCGGTCAACGCCACCGTGAATGCTCCCTTCTGTCTGGCACACTCGAGTGCGGCGCAGACGTTCTTGCTTGAGCCCGAGGTCGAGATGCCTATCAGGACGTCTCCTGGGGTGCACAAAGCCTCAACTTGACGCTGAAATACTCTTTCATACCCATAGTCATTCGCTACCGCGGTCAGGACCGACGTGTCCGTTGTCAGCGCAATGGAGGCGATCGCGCACCGCTCTCGTCGAAAACGCCCCATCAACTCAGCGGCCAGATGCTGGGCATCAGCCGCACTACCACCATTCCCGCACCAGAGCACCTTGTGCCGGGCAAGGATGGCATGTGTCATCTCCTCCGCAATTCGCTGGAGCAAGGCCTGCTGTCCTCGCAGCGACGCTACGGTTTCCAGGTGCTCGCTGATTGCTCGATCGAAAACTGAACATGCATCAACAGCAGGCGACATCGCTTCTCCAGGGGTCTTCGGCGGACAAACTACGCCGCGCCTATTATTACCTTTCGCGCTCTGCAAGATGCATTAGCATACACAATTCAATCGTAGCGGTGTACTGTACTACTGGCGAGCGATCGCGTTGACAGGCT
>Ga0335084_10002773_pt1 | contig 16966 bp, 15 predicted proteins | sample Lox_Sample_44_FD_206721 | JGI IMG/M metagenome (GOLD analysis project Ga0335084, IMG submission 206721) | Soil microbial communities from Loxahatchee National Wildlife Refuge, Florida, United States - Lox_Sample_4.4 | ecosystem: Environmental > Terrestrial > Soil > Wetlands | place: USA... | reverse complement strand
AGCCGGTTCGTCCTCGGCCACGAGATCGCCGGCCTTCGCGAGGACGGCACCCCCGTCATCGTCGAGGCGCTGTACGGCTGCATGCAATGCAACGAATGCCGGCGAGGCGACTACAACCTCTGCGCCACCCACGGAGAACGCGCGCTCGGGATGTTCGCCGACGGCGGCATGGCGGAGCGGTTCCGCGCCCCGTCCGCCCGACTCGTTCCCGTGCCGGAGGGTCTCGACGTGCGCGACGCCTCGCTCGTGGAGCCAGCGTCGGTGTCGTGGCACGCGCTGCGCCTCGCCCGCGTGGGGCGCGGCAAGCGCGTGGCGGTCGTCGGCGCCGGCGCGCTCGGGCTGCTCGCCGCCGCGGGTGCGCTCCGCCAGGGCGGCGAGGACGTGGCGATCGAGGCCCGTCACGGCCACCAGCGCGAGGCGGCGCTGCGAATCGGCGCGCGCATCGACCCGAAGGGCGTCTACGACATCGTGGTCGAGGCCGCCGGCACGCCGGCCAGCCTCGCCCGCTCGATCGAGCTCGCCGCGCCGGGCGGCACGGTGGTGGTGCTCGGCGTCCACATCGGGAAGGTCGAGCTCGACTGGATGCCCCTCTTCCACAAGGAAGGCCGATTGATCCCGTCCCTGGGATACTGTCGGCACGAGCACGGGCGCGAGATGGAAGACGCGGCCGCGATGCTGGCCGAGGATCCGGAAATCGCGCGCGCGCTGATCACCCACCGCTTCCCGATCGAGGACGCCGTCGAGGCGTTCCGCGTTGCAGCCGACAGGGCGTCCGGCGCCATCCGCGTCGTGATCGAGCCGACCTGACCCCCCCACCGAGAAGGAGCAACCCATGGCATGGGACTTCGAGACGGATCCCGAATTCCAGGAGAGGCTGGACTGGGTCGACAAATTCGTGCGCGAGGAGGTCGAGCCGCTCGACTACGTGTGGCCCCATCTCCAGTTCGTGCCGCTCGACGAGACGCGCCGCAAGGTGATCGATCCGCTGAAGGACGTGGTGCGACACCAGGAGCTGTGGGCCACGCATCTCGGACCGGAGCTCGGAGGCCAGGGGTACGGACAGCTGAAGCTCGCCCTGCTGAACGAGATCCTCGGGCGCTCGCAGTGGGCGCCGATCATCTTCGGCTGCCAGGCGCCGGACACCGGCAACGCCGAGATCATCGCCCACTACGGCACCCCTCAGCAGAAGAAGCGGTACCTCCAGCCGCTGCTCGATGGCGAGATGTTCTCTTGTTATTCGATGACCGAGCCCCACGCCGGCGCCGACCCGACGCTCTTCAAGACGCGCGCCGTGAAGGACGGCGACGAGTGGGTGATCAACGGCTACAAGTACTTCTCGTCCAACGCGAAGACGGCGTCGTTCCTGATCGTCATGGCCGTGACGAACCCGGACGTGAGCCCGTACAGCGGCATGTCCATGTTCCTCGTGCCGACCGACACGCCGGGCATCGAGATCGAGCGCAACGTCGGCCTGTACGGCGAGCCGATGAACGAGGGCTTCCACGCGCTGATCCACTACAACAACGTGCGCGTGCCGGCCGACGCGCTGCTCGGCGGGGAAGGCCAGGCCTTCGCGATCGCGCAGACCCGCCTCGGCGGCGGGCGCATCCACCACGCGATGCGGACCATCGGCCTCTCGAAGAAGGCGCTCGACATGATGTGCGAGCGCGCGCTCTCCCGGAAGACGCAGGGCAGCCTGCTCGCCGAGAAGCAGTTCGTGCAGGGCTACATCGCCGACTCGTACGCCCAGCTCGTCCAGTTCCGGCTCTTCGTGCTCTACACGGCGTGGGAGATCGACAAGTACAACGACTACCGCCGCGTGCGGAAGGACATCGCGACGGCGAAGGTGGTCATGCCGACCGTGCTGCACGACATTGCCTGGCGCGCGATGCAGGTGCACGGGGCGCTCGGCACGACCAACGAGATGCCGTTCTTCGGCATGATCCACGGCGCAGCGGTGATGGGTCTCGCGGACGGCCCGACCGAGGTCCACAAGGTGACCGTGGCCCGCCAGGTGCTACGCGACTACCGGCCGAGCGGCGACCTGTGGCCGACGGAGTGGATCCCGAAGAAGGAGGAGGCCGCGCGCGCGAAGTTCGCGGAGTACCTCGAGCACGAGGTGGGGAACCTGTGATCGACTTTCAACGACTCGCGATCTGGATGGACGACCGGGGCCTCGGCAAGGGCGAGCCCCTCGAGCAGCGCTTCATCACCGGCGGAAGCCAGAACGAGATCTACGACATCCGCCGCGGCGACCTGCACTGCGTGATGCGCATCCCGCCCCCCGGCGCGCCCAGGGACCGCGACCAGGGCATCGTGCGCGAGTGGCGCATCATCGAGGCGCTCGAGGGCACCGACGTCCCGCACACGCCCGCGGTGGCCGTCTGCGAGGACACCCAGGTGCTCGGCCGGACCTTCTACCTCATGGGCTTCGTCGAGGGCTGGTCTCCGATGGGCACGATGGGGAAGTGGCCTGCGCCCTTCGACACCGATCTCTCGGCGCGCGCGGGGCTGGCGTACCAGCTGGCCGAAGGCATCGCGCTGCTCTCGAGGGTCGACTGGCGCGCCAAGGGCCTGCAGGACCTCGGCCGTCCGGAGGGATTCCACGAGCGTCAGGTCGAGCGCTGGACGCGCTTCTTCGAGCGGATCAAGAAACGCGAGCTCGAGGGCATGGACGTCGCGTCGCGCTGGCTGCGAGAGCACCGACCGCTCGACTTCATCCCGGGGCTCATGCACGGCGACTACCAGTTTGCGAACGTGATGTACAAGCACGGCGCGCCGGCGCGGCTCGCCGCGCTCGTCGACTGGGAGATGGGCACGGTCGGCGATCCGAAGCTCGACCTCGGCTGGACGGTGCAGAGCTGGCCGGAGGACACGATGGCGCCCGAGGCCTCGCAGTCGAGCTACGTCGACATGCTCGGCATGCCGTCGCGCAGCCAGATGCTCGATCACTACGCGAAGGTGTCGGGCCGCCAGGTGGACGACATCGACTACTACATCATCCTTGCGAAGTGGAAGCTCGCGGTGGTGCTCGAGCAGGGCTTCCAGCGCGCGGGCAACGACGAGAAGCTCCTGGCCTACGGCCCGATCATCGTCGACCTGATGAAGGACGCCGCCGAGCTCGCCGAGAGCACGGACTACGGGCGGTGAGCGACGAGCTGATCCGCGAGCGGCTCGGCAACGTGCTCGTCGCTCGCTTGAACCGGCCCGAGGCGCGCAACGCGCTGAACGGCCCGCTGCTGACCGGGCTCCGCGAGGCGATCGAGGAGGCCGAGGCCGATCCCGCGATCCGCGCGATGGTCCTGACCGGCACGGGCGACCGGGCGTTCTCGGCGGGCATGGATCTGCGCGGCTTCGCCAGCGGCGAATCGGGCTTCGATCGCGCCGCGGTCGACACGCTCCAGCGCCTGTTCCAGGGCCAGGTGCGGATTCCGGTGGTCGGCGCGGCCAACGCGAGCGCGCTAGCCGGCGGCTTCGAGCTGCTCCTCGGCTGCGACGTGATCGTCGCCTCCTCCGAGGCGAAGTTCGGCCTGCCCGAGGTCAAGCGGGGCCTGTTCCCGGCCGGGAACGGGACCTTCCTCGGCACGCGGATTCCGCTCGCGATCGCGCTCGAGCTGACACTGACTGGAGACCCCATCGACGCCGCGCGCGCGCAGCAGCTCGGCCTCGTGAACCAGGTGGTCGCGCCGGAGGCGGTGATGGACGCCGCGCTCGCCCTCGCGCAGCGAATCGCCGCGAACGGACCCCTCGCCGTGGCGGCGATCCGGGAGCTCGTGCGCCTCGCGCCCGCGGACTTCGCTCGCGCCGAGGCCCGGGTACGCGAGCTCCAGCCGCAGATCTTCGGCAGCGAGGACGCCCGGGAGGGCGCGCTCGCGTTCGTGGAGAAGCGCGCGCCGGTCTGGCGAGGTCGCTAGGCGTGCGAGCCGCCGTCTGCCGCGAGTACGGTCCGCCCGAGGTCGTCCGCGTCGAGGATTTCCCGTCGCCGCCGCTCCATCCGGGGCACGCGCGGATCCGCGTCGAGGCCGCGGCCGTCAACTTCCCCGACGTGCTGCTGATCGCAAACCAGTATCAGATGAGCGTCCCGCCCCCGTTCGTCCCGGGCAGCGAGTTCGCGGGCGTGGTCGTCGAGGTGCCGGGCGACGTCGCGAACGTGAAGATCGGCGATCGCGTCTTCGGCAGCACCATGGTCGGCGCCTTCGCCGAGGAGCTGGTGGCGCCCGCGGCGTTCCTCCGGCGGATCCCCGATGGCGTCGAGGCGCGTCACGCCGCGGCGTTCGGCGTCGCACACGGAACGGCGTACCACGTCCTCCGCTCGGTGGCTCGCCTCCAGCCCGGCGAGGAGCTCGTGGTGCTCGGCGCCGGCGGAGGCGTGGGCCTCGCCGCCGTGCAGCTCGGCGCGATCCTCGGGGCCCGGGTGACGGCGGTCGCGTCGTCGGCCGGGAAGCTCGACGTGGCGAAGGCACACGGAGCCACGCAGCTCGTCGACCACAAGGCCGGCGACCTGCGCCAGGCGCTGAAGAGCGCGCTGCCGAAGGGCTGCGACGTGGTGATCGACCCGGTGGGCGGCGATCTCTCCGAGCCCGCGCTGCGCTCGCTGCGCTGGGGCGGGCGCTTCGTCACCGTGGGCTTCGCGTCCGGCACGATCCCGCGCATCCCGCTCAACCTGGTCCTGCTGAAGGGCTGCCAGATCCTCGGCTTCCAGATGCGCGATTTCGCCACGCACGCGATGGACGAGATGCGCCGCAACGACCGCGAGCTGATGGAGCTGCTCGCCTCGCGCCGCGCCCTGCCCCACCTCGGCGCGGCCTTCGGCCTCGACGACGCGGTCGCCGCGCTGCGCTACGTCGCCGACGGCCGCGCGATCGGGAAGGTCGTCATCGACGTCGCGAGCTGACGCCGTCCGTCAGGGCATCCACTCGCCGCCGTTGACGTCGAGCGTGGCGCCGGTGATCGCGCGCGCGTAGTCCGAGGCGAGGAAGAGCACGGCGCCCGCGCAGTCGGCGTCGTCGGGGATCGAGGGGAGCGCCATGCGCGCGGCGAACTCGCGCTTCACCTCCTCCCGGGAAACGCCGCGGCTCGCTGCGACCTGCGCCACCTGGGTCTCGACGCTCGGACCCCACATGCGGCCGAGCATCGCGGTGTTGACCCGGATGCGATGCGGGCCGAGCTCGAGCGCGAGATTGCGCGCCGCGGCCTGGAGCGCCGCCTTCGACGCGGCGTAGGCGGTGTCGTTCGCCATGGGCTTGCGCGCGGCGACGCTCCCGACCATCACGATCGCGCCGCCGCCCTGCGCCTTCATCGGCGCCACCACCTCCTGGGAGAGCCGCAGGCTGCCGAACCAGTTCACCTTGAAGGGCGCCTGCCAGCGGTCGAGGTCCGCGTCCTCGAAGGGCATCAAGCGGCCCATCGTGTAGGCGGAGTTGATCAGCGCGTCGACGCGCCCGAAGCGCTCGAGCGTCGCCTGCACCAGGCGGCGACACTGCTCCTGGACGGTGACGTCGGTCGGGACCGCGAGCGCCTCGGTGCCCGCCGCCTCGAGCTTCGCGCGCACCTCTTCGAGGAACGACCCCGTGCGCGCGGCCAGCACGACGCGCGCGCCCTCGCGCCCCGCGCAGAATGCGAGCTCCTGACCGAGGCCGGGGCCGACCCCGGAGACGATCACGACCTTGTCGCGCAGCAGCACGGCTTCACTCGCGCGGGAGCAGGACCTCCGCGGTGCCGTCCGCCAGACGCGAGCCGCGCTGGCTCGTCATGCGGACGGTCACGCGCGCGAGGAGCCCCTCGCGGTGGTCGTGGTCGATCTCGGTCACCTCGCCGTCGAGATAGGTCACGTCGCCGGTCAGCGCGGGACCGCGGTAGCGCATGTCGCTGTGGCGCACGAAGCCCCACTCGCCCGCCCAGTTGGCGACGTAATCGATGAACCAGGCGCCCATCGAGGCGCCGTAGCCGTAGCCGCGCGGCATGCCGATCAGCTGCGCGTACTTCGGGATCGTGTGGCCGCGCGACGGGCCCGTGTAGAGGCCGTCGGTGCGCGACGGATCCACCTTGCCGCCTTCGAAGTCCTTCGTCATCTCGGGCAACCAGCCCGCGCGCTCGGTGGACGAGCTCGCCATGTCGTAGTTCGAAGCGCCCCAGATCGTGAACAGGTAGGCGCGCCACTCGCTGGTGAAGGTCTGCGTCGTATGCGGACCGATCACGCGGCGCGCCAGCTTGTCGCCCTTGCGCACGAACAGGCGCTTCTCGTGGCCGAGGTCGAGGAAGGACTTGTAGTAGTCCATCTTCTCCTCCTCGACGCGCGCGAGATCGTCGTCGCTCCACACCGGGTCGACCTTCTCCTCCTCCTTCACGCGCTTCTGCGCCTCTTCGGCGAGATACCGGATCGAGGTCGAGCGCTGCTTGGCGACGAGCTCGCCGCGCTGGTTCCAGTAGCTGGTGTCGCCGCGCGAGAAGATCGTCGGGCCCGCGAACGCGGTGTCCCGCACGGTGTAGTCGAAGAGCATCTTGTCGTTGCGGAAGGTGTCGCCGGGCGCGATGCGCGGCCCGAAGAACCACCACTCGTCGCCGCCGAAGAGCATGTGCGTGCCCGGAACGACTCCCTGGATCGCAGGCTCCGCGCCGTGGCCCCAGGTGCAGTTCACCGTGAACGACTGCGGCGCGATGATGCGGCCGAAGCGGCTCCCCGCGGCCCAGTCCTTGTCGTAGTGCAGCGGGTTCGGGTTCTGCATCGCCTGGGCCCAGCGGCGGATGTCGTTGACGTGGATGTCCTCGAGGATCTCGCCTCCGCCGATCGGCACGCCGATCCAGCGGTCGACGTCGGAGGTATCGAAGAGGGGATGCTTGGACACGCGAGGGTCTCCGTTCTAGGCCCGCACCCAGCGGGGCAGATGCACGTCCTCGACCTTGGCGAACACCACACGCACGGGTTCGCCGATCCGGATGCTGTGCGGATCGATCTCGTTGATCGGCCCGTCGGCGCGCGCCACCAGGTTTCCGACCAGGCGCAGCGCGGGATCCTCGTCGAGCTCGACCGTCACCACGTTGTACGGGGCGAAGGGCATGTAGGCCGGCAGCAGCGGCGGGTGCGGAATCACGAAGGACCAGACCCGCCCGCGGCCCGACAGGGGCACCCACTCGTTCGCGAGCGAGCGGCACTGCGGGCACATCGGCCGCGGCGGGATCCGCATGCGGCCGCAGGCCCGGCACTTCTGCACGAGCAGCTCGCCGCGCGCGGCGCCGTCCCAGAACGGCTTGACGCTCTCGTCCTCGGTGTCGGGCAGGATGAAGCGATCTTCCATGGCTATCTCCGCAGCAGCACGGCGCTGGTCGGAATGCCTTCGCCGCTCGTCACGAGGCAGCTCTCGGCGTCCTTCACCTGCGACGTCGAGGTCCCGCGCATCTGGCGCACGCCTTCGAGCACGAGATTGAAGCCGTGCACGTACGCCTCGGACATGCCGCCGCCCGACGTGTTCGTCGGCAGCCGGCCGTCGGGCCACTCGAGCGCGCCATTCTCGGTGAACGCCCCGCCCTCTCCGCGCTTGCAGAAGCCGTAGCCCTCGAGCGAGAGCGGGATCAACGGGCTGAAGGCGTCGTAGATCTGCGCGACGTCGACGTCGCCGGGCTCGATCTCGCTGTTCGCCCACAGCCGCCGCGCCGCCGCCCAGGACGGGCCCCGGAGCGGATCGTCGCTGAAGTAGTTCGTCATGACGGCGCACTGCTTCTGGAGGCCCTGCGCGAACGAGTGGATGTACACGGGGTCGTGACGAAGGTCGCGCGCGCGCTCGGCCGGGACGATCACGAGGGCCAGCGCGCCGTCGGTCTCGAGACAGTTGTCGAAGAGACAGAGCGGCTCGGAGATCCAGCGCGCATTCATGTACTCCTCGCGTGTCATCTTCTTCTCGTACATGGTCGCGTGGGGATTGCGATTGGCGTGTTTGCGAAACGCGAGCGCCACGTTGGCCAGGTGGTCCCGCGTCGCACCGTACTCGTGCATGTAGCGGCGCGCGAGCATCGCGATCTCGTCGACCGGGCGCAGCAGACCCATCGGCCGCGTCCAGCCGAAGTCGCCGCTCATGCGCTGCGTCGCCTGGGCCCATGGCCGGCTGGTCTTGGATGCGCGCTTTCGCGCGCGCCACGCCACCGCCACCTCGCACTGGCCGGTCGCGACCGCCATCGCCGCATGCCCGACGGCGCCGCAGGCCGCGCCGCCGCCGTAGCCGACCTCCCCGAAGTAGGTGATCTCGCCGAGGCCGACGTTGCGCGCGACGTCGACCTCGCGGCCGTTCTCCATCGAGAACATCGCCAGGCCGTCGACGTCGGAAGGCCGCAGGCCGGCGTCGTCGATCGCCGCCGAGATCGCCTGGCACGCGAGCGAGAGCTCGCTGTCCTCGAGGCCCTTGGCGAACCGCGTCTGGCCGATGCCCACGATCGCCGTCTTGTCCTGGATCCACTCCGTCATCGGCGACCTCCGTCGGACGAGGGGCCGATTCTGACCTCGCGCGCCGCGCCTCGCAATCGCGTGTCGACGGCGCATTCGTCATCCGGCCCGGGGTCGCGCAAGGCTACGTTCTCTCGCTCCATGAAGCCCCGATTCCCGTCGCGGCCGGCGCTCCTGCTGGGGCTCGGCCTGCTGCTCGCCTCTCGCATCTCGGCGCAGGAGCCGCCGGGCGACTGGGAGCCGGGCCGGAAGGTCGACGGAGACGGCTTCGCCTATCAGGTGTTCTCGAGGCAGAACGAGGGAGAGGCATTCGTCCGCTTCCTGCTGCGCGGCGCAATCGACGCGCCGCCCCCGGCGCTGGCGCGCGCGTTCCTGGAGTACGTCACGGACCCGACGCGCGCGTCCGAAGGCGAGACCATCCACGTGATCTCGAAGGAAGAGCGCGCCTTCACCGTCTACACGCACATGGACCTGCCTCCGCTCTTCAGCGACCGGGACATCATCGTCCAGGGTGAGAGCTCGATCGACGCCGCGACCGGCGTGAACCGGGTCGCCTGGAAGGCGATCGCCACCCATCCCACGGCGCCGCAGATCGACGGAACGATCCGGATCGTCGACGCCGCGGGCGCCTGGGTGTTCGCGCCGGCCGGCGAACGAAGGTCGGACGTGACCTACGAGAACCACCTGGATCTGCGCGGCTCGCTGCCCCGCTGGCTGCTCCAGCCGCTGATGGGGCGCGCCGTCGCGAAGTCGTTCGAGGCCATCGCCGCCGACGTGCTGGGCCGGTCGCCGAAGTCCGCCGGAGCGAAGTAAAGCCGACGCAGGACTGGCGTCGCGCCGGGCGCGGCGTGATAGGATGATCGGCCCGACGCCGTCGTCTGCGGTGTCGACAACATCGCGGTGCGCGGCGCGCACCGAGCAACCACGAGGAAGCAGCTCATGGGAATCCTGGAAGGCAAGGTCGCCGTCATCACCGGCGCGGGCTCGGGCATGGGCCGTTCGTCGTGCAAGATCTTCGTGCGCGAAGGCGCGAAGGTCGTGGCCGCGGACATCAGCGGGCGCGAGAAGGAAACAGCGACCGCGCTCGGCAAGAACGTCCTGCCGGTGCACTGCGATGTGACGCAGGAGGACGAGGTCGAGGCGATGATGCGCGCGGCGATCGCGGAGTTCGGCCGCGTCGACGCCGTCCTCAATGTGGCGGGCATCGCCGGCGCCGCGATGCTCGCGGACGTTACGAAAGACCAGTACGACCGCTTCATGGAGGTCGACCTGCGCGGCGTCTTCCTCGGCACGAAGCATGGGATCCGCGCGATGCTCGCGGGCGGCCACGGCGGCTCGATCGTGAACTGGTCGTCGCTCGCCGGTCTCGGCGCCGCTCCCACGACGAGCGTGTACTCGGCCGCCAAGGCCGGCGTCATCTCGTTCACGAAGGCCGCGGCCGTCGAGTACGGCGCGCAGGGCATCCGCGCGAACTGCCTGTGCCCGGGCTTCATCCACACCGAGATGAGCGCGCCCGGTGGCGAGAAGCTGGCCGCCTACATGGGTGCGAAGTCGGCGCTGGGCCGCGGCGCCCAGCCCGAGGAGGTCTCGGAGGTCGCGGCCTTCCTCGCGTCGGATCGCGCGTCCTACGTGAGCGGCGCCATCATCCCCGTCGACGGCGGCTGGGCTGCGAAGCTCGCCTGAGCTCGCCACCCGGACGATCGTCGCAAGGAGCCCCGGTTGAAGCCGGCGCCGTTCGAGTATCACGCCCCGCGCGAGACCGCGGAGGCGCTGAAGCTCCTCGCCGAGCTCGGCGACGGCGCGAAGCTGCTGGCCGGCGGCCAGAGCCTCGTCCCGATGCTGGCGCTGCGGCTCGGGGTCTTCGAGCACCTGATCGACATCGGGCGTATCGCCGAGCTGCGCGGCATCGAGCGACGCAACGGCGAGCTTTGGATCGGCGCCGGCACCCGTCAGGCGACGATCGAGAAGAGCCGCGACGTGGCGAGCGCCGTGCCGCTGCTCGCGCGGGCGACGCCGCTGATCGGACACTTCCAGATCCGCAACCGCGGGACGCTCGGCGGCTCGATCGCCCACGCGGATCCCGCCGCCGAGTACCCCGGTGTCGCGCTCGCCCTCGACGCGCGCATGGAGGTCGTCTCGCACGAGGGTCGCCGCACGATCGAGGCACGCGACTTCTTCGAAGGCCTCTGGAGCACGAGGATGGAGCCCGTCGAGCTACTCGCCGGCGTGTCGTTTCCGATCTGGGGCGGGCGCAGCGGCTTCGCGATCGAGGAGTTCGCGCGCCGCCACGGCGACTTCGCGATCGCCGGCGCCGCGATCGGCATCGAGCTCGACGGCGGCGACCGGATCCGGCGATGCGCCATCGGCCTCATCGGGCTCGGCTCCACGCCCGCGCGCGCGCGCGCGGCCGAGGCGCAGCTCGCGGGGCGCCCTGTCGCGGAGGCCCGGCCCGACGAGGTCGGGCGGCTCGCGATGGAAGGACTGGAGTCGGTGCCGAGCGACCTGCACGGATCCCCGGAGTTCCGCAAGCGGGTGGGTGCCGCGATGGTGGCACGCGCATGGGCATCGGCCGCCCGGGAGGCGCGCGATGGCTGAGGTGAAGGTGAGGCTCCGCGTCAACGGCCAGCAGCGCGAGGCGTCCGTCGAGCCGCGCGTGACGCTCGCCGATTTCCTGCGCGAGCCGCTGCGGCTCACGGGTACACATCTCGGTTGCGAGCACGGCGTGTGCGGCGCGTGCACCGTCCTCGTCGACGGCGCCGCCGTGCGCTCGTGCCTGCTCTTCGCGGTCCAGGCCGACGGCGCCGACGTCACGACGATCGAGGGCATCGCCTCGCCGGACGGCGATCTGTCGCCCGTGCAGGAGGCCTTCCGCGACTGCCACGGGCTCCAGTGCGGCTTCTGCACGCCGGGCTTCATCGTGTCGGTCACCGCGTTCCTGCGCGAGCACCCGGATCCGACGGAAGCGGAGATCCGCGAGGCACTGTCGGGGAACCTGTGCCGCTGCACCGGCTACCAGGGCATCTTGCACGCGGTGCGCCAGGCCGCCGACGCGGCGCGCCGCGGAGAGCTCTGATGGCCGAGTCCGCCGCAGACCGCGCAGGTCGTTATGCCGGCGCGCGCGTGCGCCGCGTCGAGGATTCCCGGCTGCTCACGGGCCACGGCACGTTCGTCGACGACGTCTCCCTGCCGGGGATGCTGCACGCGTGCTTCGTCCGCAGCCCCTTCGCGCACGCCGCGATCCGCGGGATCGACGCCTCGGCGGCGCAGGCGATGCCGGGAGTCCGCTTCGTGCTCACCGCCTCGGATCTGAACCCGGGCGTTCACGAGCAGTGGCACACGACGATCGGCAAGCAGATGCCCGAGACACCGCGCCCGCCGCTGGCGGAGGGCGAGGCGCGCTTCGCCGGCGACCCCGTCGCGCTGGTGATCGCCGAGAGCCGCTACCTCGCCGAGGATGCGGCCGAGCGCGTCGAGGTCGACTACGAGCCGCTGCCTGCCGTCGTCGACTACACCGTGGCGGAGCAGTCGGACGTCCTCGTCCACGCGAAGCACGGCTCGAACGTCATCGCGAAGATGACCACCGTGCCGGCGTCCGCGCTCGAGCCCGTGTTCGCGTCCGCCGCACACGTGGTGAGCGCGACGATCCATCAGCAGTGCTATGCGCCCGTCCCGATGGAGGGACGAGGCCTCGTCGTGGACTACGCGAAGGCGACGGGCGAGCTCACGATCTACGCGTCGACGCAGTCGCCGCACGAGGTGCGGCAGTTCTGCGCCCGCTTGCTCGGGATGCCCGAGGAGCGCGTCCGCGTCGTGATGCGAGACACGGGGGGCGGTTTCGGGCAGAAGATCATGGTCCAGCGCGACGAGATGTGCCTGATGCTCGCTGCGCCCCTCGTGGGCCAGCCCGTGAAGTGGGTGGAGGACCGGCGCGAGAACCTGCTCGCCGCGGGCAAGTCGCGCCTCGAGCACGCGGACGTGAAGATGGCCTTCGATGCGAAGGGCGAGATCCTCGCCGCGTACATCGACTTCGTGCAGGATTGCGGCGCCTACCCCACCCCGTGGCCGCTCTTCCCGGCCGCGGCGGTCGGCACCTTCTTCCCGGGTCCGTACCGCGTGCCGCGCGGCGGCTTCGCGGTGAAGACGCTCTACACCCACACGGTCCAGCGCGCGCCGTACCGCGGCCCGTGGCAGTTCGAATCGCTTGCGCGCGAGGTGCTGCTCGACATCGCGGCGCGCCGGATGGGCATCGACCCCGCCGAGCTGCGCCGGCGCAACCTGCTGCGCCGCGACGAGCTCCCGTTCAAGAATCCCAACGGCATGGCCTACGACAAGATCTCGCCGCTCGAGACCTTCGAGCAGGCGCTCGCGATGCTCGACTACGAGGCGTTCCGCGCCGAGCAGGCCGAGGCTCGCAAGGCCGGCCGCCATCTGGGCGTGGGGATGTCCAACTTCGTCGAGGCCTCGACGCCCGGCTACGGCGCCTATGCCACGGAGACCGCGAAGATCCGCGTCGAGGCGTCGGGACGCATCACCGTCTACATCCACGGCGGCTCCAGCGGCAACAGCATCGAGACGACGGTCGTCCAGCTCGCGGCCGACGCGCTCGGCGCGAAGATCGAGGACGTCGACACGATCCAGGGCGACACCGCCGTCACCGCGGTCGGAGCCGGCGCCGCGGGCAGCCGCAGCGCGTCGATGAGCGCGGGCGCCGTGCGCGCGACGGCGAGCGCGCTGCGCGAGCGCATCCTCGAGATCGCCGCAAAGAAGCTCGGCGCCTCACCGGACGAGATCCAGCTGGCGGAGAGCCGGGCGTCCGTGCGCGCCAGGCCCGAGACAGGCGTCTCGTTCCGCGAGCTCGCCGCGCTCGTCGGCGATCCGAAGGGGCTGGAGGCGAGCGTCCCCTACACGGCGAACAACCCCGCGATCTTCGTGAACGCCACGCACGTGTGTACGTGCGAGGTCGACGTGGAGACGGGGCGGGTTCGGATCCTGCGGTACATCGTCAGCGAGGACTGCGGCCCGATGATCAACCCGAACGTCGTGGAGGGCCAGATCGCCGGCGGCACCGTGCAGGGCATCGGCGGCGTGCTCTTCGAGCAGCTCGCCTACGACGACGACGGGAACCCCGTCACGACGACGTTCATGGACTATCTGCTGCCCACCGCGACGGACGTGCCCGAGATCGAGTACGGCCACATCGAGACGCCGAGCCCGGGCCCGGGCGGCTACAAGGGAGTGGGCGAAGGCGGCGCGATCGGCGCCCCGCCGGCCGTAGTGAACGCGGTGGCCGATGCGCTCTCGCCCTTCGGCGTGACGATTACTCGCCTCCCGCTGACGCCCGCCCGGATCCTGTCTCTGCTCGACCGGAAGGCGACGTGGAGCTGACGCACGAGTTCAAGGTGCAGGTGCCGGTCGACGAGGCCTTCGCGCTGCTCACCGATCTCGAGCGCATCGCGCCCTGCATGCCGGGCTTCGAGCTCCGAGAGGTCGCCGGCGACGAGTACCGCGGCGCGGTGAAGGTGAAGGTCGGTCCGATGACGGCGCAGTACCAGGGCGTGGCGTCGTTCCGGGAACGCGACGCCATGAATCACCGGGCCGTCGTGCGCGCCGAGGGACGCGACACGCGCGGCCAGGGCAACGCCGCGGCGACCATCACGGCGACGCTCGCGCCGGAGGACGGCGGCACGCGCGTGAAGCTCCACACCGATCTGGCGATCAGCGGGAAGGTCGCGCAGTTCGGGCGCGGCGTGCTGGCCGACGTGAGCGGCAAGCTGCTGGGTCAGTTCGTCCAGAACCTGGAGGCGAAGGTGCGGTCGAGCGCGGCGAACGGCGCCGCCGCAGCGCCCGGAGCGGCCCGCGCCCCGGAGGCTCCGCCGGTCGACGCGCCGCCGAAGACCGCGGGCGAGCCGATCGACCTGCTCGCGACCGCGGGCGGGTCGGTGGCGAAGCGCATCGGTCCGCTCGTCGCCGTGCTCGCCCTGCTCGGCGCGCTCCTCTGGCTCCTGCTCGGGCGCTGAGCGGAGCCCTCGGAGCGACGCCATGGGCCTCCTCGTTCGACTCGCCGCGAGACAGCTCGGGATCACCCCGCGCTACGCGGTCGAGGTCCGCCGCAGCCTGCGCGTGCCGATGCCGGACGGCATCGATCTTCGCACCGATGTGTATGCGCCGCGCGGGCTCCCGCGGAGCCCGACGGTCCTGATCCGCTCGCCCTACGGACGCCGCCCGTTCGGACTCTCGATGGCGGCGCCGTTCGCGACCCAGGGGTACCACGTGGTGCTCCAGAGCTGCCGCGGAACCGCGGGCTCGGGCGGCGTCTTCGATCCGCACCACGACGAGCGCGACGACGGCCTCGCCACCCTCGAGTGGATCAAGGCGCAGCCCTTCTTCGATGGCTCGATCGTGACCTACGGGCTCAGCTACCTCGGCTACACGCAGTGGGCGATCGCGCAGGCGGGCGGGCCGGAAGTCCGCGCGATGGCGATGCAGGTCACGATCTCGGATTTCTCGCGGATGACCTATGCGGGCGACTCGCTGCTGCTCGAGACCTCCCTCTCGTGGACACAGCTCGTCACCTGGATGAAGAGCACTCGCGGCCGGCTGCGGCTCATGGCGCAGATGCTGCTCCGCCGTCCGGCGCTCTCCGCGGCGCAGTGGCGCTCGCTTCCGCTCGCGACGCTCGACGAGGTTGCGACCGGCGAGCGCGTCTCCTTCTGGCGCGACTGGATGGAGCACGATTCGTCCGCGGATCCCTGGTGGCAGCCCATGAACTTCCATCGGACGATCCCCGAGGTGCGGCGCCCGATCCATCTGGTCGCCGGGTGGCACGACCTCTTCACGCCCTGGAGCCTGCGCGACTTCGTGGCGCTGCGGCGCGCCGGCGCGCCGGTGCACATCACGATCGGAGCCTGGCGACATACCGATGCGGGCATCGCCCGCGCGGGAATGCAGGAAGCGCTCGATTGGTTCGCGCATCACCTCGGACAGCAGCGCTCCGCGCGGACCGAGACCGTGAAGCTCTTCCTGATGGGCGCGGACGAGTGGCGCGACTACGACCAGTGGCCGCCGAAGCAATCCGCGCCCGCGACGTGGTACCTCCAGCCCGGCGCCGGGCTCGCCCGCGAGCCTGCGCCCGATTCGCAGCCCGACCGCTACCGCTACGACCCGGCCGATCCGACCCCTTCGCTGGGCGGTCCGGCGATGACGCCGCCGCGGCCCTTCGCGGTCGACAACCGCGCGCTCGAGGCGCGCAGCGACGTGCTCTGCTTCACCTCGGCGCCGCTCGCGGGCGACCTCGACGTGATCGGCGTGCCGTCCGCGGACCTCGTCGTCTCCTCGAGCGTGGCGAGCGCCGACTTCTTCGTGCGCCTGTGCGACGTCGATCCGTCCGGCGTGTCGCGCAACGTCTGCGACGGGCTGCAGCGGATCGCGATCCGGGAGGACGGTGCTCCGCAGACGGTGCACGTCGATCTGTGGCCCACCGCCTACCGCTTCCGTCGCGGACACCGCCTGCGTGTGCAGATCTCGAGCGGCGCCTTCCCGCGCTGGGCCCGAAATCTCGGCACCGGCGAGCGGCTCGGCACGGGAGCCGCCATGCGGGTCGCGGAGCAGTCGATCCACCACTCACCGGCGTCGCGGTCGGCTCTCACGCTGCCGGTCTGCCCGCCGCCGAGCTCCTAGCGCAAGGAGGCCGATCGAGAGTCGGCCGACGCGCAGCGAGGCGAAGCCGAGCGAGGCCGGTCGCCCGAGCGCGAGCGATTAGCGAGCGCGAAGGCCCGGCAAGCTAGAGGCGCATCGGCACCTTCGAGTATCCCCGCACGTTGTTGTTGTGCGCCCACTCGAGATTGGCCTCGTCCACCTCGTAGTCGGGGAAGCGGGCGAGGATCTCCTCGAAGGCCACGCGGCACTCCTGCCGCGCCAACGACTTCCCGAGGCACAGATGGTGGCCCTGACCGAAGTGCACCGTGCGGTCGAGCTTGCGCTGGATATCGAAGCGGTCGGGTTCGGGGAACTGGCGCTCGTCGCGGTGCGCAGCGCCCGTGAGCATCAGCACGCGCACGTTCGGGGGAATCGTGACACCGTGGCGCGTGAAGGGCCGCATGGACCAGCGACCCTGCACCTGGGAGGGCGGGTCGTAGCGCAGCATCTCCTCGACGGCGTTCTCCATGAGATTCCGGGGCGCGGACACGAGCTGCCTTCGCTGGTCGGGATTGCGCGCGAGCGTCACCGCGCTGTTGCAGATGAGGCGCGCCGTGGTCTCGTGGCCGGCGTTGCCGAGCAGCAGGCAGAAGCCGAGCAGCTCCTGGAAGTCGAGCCGCGTGGGCGATCCGTCCTCGCGCTCGAACTCGGCGGCGATCAGGTCGCTCAGCAGGTCGTCGCCGGGATGCGCCTGCCGGTGCTTGATGAAGTCGACGTAGTAGGCGGCGACCTCGGCGTGGGCCTGCCGCGCGCTGGCCGGCATCTCGAGCCCGCCCTCGCGGTGCATGCCCGCATTGGTCAGGTGACGGATCCGGTCGCGATCCTGCGCCGGAACCC